>Ga0302320_10002914_pt1 | contig 39992 bp, 39 predicted proteins | sample Bog_T0_3_FD_202130 | JGI IMG/M metagenome (GOLD analysis project Ga0302320, IMG submission 202130) | Peat permafrost microbial communities from Stordalen Mire near Abisko, Sweden - Bog_T0_3 | ecosystem: Environmental > Terrestrial > Soil > Wetlands > Peat | place: Sweden: Abisko, Stordalen Mire... | reverse complement strand
CGGCTCCGAATACCAGCAATCCGGCGATGGGGCGCCGACCGGCGCCGATTCGATCGGAATCATTCTGCGCCCAGAATGGGCTCGCGGAAGTTCTCTTCATTATTCACTCCGGCAAGTTGATGCGCGACTCGGGTACGGCAAGTCCCATTAGACCGTCCTGGCTACACATGCCGGTACACCCGGACCCCAAGGCCCGGATCGGTGTATCTCCCCCAGCAAATGCCTGGTCCGAGCTTACGGAAAACGGCCGATGGCGCGGCACCGTGGGCGCCAACGTGTTGACCCTGGACGCCAAAAAAGAAATGCAATCGACGTCCCCGATCTTTGGAGCTAAGCTGTGAACCGACCTTGGAGCTGGACGGGGGAGGTCTAAGAACTAATGCGGAGACATACCGCAGTGGGCCAGAATTCGATTCTGGGCAGTTACGTGAAAGCCGTGGGCCGGGCGCTGGACGCTGCCGGTTGTGACGGAGCGGCGCTCCTCGCGGAGGCCGGGTTCGACTTGAAGGAGTTGGACGGACCGGATACCCGTTGCCCCCTGGCCAACACCGGGCGGCTGTGGCGCATTGCACTCGCGGCTACCGGCGATCCGGCATTCGGCATCAAAGTCGCAAATCATTACAAGCACACCACCTTCCACGCCTTGGGCTACGGCATCAGCGCCAGCTCGACTCTGAAGGAGGCGTTCGAGCGCGTGCGCCGATATTGTCACGTGGTCAGCGACGCCGTGGACTACCAGTTCTTCCGGCAGGGCGCCGAGTATCACTTCGTCATCGAGCCCGCGGTTGTGATTGCCGTCGAAGCGATCGACGCCTTGGTCAGCACCTACCTTCGCATGTGCCGTTCGTTGATCGGCAGCCAGTATTCGCCGTCCATGATCGAGCTGCGGCGGCCACGACCTGCCGTCATCGATGATTACGAACGCATATGGCGCGCGCCGCTGCGATTCGGTGCGGAGCAAAATCGCCTGATTTTCGACAGCGACAGCATCGAGCGGCTTCTGGACACCGGAAATCCCGAGCTCGCGCGGCAGAGCGATGCCATCTCGAGCCGCTATCTTGCGCGGATCGAGCGCAACAACATCGTCGCGCGCGTCCGAGAAGTCCTGACCCAGCGCTTGCAGGGCAACGAGCCGTCTCAAGAAGAGGTGGCCGAAATCCTCAACGTCAGTGCGCGCACCCTGCAGCGCAAGCTCGGCAACAGCGGTACCACGTTCAAGGAAATTCTGGACGAGGCGAGACACGCCGTAGCCCTGGCCTACTTGAGCTCGCCGCAGCATAGCGTGAACGAAATTACCTATTTGCTGGGTTTTTCCTGCAGCAGCAGCTTCACTCGCGCATTTCGCCGCTGGACCGGCCTGGCGCCGTCGGATTGGCGTGCAAAGAACACCTCGCGATACGACTTCTCTCCGCATCCAAGAATATTTCCCAAGTCCGCATCAGCGGACGATCCGGACGGTTTTCCGCTGGGCCTGTAGAGTGGATTTCGCACACTCCGAACGCACTCGAACGCTCGTGCAGCGTCTGTCCCAGTTCATGCGGGACGAGGTCATGCCGGCGGAGCGCGCTTACGCCGCTTCTCTTGGGGGCGGCGCCGACTGGCGGAAATGGCGGCAGCCGGCCGTCATGGAAACGCTCAAGGCAAAGGCCAAACAGGCGGCCTTGTGGAACCTCTTTCTGCCTGAGACAGAATTCGGCGCCGGCCTCAGCAACGTCGACTATGCGCCGCTGGCCGAGATCATGGGGCACTCGTTCATTGCATCCGAGGTATTCAATTGCAGCGCGCCCGACACGGGCAATATGGAAGTGCTCGTACGCTATGGGTCCGACGCTCAGAAATCGCGCTGGCTGACGCCGTTGCTGAACGGAGAAATTCGTTCAGCGTTTTGCATGACCGAGCCGGCTGTCGCGTCCTCCGATGCGACCAATATGCAGGCGACCGCCGCGATCAAGGGCGACGAGGTCATACTCAACGGCCGCAAATGGTGGTCCACGGGCATCGGTCATCCGCACTGCCGGGTCGTCATCTTCATGGGTCTTTCAAACCCCGAGGCGGCGGCGCATCAGCGCCACTCCATCGTGATCTGTCCCATCGACGCGCCCGGCGTCAAGATCGAACGCATGCTGTCGGTGTTCCACGGTCACGACGAACCCTCGGGTCACGGCGAGATCAGTTTCACCGACGTGCGGCTGCCGGCCGATCATGTGATTCTGGGGGCCGGACGCGGATTCGAAATCGCGCAAGGCCGTCTTGGTCCCGGGCGCATTCACCATTGCATGCGCGCCATCGGCGCCGCCGAGCGTGCGCTCACTCTCCTCTGCGCCCGCGCCACGGCACGCACCGCCTTCGGCAAGCCGCTGAGCCAGCTTGGTGGGAATGGCGATATCGTGGCGGATCTGCGTATCGCCATCGAACAGGCGCGCCTGCTGACACTGAAGGCGGCTTGGCTCATCGATGCGCACGGAGTCAAGGCTGCGATGAGCGAAATTTCACAGATCAAAGTGATTGCACCCGCCGTCGCGCAGAAAGCCGCCGATGCCGCCATGCAGATTCACGGCGGTGCGGGCGTGTCGGACGACTTCCCGCTCACCGCCCTTTACGCCTATGCGCGCGTGCTGCGCCTGGTCGACGGTCCGGATGAAGTCCACCGCAGCGTTGTCGCCAAGCTGGAATTGAAGGCTCAACGGGCGGCGTCAGGCGCGGCGCAGGCATGAGGGCGGGCCTGGATGAGGCAGGCAAGGTTCGCGACGAGGACCGTCTCGACGCCGGCAGGATCGATGCCTTTCTCAAGCAGCATGTTTCGGACCTGCAAGGCGCGCCCAGCATTCAGCAATTCCTGGGCGGCGCCTCGAACCTGACCTATTTGATCAGGTATGGCGAGCGCGAAATGGTCCTGCGCAAGCCGCCCGCCGGCATCAAGGCGAAATCTGCGCACGACATGCTGCGCGAGGCGCGGGTCATGGCGGCGCTGAAACCGCACTATCCCTTCGTCCCCGCCATTCTCGCCAGCTGCGGCGACCATGCCGTGCTCGGCAGCGATTTCTACGTGATGGAGCGGCTGCGCGGCATCATTCTGCGTCGTGAACTGCCCGCCGATCTTGGCCTGGATGAAGCCGGCGTTCGCCAGCTCTGTTTCGATTTCGTCGATCGGCTGGTGGAATTGCACCGGGTCGATCCGTCGCGGCCCGATGTGGCGGCGATCGGCAAGGGGGAGGGATATATTGCGCGCCAGGTGACGGGTTGGAGCGGCCGCTGGCGCCAGACGCTGACCGACGACACGGATCCCAGCGAAGACGTGATGGCATGGATCGCAGAGAAGCAACCGGCAGCGGAAACGGCCATCTGCGTGATCCACAACGATTACCGCTTCGACAACGTCATGCTCGATCCTGAGCGTCCGCTCGACATCGTCGGCGTGCTGGATTGGGAGATGACCACGCTCGGCGATCCGATGATGGATCTCGGCGGCTCGCTGGCGTATTGGGTGCAGTCGGACGACGACAGCATGTTCCACACCTTGCGCCGCCAGCCTTCGCATGTGCCCGGCATGCTGACCCGACGCGAAGTCGTGGCGTACTACGCTGAACGCAGCGGTTGGAGCGTCGAGAATTTCGACTTTTACGAAGTGTTCGGTCTGTTCCGCTTGATGGTGATCCTCCAGCAGATCTACCGGCGCTACGTGCTCGGTCAGACGACCAATCCGCGATTTGCCGATTTCGGTCAGGCGGCAGCTTATCTGGGACAACGCTGCCGCAGGCTGATCCGGGATTCGACTCTCTAGGCGTCGGAAGATCGATGCTCGTTCGACACGGTCAGGCGAGTTTGGGAGCCGCCGATAGGCGCTCGATCATCCACCGCCCATTGTTGCGAGGACACTGCTCATGGCCCCATCCGATCTATTCGATCTCACCGGCAAGATAGCCGTCGTTAGCGGAGCGAGCCGCGGCATCGGCGCCGCCATCGCCAAACTGCTTGCGGCGCAGGGAGCCCACACAATAGTCTCGAGCCGTCGCCAGGCCGATTGCCAGACCGTCGTCGATGAAATAGTCGCGGCCGGCGGCTCCGCAGCGGCCATCGCCTGTCATATCGGCGAGTTGTCGCAAATCGAAGCGCTGTTCGCAGACGTCAGGCAACGGCACGGGCGGCTCGACGTGCTCGTCAACAATGCGGCGGTCAATCCGTATTTCGGCAGCATCCTCGAGACCGACCCCGCGGTGTTCCAGAAAACCGTCGACGTCAACATCCGCGGCTATTTCTTCATGTCCACGCATGGCGCAAAGCTCATGATCGAGAACGGCGGCGGATCGATCATCAATGTCGCGTCGGTGAACGGCGTCAATCCGGGACACTTCCAGGGCATTTATTCGATCACCAAGGCGGCGGTCATTTCGATGACCAAGGCCTTTGCGAACGAATGCGCCGAAGCCGGCGTCCGGTGCAACGCGCTGCTGCCCGGCCTGACCGACACCAAGTTCGCGTCCGTGCTCGTCAAGACACCGGCCATTCTCAAGCAGGCGCTCGCGCGCATCCCCATGCGACGGGTTGCGCAGCCATCCGAGATGGCGGGCACGGTCCTGTACCTGGCCTCCGCCGCCTCGACCTACACGACCGGCGCCATCGTCACTGTAGACGGCGGCTATCTGGCGGCATGACCCCGGGGAGGCATCCAAAATGTCGGATATTTGCGCACGCCGCGTGACCGGCAAGAAGGCACTGATCACCGGGGCCGCCGGCGGTCTGGGCGCTGCGATGGCTCGTATGCTGGCGCGCCATGGTGCGAAGGTTTTTCTCACCGATCTCGACGCTGGGGCGGTCGATGCGTTGGCCGAGCGCATCAATGCGGAGCTGAACGCCAAGATCGCCTGGTCAGCGGTTCAGGATGTCGTCCTCGAAGCGCGCTGGCAGAGCGCGCTCGCGGAGGCGAAAGCGGCCATGGGAGGTGTGTCGGTGCTCATCAACAATGCCGGTATCGGCGCGCTCGGCGGCGTAGAAAGCCTGGACAACGATGATTGGCAACGCGTGATGAGCGTCAATGTCGATGCCACCTACTACGGCTGCAAGTATGCGCTGCCTTTGCTGCGGGAGAACCAGCCGGCTTCGATCATCAATATATCGTCGCTGGCGGCCTTCAAAATCGACCCGGCGTACACGGCGTACAACACCGCCAAGGCCGCGGTTGCGGCGCTCACCAAGTCGGTGGCCATCGATTGCGCGCGGCAGAAGATCGACGTCCGCTGCAACTCGGTGCACCCCGCATTCATTCGTACCGGCATCGTCGAATATCTCTTCGAGCAGCTCGGCGAAGAGGAGGCCATGCGAAAACTGACGCGCGGCATCCCCATGAAGCGCTTGGGCGAGGTCGACGACGTCGCCTATGCCGTGCTGTATCTCGCTTCCGACGAGAGCCGCTTCGTCACCGCCGCGGAGCTGCGACTCGACGGCGGCGCTTCGGCAGTTTGACGCGTCAATCATGGAGGTGACCCTCATGTCCATCATCAATCGTCGGCTCCTTCTCACGCATCGTCCGGAGGGCATGGTGAAGCGCGAGGACTTCGATCTGGTCCGGGTGCCAATCGGCGAGTTGAACGACGGCGAGATCTTGGTGCGCGTGCTGTATATCTCGATGGACCCGACCAACCGCGTGTGGATGCGCGATATTCCGCAGTACATGCCACCCGTCTCCATTGGTGAAGTCATGCGTGCGGGCGGCATCGGCCGCGTCGTCAAGTCGCGATCGGGGCAGTTCAACGAAGGCGATTTGGTTCAAGGCCTCGTCGGTTGGCAGGACTATCTCGTGATCCATGAGCGCGCGGCAAACGCCTACTTACGACTGCCCGCCGACCCCGGAATCCCCTTGCCGACGCTGCTCGGTGCCTGCGGCACCAGCGGCGTGACCGCCTACTATGGACTGACCGACATCGCGCCGGTAGGAGCAGGCGAGACGCTCGTCGTGTCCGCAGCGGCCGGCTCGGTGGGATCCATTGCGGGACAGATCGGCAAGATCATGGGTGCGCGGGTGATCGGCATCGCCGGCGGGGCGGACAAATGCCGCTACGTCGTGGAACAACTCGGCTTCGACGCCGCCGTCGACTACAAGGCGCAGGACTGGAAGAAGGCACTGAAGGACGCGACACCGAACGGCATCCACGTGAACTTCGAGAATGTCGGGGGTGACATCATGAAGGCCGTGCTGTCGCGCATGGTCCTGGGTGGCCGCGTCGCCTTGTGCGGTTTGATTTCCGGCTACACCGGCAATGCCAAGCCGAGCGACGACTTCAGTGTGATCATCATCAAGCGACTGTCGGTACGGGGTTTTCTGGTGTTGGATTACACAAAGACCAAGCAAGCCGTGCATGCGCTCTCCGGCTGGATTCGGGAAGGGAAACTCAAAGCCGAGGAAACCGTCGTGGACGGCCTGGAAGATGCACCGCTCATTCTCAATCGCCTCTTCGACGGTTCTCACAGAGGCAAGCTCGTGTTGCGCGTGGATCCCCGGAGCGAGTCTAATCCGTCTCTGTAATCCTTTCGCCGCGGCGATCTCTCGATTCAACCACGGCGCCTGGTCCATGCTGCGTAGAATGCTGGTGTGCGGCCACTGCGCCGAAGCCCAGAGGAACTCTGTCATGATCGAGCGCAGCAACAGAGTCATCATCACCTGCGCGGTTGCGGGTTCTATTCATACGAAACCATGTCGGACACGATTCCGATTGCGCCGGCACAAATCGCCGAGCAGTCTGTTGCTGACGCAGCCGCCAGTGCAGCAATTCTGCGTTTGCGAGGCCGTGTGTTCGTAGGCGATTAGCCCGGGGGGAGCCCACCGGGGCGCGCGCCCGGCGGGGCCACGCCCGGCGGTCGCATGGAGGGTGGCATTGGCGGCAGCGAATCGCCCAAGTACGCCTCCACTTGAATCATGAGGTGCACAGTGGAGTCGCCCTCTACCGCCTTGGTCAAACCGAATTGCGCTCGATCGAAGTCGGCGCTGGCGTCGCCACCGCATACCTCACGATTCACCATGGGGTTCTTTTTGCACGTAAAGTGCTCGATCTTAAGTCTTACCGGAATGGTAACGCCTTTCAGCGTCAACTGCCCGTCGGCGCCGGCCGGTACACCGTTCGAGAAGGTGATCGTGTCGGACTTATAGGTCGCCGTCGGATACTTCGCGGTGTCGAAGTAGTCCGCGCCCTGCATGATGCTGTCCATGATTGGAAGGCCGAAATTTATCGAGCTCGTTTCGATCGCGATGTCGATCTTGCCGGTGGAATGCTCGCGGTCGAGCCAAACCTTGCCGGAAGTCTTGTTGAATTTACCGCTCCAATGCGAAACGCCCTGATGGGGGACAAAAAAAGTCGGGTAGGTGTGACCCGGGTCGATGGTATAGACCTGGGGATCCGCAAGGGCGGCGGTCGTAAAACCAAATATCATGAGCGCGGATGCCAGCGCGGGGTATCGAATCATTTGCCACTCCTCTCGTCTTCGCACCGACCCTCGATATAGCCGAGACGTTCAATTTCGCAGCGTACAACGTCGCCGGCCTTGAGCAATCCGGGAGGCTTGCGCACCCAGCCGACTCCGCCCGGTGTGCCGCTGAAAATCAGATCCCCGGGCTCGAGCGTCATGGCCTTCGACAGATACTCGATCTGCGTCCAAAGATCGAACACGAGGTTCTTGGTATTCGACATCTGACGCTCCTCGCCGTTGACGGTGCATCGAATGGCGAGACCGTGCGGATCGGCCACCTCGTCGGTGAGCGTGATCCAGGGGCCAAACGGCGAATGGGTATCGAAGGACTTGGCGACGGACCATTGCGGCGAATGGCGCTGCCACGCGCGCACGCTGACGTCATTGCCGACGCAGTATCCGAACACCGCCTTCGGTGCTTCGTCACGCGAGATGTGCCTGCCGCCCTTGCCGATGACGGCGACCAGCTCCACCTCGTAATCGACGCTCTCGGGCGAGGCCATGGGAATTTGAATTGGATCGTAGGGACCGGCCGCGGAACTCGATGCCTTCATGAACCACACCTGTTCCTTCGGCGCCTCGCGACCGGTCTCGGAAATGTGGTCTGCATAGTTCAATCCGATGGCCAATATCTTGCCCGGCCGATTGACTGGGGCGCGAAGTTTCACTTCACCCAAGCCGATCCAGCCGTCGCTCGAAGTCTCGAGATCCTGGATCCGGGCTCGAAACTCCTCAAAGCGGCCAATCAGCTCGATCATGGCGCGGGGCGCCTCATGCAAGGCGCGTGTGATCGACAGGATGCGCCCGTCTTTTACGATGCCGATCTCATCGGACCCCACGGTGGTGAATGCGGCTAGTTTCAATTTAATTTCCCCTGAATAGCGTGTCGCAAATAATTTTGAGGAGGGCGTGTGCGCTCAAGGCATCGCAATTTCACGAACGGGGTTGGAGCCATCCCAGTCGACGCTTGCCTGATACATGCCGGTGAACATCTCGTCGAGAGCGCTGTCCGACTCGATCAACTCGATCATGCCGGGAAGGACCCCTTTCGTGTCGTAAGCGGCCACTCGCCCGCCCGACGGCACGACAGCCGTGAATTGCTTCTCGAACCCGCGAGCCTCCAATCGGATTTTATCGCTCATGAAATTCGCGGATGCCATGCCGTAGTGATGAAAGCCAAGTTTCAAGCTACCATCCTCGCGGCGGTAAATTGACGGATGCTCGTCGGTCTGGTGGATGAGCTCATATTGCATGTGCCCGGCGAATCCAAACGCGACATCGCAGCGCGCAAGTGCCGGTTGACCGCGGTAGCGGGGATCCATTCCCGCGAATTGGCGCAGAACAAACCAGGGTCCTATGCGGAGCAGAGCGCGCCACTCGCTCATCGCCGCGGCAAGGTCGGTCACGACATAGGCGAGTTGAATGATGCTGTTGTCAGGTTGACCGAAACCGAAGGTCCGCATGTTCATTCCCCGCGCTCAAAAGGGTCACGGCCGATCAGGAGCATTTCTTCCGGCGGTATTGGGTCGATATCAACTTCGACGTTGATGCAGGCCGGTCGATCTCTCGCCAACGCCTCGGTCAATGCGCGCTCCAACCCCGCCCCATCGGTGACGTGATAACCGTCGGCGCCCAGCGCTCTGGCCACGTCGTGATAGGCGCCATTGTCCAATCGCGTGTTGGTGACCCGGTCCGGCCCGACAGCCAGCTCCTGGAAATGGAGGGTCGCGCCCCAACTCCGGTTGTTCATGACCACCACGATGAGCGGCAGATGATGCCGCACCGCAGTGTCGAATTCCGCTAAGCTGTAACCGATAGAGCCATCACCAGTGACGAGCATGGTGCGCCGTCCCGTGCTCAATGCGGCAGCCTGTGCGCCCAAAGCGACTCCGAACCCCACGCCCATCGATCCCAGATAGCCATGGCACAAAAACTCTCCTGGCGTGGCGTCACTGATCACCTCGCTTAGCCAGAGGTAGGTGAGCGCTCCGTCCGCCACGACGGTGGTGTTGCGGCTCACATGGCGTATGACGATCTCGGACGCATGGAACGGATGGAGCCTGGGGGTCGCCTTCGCTCGCTCTGCCACGGTCGCGCGGCGCGCTTCGATGTGGCTGCGAAGCTGACTTCGCCAAGCGCCGCGATCCGCCCAAATCACCGATTCGACCGCGTCGGCGAGCGCGGCAATTGATGGAGCGACATCGGCGGCAATGCCGAGTTCCACGCCCCGCAGCCTGCCGAGTTCACGACCGTCCGGATCGATCTGAACGATGCGCGCGTCGAGCGGCAAGAGATGGCCCGACCCATGCGCGGTGTTGAGCCCGAAGCGTACACCCAGGAGAAGCACTACGTCGGGCGCCGCGCCTTTCGCGGCAAGACCGTACAGGGCCTGGACGAGACCGCCGCGATGTGTCGACGGTATATCCCGCAGGAGCCCCAGTCCTTCGAAGTCGGAGAACACGGGCACGCCGCTCGCGGCGACCAGCCTTCCCAGGCTCTCGTGCGCACCGCCCGCCTTCGCCTCGGATCCGACTACAATGACGGGACGGGCCGCCGATCGGAGGATGTCGATAATGCGAGCCAGCTCTGGCGAGGCAACGACGCTGCCGGCGGCTCGAAAAGCCGAGGGCGGCGGGCCGAGGGCAGCTTCGTTTGCGTGGCCCGTCAGGATATCCCAGGGGATGTCGAGCATGACCGGACCGCGTGGCGCGGTAGTGGCGACGCGGATGGCCTGGGCGACCAGGCGGGGGATGTGCTCCACCGCACGTATGCGGTGCGCCCATTTAGTGACGGGCGTCGCGATCGCCACCTGATCGATTCCTGCCTGAAGCGTGTTGGTTTCATCGTCGCGCAGTGGTCCGGATCCCGCAATCACGAGGAGCGGCGTGCGATCCAGACGCGCCTGCGCCAGTGAGGTGACGACATTGGTCATGCCGCCACCGGCCGTGACGAGGGCCACGCCGACCCGCCGAAGGCTACGTGCGTAGCCTTCGGCGGCATGACCCGCGTTCATTTCGTTCCGAGTATCGATGATGGGCAAGCCGGCATCTAGACACGCCTGGAAGATCGCGTCTATATGCGCGCCGTGCAGGCCGAATAGACGATCCACACCCGCAGCGCGCAAGGTTCGGACCACGAGCTCGCCGCCCGTAATCGGCATTACTGCTGACCCGTCAGGCGGAGAGCAAAACTCTGCTCAGGCTCCAATGCCTTCAGCAGGCCCGCAATGAAGGGGATGCCATCGGTGCCTACCACATAACGTAACGACGGATTCGACTCGCTGGCCGCCGCCAACACGGCTGTCACGAGCGGCGACAGGTCTTCCGCCGCGTGCTTTTCAAGTTCCGCAAACACGCCCTTGAAGTGCCCGTGGGTGGCCGCATAGGGCCCGCTGGGCGGGACATCGAGCGACTTCGCCGGCAAGCTCGTCTTGAACGGACCAGCAACAATTGCAGCAACGCGCACGCCAAAACTTCGCGACTCGATGTCGAGCGCAATTGACGCGGCATCGAGAGCCTGTTTACTCGCCGAGTACGCACTCATGAAAGGCGTGCTGAACAACGACGCCACGGACGTGATGTTGATGATGCGGCCCGAGCGCTGTTTTCGCATGACGGGCAGCGCGAGCCGCATGAGTTCCAGCGCGCCAAAGAAATTAGTGGCGAAAATCGTGTTCAGAGTGTCCGTCGGCATGTCTTCCAGCGATCCCGAGGCACCCACCCCGGCGCTATTGACGAGAACGTCCAAGCGCCCGAACGTGGTCACCGCCAAATCGACGGCTCGGCGACGTGCGTCGGCATCGTTGACGTCCAATGCCGCGATGGTCACAGCAGAAGGCCGTTCCGCAGCGAGATTCTTGATCGATGCCGGCGCCGCTTCGGGTCGCCGCATCGTGGCAATCACATTATCGCCCTGTTTGGCAAAGGCGAGGGCGAGCGCTTCGCCGAAGCCGGATCCGCACCCGGTAATCAAGACTGTAGTCATTCCGTTCCTCGCGAACGCCCCAGGCGAGGGGCCTTCAAATTGTAAACCCGAGACAGCGGGAGAGTCCGCGGTTCAGAACGGATACGGCGTCGGCTTGCCGCCGACCGTCATCCACTGCCACTCGGTGAACTCGTCCAAGTTGCTTACGCTGCCGAAGCGCGAGCCGTTGCCCGATGTCCCACGACCGCCAAAAGGGATGCCGGCAAAATCGTGAATAGTCTGGTCATTGATGTGCACCAGGCCAGACCGGATCTGTCGCGCCACGCGCAGCCCCCGCTCGAGCGAGCCCGTTTGGACCGCACCGGACAAGCCATACTCGGTATCGTTGGCGATGCGAATCGCGTCCTCCTCGTCTTCAGCCACGACGATGGGCGCAACGGGCCCGAAGATCTCCAGTTCGTACGCCGACATCGCGGGCGTCACATGATGCAACACCGTCGGATGGTAGTACGGACCCTTGTGCGTTCCGCCGGCGAGCAGCTGCGCGCCGCCTGCCACCGCGTCCTGCACGATCTTATCGACCCGCGCAAGCTGCCTCTCGTTGATGAGGGGCCCGATGGCGACCTGCTCGCGAAACGGATCGCCCACCGGCAGCGCGCGGGCTTTGCGAGCCAGAATCTCGGCATATTGATCGGCCACCTTGCGAAGCACGATATGCCGGCCGCTGGCCATGCAGATTTGCCCCTGATGCAAGAACGAACCCCAAGCGCCCGCGGCGGCGGCCGCTTCCAGATCCGCATCGTCGAGCACGATAAATGGGCTCTTGCCACCGAGTTCGAGCGCCACCCGCTTGATATGTTTTCCCGCCAGCTCACCCACTCGCCGGCCCACCGCCGTCGAACCGGTGAAGGTAATCATGCGCACGCCGCGCGCCTCGACGAGCGCCTCGCCCACCGCCGCACCGCCATTGATGAGATTGAAGAGGCCCGCCGGCAGCCCCGCCTCCTCGAAAGCGCGTGCGATGATCGCTCCGCCGACGATTGGCGTCTGCGGGTCCGGCTTCAGGATGACGGCGTTGCCGAGCGCAATGGCAGGCGCGACTGATCGCATGGCGAGCAGCAGAGGAAAATTCCAAGGCGCAATGACTCCCACGACGCCCACGGGTACGCGCCGCGCAAGGCTCAACCGCTCGGGGTTCGAGCTCGGCAGGATCTGCCCTTCCGGCTGAATCAGCAAAGCCGCCGCGTGGTAGAGCTCATCGATAGACCCGCCGAGTTCAACTTCCGCCTTCCCGCGCACGCCGCCGGTCTCGCGTTGAATCGCATCCAACAAAGCAGGCCGCGCATCTTCGAAAACCCGAGCGGCGCGGCGCATCAAAGCGGCACGCTCCTCGGCGGGCTTGAGGGCCCACTTCGCCTGCACGCGTTGCGCATGCTCGACAATTGCCGGCAGATCGGTGGGTTGAGACTCACCCACCACACCGAGCGTCTCGCCGGTCGCGGGCTCGCGCACGCGCAAAGTCGATGCGCTGCTGCGCCACTGACCGCCCGTGTACACTTTGCTACCCCAGACGCTCGGGTCGAGAAGTCCACCGGGAACCGGCGTTGCGAAAGTCGCTTTCTCGGATACGGTGCTCATTCTACGTTCTCCTTCTGACAACGATTATTCAACTACGCATGATGGCCACGCCCCACTGATTGAGCGTTTCCATACGATGATCCCAACTTCCGACTGCTCGGTCTGGCGCGCAATGCTCCAGATCCGAGGAAATTTCGGCGAGGTTGCCGTCCGGATCCAGCACCATGAAGAACGTGTCATTGCCCGGTCCATGCCTGCCGATGCCCCAAGCCAAGCGGATGGAGCGTCGCGCCATCAGGTCGGCCCAGTCGCGCAGGGAATACCAGTCCCGCGTCTCACATGAGAAGTGATCGAAGCGCAACTCCGTGGCACGAAAGATGGCGAGCGAATGATGTTCCGCATCGCTGCGGAGGAACGCCGCGGTCAATTCGCCGTCCTGATCGCGCACGAGATCAGACACTGTGAAGCCGAGCGAGTGTGAATAAAAGTCGAGCAACGCCTGCGGGACGGGGGTACGAACCGCATAGTGTTGCAGGCGCGCAGAGTGCGCCTCGATCGTCCGCCCATTGCCCGCGACCTGGGGACTCTCGACATTCACGGCGAAACACACGCTTCGACCGTCAGGATCCGGTATTCGGATCGAACTCCCGCCTTCCCCGTCTTGGCGAGCAAACGTGATGCGGCGTTTCTCGAGGCATTCGATGTAGCGATCGAGCGCTGCCGAGTCAGCAAACACGAAATGCGACTCCAGCAGCTGATTGACGCGGCCCGAACGGATCCACAACGAGCGCCCAGCGGCGTCGCAGCGCGCTTCGTCGCCGCGCATCTCCGCTTGATAGCCGAAGGTGTCCACGTAGAACTTGGCGACGCGTTCAACCTCAGGACTCGAGATGACCAAGCGTTTCAACCTAGCGTCGATAGTCATCGTGACTCCAATCGATTCTGTTCGGACATCGCGCCTCGCTCATTGCGTCGACAAGGCGACTATTCCGTCACAAAGCGATTCTCGATGGCACCCAGCGATTCGATCTCTACACGCACAACGTCACCGTGCTTCAGGAACCGGTTGCTGGCGATGCCGACCCCCGAGGGCGTGCCGGTAGCGATGAGGTCTCCGGGCTCCAGGGTCATCACTGTCGAGAGATACTCGATCTGCTGATAGATGCTGTAAATCATGCCTCCAGTCCCGGCTCGCTGCCGTTCTTCGCCGTTGACCGTGAGCCACATCGTCAATGCATGCGGATCGTCGATCTCATCGGCCGTGGTGATCCATGGGCCGATCGGGCCATGGGTATCGAAGCTCTTGCCCAGAGTGTAGGTGGGTGAGCGGTGCTGCCAGTCGCGCGCGGTTACATCGTTGCACACGAGGTATCCGGCGATGACCTCGCGCGCACTTTCGGCCGGCACGTGGCGGCAACGCTGACCGATGACGAATGCGAGCTCCGCCTCGTAGTCGACCCTGTCAGACGCTTTAGGAACATGCACGGTGTCGTATGGCCCGTTGATGCAGCTGACCTGTTTATTGAACCAGAGCTGGGATTTCGGGATCGGAATGCCCGCGGCCGCGGCCTCATTGGCATGAGTGACGTAATTCATCCCGATAGCGAGGAATTTCTGCGGATCGTCGATCGGAGCCGCGAGCTTTACTTGGGACAGCGCAAATCGCGGCCCGGTGGCCTTCTCCACCGCCGCGCGTAGAGCCGGCAGATTGGCAAGCAGATCGCGCATTGATCCGCCGACTCCGACGATTTCACTGAGATCGATGACCTGATCGTCGGTCACGCGTCCGATACGCGTGCGACCGCCCTCAACAAATCGACACAATTTCATGCGCTGCACCCCGGTTCCGTATCAGCGGATTCAAACGGTAGACCTACCGCCGTCCGCGCAGCGACATCATACGCTGATTATCGATTCTTTGTCCAATAACCGATATATGACGTGATTTCCGCATCGTGGCTTCTGACGGAAGCCCATCGACTATCGCCTGGACAAGGCGGTGTGAGGCACATCGCCGCAAGACCACAATTTGGGTTGGATGTGGTCGGCGAGCGTGCCGACTTCAAACCGGGCGGCGACGGACAGTCAAGCTTCTACCTACGTAAAATAAACCGGCATCCCGACGGAGTTGCCATCGAAAGCCAATCGCGGGCGTGTCTTGCCGGTCATTGCATGGTGAACCCTATCCAGCGGCCCAGGAACACGATTACGATCCATAGGATGAGCGACGTCGCCCCCGCGATGCGTGCCCCGAGCGGCGTCGGAAGGGCGTCGTCCCACTGGCCGATCCGTTGATAGGCGGTCGCGTGGAAGACCGCCATGTTGATTCCCGCGAGAACCAACACGACCATCTTCGATATGAACTGTGCATTCGCGGCATAGCCGAGCGCATTGGAGGTGAACAGCAGAGAACCGGTAGTGGCCGCGAGCGCGAACGCCGCCCAGGTAAACGGGAGGAGGTCGAGAATGAGCTGCCGCGCGCCCCTGCGATGTGAAGGGTAGCCTATCAACCGAAGATCCACGATGGCGATGGTGCCGACCACGGTGGTCGCCATCAGAACATGGATGCTCTCGATCCACGGAAAGAGCACGCCGCTCTCGCGGATGCCCGATCCAACCGCTGAACCGTAAAGCGCCTGCAGGAAACCGCTCCAAGTCACGTCGTCGCTCGTGACGGAGAGCGCAAGGCCGTTTCAAATCGCATAAGCGATCCAGCGTCCGCAGAAGATCACCGCGATCCACACCAGCAGCGACACCCAGGCTACGGGCTTGGCGAGGGCCGCCCAGCGGGGGTGCTCGACCTGGAATTGCGGATGGAGGAAGGGATACCGGAATAGCAGGGTGAGGCAGAAAGCGAGCACGACCAAGATCATTTTGGTCCAGAACAAGAAGTTGGTGAGGACACGGTTGGGTTCGCCGACGGCCATAATGGCGCCTGTTGCCAGCAAGACGGCGATCGCCGCCCACATCCATGGCAAATAGCGCCCGACGACGGTCTGTGGCGTTTCGTCGATCGCGAGCACGCCGGCAAGGCGCAGGTCCGTCACGAGAGCCGAGCCGACGACCACCGCGATGGCGAGAATGTGGACGCTCTGGGTGGTCGGGATGATCCCCGCCGTTTCCCTGAGCCAGGTGCTGATCGGCGTCGTGTACAGCGTGTCGGCGATTTCATGGAAAGTCATGACTACGGTGTCCTGTGGCTGCGCGCTCAACTTCCCGGCGGCGCGCCCGGGGCGGCGGGTCCGCCTGCGTCGCCCCGAGGGCGTGGCGCCCGGCCTGGCGACAAGTCCCAGTGCTCCACCAGCTTTCCGTCCTTCACCACAAACATGTTGAAGGTGTAAAACGGCTTCAGCTCGCCCGTGGCCGGATCGCGCTGGTCGCGACTCGTCAGCAACATCACCCGGTCACCCTCGGCCATGATGGCATCGGTCCGCTGCGGCGGTATGGCCGTCGCTGCTCCCGTCGGTCGCGGCGGCCGGCTTTGGAACATCCTAACCGTCTTTTCCCGGTCGGTGCCGGGGCCCGGTAGGAGCAAGGTATGCTGTTTATAGTCGGGGCTGAGGTACTTTTCAACGATATCTGGGATCCGTTCCTTCATGGTATTGGTCGCATCGGCTTCGTTGAGGGCGGCGTAGAAGTCGAGCACGGTCTTTTTGTTGGCCGCCTCGGTGGGCGTGTTTGCCGCCATCGCGGTCGATGCCGCTGCCAAACCGGCCGTAAGCACGAAGCCGCTCAGCCGTAGGATTTTCGATGCGTTGCGCATAGGGTTTCCTGAGTCTTATTTCACTCTTGGGGTTCGGGAACGAGGCCGGCGTCGGCCCTGACGCTCGGATCACCGATCTGCTCTTCGCAGTTGTACTCGTTGAACACGGTGAGGCCCGGATGCCATCCGAAGGTACGGACCACCGACCAGGGACGCGTGTAGTAGGCAGGATCAACGATCGTGGTGATGACTTCGAGGAACGGCGCGTGGTCGCCGTTGTCCACCTTGCGTATCCTCTGGATGAGCTTGCCGTTTGCCGACAAAGGCGTGCCGTCGACATCGAGCCAGAGCGCCTGCTTGAAGGCGCTGCTTTCGACCACCAGGGTATCGCCGATCCAGTGGCCGACGGAATAACCCATGTACGCCTTCCGGGCCGGCGGCGGCGCCTTGGAAGGATCCAGGATCACTTGCCAGCGGCCGTGGTACTCCTCGAACACGAACTCAATCCAATCCTTCGACTGAAAGATCTGGAACGGAAAGTTGAGGTCGCGCTGCCACTGCGGACCGGGAGGTCGGCAGGTGGCCGAAGCGTTGATGAACGGCGCGCCGGCCTTGAGCGAGTTGACGCGGCGGGCGAGCACCTTGGCCCCATTCATGTTGTAGGGGGCGGGGGCGTCATACATGTCCCGCTGCATGCGAAACTCGAGCTTCTGGTTGTGAATCCACGTTCCCTGCAGATCACGCGGGTCCGCGCTCGGCATGGGCGCGCCCGCAGGCACAGGCGCTGTCGGGATGAGACCGCCGGGCATCGGCGGAGGCAGTTCGGCCACCAGTTTCTCGGCGGCGGTCAGGGGCGGCGGCGGCGGCGGCCCGAACTGACTGGGAACGCCGGGAGCCTCACCGCCCGGCGCCTGCGGGGCGCCGCTCGGCGGACCGCCAGGCACTGGCGTTGCAAGGGAGGCGCCGTTGGGCGGAATTTGCGCGCCCGCGCTGCCTGCGCCGAACGCTAGCGCTGCGGTGCCCGCCAAGACGAGCCCCTGTAGAGCGCGCCGCCAGAGGATTGCAGTCATCATGCGGTCAAACTCCAAATCTGAGAGGAAAACCGGATCATTGCGGTAGGAAGACGGGTCGATGCGCGTCGTGACGGTCGAGGCACACGTCCTCCGGAAACAGCGCGTCCGGCTGCCGCTTGTAGGCGACCACCGCGTCCCAAGGGCGCGTGAAATAGGTGGGGTCGTCGATCGTGATGCGGTCTTCCAGTGTGTCGGGGTTGGTGAGGCGGAGGTGCTCGGTTACCTTCATGTCAGCGGTGTGGGACACCAGGTCGTCGAGGAGTGTGCGGTCGGAGAAGTTGGTGGTCTCCGCGACCAGGGTATCCCCTTCCCAATGGCCCTTCGAGATTCCAGTCATTTTAGGGATCAACCCCATGCCCAAGGGATCCTCGACAGGCGGGAGGCCGCTGGCATCGATCTGACGGAGGGCGCGGTTCCATTCGAAGTCGAAAGTCAGCACCCCGGATCGTTGCCAAATTTTGAAGCGTTCGGGGGTTAGCATGAGGCGAGGCGTGCCGGGACTGTTGCACCGCGAAAGCGTGATGTCGTAATCGTCGTATGCACCCCTCGCCTGCAGCCGTTTGTTCTCCTCATACTGCTTGTGCCCTTGCGCTGTGAAGGGAACTGACCCGCTGACCGGCTTGAGGGTCTTCGTCGGCGTGACGATTTTCCAGACACCTTCCAGATTGGGCGAGGCGGGCTCCGCCGCAGCGGATGCTGCGAACCCGGCGGCTATCACGGCGCCGGCCAGGATGGCGAAAGTCCCTTGACGATGGCGATACTTGGTCATGACTATGCCACTCCGCTTACTTGGCCGGAGGCCCGGGAGGGAGGGGCGGCGCTCCGGGGGCCCCTCTGGCGGCGGCCTCCTTGTCATTGAAGGTCCTTCCGTCCGGCAGGGTCAAGGTTGCCAAAGCGCCGCCGACGCCGCCGCTGGTGTTGGGATGGTATGTGAGGGTCACCTTATCTCCGCGATGGAAATCGCGCGGCGCGAACCCTTGCTTGGAAAACATCAACGGGCTGCCGCTGGTTACCGACATGGTCTGCTGCTTGCCGCCCTTGTCGAGGTAGATCAGCACCATCGAAGAGTGGGGCGCACCCCAGCGAAACTCCTTGATAGAGCCAGCCACGGTTTCAGTCTTGCTCATATCGTAAGCGTTGAAGGAGTGGTGGGCTAAGGACGGCGTGGCCAAAATGGCAGCCATGGCAGCCATGGCAGCTACGGAAAGGCTCACCCGATAGAGAACGGGTCGATGTGCCATGGAACTCTCCAATGAAGATAGTCGGCTCACCGGCCCAGGCAGACCGGCAAGACCAAATTTCAAAAGCGTTATATCCGAAATTGTGCGACGAGTTAGATGCATGAATTCTTCGCCCTGCCAAAACTATGCGAGCTTGCGATAACTGGCTTCCGACTGTTGGATCTCCCCCTTGGCGCGCGCCAACAGGTCGGCTGTTTCGGCATCGCCGGCCTCGATGGCGCGCAGGATGCGAACGTTGTATGCGACGATGTCGACTCGCCTCTGCGGGCTGGTGCTAGTGTCTAGACGCACGAGGTTCGCGAGCCCCAGCGAGCGTGTCATGATCGACAGCAGCGGGTTGCCCGCCAATTCGAGAAGTAGATTGTCAATGCGGATGTGATCGATGAATTCCAGACTGTTGGCGAAGGAGCTCAGCACGCTCACCTGCGGCCGACCCTCTTCGGCGGCGCGTCCGGCAGCGAGGCGCGGAGCGTTGCAGGCGAGGAAATTTGCCGTCTCGGTACTGTCGCGGGTCGTCATACCGGTTGCGATGAGGCACGGGGCAACGAGCCGAATGACGGCCGCCGCGCTGGCCGGAGCCCCCGAGAGGGCGCCCTTCTTGCCTCGTTGACAGCGGACGATGCCAAAATCCTGGAGAATTCGCCGCGCCTGCCGGACCACCGCGTCCGAATATCCCAGCCGATCGGCGGTCTCCCATTCCGCTTCGAGCTTTTCCGGCCGATGGATCATTTCCCGCGTCATTCTCTGCGCGAGGGCTATCGCCGACCTGCGCCCCGACCAGGCAGAGGTGCGCTCCATTGCCTTCGGTAAGAGCACCGGGCCAGTAAGGTCCATGGGGTTGGCCAAATCTTCCAGCCTGGAGATAGCCTGCCGCGCATCGCGGGCCCGCAAGGCGCGCTCGAGAAGGACATCGTACGCAGGCGCCGCGCGCCCTTCGCAGATCCGAATGAGCATTTCGGCGATCTGGGCAACCAAGGCCATGGCCGGGTTACCTATCCGCTTGGCGAGATCGGCAGCGAAACCCCATTCGCCGGCTTGGCCACCAGGGTCTGGGGCACCGACGTTGTGGTCGATGGCTGCTTCAATGACCATGCGCCACGCCAGAAGGCGAAACACCTGAATGCAATTCCGGCTGGCGCCGCAGATGGCCAGGTACATCATCAGCGCTCCGGCCACGTCCTCTGCTGCGGGGGCACTGACGAACACTCCACCGCCCGGACCACGCCGGATGTCGAGGACGCCGCGGGCCTCCAGAATGATCATGGCCTCGCGACAGGCCGGCCGGCCGAGACCCAAGCCCTTCTGAACGTCCGGAAGAGCGCCGAGAGCCGCGCCGACGGGCCAGCCCCTGCGCAGCAAATGCATTTCCACGGCCGACACCGCCTCGTGGGCCAGGTTGCCCGTGGGTTCGTCGGCGCCGATAATGCAGGCAATGAGCCGCCGCGCAGCATCGGAGCCCTTCTCCGGCGAAAAACTAAGGTGCATATCCGCGCTCCTCCCTTCTCAGTGCCAAGGGGAACATGACCATCTGTCATTTCTTAGAGATACATCGTCAAATTCGGACCGGAAAAGCTTTGCGGCGCCGGACCCGTGAGTCACTGACCATAGCTCGTCGATCGAAGAAGGGCTGTCAGGACACGGCCAGCTTTTTGTAAAGATTTCGAAAAACCAGATGACGAACCGGGACCGGACCCGCAGAGTTCCGTGGATGAGCACGAACAGCGCAGGCGCGCACGTCTTGCTGGTCGACGACGACGTCGAGTTGAGCACGATGTTGCGCCAGTATCTCGAGAACGAGGGTTTCAAGGTCACGGTCGACTTCAACGGCAGGCAAGCCGTCGCTGCCGCCACCAGCGGCGTCTACGATGTTGTCATTCTCGATGTCATGCTGCCGACGATCACTGGGATCGAACTGCTCCGGCGCATACGACAAGAAAGCACAATCCCGATCATCATGTTGACTGCGAAGGGAGATCAGGTCGACCGGGTGATCGGGCTCGAGCTCGGCGCAGATGACTACCTTCCGAAGCCATACTACGCGCCCGAATTGGTGGCCCGCTTGAAAGCGGTGCTGCGCAGGCGCAATGGTGCGCGTGTCGGTGCCGACGACGAGGCGGACATCGCGCTGTCTGAACTTCGGGTCAATGCGCCGGCGCGCCGAGTGACTTGGCGCGATGCGCCCGTCCAACTCACCACAACCGAATTCAACCTGCTCGTGGCGCTGCTGCAATTCGGGGACCGGGTCGCAACCCGGGACCAACTCTCACGTAATGTACTGGGCCGACCCTGGGAGAGCTACGACAGAAGCATTGACGTCCACGCCAACAACTTGCGACAAAAGCTGCTGAACGCCTCGGACGGAGGTCTGGAGATCGAGACGGTCAGAGGCGTCGGTTACCGTTGCAAGGCCCGACAGTGAAGGGCGGCCTGTTCTGGAAATTCTTGGTCGCATTTTGGGTAACTTTTTTCGTCATAACCCAGCTGATCTGGGTCCTCGTGATTGTCGAGCCCCCGGTTACGAGACAGGACGATTTCGTGGCTCAGCGTGCGGCTCCCGTCGTGCTGGACGTGGTGGGAACGGCCTTGAGCCGGATGGGCGAGGTCGCCGCAGTGAGAGCGCGCGAGTCCCTGCCCGAGTCGGAACGCACCCGGGTGGAGATCTTGCCGCCCTCCGCACAGCCTGCGCCGCTGAGCAGGTCGGACGCTTTCATCGAGCGCCAGGTCAACGCACCGGACGGCGCGGTCTTCCGACTGCGCTACCACTATCACGGCGCCAAGCTGTTTCTGATGACGATGCCGATCGTGCCCATGATCTTCGCCCTCTTCTTCGGACCGATATTCGGGGTCGTTATGGCCTGGTATTTGGTCGCGCCGATACGCCGCCTACGGCAGGGATTCGAGCGGCTTGCCGCCGGTGATATGTCGGTACGCCTCACGCCAGGCATGGGCGGCCGACATGACGAGCTTGCCGACCTCGCGAAAGATTTCGACGTTATGGCGGTGCAGTTGGAACAATCCATCCAGGCGCGGGAACGCCTTCTGCACGATGTATCGCACGAGCTCCGTTCCCCACTGAGCCGTCTCCAGCTCGCCATCAGTCTGGCGCGGCAGGATTCGACCAGTGTCAAGGCTTGCCTGGACCGGATCGAATACGAGGGGCGCCGACTCAATTCAGTCGTCCGGGAGCTGCTCAGTCTGGCGAGGGCGGAGAGCGGATATTCGCCGGGAGAGGACTACTTCGATCTCACCGACCTGCTGGAGAGTGTGCTTGCCGACGCCCGCTTCGAGGCGGAGACCGCCGGGGTCCAATTCGTGTCCGAGGTGGACCACTCCGCCAGTGACGAAGACGCCCCAAGCCTGCGCGGAAACACTGAACTCGTGCGCTGGGCGCTCGACAACGTTGTCCGCAACGCGCTTCGCTTCTCCTCGAGCGGCCAGTCGGTGCACGTAAAACTGGCCTACGACAAGGTTGCCCGGCACTACGAGATCGATATTGTGGACGAAGGACCGGGAGCGCCGGCGTCTGCGCTTCCCACGCTGTTCGAACCATTCGTACGCGCCGACGAAATGAATCCCGGGTTCGGGTTGGGCTTAGCCGTCGCAAAGCGTGCTGTCGCGACCCACGGAGGAACGGTCGAGGCGAGCAACCGGATGGGCGCCGGGCTCGGGGTTCGCATCACTTTGCCTGTTAACCGCCATGTCGACCGGGACAGGGCGCCGGGCGGTGCCCGCCTCTGACCGCTCAACGATCGAAGGATCGACTCCTTGGTTGGATTAGCCCCAATGGCCACGTTCGGCGCCACCCCAGGCTATCGGGCGAACGCCCGGAATTCATGCACCTATCTTGCTTTATGGCACCCGCTAGCATCAGCGCCTGAGGTCTTGGGTTGTGTGACGGTCGTATTTCACGATGGTAAATACCGTTGGGTTCAGCCAGCGACTTCCATCAGTATTGGGCCAACCTCAATCCAACGCAGACCTGACAAGGCGCTCTGTAATTTACGCCTCATGAGTTGGAGTAGAGATGCCCACCACTGAACACCCCCTCCACAGATCCGGACGAGCGGCATTACCGCATCCGGCTCCCACCTCGGGTGGTGACGCGAATGCGCTGATTGGGATAAGGGTGGCAGATTCGGACTTGCGGGAGCCAGGTCTGCAGCAAGGGCTGCATGCGACGCAAGGGCAAATGATTGCCCTGACTGCGCCGGCGCAGCACTCGCCACCACACCAGTCCCACCGTTCGCCGGAAGGCAGCAAGGGCGGGGCCATTTCGCGGCACGCCGTAGTAATGCACGTGACCGAGAACAACCGCCCGCAGGTACCTGCCGACCTCAGGGATGGGGTCGTGCAGGCCCGCTTTGAGCTCGGCTTTCACCGCCTTGAGCTTCGCTTGCAGCCGTTTCCGCATCGTCTGCCACAGCACCGTGAATCTACCCTTCCGGGTCTTCCCGCAGCTGTGCGTGAAGCCAAGGAAGTTGAAGGTCTCGGGCGCACCCCGATCCCCGCGATCCTCTCGATTACGCCGCGCACAGCGGCCGAACTCGATCAACCGCGTCTTCACGGGGTGCAGGTTCAATCCGAAGTGCGCGAACCGCTCGCGCAACTCTGTAAGGAACCGCTCAGCCTCGACTCGATGCTCGAACCCAACGGCGAAGTCGTCCGCAAATCGCACCACGATGACATCACCGCGAGCTTGCTTCTGTCTCCAGCGATGGACCCACAGGTCGAACACGCAGTGAAGGTAAATATTGGCCGGCAGCGGACTGATGCGACCGCCCTGAACCGTACCTACCTCACTCTGGATTCGCTTCCCATCCGCCATCACCCCAGCCTTGAGCCGCAGCGACAGATCCTGGAGGTTGCCCTCCAAGCTCCGTCGGTAGTGCTCCCAGGTCTCGCCATCCACACCCGCTGCAGCGTCTCGCTCGATCGAAAGAAAAGCCGCTCGCAGGCGTTCAACGTCGTACACACGGTGCAAAAGCGCGGTGAACCGCCTTTTCCTATCCTCTTTAGCTACTTCACGTACCCGCTCGAGCGCGCTGTGCACACCGTCCCCGCCCTGAGTCCGGAGTGTGCCGTTCATCATCGGCTCCAGTCTTGCGACCGCCCGACGCGCTCTGCAGATCCTGTGATCAGAGAGGCCAATGCGATCTCCCGGTTCCGGAGCAAAGTGCATCCGTACATGCATGGGGTCTTTGACCGCGAAGGGTCCCAAAACGTCTCGCCATCTCGACGCTCCGGGTTTTGCCTTCCGCCTATCTCCAGGACGTCGGCACCCCAAAGTAACCCGCCTCGCGGCGGGGCATTGATTTCGCGGCTCGATACCCAGCCTGCACGTTCCCCTGTCAACGCTTCACCGTCGTCCTTACGGACGCCAATGCATGACTCGGGGCCAATGTGGTTGGCTAGACCGTCAATGTACAAAACTTTGATCTACAACACTTTGCCGGTTTAACCGGCGCACGGAGAACATAATGAAAGGTCACTTGTACCGCGCATTGGCGGCAGCAAGCTTGTTGTTGAGCGCCGAAGCATTTGCTCAGGAACGCGTTGTGGGAGCCAAGGATGCTGACGCGTTATTTCATAGCGGCGATCCTAAATTGGATGCCAACAAGCAAGTCGTCTATCACATCTTCAAGGACATTCTTGAAGGCAGCAATGTCGATGCCATAGACAAATATCTGAGTGCGCGCTACATCCAGCACAACCCGAACATCCCCTCGGGTCACGACGGGCTCAGGAAGATGTTGAGCATGGTCAAACCGAAGCCGGCTTCCGAAAAACTTTCGGCGCACGTGGTATCCGTGGTGGCCGAAGGCGATTTCGTCGTCGTCAGCACCGTGCAGCCTCTACCCGATCCGAGGAGCCCGGGGAAAATCTACACTACCACCCACTTCGACATGTGGCGCATTCAAGACGGCAAAGCCGACGAGCATTGGGACGAAGCACAGCTCGGCCCACCCCCGGGATCTACGCCATCTGCCCCATAAATAACTGCCTGCGCGCCTGGTCTGCAAGCACAGATGCGCAGGACAGAAGGACGGTTGACTGTCGTGCTTGATTATCTTCAAAACCTCGCGTTGGCAGACTGGGTCAGATCATCGCCATCCCTCTTTGCCTACTCAACCGTGCTCACAGCGCACGGTGTGGGTCTGGGAATCGTCGTGGGAGTGAACACGGTGATTGCTCTGCGACTACTCGGGGTCGCGCGCGATATTCCGCTTGCTGGGCTGAGGCAACTCTACGGCATCGTATGGATAGGCTTTTCCATCAATCTGGTATCCGGTCTCATGCTCTTCATTGCGGAGGCACACACGATGGCGGCGATGGTCGCGTTTTGGGCCAAATTGCTGTTCGTCGCATCGGGCATGGTCGTTGCCGTACTGCTGAAGCGCCTCTATTTCACTGATCTCGCCAGCGTTCGGGCCGGCGTCGTGACGCGGGTTGGACGCAATTTGGCGATCGTATCGCTTGCTTGTTGGTATCTCGCGCTGATTGCCGGGCGTCTGACCGCATATCCCGACCGCGTGGACGCATGGCTGCATTTGAGCGGGGGGAGCACCTGATCATGCGGACCTTGGTCAACACGTACGACTGGATGTGGCCCGTCTGCCAGATGATCCACTACGTGGGCATGTCTTTGATCGTCGGGATCATCGGCATCCTGGACTTGCGCATTCTGGGGCTGTTCAGGACCATACCTATTGCAGCGCTCCGCCCTCTCGTTCCCTGGGCCGTCGTGGGATTCCTCGGCAATGCGCTGACGGGAATCATCTTCGTGACCGGGAAGGACTCCGGACCCACGTACTACACTGACAATCTGTCTTTTCGGCTCAAGATGCTTTTCCTCCTCGTGGCGTTCATCAATCTGCTCGTCTTCCAGCTCAGCAGTTTGGAGAAAAGAGTGTATGCGACACCGGCCGGCGGAAACGCGCCGGCCGCCGCTAAAGCGGTCTCGGTTTTCTCGCTCGGTGCATGGGTTCTGGTGATCTTCTTCGGACGGACGATGCAGTACAACGACACGCTGTTGCTGTTCTTGGGTTTGTGACTCTAGTCCGCTTGGGAGGCGAACAGCGTCGGCATGCTCGGGCATCGGGCGCAGCAGGCCAGTGCGAATGCTCGGCCACTGACCGGGAGCTGCGACGCAATAGTGACACCTAACTCCATTCCAGGGCGTTGGTAGGATCGCATTGATCGCCCTGGCCGCATCTGGCCGGTCATGACCCGAGCACAGCCACCCATGATCCAATCATCGAGCGCACACCAATGAACCTCGCTAAGCATCGGGCGGGCCCTTTGCAAGGAGTGCTGCTCCTGTTGCCGATCACTATGGCCGTCATGGGATTGGTCGTCCTGGTGCCGGTCCTTCCAGGAATGATGGCGCAATTCCACAGTGTTCCAGGGGTCGAATACCTGGTGCCGCTCATGCTGACGCTGCCTGCGCTCTGTGTCGCGGTGTTGGGGCCGATTGCCGGCATCGTTGTGGATTCATTTGGTCGCCGCAGGACCTGTATTGGCGCTCTGGTGATCTACGCTGTCGTCGGCATGCTGCCGATCATCCTCAACAGTCTGACCACCATCATCGCCAGCCGTCTCGTGCTGGGTGCGATGGAAGCGCTGATCGTCACTTCAAGCACGACTCTGATCGGGGACTATTTTCACGGGCGAGAGCGTGAGAAGTGGCTGGCAAACCAAACGGCGGTGGCCTCGATCGCCTCCATCTTTCTCGCGCTCCTCGGCGGCGCGCTAGGCAACCTCAGTTGGCGCGGGCCGTTCGCGGCCTATGGCGTCAGCATCCTATTCGCCATCGCGCTAATGCTGTGGACCTGGGAGCCGCATAAGAGCGAAGACTCCGGCAACGAGGCCTCAGGGTCCACGGCGCGCTTTCCATGGGGCGCCATCATGCCAATCGCGCTGCTCGCCGTGTTCGGCGGCATGATGTTCTTCACGATGCAAATCCAGGTCAGCAACGTGTTGAGCGAGTACTACGGCATCCGCTCCCCGAGCCAGTTGGGTCTGTACACCGGCCTCGCAGGACTGTCCGTCGCAGGCGGTACGCTGATCTATCGACATTTCACTGCCCGGCTCGACGTTGCCACGCAGCTTCTGATCGCGTTCAGTCTGCTCGGCGTCACCTACGTCGAGATGAACCATGCGCCTACGTCGACGCGGTTCACCGTCTGCCTGATCGCCAATCAGATCGGCAGCGGCATGCTGCTCCCGGCGCTTGTCGTGTGGGCCATGGGACGTCTGCCCTTCGAGGTGCGCGGCCGCGGAACCGGCTTATTCATGACCGGATGGTGGCTTGGTCAGCCGCTGAGCACGCAGGCTGTTGCCCTGCTGCGCGGCCAGGTGAATGGAAGTCTGCCCGAGACACTGCAGATTCTGGGCATCCTCTGTCTCGTGGCGACGGCGATAGCTCTGGTCAACAGGCTCAGCGTTTCCACCCGACCACGTGCCCCTACGACATGAAACAGTTGTCAGAAACGGTCGCTATTATCGACAATTTACATGATTAACAACTCTTCGGTCTATAATGTCGGAAAGCGTTCGTTCATTCGTTCCGGTTATCTGACGAGTAGAACACTTACGAGCATTGGCCGCCGCTCTGCTACGCGACCTGAGGTTTACGTGCGTTGTTCTAATGACAAGCAATATCCGAGTTACCCCGAACCTCGGCGATCCGTCGAGCCTCGGGGTGGGTTGGACGGATCCACATGCATATGGCGCACTGGATTCGGTGCGCGTTTCGTGTCGATCGCGGTCCTGATTTGGCTCGCATCTTCAATTCCTTCCGCATTTTCGAGGTGATCAATGAATAGTTATTTTTCGGGCAAGAAAGCAGGCTGCTTATTGGTGCTCAGCATTTGCACGTCGACGGCGGGCGCACACCATGGCGGAGGCACCTTTGACCCGAGCAAGTGTTTTGCGTTCAAGGGCACCATCAGACAACTGGCATGGGCCAACCCGCACGCCTGGCTATACGTGCAGGTGCAAAAGGAAGCGGGCGATTCCGAACTGTGGGGGTTCGAATTCGGTACAGTCGGTGGTTTGTCGCGCGCCGGCTTCAGACCGTCGGATTTTGCCATTGGCACCAAGGTCAGCGTGACGGCATATGCCAATCGCGACCTGGTGAAACACACTGGCTCTGCGAACAGGCTGATTTTGCCCGATGGGCGCGATGTGACGGGAGCCGGAATAGCGGGAACGGCGCCGGCGGGCACTCCCCCCACTGCAGGCGGTCCTCCTCCCGGTGCGGGTCCCGCCCCTGCCGCGAATTGCCCTGAATACAAATAACACGGCTGGAAGGGGTTAGGTAACCATGTCAATTCGTAATGGAAGTGTCATGACGATCGCGTTCTTGCTGAGTGGTATTGCGTGCTCTGCAGAAACGGCCGGCGGCCAAAGTGTCGCGTTGGGCTCAACTTGGGCCGATGCGAGCAAGATGCCTGATTTGTTCAGCGGAATGTGGATGACTCTGGGCGGCATGGTCGAGGGCGATGAAAAGGTGAACGTTCCTTATACGGCAGCGGCGAAAAAACTCGTTGCCGATTACAAACCGAAGAGGGATATTCCCTACGCGCAGGACGGGTGTGCTTCGCCTGGTCTGCCGATCGCCATGCGCACGGGCCCCATCAAGTTCACGTACGCGCCCGGATTGGTCAGCGTTTACATGCAGGCGGTCGGCCACACGCGGTTCATCGAGATGAACCAGGTACTCGGCAAGACGTCGCCTAAGTACTACGGGAATTCCGTCGGCCACTGGGAGGGAGATACCCTGGTGGTGGAAACCAAAGACTTCTTGCCCGAGATCACGTTCCAATACGGTGTGGGAGAGGGACTGCCCCCGGAGACGACGATCGGAACCGGCAATTTACCGCCTCTGGTCGGTAGAACTCCTGGCGGTCCTGGCGGTCCTGGCGGTCCGGGCGGTCCTGGCGGTCCGGGCGGTCCTGGCGGTCCGGGCGGTCCGGGCGGTCCTGCTCCCGGCGGTCCCGGTCCTGGCGGCGTAGCGGCATTGTCGAAGGCCATCTGGGGACCGCACGGTGATGGCATGCGCATGGTGGAACGGATGCGTCTGACCAGTCCCGAGACATTGGAAGTCAACCTCACCATATTCGACGACACCGTGTGGACGAAGCCCTTTGTGGCGGCGACGCGCAACTATCAGCGCGTTCAAAAGGGGGTCAGCGAACTAGGGCCGTTCAGCGGGGAACCGGAGGAGTGGGTCTGCACCGTATCCATCACCAGCTTCGACCCGGATACGAATACCTACAAAGACAAGGACCCCGAAGAGATGGTGAAGTACTTGGACAAGCTGCGTAAGTGATATTCCATTTTACTGCGAGGACGTTTCCATGTGTGTAGTTAAGGATCATTTCGAACGGATACGGCATGCTCTGGCCGCCAGCGTTCTGGCGCTGCTCGCCGCCGCGCCTGCGCTCGCCATTGCTGCTGAGCCAACGGCGACCGAACCGGCGGCGGCAACTCGCTATCTGCCCACGATGGCGGACTATCTGGGCGTTTACGACGCACTCCAGAACTATCGCTTTGGAGTGGAAAAGCACGACCAAAAGGCGCGTGAAAGCGCCTTTTGGGAAGATGGCGTCGATATCGCCGTGCCAAGCCCGGGCCAAGAGTTTCGAATCCCTTTGGCAGGAGGTTTCCCTCCACAGGCTCGCGCTGGACAGCCAGGCCCGAATGTTGGGCCACCACCTGGTTTGGGGCCGCCGCCTGGTTCCAATGCGGGACCTGCCGGCCCTGGCGGGGGTGGCGGAGGCGAAGTTTGGCATTTACCGTTGGACAGCTACATACACTTCGAAAGCGCGACCCGAGCGACGCACTATGAATACTTTCTGAGTATCTATCCTCAACCAGAAAAGAAAACGGAAGGCGAAAACCCAGGAAACATGCAAGCAGCCCGAACTTCGATCGTCGGGTGGCCAGGCCACTACGAAGACATCCTGGAGAAGCGCCACGGCGAGTGGCGGATCCTTCAGCGCAAAACCATGATCAACCAAAAGTGAATGCGATTGATATGTGATCTAAACCTGAAGACAGAGCCGATGTTACCGGTGGACGATCGAGTTCATCACGGTAGCTTCGATGGTGCGCTGCAGCGGGGCCGCCTGCGGACCGATCAATGGCACCATCGACACGATGACAATCCCGTCGTCGGGAAGCACCCAGAAGCGGCGCGAACCGCCGCCATCCCAGCCGAAGCTGCCGACGGGCAAACGGGTGCCTGCCACGTCGGGGATGGTGACGCTCAGAAAGCCGAGACCGAACTTGAGGCCTTCGGCCGGCATTCCCATGGGCGGATACCCGGCCATGACGAGCGGGCCGATCTGGTTGGAAGCCATCTGCTTGACGGTTTCCGGCTTCAGGTATTGCCGGCCGCCGAAGCTACCCTTGTTAGCCAGCATGCGTGCAAACAATGAGAGGTCGCCGACCGTCGTCCAAAGTCCCGCGGAGCCACTGAGGCTCGTCACTTCTCCGGCGATCGGCGGGGCAAGCCCTGGCGCATACGGCAATGCGCGCGCCGTCGAGTCACGCTCGACCCCGAAGTCCGTGTCGCTCATGCCCAGCGGTCCGAACAGTTGCTGCCGCAAGAACTGCCTGAAATTCATGCCGGCGGCAACTTCGACGACCCGCGCGACCACCTCAATGCCGACACTGTTGCTGTAGGCCCATCGCGATCCTGGCTGAAACTCAAGCGGAATACTCGCCAGCTTCGGGACGAACGTCGCCAAGGTGTCCGTGGGCTCACGAGGAGGGAATGAATTATCTACACCGTAGATCTGGATGCCCGAAGTATGGGTCAGCAACATCCTCACTGTAATCGGCCTTGCAGCCGGCGCCATCTCGTATTCGGGTTCGCCCCACGCTGTTGAAGGAGCACCTGGTCCAGGTATTGCGCGAAACGGCGCGGGAGGGGACCCTGGCTTGAGTACGCGTACCTGCCGCGGTCCGCCGAACTCCGGAATAAAACGGGATACCGGGTCGTCCAGATTGAGCTTGCGATCCTCGACCAACATCATTGCCGCAACGGAAGCCACCGTCTTGGTAAGATCCGCGGCGCCAAAAATATGACTGGCTTTTAACGGCTCCTTGCTCACTATATTGGTGACACCCTGAGCTTCGAGATACACGACCCTGCCATCGCGGGCGACGAGCACGATGGCGCCGGGAATCTGTCCGACGGCGATCTGCACCTTCACTGCGTCATGGATGAGCGCGAGCTTGGCGCTCGAGAGGCCCACGTCCTCGGGCTTGGTCAGGGTAGGCTGCGCCAGAGCCGGCAACGACAACCCCACCAGAACCGCGAAACTTACGGCACGAATTCCCAGACTCTTCATTTTTCGCGTCTCCATAATAGTTGGCCTGAGTCGATGCGGGCGCTGCCTAGGTGCGGGGCAGCCGCCCTATTGCATTGCAAATCGAGAAGCGCCGTCAGTTGCGCCCGATTTCGGGGAGAACTCTCTTATGGAAAAAGGACGCATGAAATCTTTTGTTTGATGAAGAATCGACAATAACAGATTTTTTAGCTATATTGCCCGTGAAGTCGATTCCAGCTGGGCTAAGCTGACTGGGACAGATGACTTTGCAGGGGTTTGCATGCGTGGTGAGCGTTAACGGACGCATCTGACGAAACTGCAATGGATAGAAATAGAGCATACCGTTTTGTGGCAGGGGGGCTTCACAATGAAGATAAGGTCTACGGGTAGCAGTTTCCGTCAGAAGGCTGTGCTGGCCGCGTCGGGTACTTTGCATTTCGCGTTAATAGTCGGTCAGGCCCATGCGCAAACGGTCGCTGCGAACGTGGCGGCCTCGGACGCGACTCGTGCGGCTCAAACGGATTTGAAATCCACCACCACCGCCGACAACTCGAAAGACACGGCGCTGGAAGAAATCATCGTAACCGCCGAACGTCGCACGATCGATATTCAGCGCATTCCCGCGTCGGTGAGTGTGCGCACGGGCGACGAGCTGACAGAGCAGGGTAGATATACCACTCAGGAGATTCTGCAGGACATTCCAGGCGTTGTGACCTTTGTGAATAACTCGAACAACACCGGAACGTCGGACGTGCAAGGCAACAACATCACGATCCGCGGCATCACGCCCGCCCGTTCCGGCGCCGGGGGCGGTCCGAGTCCCTTGTCAGCAACGCCAGAAACTGCGGTCTACGTCGATGGTGTGTATGAGGGCATTGGCAGTACCTACGATCTCGAGCGGGTAGAAGTGCTGCGCGGGCCGCAGGGCACGCTCTATGGGCGCAGCGCAACGGCGGGTGTGGTGGCCTTCCATACGCATGATCCAAACTTGGATTCATTTGGCGGGAACGCAGAAGTCGAGGTCGGCAGCTACGACCTGAAACATTACGGCGGCGCAGTCAATTTACCTTTCAGTCCCACGCTTGCGGTGCGGGTTGCGGGCGATTATCGCGATCAGGGCAGCGGTTACTTCGACGAAGCCAATAGAGGGCTGGGGAGCAGCCTCAATGGTCGCGCGAAGGTGCTGTGGAAGCCCGCAGATGATTTTTCGCTCTTGGTCGGCGTCGCCTACGAGAGAGATGAGGCTTACTCCGGCGGGAATCAGAGCACGGTCGACACAACCAAGCTGCAATACGAGATCGCAACGACCAACAGCAGTGTTTTCCCCGGCTACAAACTGCAGCGGGAGTACTGGGCCGAACTCAATTGGGACTTCGGTCCAGCCCTCCTCACGTATCAGCCGTCATTTCGCACCTGGTATCAAAACGATAATCTGTTGCAAACGCCGAATTTCATTTTGAGCGGCGTGCCCCTCGAACAGGGTATCAATACGCCACTCGACCAGTTTGTCACCCAGGAGTTACGGCTTGCCTCCAAGGATTCCGCGGTGGGCTGGCAGGCGGGCGCTTTCTATTACCGCAACCAGCTTCACACGATCGACAACACCTTCCTGGCCACCCCTGCCAACACGGAACTCGTCAGTCAGGCGTTCACAAACGACCAAAAAGACACCAAAGATCTGGGCCTGTTCGGTGAGGCGACCTTCTCCCCCATCAGCTCGTTGCGAACCACGCTCGGTTTGCGTTATGACTCAACTCGTGTTGCGACGAGCGAATATTTCTTCAACAACCCCTTTGCATTCTGCGGAACTGCGGCCTCTCATTCTCCAGGCTTCATGTTGCCCCCCGGCATCAGTTGCACCGGCCCAGGTCAGGCAAATGTGCCTCCGCCCCCGGGCAGTTCCATCAACGACGTGGCCGTCACCTTCCATAATTTCAACTACAAAGCGCGCATCGAATACGACCTGGCACCTCGAAACATGGTGTACGGCATGGTCTCCACCGGTTTCAAGCCCGGCGACGTAGGCATTTACACTCCAGGTTTGGGAGTGTACGCACCCAATGTCTTGACGGCAGAAAAGCTGACCTCGTTTGAGGTCGGATCAAAAAATCGCTTTCTCGACGATTCGTTGCAGGTCAATGGCGCCGTGTTTTACTACGATTACGCGGGATTCCAAACCAATTATCGAGTACACGCCCTCGACATCTCGCCTATTCCCATCGCTGTACCGGCTCGCAATTTTGGCGGCGAAATCGAATCGCTTTATCGGATCACGCCATCCGATCGCGTCGGCCTGAACTACAGCCACGTAGAGTCCCGCTGGGTGAATGAACCGGCCGCCTTCGAAGCCGCATACCCCCAGAAGGTACGCGCGCTCATTCCGAACACGTTCACCGCGTACTACGAGCACGAGTTCAAGTTGCCCGACGGTTCATCCTTGCTCGCGCGGATTGACGGGCAATATTACTCACGGCACCTGACCGACAATTTGCACGCAGATTTGCTCGCTTTGGGACAGGAGCAATACGTTGAAGCCGGTTCTCAGACCATCGGAAACATATCTGCCACCTGGGCTGCACAGAACGGTCATTTGTCGGTTACCGGCTACGTCCGTAATTTTACCAACGCTCGTTACACCACGTACACGTTCCAAGGGAATGAACAAAGCTATTTAGCGGATTGGAACGATCCGCGCATCTACGGCGTCATTGTGTCCGCTCACTTTTGATCCGCGGCGATCGAGCGGAGGACAGCGGGAGCGGAAGCAACGGACACATACCGGAGGCTTCCGCTCCTGCGGGCTACGAATCCGCAGGGCCAACGTCGTCTGTTCCACAATTACGCGGAGGGAGCACTCTGATGAGATACGCGAACAAGTCTTCTCGCGTTGTCAATGTTCTGCGAATGTTTCCACTCTTGAGTTTCGCTGCCTTGGCTCACCCTGCTGACCAAGCTTCTGCCCGGTCCGCGGTGGGCAACGGCGCGAACCCATTGGGCTCTGCCTGGGCTGACGCTGACAAGATGCCCGATCTTTTTAGCGGAATGTGGATGACCTTTTCCGGCTTTGTCGAGGGCGATGAAAAGCTGAACGTTCCTTACACCCCGGAGGCTCAGAAATTTGTCGCGAATTACGTGCCGAAGAGGGATATTCCCTACGCCCAGGAAGGCTGCAGGTCGCCTGGGCTGCCGATCGCCATGCGCATGGGGGGCGGGATTAAGTTCACGTACGCCCCCGGGTTGATCAGTATTTACATGCAGTCGCTCGGACACACTCGATTCATCAAGATGAACCAGGCTCAGGGCAAGACATCGCCCAAGTATTACGGCAATTCGGTCGGCCACTGGGAAGGAGATGCCCTGGTCGTGGAGACTCAAGATTTCTTGCCCGAGATCACGTTTCAATACGGTGTCGGTAAGCCTCTGCCGCCGTTGGAGACCGTTGGAACGGCTAATCTCGGCCCTCCTCCCGGCAGCGCCCCTCCCGGAGTCGGCGCTCCCGGCGGTGGCCCTCCCCCCTCATTAGCGAGTCTATCGGCGGCAATCTGGGGGCCCCATGGTGAGGGCATGCGCATGGTGGAACGGATGCGCTTGGTCAATCCGGAGACTTTGCAAGTCGACCTCACAATATACGATGACAGCGTGTGGACGAAGCCTTATGCCTCGACTCGCAGCTACAGGCGCATCCAGAAGGGAATCAGCGAGGTTGGACAATTTACCGGTCAACCGGAAGAATGGGTCTGCACCGTATCCATCACGACCTTCGACCCAGACACCAACACATACGTAGATAAGGATCCCGAAGAGATGGTCAAAATGCTGGACAGTCGCAGCAAGTGACGCGTGACATGCGCCGGCTGCCAAGGCGGAAGATCGTCGACGAAACCGCGTTGCCTGCCGGGGCGTAGCCGGCGCCAGGCTTGGCCGGCGCCGCTTCCGCCAGCCGATACGTAACTGTGGTCGTCCCGCTTTCGCCAGGCAAACTCGCCGGTTAGTGCTTGTCGTTCTTCTGGAGACGCTTGAGTACTTCGGCGGGGTCCTCCTCGATCGTCTTGCCCTGGCCCGGATCGAATATCAACGTTTCGGCCGTATTGCACACCCACTCGCGCGGCCAGCCCTCTTCGCCACGGTTGCGCTTAAAAATCTGGACCGGGGTGGAAACATAGGGCTGCTTCCAAACAGCGTCGTCGTAGATCGTCAATTGATCTTCCAGCGTGTCTGGATCGACCAACCGAATACGTTCCACCATGCGCAAATTGGGTCCATGCGGTCCGAATATCGCCTCCGGAGGCAGGACGAATGGTCCTTTTCCCTGGCCCGGCAAATCGCCGTATTGCAGGAGGATGTCATCGAAGCTAATCGTGTCCACAACCAGGGTCATCCCCTCGAAATGCCCGACTGACTCGCCCAGGAAGGTCGGGTTTGGACGTGCGGAATGCTTCCCATTGAGTTTGATGAAGCGCGTCATGCTGCTGTTTTCGACATAGATCGCAATCATGCCCGGCTCATAGAAGAACTTCAGCGGCGAGCCCAGCCGCTGAACAATCGGCATCCCAGGGGTCTTGCAGCTTGGGCCCGCGAACGGGATGTCCTCTATGGGCTTGAACTTGGCGATATAAGCCCGTGCTTGATCCGTGAACGGAACAGAAGAAGGGTTATCTAGAAACGATGTTCTGCTCTGCCAGTTGCCGGTGAAGAAATCGGGCAGCTTGGTGACGTCGGTCCAGCTGGATCCGAGCGGCTCGGCGGCGCCGGACGGCAGGGCGATCATCACCGAGCAAAGCGCGACGGCGAGTAGGGTGTTGTGTTTGATCATCGAGCGGCCTCGGCAACTATCGTGGGGATGTGGCATTGTGCGCGGGACCGGGCGGGGGCGAACCAGCACCGGGCGGTGGTGGGATCGCTCCAGGCGGCGGCGCTCCTGCGCCGGCGCTTAGCACGCGGCCGTCTGCCAACTGGACCTTGTTCAACAATCCGATGTGATTGCCAGCCCGCTCGGGCGCCGCCGTAACGGTCACCTTGTCGCCCGGCTTCATATCGGCGGCGTTCCAGCCGGTGCGAGCCAGCATGCCCGTGCTGCCCGCCTCGAAACCCCAAACTTCCTGTGAGCCGCCGGCTTTTACGACCCGGACGTAAAGCCAAGAGTGCGGGTTGGCCCATACCCACTTCTCTACGGTGCCCTGAAACGAGACCGACTTCGTCATGTCGAACGGTGCCGCAGAATGATGCGCCGACACCGGAGTCGCTGCCGAGACAAGGACCAATGCGGCCAGTACGCCCGGAATACGGGTTGGACAATGCTCTTTCATCGAGTTTCGCCTTTGGAATGACTTCGGGACATCGCCACTGGACATACCATATTTGCACCCACTTGGGTCCGGAAGGATAGGTGCCACAATTCTTGGTCCTGTCTTCCTTAGCAGACCTCCAAACTGCGGCAAGACGATTTCAATTCCTACACCTAACATGCCCCCCAGCGCCACTGCTAGCATCACGCATTCAGGGCTTCACGTGTCAAGGGCGTCGTGTTACCAAGCCGATCGTCGCAGATGGAGAAACGATTGAAGGGCCTTCGACTCAGGCGGGGGCGCGCCGTTGCGATTTGCGCCGTCCTGGCCGTGGCGCTGCACGGCTGCTCGCCGCTATGGAAGCCCCGCTCGCCGCATTCCGCCCCTCCGGCAGAACCTGAGCGGTCGGCGGGCGGGAAGATCTTCGACAAATGGTGCAGCGATTGTCACCGCACCGCAGAGGGCCCAGGCAGCCTCGCTCTGCAGCGCAAGTACCAAGGCAGCCTCCCCGCGGTTCTGAAACAGCGGAGCGATCTGCGCCCGGATTACATAAAGCTCGCGGTGCGGCATGGAATTTCGTTCATGCCCTCCTTCCGAAAGACGGAGATCAGCGACGCCGATCTGGCGCTCCTGGCCGCCTACCTCGCGCCGTCGCAGTGACGGACACAGCGAGCGACAAAGCCGCCCTGAAACCAAGGCCGGTGGGGAGTAAACGCAAATGCTGACGAGACGAACCGCTATCAGTGCTGGCCTCGCCTTCGCGGCGGTCGCCTGCTCCGCCGCTGTCGGCGTGTGTGGTCCGACCGACCGCCGCCGCCTCGAAGCGCGATCGATCGATGCCCTGCTCATCGACGAAAGCATTGAGATGCCCCGCCCAATGGCTGCGTTCATCGAGGCCAACAGGCAAGCGTTACCCGTCGTCGGAATCCAGCTCGATGCGTCTGGACAGGTTGGATTGATGCACGCCTTGGACAAAAGCCAAGCCGTCGTCGGCCTCAGTTCCGGAGCCACGCTGTTCTGTCTGGAGCGTATTGCCTGGGACCATGGCTTCCGCCTGACGGCGAGGAGCCAACGGTGCGCCGGCGAGCCAGGCGGCGCCGCATGTCGGCAAGATGTGGCTGCCTATCTAGCCGGGGCGCACGGGGCCGCCGCAAGCTTCGCCCCCCCTGCCCGCGCCTACCGACCGTCGCGCGCGGACGGACTGCTGCACGCCTGGGTCATGGAAAGATCGAGCCCTCAATTTCGCCAGAACTGCCGAGGGATCCAACAATGAAATTGCCGCCAAATGTCAGCAGCGCCGATTTCACGGCAGCTCTCAAGGCGTTCGCGAGTATCGTCGGCGAGCAATGGGTCTTCACGACCGATGACGACTTGGAACTCTATCGCGACTCGTACTCGATCTTGTGGGGCGAAGCCGATGAGCGCACTGCGTCTGCGGCGGTGGCGCCCGACAATGCGGACCAGGTCGTCGAGCTGGTCAAGGTCGCCAACCGGTATCGCATTCCAATTTATCCCATATCGACAGGCAAGAACCTGGGCTATGGCGGGGCCGCTCCGGCCCGCGCCGGCAGTGTCGTTGTCGACTTGAAACGGATGAACCGGATCGTCGAGATCGACGAGCGGCATGCCTATGTCGTGGTCGAGCCAGGCGTCAGCTATTTCGATCTGTACAATTACATCGAGGAAAAGGGCCTCAAGCTCTGGATCGACGTCCCGAGCCCGGGCTGGGGCAGTGTGCTCGGCAATGCGCTGGACGGCGGCGTCGGCGTGACGCTAGCGCCATACCGCAATCATTTCGAGGCCCACTGCGGCATTGAGGTGGTGCTCCCCAACGGCAGGATGATGCGCACCGGTATGGGCGCTCTGCCCGGCGCCAAGACCTGGCAGCAGTTCAAGCCGGGTTTCGGTCCCCGTATCGATGGGCTGTTCAAGCAGTCGAACTACGGCGTCGTGACCAAAATGGGTTTCTGGCTCATGCCGCCGCCAGAGAACTTCGCCACCGGCGTCGTCACGGTCACCAAGTTTCGCGACATCATTCCGCTCGTTGACATCATCGGCCGGCTCGAGCAGAGCAAGATCGTGCAGGGCTTGTGGATGGTGTCGAGCCCCACCACCGGCACGCCCGGCTTTTCCGCTCACGAGGCCGGGCCCTCCAAGCCCTTGGATCCGAAGATCCTCGCCATACTGAACGATCCGGGCGGCATCGACATGGCGAAGCTCGAAGCTGCCGCCACGTCCAAAGGCCTTCCCTTCTGGGCCTGCGACATCAATTTCTACGGCCCGAAGAACCTCATCAAAGCACAGTGGGATTGTGTCTGCGATGCCCTCGGAGAATTACCGGGTTCGCGATTCAAACTCGGCGAGATCCGCCGCCTGCCGCTTCCACCGGATGAGTTGGCGAAGACGCGCGACCTGGGTCCTTTCGGCATACCGACGCTGAAGACCTTCGACCTCGGCCCCATGTTTTCGTATGAGGGGGAGGACGTTGTCGGTCATATATTTTTCTCGCCGGTCATTCCCAGGACGGGCGAAGCCGCAATTGAGGCCATGGAAGTTTTTGCGGCGATCGCGCGCAAGTACAAGCTGCCCTGCCCGCCGCTACAGTTCCCCTCGACCCTCTTCGAGAGAGCGTTCCTGTTCGCCGTCGGCTTGCCGGTTACTCGGTCTCCCACCGTCAACGCAAAACTACGGGAGATAATCCGGGAACTCGTCACGATGTCTGCCGAACGGGGCTGGGGCGAATATCGGACAGCACCCGCCTTCTACGAACTCGTCATGGGTGCCTATTCCTACAACGACCACGCACTGCGCGAGTTTCTAGAGACGATCAAGGACGCGGTTGATCCGAACGGCATCATGTCGCCCGACCGCTATGCGATCCGATCGCACCATCGCAACGAAAGCGACGGCTGAGCAACGGTAAATTTTCAAGGTTCGGTCGTCTAGCGACTCTGAGCCTTGTCCTTCACGTTGTATTCCAGCTTGCCGTTCGGGTCGAGGTAGTCTCGGTTATCCGTGCAAGCCCACTCTTGGGACTCGTTTCTGCGCTCGATGCCACGAATGAACCGACGCGGCGGGAGACTGTAGGGCTTCTTGAAGACGGAATCGTCGTAGATCGTTGTCTGGATCTCAAGCGTATTGAAATCGGCAAGCCGCATGCGCTCGACTAACCGGAGATTCGGCCCGTGCGAGCCGAAGATGACGCCCGCTAGCGGAGACGGATCTCCCTGTGCCAGTGTCTTTTTGTCCAGCTTGCCCATTTGGAACAACGTGTCCGGCGCGAATCCCAACGTATCGACAACCAGAGTATCGCCCTCCCAATGGCCGATGGATTCTCCCAAATAGGTCGGATTGGGTCGCGCGCTGTGCTCGCGACCAACCGGATTGAT
>Ga0302320_10002912_pt1 | contig 40009 bp, 32 predicted proteins | sample Bog_T0_3_FD_202130 | JGI IMG/M metagenome (GOLD analysis project Ga0302320, IMG submission 202130) | Peat permafrost microbial communities from Stordalen Mire near Abisko, Sweden - Bog_T0_3 | ecosystem: Environmental > Terrestrial > Soil > Wetlands > Peat | place: Sweden: Abisko, Stordalen Mire... | reverse complement strand
CGACCTGTTCGCCACAGCCTCAACACCGAAGATTTGAGAAACGTCGGCTACCTCGTCACATGAAAATCTTGCTGGGATCATCGTGCCCGCCCGTTTAACTGTCTGGTGATTTGCCTCAAAATGAACAGTTGCTTTTCGTCATTTGGTATAGGCGGTTTGCTTTTCGCCGTTCCACATAAATCGCAAACATACGAATTATCATCTTGGATTTCTTCGTTGCATTTTGGGCATTTCCACATGGCTGATGATTTTTACCCGGGCATGTGTCCCAAAACACAGCTTGCTGGCTTGGCCGTTGGCCTTCCGATACAGCACGCTTTCCGAGTCGGTCGTGCTTTGATGGGTTGGTTCCGATGATCGAACCCGCGTCGGAACTTATACAAGCATCGGCCGCCGCGCGGCGGGCCGACCACAATGTGGAAGGATCTGCCGGAAATCCGCAATTGGAAATGGAGTCACGACGAAACTGCGGCCACTAATCCACCGGGATGCTCAAATGTGATTAAACAACCTTGCACACAGTCCCAGCAGACGCGCTAGATATGGGAATAAATGCGTCCAGCAAAATATATCTTCAAATTTCTCAATGAAACCGCGATTTTCCATTTTTTAGTGCTGTGCTAGTTTTTGTGCTAGAGTCGCATCATTTTCGAGAGCATTTGCAGGCATTGAAAATTTTACAGAAAGAACAAGATCACCAATAGAATCAGGTGTTTTGTCTGTGATGTAAGTAATGCCAAGTAGTGCTGCGAATCGACATTTTTACAATTTTGAGTCTAGCGCGTCTGCCAATTCCGCCACATCGGCCACCAGTTCCCCAATATATTTCACTGCACGCCGAAGTAAACCAATTTCAGCGCGCGGAATGAGTCAGCCCGGGGGCGGGCGAGGCTACTGACGAGCCGGCTCGCGAGGACGCTCGCCCCGCCAAGCCCGGTTTTACTCCAACGCACGGATTCATTTGCCTTGCGCCGTCAATCGCGTTTCAATTGTTGACGTGATTGCAAAACGTGTCATTCCGTGTCTCGACGTACACGATGGCCACGTCACGCGCGGTGTCCAGTTTGGCGTCGCCGAAAAGGGCGGCCTGCGCAACGTCGGCGACCCGGTGGAACTCGCCCTGCGCTACAACGAGCAGGGCGCGGACGAAATGGTGTTCTTTGACATTACCGCCACCGCGCACGGTCGCGGCACGATGGTCGAGGTGATCGAGCGCGCCGCCGACCAGTGCTTCATGCCGCTCACCGTCGGCGGCGGCATCAAGTCCGTCGAGGACATGTTCACGATGCTACGCGCCGGGGCGGACAAGATTTCCATCAACTCCAGTGCGCTCGCCCGGCCCGAACTCATCCGCGAAGGCGCGGAGAAATTCGGCAGCCAATGCATCGTTGTTTCAATAGATGCCAAGAAGATCGCGCCGGACAAATGGGGCGTGTTCTCGCACGGCGGACGCAAGGACACCGGCCTGGACGCCCTCGAATGGGCCAAGCGCGCCGTGGCGCTGGGCGCGGGCGAGATTGTGCTGAACTCCATTGATGCGGACGGCACCAAGGCCGGGTTCGACCTCGTCATCACGCGGCGCGTGAGCGAAGCCGTGGGCGTGCCGGTGGTGGCCAGCGGTGGCGCGGGCACGCTGGCACACATGGCCGACGTGCTGCTGGCCGGCAAAGCTGACGCCGTCCTCGCCGCGAGCATTTTCCATTTCGGCACCTACACCGTCGGTGATGTGAAACGGTTTTTGAAGGAGAAAAATATTCCGGTTCGATTATAATATTCCGGCTCGATTGTAATTGCCTTGATTGACCGGCAGGGGTTACCTGCCCTCATGAAAAAATGGTTTCAGAAGATTGGGCTTGGCCTGTTCGGGTTCGTCATTCTGGCCTTGGTGTTCATTTTCATCCGGTCAACCTACAACGGCCGGGTTGACGACACGGGGCTGAAACTAGAACGCGCCAACATTCCCGCAGGCGCAAATGCCTACGACGTCCTGCAAACCGCGACCAACCATCTCTGGTGGCCCGATGATAAATGGCGGTCCCTTTCCGAACTGGCCTTTGACACGAACTGGGACGGCAGCCTGGCCGCGATGGTGCTGGCGACCAATCGTGAGGCTTTGGCCGCCTGGGATGCCGCGGTCAAACTGCCTGATTTGCAGGTGCCGGAAGTTTCCTCGTTTGCCGATTTGCTGCCCTATCTTGCGGATTGGAAGAAATTCGCGCAACTGGCCCAGGTGCGGGAAAATGTTCTGCTGCATGATGGCAAGGACCAGGAGGCGTTCAACCAGGTCGTGAATGAAATCCAGATCGGCCGCCGGATGCAGGATTCCCGCGGTGCCCTGATCGTCTATCTGGTGGGCTCGGCGGTCGAGAACATGGGCTTGAACCAACTGCGGCGTTGGGCGGGCAAGATCCACCTTACGCCGAGTCAGTTGAAGGATTATAGCCGTCAAATCGAGCCTGCGCCCGGCGCAGAGGCGGCGGCTTTTGCCAATGCCATCAAATCGGAGTATCGGGTGGATATCAACACTCTGAATGCCATGCGCCAGGGTGAATTCACCAATGCAGATACAGGTGAAAGCTTTCCGCGCCACGGGATGGTCTGGCCGATTTTCGATTTCAAGCAATCCCGGGCGCTTTTTGCCAAAGGCTCGCTGACGCTGGTCAACGCGGCGCCAAAGTATTACAAGGATATTGATTCGTCCGAGTTGGAGTCACGTCCCGGCATTTCTTCGCTTTTGCTAAGCGGAAATCCAATTGGTGAAATTCTCTATTCCATGCTGATGCCTGCCCTAGTTCACACTCTGGAAAAGAAGTCCAACCTCGATGTCCAGGTGCGGGCCACCCAGACGATTCTTGCTTTGCGCGCATATCAATTGACGCACGGAAATCTACCAGCGGACTTGAACGCGTTGGTGCCGGAGTTCCTGGATGTCGTTCCGGTGGATGATTTCGACGGCCAGCCGTTGCGCTATTCGCCGGACCGGAAAATTGTTTATTCGGTCGGTCAAAATCTCAAGGACGACGGGGGCAATGAAGGCCGCCCGGGATCGTCTAATCGAGCACTAGACCTTGTCTATAAATTTGATTTTTGAAGTTTCAATCATCGAACACGCTGCCTGCCAATCGTGCGGCTCTGAAAACAAAATGCCCCGGCCAATGAACTGGCCGGGGCGCTTGTTTTTGCAAAGGGATTACGGCTTGGTCGTGGTCGTCGGAGTCGGCGTCGTTTTCGCGTGGTGCGAGGGGCGCTTGATGTGGCTGGCGGTGTGCCATTCGGCCAGCACTGCCGGGTGGGTGAGGGGCAAAAAGTGGTATTTTGACCATTTTTTCGGAACCTGCTGATGGACAAGGGGAAAGGGGCGAAGAATCCCTCCAAAATGCCCCGCCCCGAATGAAATGGGGGCGCCCCCTTTTGAAAAGGGGGCAACGGAAAATGAGAAGGGGGCGTCGAAAAATGAGAAGGGGGCACCAGAAAACGGCAAGGGGGAGCCCCCAAATGAAATGGGGGATGCCCTTTTTGGAAAAAACGGACACATAAATGGCAGTTGCATTCACGGAAATGGGGGTTCGTCCATTGCTCCCGGCCTAAAAGTCTGTCTGGAAAAAGTTGCGTGTTCCTGTTTGACACCCTCAACGGGCGAAACCATTTTCTTCGGTATGGATATTACATCATCCCGCTGGCTGCCCGTCGTGCTGCTGACCTGCTCGAACATTTTCATGACGTTCGCGTGGTATGGCCATTTGAAGTTCAAGACCAAGCCGCTGCTGCTGGTCATCCTCGTGAGCTGGGGCATCGCATTTTTTGAATATCTCCTACAGGTGCCGGCCAACCGCTGGGGCAGCAACATTTATTCGGCCTATCAATTGAAAATCCTGCAAGAGGTCATCACGCTGGTGGTATTCGTCGTGTTTGCGCTGCTGTATTTCGGCGTGAAGCCGGCGTGGAACCACGTGGCGGCGTTCGTATGCATCCTGGCGGCGGTGGGGTTTGCGTTTCTGCCGAAGAATTGAAATCCATTGATTCCAAACAGGTCGAATTATTGCCAGTGAAATTGTTCACCCTGAACATTACGATCCAGGTGTCGCACCGGAAAGCCGGTTGGAGCTGGACAACTTCCGCCGGTTGCGACATTCTGGCCGGGTGGAAAAGCCGCCGATAATTCAGACGCTGCCTGCCGTTCCCAAGAAAAAGAAGCGCGGACTGTGGATTGTCATTCTGGCCGTCGTCCTGGTTGCAGCCGCCCTCTCTGTCGTTGTGCTTGTGAAGCGAGCAACGCCGCCCATCACCGTGCAAACCACCAAGGTTTCACGCCACAGTATTACCAATCTTGTCGTGGCCAACGGCCAGATTCAGCCCGTCGTACAAGTCACCATCAGCCCGGAAGTGAGCGGAGAAATCATCGAATTGCCGGTCAAGGAAGGTCAGTTCGTGAACAAAGGTGATTTGCTGCTTAAAATCAACCCGGACGTGTATGTCGCCGCGACCAATCAGGCCGATGCCAGCTACAATTCCGCGCTGGCCGCCAAGACTTCGGCGGCGGCAAATCTTGAAAAAGCCCAGGCGGATTACCGGCGCAACCTTGAATTATTCAAGAGCAAACTGCTTTCGGAGTCGGACTTCATCGGGTTCAAAGCCACGCGCGACGTGGCACAGGCGCAATTGGACAGCGCAGACGACCAGGTCAATGTGGCAAAGGCGGGGCTGGACAGCGCAGAGGAGCAATTGGCCAAAACCACCATCCTTTCGCCGCTGACCGGCACCATCACGCGGCTGAATTCCGAGGTCGGTGAACGAGTCCTGGGCACGGTCCAGAATGCCGGAACCGAAATCATGACCATCTCGGATTTGAACCAGATCGAAGCGCGGGTAAACGTGGGTGAAATGGATGTGGTCGGCATCAGACCGGGTCAACAAACGCGATTGGAAGTGGACGCCTTCAAGGACCGCAAATTCAACGGAGTGGTGTCGGATGTTGCCAATTCCGCCGTCGGTTCGGGCAGCCAGAGCGGCAGCAGTTCGAGCAGCAGCAGCAGCCAGTCGCAGCAGGCCACACAATTCGAGGTGCGCATTCGTGTCAACGACAAGGAACAGGCCTTCCGTCCCGGCATGTCGGTGACGGCGGAAATCGAAACCGAATATCGCACCAACGTACTGACCGTTCCGCTGGCCAGCGTCACGACCCGTCCGATGAAGTCCGCGCCAAAAGTTGATCCTCCGAACACTAGCGGAACCAATGCCACTGCCTTCACCGCATCAATCACCAACGCGGTCAGCAACTCAAACAACGTCATGGGCACGAACTCCGGCATGGCTGCGGGAAAGCCGGCCCCGGCATCCATATCGAACGAAGCCACCAAACCAACCGATGTGGTCTTCGTGGTGGAAGGCACCCGCGTGAAGACCGTGGCGGTGAAGATCGGCATTTGCGACGACAATTACTGGGAAATCACCGACGGCCTTACGAACGACCAGGAAATTGTCTCCGGCGGTTACCGGGCGATTGGGCGTGACCTGCAGGATGGTTCAAAAATCCATGTCGGCCCGGCCGGTGCGGACACCGAGGCGGACAAAAAATGAATGCCGGGTGAATTGATTGATGGATAAATGGATTCTTGTCAATGTGACCGCGCCAATCCACCAATCCAATTATCCATTCATCCAATAATCCAATCCCCTGTGCGATGAGTTTGATTCATCTCCAGCAAATCTCGCGGCGCTACAATATGGGCGGGGAAACCGTTCATGCTCTGCGCGACGTTTCTCTCGACATCCAGCGCGGCGAATACGTCGCCATCATGGGACCGTCCGGCTCCGGCAAATCCACGCTTATGAATCTGATCGGTTGCCTCGATACGCCCACAACAGGGCGCTATGTCTTGAACGGCATCAGCGTCAATCAGATGGGCGACAATCAGCTTGCAGAAATCCGCAACCGGGAGATCGGCTTTGTCTTTCAGACGTTCAACCTGCTGGCACGCTCGAACGCCTTGCACAACGTCGAGTTGCCCCTGATTTATGGAGGTGTCGCCGCTGACGAACGCCGGAGGATGGCATTGGAGGCCCTGGCTAACGTCGGCCTCGCCGACCGCGTTCATCACAAGCCCAACGAGTTGTCCGGCGGCCAGCGCCAGCGCGTGGCCGTGGCGCGCGCTCTCGTCAACAAGCCTTCCATCCTTCTGGCCGACGAGCCGACGGGCAATCTCGATTCCAAGACCGGCACCGAAATCATGGCATTGATTGACGAATTGTCCCGGAAAGGCAACACCATCATTGTCGTCACACACGAGGAGGACATTGCCAGGCTGGCACGCCGCATTATCCGCATCCGCGACGGCCTGATCGCCAGCGACGAAAAAGTCCGTTAAGTTCGAATGAATTTTCTTTCCGAAATCCGTGAAGGCCTGGGCATTTCCTGGGCCGCGCTGCGCGCGAACAAGATGCGTTCGGTGCTGGCCACGCTCGGCATCGTCATCGGCATTCTCACCGTCACGCTCATGGGCGCGGCCATCAACGGATTGAACCAGGCGTTCATCAGAAACGTCTCCAGTCTTGGCGCGAACGTTTTTTATGTGTCTCGCTATAAATGGTTCAACAATTCCTACACCGACTGGATAAACATGCGCCGGCGCCCCCAAATCACGCTTGCCGATTCGGAAAAGGCAGCTCGGCTGTTGAACCTTGCCCAAGCCGTCGCGCCGGTGGCGTACGACGAGGATCCGGTGAAATACAAGAACCTCAGCGCCGACAGTGTGGAAATCATCGGCACGACTGAAGCCTACCTGCAAACCAGCGGCGTGGACATTGCGGATGGTCGGTTCATGACGGCCACCGACGCCGAAGGCACCCAGCCGATTTGCGTGATCGGCAACGATGTCGCCACAAACCTGTTTCGCGGCGAGTCGCCCCTCGGAAAACGCATCCGCATCGAGGATCAGTCGTTTCAGGTGGTCGGCGTGCTGCAGAAACAAGGCATGATGTTCGGCAACAGCCTCGACAACCGCATCGTCGTTCCGCTCCGGGTATTTCTTGCGGAGATTTGGAGCCGGCCGAACATGGAAATCCAGGTGAAGGCCAGCTTGGTGGCGCAACTCGGCGAGGCCCAGGAGGAACTGCGCCAGGTGATGCGCCAAGTCCGCCATTTGAGCCCGGACCAGCCCGACAATTTCTCCATCAACCAGCAGGACCAGATTGTCACGTGGTTTCATGCGCAGACCGCCGTCATCGCCATCATCGGCCTGTTCGTCACCAGCCTGGCGCTGTTCGTGGGCGGCATCGGCATCATGAACATCATGTTCGTGTCCGTCGTCGAGCGGACGCGCGAAATCGGCGTGCGCAAGGCCATCGGCGCCAAACGCCGTACCATCCTCCTGCAATTCCTCATCGAAGCCGCCTCGATTTGCCTATTTGGTGGCATCATCGCGCTGGGCATAGCGTGGGTCGCCACGCTCGTGGTGACCAAATGGATGTTCCCGGCTAATCTCTCGGCGGGCATCGTCATCGTCTCGGTGCTGGTCTCGGTGCTGACCGGGGTGATTTCCGGTTTCCTGCCGGCCTGGCGTGCGGCGCGAATGGACCCGGTGGAGGCGTTGAGGAGCGAATGAAATTTCACCGGCCAACATTGCTGCTCGGCGAACTGCGTGAAAGCATTTCGATGGCATTCAACGCCATCTTCGCGCACAAGCTGCGCTCCGCACTCACGCTGCTCGGAGTGTTGATCGGCGTGTTTTCCATCATCGTCGTGATGACCGCCATGCGCGTCCTGGAGCGGAACATCGAGGACAACTTGAGCGAGTTGGGCAGCCAGACATTCGCCATCCAGAAATTTCCCGAAGTCCAGTTCGGGAACAATTCCGATTGGGAAAAATACTGGCGCCGCAAGGACATCACCATCGAACAGGGACAGGCGGTCGCGGAAAAAGCGATGCTCGCCGCCGCCGTTGGCGTCGAGGGCACCTTCTGGGGCGGACAAATCACGACCCGCTACGCCAAAACCGCGCCCAACGTCCAATTGCTCGGCGACACCCCTGGCAGCTTCATCGCGCACGACTGGATCGTTGACGAAGGCCGCATTTTTGACGACAGCGACGTGGACAACGAACGCAGTGTTTGCGTGCTGGGCGGCGCGCTGGCTAAAACGGTCTATCCCTTTGGCTCCGCCCTTGGCCAGGAACTCAAAATCAACGGCATCAATTACGCAGTGGTCGGCGTGCTCGCGCCCAAGGGCGGCTCTGTTGGCGGCAACCAGGACAACTTCGCCGTCATCCCGCTCACCACGGCGCTTCACCGCTACGGACTCCGCTGGCGCGGATTGAGCATCATGGTCCAGGCCCGCAGCTCCGCCGAATATGCCGATTGCGAGGAGCAGGTGCACGGCATTCTGCGCGACGTCCGCAAGGTGCGGCCTGGCGACCCGGACGATTTTGAATTGTTCTCCAACGATTCGCTGATTGACCAGTTCAAGACCTTCACCCGCGCCGTCCGCATCGGTGTCACGGTGGTCAGTTCCATCGCTCTGCTCGCGGCGGGCGTCGGCATCATGAACATCATGCTCGTCTCGGTCACGGAACGGACGCGGGAGATTGGCGTCCGCCGTGCCATCGGTGCCAAGCGGCGGAACATCATGGCGCAATTCATCATGGAAGCCGTCGTGTTGTGCGAAGTCGGCGGCGTCATCGGCGTGGTACTCGGGATACTGGGTGGTAACGTTCTCGCCTGGTTCATGAAAGTCCCGCCTGCCGTCCCGGTTGACTGGATTGTGCTGGGGCTGGTGCTGTGCTCCATCGTGGGAATTGTCTTTGGAACCTATCCCGCATGGAAGGCCGCGAACCTCGACCCGATCGAATCGTTGCGCTACGAATAAAATGGCCGAGCAAAAAAGCATGAACTATCTGCGGCAGTTGGATGGTTTGCGTGCCTTGTCCGTCGCCGCTGTCGCGTGGAGTCATTGGAGCGTTTTTTGGTTTCCGACATCATTCATACCGTGGGCGGAATTTGGCGTTGAAACTTTTTTTGTCATCAGCGGATTTTTAATCACGGGAATCCTCCTGGACAACCGTTTCGCAATGTCGAAGCCCCTTGTCCTGAAACAATTTTACGCGCGCCGGTTTTTGCGAATTTTCCCACTGTTCTACGCGACACTTCTTGTCGCGTTCATTTTCCAAGCCGGCAGTGTATCTCAAACATGGTATTGGCACGCCGGCTATCTATCCAATGTCTATTTTTACATTTGGGGCTGGCAGGGACAACTCAGCCATTTCTGGTCACTGGCGGTGGAGGAACAATTCTATTTGTTCTGGCCGCTCCTGATGATTTTCCTGCCCGGACGCTGGCTGCTGCCGGCGATCCTGGCCGGCATCGGGATTGCCCCGCTTTTTGAAACGGCCATGGATTCATTTTATCCGGGACATTCGCCGCAGGTTTCAGCGCATGTCTTGATGCCCAGTTGCATGGATGCACTGGGTATGGGCGCGTTGCTGTCCTATGGAGTCAGAAACCAATTCCCCATGAAACGCCTTACCTTGATTCTTTTGCTCGTTGGGAGCTTTGGCTGTGCCTTGTGGAGTTTCTCCACCACGTTCAAACCAATAGGCCGGCTGGCCGAAGATTGCATTTTAGGCTGGCTGGTTTATTCCGCAGCTGCCGGTTTTCGCGGGCCGTTCGGATGGTTCTTGGAATGTCCGCCGATGAATTATCTGGGTAAAATCAGCTACGGCCTGTACATCATCCACAATTTTGCGGTGTCCATTTGCGCGTCCTTGATTTTGCTTTGTGGAAATCCCACGTGGCTGGCGAAACTTTACGACATCCCTGTTTTACGAGTCCTGGCGTTTGCCGGCCTGACCATCGGGCTTGCCGCCTGCTCCTGGCACATATTTGAAAAGCCGATCAACAATCTGAAACGCAAATTCCCTTATCCAAGGGATGCGGCAACACTATCGCCTGTTTCCTGAAACTCCCTCCCACCATCCCGGTTGACTGGATTGTGCTGGGGCTGGGACTATACTCCATCGTGGGAATTGCTTTGGCACCTATCCCGCGTGGAAGGTGCGAACCTCGACCCGATTGAATCCCTGCGCTATGAATAAATTCGCGGAGGAGAATTGAATGTGAAGCGTCATGGTTTATTAAGCCACCGCAAAAAATACTCACGGAACTCGGGGTCCATCCGGCTCAACGAGCGCTCACGAGTCGTTGGTGACATCAGTGAAAGCTCATGCGCAAGCCGATACATTTGATAGACCAGCTTTAAGCGAATGGGAATCCCGCCTATCCCTGTTGCAACCTTTGCGACGATTGCAACCATAAGTAATGCTCCGACCGGAATCCACGCCAAGCCTGACCAATGGCTAGCGAATCCAATCCAAATCGCTCCAACCAAGCAGAGAATCCTTACGGAGTAAAAGTAAAGCTGAAGGCTGCGGCCAGGAGCAGCTTTCGTATGGCCTGCTGTGTCATTTAGCATACGGCGCCTCAACGTCAACCCGAAACAGACCATGAGCACCGCTCCCAAACACGCAAATAAAATTGTGGCTACAATTGTCATCTGACTTGAGGACTAACAGTAAATCGGCGGCTTGGTTTGCCGCCTATACTGTTTCATGGCAGGAAGCAAACGGGTTGCTTTCCATTTCATGTCGCCAGCATTCGTCCGCTGGCGGGCAAGGTCAAGTTTGATGTTTGGTCGGGTTCAGGCATCCAAACCGGTTTGCCGAGCGGGGCAGGGTGGTTGGCCCAAAACCGCCAAGCGCCATTTCAGCCCGGAAATGACCTTGCGGATTCCAGCAGGCCACTTCCGCTGCATTGGAAGGTCTCCGCCGCCGTAGCGGATGGCATTTTAACGTTCAGATGGTCGTCGCCGCCACAGCGGGTGGCAAATTACGCTTAATATGGTCGCCGCTGCCGTGGTGGGTGGCAAATTATGCTTAAGAAGGTCGCCGCTGCCGTAGCGGGTCGTTTCCAACTCTTCGGATGGTCGTAGCTGGCTTGGCGGTGACCAAAATAACGTATTTTTGGCCATTTTTGGCAAATTCGAGGACTGGCGGGGCAATTACAGGACATTTTCTTCCGGGAATCGGTTTGTCCTCCCTCATCCCGGCCTTCTCCCCAAGGAGAAGGAGAATTGCCCGCCGCCCCGATGAAAAATTAGCGCGGTATTGGCCGGATGATCACTCGCAAAACCAGAACCGGACTGCGGCTGTTCCCTCTTCCTCGTTATCGTCCTCAAAAATAAATCCGCAAGTTATTCGGGGACAAGGAGGGAAATCCGGATCACTGCACCGCCACCAAATCCGGCTGGGCCAGCGAGAGTCCGCCTTGGGCGTTGCCGTCAAATCTGGGGCGAATGACGACATTGTTCGTACAAGTGATGTTGTTGACACGGAATGCCGCGCTGCCGCAATCGCTGGCAGCAAGGTTGGTGAAGGAATTTTGCGCGCACTCGGTTCGGGGAACAGGCTCCCAGCCACGCGGGGTCTGTGTCTCGGCATGCGCCATGAATACACCGAAGTGCCGGCTGTTGTGGATGGAGACATCGCAAAATTGATTGCCGCGGCTTGAACGCATAAAGACGCCCAGGTCATTTGCGCTCAAAACGGCGTTGCTGATGACGTTGTCGTTGAAGCCGAGGTCCAGCGAAATGCCCGCGCCCGGATTGTCGTGGAGATAAAGCCCCGTGAACACGCAGTCCTCGGTTTGATAACAGGCCAGACCGTCGAACTGATTGTCAAATGCGTCCAAGCCGCACACCGTCAGCCGCCGCACGTCCCGTGTGGTGACCAATCCCCCGGAACGGCACCGCGCGCAAGTCACATTTTCTATCGTTGAGTCGCTCACGTTTTGCACCGTGACGCCATTGTTGCGGATTTCCGTGCCTTCGCCCTGAAGCTGCCAGCGTTCGCGTTCCTGATGGGCACGATTCCCGTCAATAAAAAATCCGGCCACCTTCAGGTGCCGGATTGTTTGGGACGGGTAGTCGAGCGGTTCGCCCAGTATGATGACCGGGCAGTTCGCGTTGTCCGCGAGGTATAAAATGGTGGCCGCGCCCGCTCCTTCGAGTGTTTGATTGTCGCGGCTTAAAATGATTGGCTGGTGAACCTCAATCCTGCCTGCGGGCAATACTACTTTACCGCCGCTGTCAGGCAGGTCGTCCAATGCCCGCTGGATTTCAGCGCCGGTCATGCAGGCTTGCATCTTTACCATCACAGGTTCCACCGCCAGAATTGGCAAAGCTGAAACGAACATCACGGGGGCGATTGCCAGACAAATCATGGCGGCGCTTTTCGGGAAGACTCGCCCACTTCCGACCTGATTGAATTTCGTTTTCATGATGCCGACCCGTTGCGACCAATCAGAGTTCTTGAGGCAATGTCGCCTCATTTGCGGATTCGTCCAGTTAAATTTTTTATTTTCTAATGATTTTTCCCAGTTGAACTAATTGCAAACAGGACGATATTTAAACTCGGGGGTTTTGACAGTTCCGCGCCACACTATTTCCCACGAAAGCAGGCTTCATTTCGGGATTTCCCGGAGACCGTGAATCGGTTATGCTCAGCATGTAATTTATGCCGCAACCGAAAATCGCCGCCGCCACTCCCGCAGAACTCGGCTACGCCATGCCAGCCGAATGGGAGCCGCACGCGGCGACGTGGCTCGCATGGCCGCACCATCAGGCCGACTGGCCGGGTAAGATGGAGGTCGTCCGCTGGGTTTATGGTGAAATGGTGCGTAAAATTTCGCCGGGTGAGACCGTATGCCTCCTCGTCCGGCATCCGGCGGAACAAAAGGTCGCCGCCAGTTATCTTCAGCGGGCCGGCTGCGATTTGAAGAAAGTCGAATTTGTCATACACCCCACCAACCGCGGCTGGATGCGTGACACAGGCCCGGTTTTTGTAAAACGCAACCCCCACGATCGCCGGACGCCAGACGCCAGGTCCGACACCGCCATCGTCCATTTCCATTTCAATGCCTGGGCCAAGGACAACCACTGGCGGAAGGACCGCAAAATTCCCGAAACCGCAGCGCGCTTGCTTGATAAAAAATTATTTCACGCCGAGCGCAGCCATGACGATTTAACTCAACCCTCAACCCTCAACCCTCAACCCTTTGTTTTGGAAGGCGGCGGCATAGACGTGAACGGACGTGGCACGATGCTTACGACGGAGGAATGTTATCTTCACCCGACGATCCAGGTCCGCAATCCAGGCATGACACGGGCGCAATACGACGAAGCGTTCCAAAAATATCTCGGTGTCAAAAATCCGCTCTGGCTTCTCAAAGGGCCGGCCGGCGACGATACCCACGGGCACATTGACGACATCTGCCGCTTCGTGAACCGTAAGACGCTCGTGCTCATCCGCGAGAAAAACCCGCGAGACATCAATTGTAAACCGCTGGCCGAAAACTGGGAGCGCGTGCGGGAGTTCCGCCTTGAGAACGGTTCAAAACCTGAAATCGTGCCGCTGCCCATGCCCTCGGCGCTGTGCTTTGCCGGGCGCCGGCTGCCTGCGAGCTACGCCAATTTCTACATCGCCAACGCCTGCGTCATCGTGCCGACCTTCAACGACCCCAATGACCGCGTCGCGCTCGGCATTTTGGGCGAATTGTTCCGGGACCGGCCGGTCGTAGGTATTCACGCCGTGGATTTGGTGCTCGGCTCCGGCTCACTGCACTGCCTCACGCAACAGCAGCCGGCGTGAAAGGGCAGCGCAGGCGTCTCGCCTGCCGTATCCGGCGTCGCGCCGTAATCATTATTTTGAATTAGGTGGCGATTTCACCACGCCGGAATAATCAGCCTCCGCCACGATTTTTTCCAGCGTTTTCAAATCCTGCGGGCCGAACAAAACGTGTTGAATGGTGCCGTTGCGATCAATCAACATCGTCACTGGAATGGTCACGACATCCTGAAATGGCGATGGCACGTATTTCAGGATGGTGAGCGGATAATTGACGCCATTCCGCTGCGCAAAGGTTTTCTGCGTCGCCGCGTCCTCGGTGCTCAAGCCAATGACGGCGACATTCGTCGGTGAAGTTTCGGCGCGCAACTTGACGAAATTGGGAGTTTCTTCAAGGCATGGTGGGCAGTAAGTCGCCCAGAAATTGACGATGACCCGTTTGCCCTTCAAATCGGCGAGCCGGACGGCGTGGCCATCACAATTGGTCACGGAAAAATCCGGCGCGCGGACGCCTTCCCACGCAATGAGTGCCTTTTGCTCCGCGCTCAACGGTGGCGGGGAAAAATAGTAAAATGACTCGTAAGCGAGCAAAGCCAGCGCGATCGCCAGCAGCGTCAATGCAAAGCGGAATTTTGTGGAACTCGCTTTATCGGCGGCAGTTTTGATTTTGTCAGCCATTCAGATTGAGAAGGTAGCGCACGCCTCCGATCGGTACAATTCGGCGTTTCGCTGGATTGCCTCACGCAGCAGCAGCCATTATGAAAGTCGCGTTGAGATGAAAGAAAATAGCCCACGATGAAACCGTGGGTTCAACGGACAAAATGAGTCCCGGAAGGACAGTAGAAAAATTCCAACGGGACTTGTATTGGTTTCACGCCTGCCCGGTATCGAAATGACCCTATATTGTATCATAAAAAATAATACATTATTATCTTGCGCTGCCGGCCGGCTGGGGGGTATGCTGTGTCAGATCCTTGACATAAGTATTTGCTTTGTCCCGTTCACAGGGTCCGGCAGCCGTTGTTGCGCGTTGTGGCGACGACCTCTCGTCGCCGCAACGTCGGTTGACCGCAGGTAATCTCAATGGGGGAAGCCCTCATCAAAAAGTCAGTTTGCGGCACAAACGGTGCAAATCGGTACAGTGATCAACCGTAAGACGATGTAAGGAGTCTGGGCGACATGGATGGAAGGCCAACAGGGACTTTACGCCTTGAACTGCATTATCGCCTCGACGCAGCGACTGCAAATGGCCGGATGCTCGGCGTTCTTGCCGGTACCCGTTTCCCAGTGCCAGCAGCGCTCGCATTTTTGCCGATCAGCATCAACCCGGCTGAAGGCAAAATTTATCCCCTGCTTTCCGGGTTCGCCGTGGATTTCAAAAGTAAATTGTGATGTTCCCAACAATTCCTGAAACTCGTTATGTAATGTGACCACAGGAGCGAGAGTTGTCTCGTCACCAATTGCCGTAACTTTTGCCTCAAGAGCTTTGCCAATAATTTTATTCTGCCTTAAAGCTTCCAAGCCCGGCAACGCGCCAACGCGAAATGCAAAAAGCCTTCCCCAATTGAATATTTCTTCTGGTGTCCTCGAAAATAACGCCGGCTTGAATTCGCTTTCATGCACCGAGCCGGTCGGTTTGCCCGGAATAAATTCCCACGCTTCATCGGCCGTAAACGCCAGGATCGGCGCGAGCATCAGGCACAGACCGGTCACCAAGCCATGCAGCGCGGTCTGCGTGGAGCGGCGGCGTGGCGAATTCGCGGCGTCGGTGTAGAGCCGGTCCTTGATGACGTCGTGATAGACCGACGAGAGTTCCACGGCGATAAACTGGCTCAACTTTTGATAGACGACGTGGAATTCGTATTGGTCGTAGGCGGCGAGCACTTCGGCTTCGAGCTTGGAAAATTCGCCGAGAATCCAGCGGTCGAGGCCGGTCAGATATTTGTCCGCCACGCTGTGGCTCGCTGGATCGAAATCGTAGAGGTTCGAAAGCTGGTAGCGCAGCGCGTTGCGGATGCCGCGATAGGTTTCGCCGACCTTGTTGATGCGTTCCTCGCTCACGACAATGTCGCTTCGATAATCCTGCGAAGCCACCCAGAGGCGAACGACGTCCGCACCGTATTTTTTTACGTAGGCTTCGGCGGTCTGCGGCTTCTCGTAAGCGCCCTGCTTGCTCTTGGAAATTTTTTCACGGTCGGCGTCCACCATAAAACCGTGCGTCAAGACGGTCTTGAACGGTGCTACGCCATTGCCCGCGAGCGATAGCAGCAGCGACGATTGAAACCAGCCGCGATGTTGATCGCTACCTTCCAAATACACATCAGCTTGCCAGGAATCAGTTGAGGGTTGAGAGTTGAGAGTTGAGTGATTCAACTCGGGGCGGCGCATCAAAACTGCGCGCGATGAGCTGCCGGAATCAATCCACACATCCAGCGTGTCGTTGGATTTGGTGACGGCTTCCGCACCACTCCAATTTGCCGGCTTCACGAGCACCCAAAGTTCCGCGGCGGATTTCTCGAACCAGATATTTGAACCTTTTTTTTGAATAAGGCCGGCGATATTTTTGATTATGTCCTTGTCGAGAATCGCTCCACCTTCCGCGTCATAAAACGCAGGCAACGGCACGCCCCACGAACGTTGACGGCTAATGCACCAATCGGGACGAGAATCTACTGCCCCGTCAATTCTGTTTTTGCCCCAATCAGGAATCCATTTAACTTCACGCCTTATTGCAATCAACGCTCTTGCTCGTAGTCCGCCGAGTGCTTGACGATTATGCGGGCCAGAAAACCGACGAATAAAGGCATCATCTGAGTTTTGCTGCATCTCATTTTTAGCAAACTTTTTGAATTCTTCAGTTTCGTGATCAACGTCGATGAACCATTGATCCATCGCGCGAAAAATGATGGGCGTTTTGCTGCGCCAGCAGTGCGGATAGCTGTGATGATAATTCTCCTGATGCAACAATACGTTACGGACACGGAGTTCGTGCAGCACGGCTTCGTTGGCGTCGCTCTTGCCGTGCTTTTCGAGTATGGATTTGCCCACCATTTCGGTGGGCATCTGCTGTTCGACCGGCAAATCGTTTGTAAGCGCAAATTTCCCGTCATCATCTACGGGTGAATAGATCGGTAGGCCATTTTGGCGTCCCAGATTGTAGTCGTCCAAGCCATGACCAGGCGCGATATGAACGAAACCCGTGCCGGTGTCGGCGGTCACGAAGTCGGCGGTGAAGGCTTTGCCGGTGCGATTGCAGAACGGATGCTGATATTGAATTGTCGCAAGCTGTTCGGTCGGAAACGCTGTTTCGGCGAAGTTCGTCCAGCCGCATTTAGCGGCGATGGCGGGCAACAAGCCGCGGAAGATGATGTAATTGTCATCACCAACGATGGCTTTGACATATTGGAAATCTTTGTTGTAAGCAACAGCGAGGTTCGCCGGCAGCGTCCACGGCGTGGTCGTCCAAATCACGATGTACGTATCCGGTTGGCCGACGACGGGAAACTTCACGAATACGCTCTGACTGACGTGATCTTGGTATTCGACCTCAGCCTCAGCCAGCGCGGTGCGGCAGGGAATGCTCCAGTAAACCGGTTTCTTGCCGCGATACACAAAGCCCTTGGCCACGATGTCTGCGAACAGGCGAAGTTCGTCCGCCTCATATTCCTTGTCGAGCGTGAGATACGGGTTTTCCCAATCGCCGAGGACTCCGAGCCGCTTGAATTGCGTGCGTTGGATGTCAATAAACTTGCGTGCGTAGGCATCGCAGGCTCTGCGAATGGTGGCGGCATTGGCAGTGGTGTCGCCGGCCTTGCGCATATCATGGGACACTTTGAACTCGATCGGCAGGCCATGGCAGTCCCAACCGGGAATGTAGGGCGCGCTTTTGCCGCGCAGGGTCTGATACTTGATGATGATGTCCTTGAGAATCTTGTTCAATGCTGTGCCGATATGCACATCGCCGTTGGCGAACGGCGGGCCATCGTGCAGGACAAACTTGGGCGCGGCGGTGCGGGAGACTTGGATTTTAGCGTAAAGATCAGACTTCTGCCACTTTTCAAGGCGTTCCGGCTCGCGCGCCACCAAGTCGGCCTTCATGGGAAAGTCGGTGCGTGGCAGATTGAGCGTGTTTTTGTAGTCGGTTGCCATTTTCAAGAACGCAAACGGTAACAGCGGCAAAAAGCAGTGTCAACGAGCGCAGGCAATCGGTTGGGAGCGAGAATGAAGGAATAAATGAAAAAACCGGGCCAGACAGTCAGAAGATGACCGAAAGACCCGGGGAATTCAGAATGAGTTCAACGTAGGATTACGGAGGACTCCAATCCAGGTCTGAACCAAAACCCAGACCGAAATTATTTAAAAATATTCAAAGATCGTTGTGCAACCGTCTCAATTATGGTTGCAACTGCCTCAATTAATCATAGTCGCTTATTTTTGTCAAGCACGGATGACAAGTATAATTGTAACTGATTGATGGCTGGCCGTTCATTAAAGGACGATCGAAAATGGTGTCTGACGGACTTGTTGGAGGGGCCGGGACAGGTGAATCTCATGGCCACGAAAATTCCTGTTTACAGAACTGGGCCGGTTGCTAACATCCAAACAATTAAACGAACAAGCTTGACGCACTATGAAAAAAATTGAGGCGATCATCAAACCATTCAAATTGGAGGACGTAAAATCCGCTTTGACTGTCTTGGAAATCCAGGGCATGACCGTTAGCGAAGTTAAGGGTTTTGGCCGTCAGAAGGGCCATACCGAAATTTATCGCGGAAGCGAATACACTGTGGATTTTCTGCCGAAGGTAAAAATTGAAATCGTGGTGACTGATGCGCAAGCCGGCCCGGCGGTGGATGCAATTGCAAAGGCGGCCAAGACCGGCAAGATTGGTGACGGGAAAATTTTTGTCTCTGCGGTGGAAAGCGCCGTGCGCATTCGCACGGGTGAAACTGGCGAGCAGGCGGTTTGAACAATAGCGCCGCAGACGAGAAAAGCTTGATTTTATTGGCCGGAAGTCCCGTGTGAATAACTCGTGAACAAGAGTTAATATGTTGTCCTAGAAACTTTGCGTCCGATTGCCTAAAAATAGGCAAGTCAGCACAAATTGTTTCGAGTATTTCAGTACGGAAGGTGATCGATAAGCGACTAAAGACGATTTCTGATGTAACATGTTGAAAATAAGACACTTATTTTAGTAATTGAGTAAAGCTTTCAGTGAATAGAGAGTAAGTGGCGGCGGATTTGTTTTATTTGTTGCTTTTAGCCGGAGTAAATGTGCTTGAAAATTGGCTTTGAACCCGATTTTGGGGCTAGGTGAATAAAGTGCCTGAAAAACAGGCTTTTGGATGGAACGACAAATGCAGCTTTCGGCAGAAAAAATTTGGAATTTGGCGCAGGAGCAACTCCGGTCCAAGTTGAGCAAAGACACCTTTAGCATGTGGTTTGCACCATTGCGCGCGTGCGCGGTGGATGGTAATCATGTCACGCTTGAGGCACCTAACGAGTTCAGCGAAGTCTGGCTCAAAGACAATTACACCAGCCTCTTGCAGGACGCCTTTGCCATCGCCGCCGGACGCCAGTTGCAGGTCAAATTCCAGATTGCACCCGGTGGAACGCCGATCGCTTTGGCGCCGACAGCCGCACCAGTCAAAGCAAAATCCGCCGAGTCTGTGCACGATCGCGCCTCCGTTGGCGGAGAAATTCATTTCAATCCAAAAAACACCTTTGATACTTTTGTTGTTGGCAACAATAACAATTTCGCGTACGCCGCCGCGCTGGCCGTTGCCCAGGCACCCGGCAAATCCTATAACCCGCTCTTTCTTTACGGTGGCGTCGGACTGGGCAAGACGCATTTGCTTCACGCCATCGGACAGCACGCGGGAAGCACCAGAAAAAGTACTCGCGTCGCTTACGTCTCGTCTGAGAAATTCACCAATGAATACATTGATGGGATCCAGAACAACCAGCTCGCCAAATTCCGCAAGAAATACCGCCAGACCGACGTGTTGTTGATTGATGACATCCAGTTTCTCGCCGGCAAGGAGCGGATTCAGGAGGAATTTTTTCACACCTTCAACGCGCTGCACGAGGGTCACAAGCAAATTGTGCTCACCTGTGACCGCCCTGCCAGCGAAATTCAGGGGCTGGAACATCGTCTCGTCTCGCGTTTCGAATGGGGTCTGGTCACCGACCTTCAACCGCCGGACGTCGAGATGCGCCTGGCAATTCTCCAAAAGAAGGCGCAGATTATGGGTGTCACGCTGCCGGAGGATATTCTGAATTTTCTGGCCAATCGTATCCGCACCAATGTCCGTCGGCTCGAAGGCGCGCTCATCCGGGTTGCTTCCTACGCCTCGCTCACCGGTAAGAAATTGAACATCGAGGTCGTTGAAGGCCTGCTCCGCGAAATCTTGCACGAAGAAGGCCGTTTTTCCATCAGCATCGAAGTCATTCAGAAAAAGGTTGCAGAACATTTTGATATCCGCCTGGCCGACATGACCAGCAAGCGCCGACCGGAAAACATCGCCTTCCCGCGTCAGATCGCCATGTATCTTTCGCGCCAGATGACCGAAAGCTCCCTCAACACCATCGGCGAAGCCTACGGTGGGCGCGATCACGGCACTGTGTTGCACGCGTGTCGCCTCGTAAAAGATCGCATGGAAGTGGACGCCAATGTCCGCCAGATCGTCCATTATTTGGAAAAACAGTTAATGCGCTGATTTTTCGCGCTCGACTCTCCATCTTCGTCTTTCAACAATTCCGCCGTGCCCGTCATCGAGGTCAACAATCTCACAAAAGCCTTCCGCACCTACAAAAAGCAGCAGGGTTTCTGCGGCGCGGTCAAAGGACTTTTCCACCGGCAATACGATCAGACGCTGGCCGCCAACGAAGTCAGCTTCAAGATTGAACCGGGTGAACTCGTCGGTTTTCTTGGCCCGAATGGCGCGGGCAAGACGACCACGCTCAAAATGCTTGCTGGATTGCTTTACCCCACGAGCGGTTCAGCCAAAGTCCTCGGCTACACGCCGTGGGAACGCGCCGACGGTTACCGCCGCCAGTTCGCGCTCGTGCTCGGCCAGAAAAACCAGCTTTGGTGGGATTTGCCGGCGCGTGAATCGCTGGAATTGAACGCCAAAATCTACGGTATTCCAAAGGATCGCTTCGAGCGCACCGTCGCGGAAATGAGCGAACTCCTTGACGTCAAAGATAAGCTCAACGTCAGCGTGCGCGAACTTTCCCTTGGCGAACGGATGAAGATGGAACTCATCGCGTCACTGCTGCACCAGCCAAAGGTTTTGTTCCTCGACGAGCCGACTATCGGCCTCGATGTGACTTCGCAAAAAACTGTTCGTGATTTCATCCGCTGTCACAACGCGGAACGGAAGACGACCATCCTGCTCACGAGCCATTATATGGCCGACATCCAGGCGTTGTGCGAGCGCGTCATCATCATTGACCACGGCAAAATTTTCTTCGATGGCAAATTAGGCGAAATCGTTGACCGATTTGCAGATTTCAAAGTCATCACGATTCAATGCGCCAGCACCGAGGCACACCCGAATGAAGACCTGTCGCGATTTGGCGAGATCGTGGAGAAAACGCCGGGTGCCATCACGCTCAAGGTCAAACGCGACCGGGTGATTCCCGCCTGCAAGTCGTTGCTGGATGAGCTGCCTGTGACAGACATTGATATTCAGGAAGTTCCGATTGAAGACGTTATCCGCCAGATTTTTGCGCGCTAATTTTATTTGGTGGACGAGCTCTGCGAGTCCCAAATCCACCTCCAACGTCAAAGAAATTCAGGGACTCTTGAAACTCGTCCCTCCGAAAGAAAGTTCACGCCGCTTCCGCGTCCTGTTTGCGCCGCACAATTGGTTTAGCTTCGCCGCGTACAACCGCCGCCGTGATTTTGACATGAACGATATTGCCACCTTCGGGCGCCTCATACATCAAATCGAGCATCAGCTTTTCAAGCAGGCTCCGTAGCGCGCGCGCGCCAGTGCCCTTTTTTGTCGCCTGCGCTGCCAGTTCGCGCAGTGCGTTGGGCGTGAATTCCAGTTCCACGCCCTCCATCGCCATCAGCTTGGCGTATTGCTTCGTCAGCGCGTTCTTCGGATCGGTGAGAATTGAAACCAGTTGGTCCTCGGTCAATTCGGCGAGCGTCGTTACGACGGGCAGGCGTCCGACAAATTCGGGGATGAAGCCAAAGTTGAGCAGATCCTCCGGCTCGGCGTGCTGCAAGATTTCACCGCGCGCCACACCTGCTGCATTATGTGCCTCACCAATTGCGCCAAAGCCCATCACATGTCGGCCTAGGCGCCGTTGAATGACGCGTTCCAGGCCGACGAACGCGCCGCCGCAGATGAACAAAATGTTTATGGTGTCCACGCGGATGTATTCCTGTTGCGGATGCTTGCGTCCGCCCTGCGGCGGGACGTTGCAAACCGTGCCTTCTAGGATTTTCAGTAGCGCCTGCTGTACGCCTTCGCCGCTCACATCGCGCGTGATGGACGGGCCTTCCGCCTTGCGCGCAATCTTGTCAATCTCGTCAATATAAACAATCCCGCGCTGGGCGCGCTTAACATCGTAGTCCGCATTTTGCAGCAGCCGCAAAATGATATTCTCAACGTCCTCGCCAACGTAGCCGGCCTCGGTGAGTGTCGTTGCATCCGCAATGGCAAAAGGAACGTTCAGAATTGTCGCGAGTGTGCGCGCAAGTAACGTCTTGCCCGAACCGGTCGGGCCAATCATCAAAATGTTACTCTTCTCAATTTCCACGTCGGAGTGCTTCGTGGGGAGAGCTTTTGGGGCTTCGCCAGTTTCCGGCACCGGCTCCGGTTGAATGCGTTTAAAGTGATTGTGAACAGCGACGGCCAGGGTCTTCTTCGCGTGCTCCTGTCCGATGCAAAAGCGGTCAAGTTGCCGTTTGATTTCCGCCGGTCTGGGCACGGCGAGCTTCGGCTGCTTCTTCTGGTTTTGAATCTGCAGTTCGCGGTCGAGTACGTTTTTGCAGAGGATGATGCAGTTGTCGCAGATATAAACGCCCGGCCCGGCGATGAGTTTGCGCACTTCCGCGTGCGACTTGCCGCAGAAACTGCACATTGTGATGTTCGTGGGCTTTGCCATTTACACAACCACCGACGTTTTTTCCGCGCCCGGAATTTCCCGGCGCGACTGCACGACTTGATCCACGATTCCGTAAGCCTTCGCTTCCTCGGCGGACATGAAATTATCGCGGTCGCAATCCTTCTCCACCTGCTCCACCGGTTTGCCCGTGTGCTTTGACAAAATCCCGTTCAGGCGTTGCTTCAGTTTGAGCATATACTTGACGCGGATTTCCACGTCGCTCGCCTGGCCTTCCGCACCGCCCAGCACTTGATGGATCATGATGTTCGCGTTCGGCAGCGCGTAACGCTTGCCCTTCGTGCCCGCCGCCAGCAGCACTGCTGCCATGCTCGCCGCTTGCCCGACGCAATAGGTGTTCACGTCGCAGGTGAGATATTGCATCGTGTCGTAAATCGCCAGGCCGGAGGTAACGCTGCCGCCCGGCGAATTGATGTAAAGATGGATGTCCTTCTTCGCGTCGGACATTTGCAGGAATAAAAGCTGCGCGATGATGATGTTGGAAACCGTGTCATCCACCGGCGTGCCGAGGAAAATGATGCGGTCCACGAGCAGGCGTGAGTAAATATCCCATGTCCGCTCGCCGCGACCCGTCTGCTCGACCACTATTGGAACTAGAAAATTTTTGGTGTCGTTCATGGGAACATAACTACTCCATTTGCGGTCAAAGTAAAGGCGCGAACACAACTCACACGCCGATCTGCTTCTCAATTGCGCCACAGATTTTTTGCGACCATTTCTCCAAAACCTTCGCGTCGCGGCCTTCCAGCAGCAATCGCGCCTTCGGTTCCGTGCCGGAATAGCGCAGTAGCACGCGGCCGCCGGCGGATTTCAATTCCTTCTCCGCCTCGGCCACGAGTTTCGTCACGCCGTCCAGTTGCTCGAACGGCTTTTTCTCGCGCACCTTCACGTTGGTCACGAGTTGCGGAAAGCGAGTCCAGCATTTCGCCAGTTTTGAAAGCGGCTGTCCCTTCACCTTCATGATGCGTAAAATCTGGAGCGCGGCGACTAGGCCATCGCCGGTCGTACCGAAATCACGGAAAATCAAATGACCGCTCTGCTCACCGCCGAAGTTGAAGCCATGCTTCAGCATTTCATCAATCACGTTCTTGTCGCCGACGGCGGTGCGGATGATTTTGCCGCCCGCATTGTTGACGGCGTCGTCCAGCCCGGCGTTGCTCATTACGGTCGAGACAAGGGTTTTTTCGGCCAAAGTATTTTGCGCAAGCATGTCGAGCGCGGCGATGGCCATGATGTCGTCGCCGTCAATCAATTTGCCCCTTTCGTCGCAGAGCAAAACACGGTCGGCGTCGCCGTCGTGCGCGATTCCAATGTGCGCCTGATGCTCGGCGACCTTGTGGCACATCTGCGCCGGGTGCATGGAGCCGCAGTCCTTGTTGATGTTCGTGCCGTCGGGCCGGTGTCCGTAGACGATGACTTCGGCGCCCAATTCGTGAAGCACGGACGGCGTGGATTTGTAGCTCGCGCCATGGGCGCAATCCACGACCACGCGCAGGCCTTCGAGCGTTAAATGTTTTGGAAAGCTTGCCTTGGCAAACTCGATGTAGCGCCCCAGCGCGTCGTCAATGCGGACGGCCTTGCCAATTTCATCGGCGGTTGGGCGGACCTTTTCGATCTCGCCGCTGAACACCAAGCCTTCAATTTTACCTTCGATTTTGTCGTCGAGCTTGTAGCCGTCGGCTTGGAAAAATTTGATGCCGTTGTCCGCGTAGGGATTGTGCGAGGCGGTGATGACGATACCGGCGTCAGCGCGCAGGCTGCGCGTGACATAGGCGACGCCGGGAGTGGGAAGCGGTCCGATGAACAACACATCCACGCCCATCGAAAGGATGCCGGACGAGATGGCGTTTTCGAGCATATAACCGGAAAGTCGCGTGTCCTTGCCGATGACGATTTTGTGCTTGCCGCGCCCGCGCGACTGGCGTTCGAGATTTTTGAAGACATGCGCAGCGGCGCGGCCGAGTTTCAACGCGGTTTCCGCTGTGACCGGTTCGGTGTTCGCCGTGCCGCGGACACCGTCGGTGCCGAAGATTTTTTGAGGTTTGCTCATTGTTTTTTGCGTTGCGGCGGGATGACCACGTTCACTTCCGCCGGATCCACATTCACGAGAGTCACGCCGGTTGGGGTCGAGATGTCCACACGCCGTTGCAGGTCGCGCGCGGCCTCGATGTCGGTCAAGTCCACGAGCGCGTGAACTTGGTCCGCCTGCAACGCCGCCATGATTTCGGGCTGGCCGCTGACAGTGACTGTAACCGCGCTTGGCGTGACATGAAATTCTCGCACATCGGCGGCGGCGGAAACGATGAGCACAGGCAGGTTGGTGAAGGTCGTCGCGACCGGGCTGGGCGGCGAGGGCGGCGCGACGACGGGCGGAGGCGCTGATTCCTCGAGGATCTTGTGGACGGTCATCCAGATGGCCAGTGCCAAAATGACGGAGAACAATTTCCAGCCCAAATCTTTTATGAACCAATCACGCATGGTTTGAATAATTATTTTCCGGTTGGTTTCTGCGATGGGCGCTGTTCATTTTTCGTGATGACCGCCGGGCCGGGATTCCGGGGTTCGCTGAACCGCGAGCGCAGCCATTTGACGACGCTATGCGATTTCGCTGGCCGCAACAGTACTGAGGTGAGGAACGAGCGCAGCTCCTCGGATGTCACGCCCCGCACCAGCTGTCCCTTGTAGGCATGCGAAATCATTCCCGTCTCCTCCGACACTACGATGATGACGGCGTCGGTTTCCTCGCTCAAGCCGATGGCTGCGCGGTGCCGCGTGCCGAGCGACTTGTTCAAATCCTGCCGCTGGGTAAGTGGGAAAATGCACGCGGCATAGGCGATGCGATCGCCCTTGATGATGACACCACCGTCGTGAATCGCGTTGTTCGGGAAAAAAATCGTCTCCAGCATCTCTGGCGTTGCGTTGCAATCCACCGGCAAACTGGACTCAACTGCTTCCTGTAGTTGAATGGATTGTTCGATGGCGATGAGCGCGCCGATTTTCACCTCGGCAAGTCGCTCGACGGTCTGGATGATGACCTCGATGCTTTCGCGTTGCTCGCTCGTGCTGGCGAATAGCGGCAGGTTGCCCAGTTCGGCCAGCATCCGGCGCAGTTCAGGCTGGAAAATGACGAGAACCGCGATGGCAAAAAATGCTGAGAATGTGGTGAGCAGCCAGCGTAACACCTGCAATTTCAAAATGGTCGTCCCCAGTACCAGCGCCAGCAGCACGACCACGAAGCCGATGACAACTGGCCAGCCGCGCGTGCCGCGCACGAACTTGAAAACGAAATAAATGAGCACCGCGAGGATTAAAATTTCCAAAACGGGTCGCCACAAATCCTGGATGTGAATTAGATCAGTCATCAATTTCTGTTCCGGGCCAGCAAGGCTTCCGCCAGTCGCACGGCCTGAATTGTTTCCGCCACGTTATGCGCACGGATGATTTGCACGCCATCGGCGATGGCCAGAGTCGCGCACGCGAGCGAGGCTGGCAAGCGTTCATTCAGGGTTGTGCCGAGCAATTTTCCGATGAACGATTTGCGCGAAACGCCGAGCAACAAAGGACGCTTCAACTTTGTAAAACGCCGCAAGTTTGCAAGCAACTGCAAATTGTGTTCCAGAGTCTTGTCAAAACCGATGCCTGGGTCGAACATAACTTGGTCCGATGAAACGCCGTAAGCGTTCAATTTTTCCAGCCGCTCGCGGAAAAATCCGCTGACTTCGCTGACAACATTCTTGTAAGCTGGATTTTTCTGCATCATTCGCGGGCCAGCTTGCGCGTGCATGCAAACGTAACCCGCGCGAAATTCCGCAACCACTTTCCACATCGTGCCATCTTTGCGGTTTGCCGCCACATCGTTGACGATGCTCGCGCCGGCATCAAGCGCGGTGTGGGCGACGGCGGGTTTCATTGTGTCAATCGAAAGCGGGATTTTTAATTCGGTCGCCAGTTTTTTGATGACTGGAATCACACGGCGCAATTCCTCGGCTTCATCGACCGGTTCCGCGCCAGGTCGGGTGGATTCGCCACCGATGTCCAGAATTTCTGCGCCTTGGGCGGCTAGATTCAGTGCTTGTGCGACGGCCTTTGCTGGGCTGAAGAATTTTCCGCCGTCGGAAAAGGAATCCGGCGTCACGTTGACGATGCCCATGACGACGGTGGGGCGCGGAAATCGGAATTCAAATTGTCGGGCGCGGAAAATCATTCGCGCTCAATTTAAGTGGTAAGAGTCGAGGTAACGAGGCGCAAATTTGTAAAAGTTGGAGACTCCTCACGCCGTCTCCAGCGGAATTAGACCTTCGTCCTGAAATACGCTATCGTATCCGTCAGGCCCTCGGCGAGTCTTACCTTGGGTTCCCATTTCAGAATTTTTTTTGCCTTGGTGATGTCGGGCTTGCGCTGTTTCGGATCGTCCTGTGGTAGCGGTTTGAACACTATTTTGCTCCGGGACTTCGTCGCTCGGATGATCTGCTCGGCAAATTCGACCATTGTCATTTCCGTTGGATTGCCGATGTTCACGGGCAAATCGTAGTTGCTCATCATCAGGCGGTAAATCCCTTCGATTAGATCCGAAACATAACAAAAACTGCGCGTTTGATTGCCCTGGCCAAAAACGGTGACGGGCTTGTTCTTCAGCGCCTGGCTGATGAACGCCGGCACCACGCGACCGTCGTTGATTCTCATGCGCGGACCGTAAGTGTTGAAGATTCGAACGATGCGCGTCTCGACCGCGTGCTCCCGGTGATAGGCCATCGTCATCGCCTCGGCGAAGCGCTTGGCTTCGTCATAACAGCCGCGCGGGCCGATGGTGTTGACATTGCCCCAGTATTCCTCGGTTTGCGGATGCACGAGCGGGTCGCCGTAGATTTCCGAGGTCGAGGCGATGAGGAAACGCGCCTTTTTATGCATCGCCAGGCCGAGCGCCTTGTGCGTGCCGAGCGAGCCGACTTTCAAGGTTTGAATCGGCAACTCCAGATAATCAATCGGGCTGGCGGGCGACGCGAAATGCCAGACGAAATCCACCGGCCCCTCAAGGAAAATAAACTCGGAGACGTCCTGCTGGATGAACTTGAAATTCGGATTGCCGCCGAGGTGCGCGATGTTGTCCACGCTGCCAGTGACAAAATTGTCAATGCCGATGACCCGGTGGCCGCGCGCCAGCAGCAGGTCGGTCAGGTGCGAGCCAAGAAAGCCGGCGGCGCCGGTGACGACAGAAGTGGGTTGTTTTTTTTTCAAGACGTTAAATGGTTGAACAGTTCAATCTCCGGTACGGAAAGGTTATTGTAATGATTCAGCAATTCAACCATGAAACAATGCGGAAATCTCATTTCGCGCCGGTGGCAGTGAAAACGGCGGGGATGGTTCGCAGCAGGATTTTGATGTCCAGCCAGAGCGACCAATTGTCAATGTATTCGAGATCGAGCCGCACCCAGTCCCGGAAATCGGAAATTTCGTTGCGGCCCTGGACCTGCCAGAGGCAGGTGATGCCGGGCTTGACGCTCAAGCGGCGACGGTGAGCCAGGTCGTTGAAGCGCCGGACTTCATCCACCGGCAGCGGGCGCGGGCCTACCAGGCTCATTTCGTTGCGTAGGACATTGAAGACCTGAGGTAGTTCGTCGAGGCTGTATCGGCGTAGGATTTTTCCGAGCGGCGTGATGCGCGGGTCCTTGGCGATCTTGAAGACCGGGCCGCTCATTTCGTTCATGGATTCCAGTTCGTGTTTGAACTGCTCTGCGTTGCTGACCATGGTGCGGAATTTGTAGAGCGTGAAGGGCGCGCCGTTTAGCCCGGAGCGTTGCTGCCGGAAAAAGACCGGGCCGGGCGAAAACAGCTTTATCAGCAGCGCGATCATGAGCATCGGAATAGCGGCCACCACCAGCAAGACCAGCGCCCCGAAGAAATCCATGAGCTGCTTGACCAGTCCCGCCCAGGAGGTTTCGGGCGCGGTGCGGAAAATCAGCAGGGGGCGTCCGAACAATTCGTCGAAGCTCGTGCGTGAAATCTGCGTGGTGAAAAAGTCGGCGAGGAGCCAGACCTCGACGCCCTCGAGTTCGCAAACCCTGATGACGTTCTCTATCTGCTCGAAATAGGTGTGCTTGCCGCTCAAAATCACGCCGTTGATGGCATGGTCGTGGAGCATCTGGATGAGTTGCGGAATCGGGTTGGCCAGGTTGAACTGGGCGATGACGGCGACGGTTTCATCTTTGTGCCCCTCCAGTTCCCGGCACATACGGGCGGTTTCATTTTCCGTGCCGGCGAGGATGAAGCGGCGTTTGTATTGGCCCTGCGTGAACCTGCTTTTGACCGCTAGCCGCAGCACTTCCTCCTTGCAGTAAATCAGCGCGAAGCTGATGAAGCCGAATAACGTCATCACACCGCGCGGCATGATCAAATTCTTTTGAAAAAGGTAAGTCACCAGAATCAAAACAATAGTCGTCAGCACGCAACCTTTGAACAGCGGCCATAAAATGGCGCGACGCGGGCAAAGAACGGGGCGATTGTAAAAACCCTGCGATTCGAGCAGAAGGGCCGCGGAGATCATCGCCACCGGGATGAGAAAAGCGTCTTTGTCTAACGTGTCGCCTGAAATTTGATCAAGACCAAGCCACGCGGTAATTTGCGGATCGACGCGAAACACAAACGCAAACCAAAAGCTTGCCGCCACCAGAAAGGCATCGGCCAATTGGCTGATTTGCGTCCGAATCTGACGATCACGCCGCAACATATTTTTTCAGGACATATACTCTACAACATCAAAAAGCCGTGCGCGAACTTAAAAATCAACATTTCAATGTCCTGTGGGTGGCAGTTGAAACTCCGGCACGGACGCCGCGATCAATTTTTCCATCCGCGCGAACGCCGCATCCTCCTGTCCAGGCTCGGACGCGCAAAAATAACTGACGTAAGCCCAGCGTTGCAAAACGCCGGTGAACAGAAAATCGTGCGTCAGCCGCCTCAAAAAACCGTAGAAGTCCGGTGTTTGCTCGTTATCCGCCACGAACCAGAATGCATAAGCGCCGCTGTGCTTTTCCGTCTGCCCGTCGGGCATTTGAAGATCGGTGCTGATGTGCCATACGGCTACGGGCAGTCCGTAAGGCTGCGTGCCGCCGACCGCCACGTTGACAATTTTCTTTGAATCAATGCGCCAGCCCTGCCCCGGCAGGCAATAGTCCGGCTTGTGGATGCTCGTCCGGTCCGCACCCATGAGAATGATCGTGCCCTGGACCTGGAAACCGTCAGGCGCGGTGTAGATGCGTTCAGTATAGCTCGTGTCCGGGGGCAGATAACCCAGAACGACCGCCGGCTCCGGCAGATTCGTGGAAGTGAAATCCAGCACATTCTCGGGTAAATCAATCTTCTTTTGCAAGCTCCCGGTAATCGGCGCGGATTTGATGCCCGGCTGGCCGAGTTTTTGGTGCGTCTTGATCCATTTTAGTCCGCCTGCAGTCACCGCAATCAAAACGAGCGCGATGGAAAAGAGAATCCGCTTTTGATTCATCACGCGTTTGCCTTTCCGATGGATTGGTCATTCTCCCCCCGCTTTTCCAGCCATCGCCCGATAATAAGCAGTCCGAGAATCCCCGGGATGTAAGGCAGCAAACTGAGGATTCCGAACGGACCGCCTTCGTGGATGTAATCGCCCCAATTCTGCCCGCCTATTTCCGCCGCAATGATGATGCACAACAGGCGCGCCATGTTGCCGAGCACGGCAAATGGCAGCGCCATGGCCATCAGAAAAACTCTTTTCCCCGGTGACCGGAAGGCGCCGAACGCATAAATTGTCGCCAGCAGAAAAATGGCGATCAAACTTCTCATGCCGCCGCACGCCGCCGCAACGTCATAGCCGTAATTTCCCGACGGATCCATCAACTGCGTGCCGTTCCGGATGACGTCAATGCCGATCAGATGCGACACCACTTCCACCAGCCGGCAGACGAGGAGTCGCAGCGGGAACAAAATGAAATTCAGGTGCGCCGTCAGCGGAATTGAAAATATAAAAAGAAGGAACGGATACGCGCAGTGCCGCAGCCATTCGCGCCCCCAGGCCATTCCCATCAAAGCGTAGATGCCGGCAAACAAGGCCACGACGGAAACCAGCGGTTGCTGGACGAGAAAACCCGAAATGTGCAGCACCACTGCCACCGCCAGCAGCAGCAATCCCGGCCACCAGGGTTTCAGGGGCAGCGCAAGCAGTTCCCTGCGCTTCCACCAGAAAAGGCCGGCAACCAGGAACGGAATGATGTTGCCGTAACTGTCGTCGGTCGCATTATCGCCGCCGCCAACGTTATAGAGGTAGTAAAGCCACGCAAACAACGATGACGTGTGGATGTAACCCAGGATGGAGTTGCCATAAAACTGGAACAGCAGCAGCCACCCCGCGAGCAGCGTAAAGAAAAAGGCCTTGTTCGGCAGGCGATGCCAGCAGTCCACGGTGTCCTGCCAGTAATTCATCCGCGATTTTTCGTCAGGGTGTTCGTTCATTAGCGCGTATTGGCAGTGTTGAGATAGCCGAATGCCTGTTTTCACTCAAATAAAATCGCGGCGGGAAGGATATTGGAGATTATTTGCCAGATGGGAAGCGATGGACTAAACCGGCTTTTTGTGACTTGTGGATAAAAACGGTAATTCAATCCAACGATAGGTGGCAGCGCATAAAAAAGTCGTGGCTATCGCAGTGACGATGATGATGAGCCAGTAATCGAGTTGGGGCAAATCCGTCAATCCATCCGTTTTTAAGATGCGGAACACGAGCCGAAACACGATGCCATGAAGCAGATATAAACTGAAGCTCATCGCGCCAAGACAACGGATCGCCGGATGGATCAGGAAGCCAAAAAAACTGTTGCCCGCCGCTGCCACAAAAAACAAAGGGAAAAATGCCCCGGCGACGGAGAGGGAAGGAACTCTTGTGATTAAATAATCCCGACACAACCAGCACAGTAGCAGGGTTGCTGACATTGCCATTGCAGCAACGACCCGACCCTGCAATCGGGAGTGCAAAGTCCTTTCCTCAAGCAAGACCGGACAAATCATGCCCAAAATAAAAAACAGGCCGGGTTGCAAATTCAGGTTGAACCAGAGACCGGCAAAAGTCAGGGCATAGGCAATCACGGCCACGCCAAAAATTTTCCGGCCAACCGCGAGCCATGCGATGAATGGCAGCGTAAGGTAAAAAACCCATTCATACCATAGCGTCCAAACCACGCCGGCGTTAAATTCGCCCAAATTGACCTGACCGATATTGTGCCAGCCCAAGGCTCCCAATGCGAGGAGGCGCAGCAGCGGTTTCCAGTTTTCCAGCACCAGCCAGTGACCGCCGGTCTCGATGGCCGCCACGACCAGCACGATCAGGACGCTGGACAGATATAACGGGGCTATGCGATACAATCTTCCCCGCCACAATCTCCAGGCGTTCATTTTTCCCTTCATGGCGCGGGCTTTGCCCCAGAAAAGATAACCCGTAAGCATGAAAAAGATGATCACCCCGGCCGGCGCGAACAACTGCAATACCGGCGACTGTGTTTCCCCCCATCTGCCGGTGACAAGCCATATGTAAGACATGGCTGCATGATGCGTCGCCACCATCAGGGCCGCCATGCCGCGCAGACCGTCCAGGGCAAGTTCGCGTTTCCCGGAATCCGCCAGCTCGCGCCGGTAAAATGTGCTGTAACGGGCAATGCCCGCCGCCGTGGCAATCACAGCAAGCATCATCACTACGCCGCCTGTAAGAATGCCCAGGGAGTCCATTCAGCCAGCCTTCAGATTACAAAATGTCCGCTTTGACTCAAACATTATTGCCGTCTCACGCGCATTTCTATTTTGTTTCCTGAATAATCATTGACCTCCACGGCTCCAACCAAATACTAATGGCGGCCTCATGGCAAAAAATTCAACTTGTCTCGTCACCGGCGGCGCCGGTTTTATCGGCTCGCATTTGGTTGATTCCCTGTTGGCGGATGCCGCCACGAGGGAAATCCGTCTGCTCGACAATTTTTCGTCCGGCCGCCGCGAGCATCTGGTGCAGCACAAATCCGATCCTCGCCTGAAAATCGTCAAGCTTGACCTGCTGGATTTGGAAAAGGCTCTGCCGCATTTCAAAGGCGTTGACCGCGTCTATCATCTCGCCGCGAATCCCGACGCGCGTTGGGGACTCAAAAACACCAAACTGGACCTGGAGCAGGAAACCATCGTCACCTACAACGTCCTGGAAGCCATGCGCCGCCAAGGCGTGAAGCAAATCATCATGTCCAGCTCCGGCACGGTTTATGGCGACGTCGGCACGACGGTGACACGTGAAAATCTAGGCCCCGCGCTGCCCATCAGCCTTTACGGCGCGGGCAAGGTCGCGGCGGAGGCGCTCCTTTCCGCGTTCTGTGCTACGTTCGGTATGCGCGCCGTCATTTTGCGCTTCGGCAACATCGTCGGCGACCGCACCACGCACGGCGCGATCTACGATTTCATCAAGCAGCTCGCGAAAAATTCCGCCGGACTCAAGGTGCTCGGCAACGGCCGGCAATCGAAGCCTTACATCTACGTCCGCGACATCGTGGACGCGATTGTCTTTGGCGGGAAGAAATGCGGGGAACTGGAGGCGGGCAAATTCGACGTGTTCAACGTCGCGCCGGATGGCGGAACCACCGTGCGGTTCATGGCCGAGGAGCTGGTGGCGCAGCTTGGCTTGAAAGGGCGGACGAAAATCTCCTACGGCACCACCGCCGGCGGCTGGCCGGGCGATGTGCCGCATTCGCGGATGGACGCCTCCAAAATCCGCAACGCCGGATTCGTTTTGCCGCGCAGCTCCGACGAAGCCGTGCGGCTGGCCATCCGCCGCATCATCGAATGGCTGCCGCAGCGCAAAGGCGCGAAGGATGATTTGCGTTTGCCGAAGGATGCGAAGCCGGTCGTTCCAAGGTGACGTTTATTACGGCGGATATTTCTTTAATCCGCAGAGCTGTCCGGCGATTTTCAGCGAGACAGGTTTTGCCGGACGGTTATCCGCAAAACCAAGAGCGTGCGATTGCTGTTCCTTCTCCCCGGGGGAGAAGGTCAGGATGAGGGCGTGCTAAAAAACTAACTTTTCGGTTTTCCCATCGTTCCCTAAATTCTCATTATGGCCGATATCGAACGCACCAGACGGCCCTCTCCTCCGAGGAGAGAGAGAACCGTTCGCAGTCTTTTTGAAATTCACATGATTCAATTTGCAATCACTCCAGCGGATATTTTTTCATACCACAAAGCTGGCCGGCGATTTTAAGGACGAAGAGCGGATTATTTTTGAAATAGCGTTTCGCCAGCCGGCGCGGCTCCTGGCACAGCCGGTAAAACCATTCCAGCCCGCTGCGCTGCATCCAGGGCGGCGCCTGCTTCACCCGCCCGCTGTGGAAATCAAACGCCGCGCCCACGCCGATCATCAGCGTCACGTCCAGCTTCGGCAGGAATTCCGCCATGAACTTCTCCTGCTTGGGCGTGCTCATGCCCACCCACAAAATATCCGGCCTCGCCGCGTGAACCGTTTCCACAAATTGTTTTTCCTCCTCCGCATTCAGTGTGCGAAACGGCGGCGTGAAGGTTCCGGCAATTTCCAATTTCGGAAATCGCGCCTTCAACTTTTCCGCGAGCGCTGCCGCCACGCCTTCTCCGCCGCCGTGGAAGAAGTGGCGGCACGGATGCGTTTCGCTCCATGCGCAGACATCCAGCAACAGGTCGGGGCCATAAACGCGGCGCATTTCCGAATGGCCGCGGATTTTCCCCATCCAGACCATCGGCATCCCGTCGGGCGTGCAGAGAAACGCTTCGTTCAGGATTTTCCGGAATGCCGCGTCGCTTTGCGCCTCGATGACACCGTGGACGCCGGTGACGCAGATGTAGCCCCTGCGCCGCATCCGCACGGCATCGGCGATGGCGTCCGCCGCCGTCCGAAGGTTCAGGACACCGACGCCGACCCCGAGGACATTGACACGGGACGTCATTTTTGATTTATGATTGATAATTGATGATTTACAATCCCAAAGTTCGCCTGGCGCGCAATCATAAATCAAGAATCATCAATCATAAATGAAATTGCTTGTCTTTGCCCACGTGCCGCCGCCGTACCACGGCCAGAGCTACGCCGTGAAGCTCATGCTGGAAAGCTTTGGCGGCAACCGGCGCAATCCGGCGCCGGCTGACGGTACGCCGGATCGGTTTGGCATCGAGTGTTATCACGTCAACGCGCGCTTTTCCAAAACCCTGGAGGACATCGGCGAGTTTCAGGGCTGGAAGATTTTTCTGATCCTGTTTTATTGCCTGCAGGCGGTCTGGTGCCGGTTCCGCCATGGCGTGGATGTTTTTTATTACGTCCCCGCGCCCGGCAAATCCGTGGCGCTTTACCGGGACTGGCTGGTGATGCTGGTCTGCCGCCCGTTCTTCAAAAAAATCATCTTCCACTGGCACGCCGCCGGGCTGGCCAAATGGCTGGAGACCGCCGTGTCCATCCGCATGCGCAGCTTCACTTACCAGCGGATGCGGGATGCCGACTTGAGCATCGTGCTGTCGGAATTCAACCGCCGCGACGCGGAAAAGCTTACTGCCCGGCGCGTCACCATCGTCGCGGGTGGCATTCCCGACCCGTGCCCGCAATTTGAGACGGAAATCCTGCCGCGCCGCCGTGCGCGCATCGCCGGGTTCAAAAAGATCCTGGCCGGAGATTTTCAGAATGCAAATGACGGCGACAGGATTGTGAACGTGCTTTTTTTGGCTCATTGCACGCGCGAAAAGGGCGTGTTTGACGCGATTGACGGCGTGGCGCTGGCCAATGAAAAACTGGCCGTCGGGAAATCGCCGCTGCGTTTCCGGCTGACGTTGATCGGCGCGTACGCCTCGGGTGCGGAGGAACAGGAATTGCGCAATTTGATTCGGCAGCGCGCACTTCAATCCACCGTGGAATGCCTCGGTTTTGTTTCCAACGAGCGCAAGACGCAGGCGCTGGTCACGGCCGACCTGTTTTGTTTTCCGACTTATTACAGCGCTGAAAACCAGCCCGGCAATCTGATCGAGGCGATGGCGTTCGGTCTGCCCGTGATCACGACGCGATGGCGCTCCGTGCCCGAAATGCTGCCGCCCGGTTATCCCGGCATCGTGGACCCGAAATCGCCGGGACAGATCGCCGACTCGCTGCTCCGCGTGGCCGTGACGGACCTCGCCGGGCCGCTGCGTGAAATGTTTTTGCGCCGTTTTACCATCGAACAGCACCTCGCTGGCATGGCTGCAGCCATCCGCAGCGTGGAGGAATGAATTTACGATTTACGATTTACGATTTACGATTGTTGCGGTGTGCAAATCATCAATCGAAAATCATAAATCATAAATGATCATCGGCCTGCTCCAACTCAATTCGACCGTCGGCGATTTCGCGGCCAACCGGCAAAAACTCCTCGACGGCCATGAAAAGGCATGCGCGCTCGGCGCGGAATTCGTCCTCGCGCCCGAACTCTTCCTGTGCGGCTACCCGCCGCGCGACCTGTTGCTGCGGGCTGATTTTGTGGAGGCCAGTCTCGACGCGCTCGCGGAAACCGCCGGGAGCATCGGCGCGATTCCGTTGTGCGTCGGCTTCGTGGAAAAAAATCCCGAACAACCCGGACGCGCGCTGCGCAACGCAGCCGCGGTTTTGCAAAATGGCAAAATCGTCTGGCGCACGCACAAATGCCTGCTGCCGACCTACGACGTTTTTGACGAGGACCGCTATTTTGAGCCGGCCAAATCCGTCGCGCCGTTCGAGTTTAACGGCCGCAAGCTCGGCATCACGATTTGCGAGGATATTTGGAACGACGAGGATTTCTGGCCGGATCGGCTTTATCGCCGCGACCCGGTGAGGGAACTCATCGCGCAAGGCGCGGAAATCATCCTCAATCTTTCGGCATCGCCGTGGCACGACGGCAAGGAAAAGATGCGGCTGGAAATGCTCCGGCGCGTTGCGCGCGACGAGAAAATCCCGCTGGCGCAGGTCAACGCTGTCGGCGCGAACGATGAATTGATTTTCGATGGCCACAGCGTCGCGCTGGATGCGCGCGGCGAGGTCATCGCGTTGGGAACGGGTTTTGCGGAGGAAATCTTTGTGGCGGAACTGAAGTTTGGTAGGAGCCGAGGTAACGAGGCTCAAACTCAAGAAAAGCCGGAGACTCCTCACGTCGTCTCCTACAATTTTCCGCCGCGGGAGCAGATGCTGTTTTCCGCCCTGTCATTGGGCATCCGCGATTACGTCCGCAAGTGCGGTTTCCAATCCGCCATCGTCGGCTTGTCCGGCGGCATTGACTCCGCGCTCGTCGCCGTGCTTGCGGCGGACGCCCTTGGCGCGGGCCGGGTGCTCGGCGTTTCGATGCCGGCGCGCTATTCGAGCGAGGGCAGCTTGAGCGACGCCGCGGCCCTCGCGAAAAATCTGGGCATTCGCTACGAAGTTCTGCCGATTGAGCCGGTCTTTAAGTCAGTCGAAAACCAATTGGGGAATGTTTTCGCCGGAACGAAGCCAAACGAGGCCGAGGAGAATGTGCAATCGCGTCTCCGCGGCGTGACGCTGATGGCGCTCTCGAACAAATTCGGCGCGCTGGTGCTGACGACCGGCAACAAGTCGGAGATGGCCGTCGGCTATTGCACGCTTTACGGCGACATGTGCGGCGCGCTGGCGCCGCTGGCGGACGTTTTCAAGACGGATATTTACAAAATCGCGCGATGGGTGAACCGCGACCGCGAAATCATCCCGGCAGCTTCGATTTCAAAGCCGCCGAGCGCGGAGCTGCGGCCCAATCAGACGGACCAGGATTCGCTGCCGCCGTACGGGAAGCTCGATGCGATGCTCGATTTGTATGTCGTGAAAAATCTGGGCAGGGAGGAAATCGTTCTGCGCGGCTTTGACGCGGCGATGGTCAGCGATGTGTTGAACAGGATCAATTTCAGTGAATACAAACGGCGCCAGGCCGCGCCGGGATTGAAAGTGTCGCCGCGCGCGTTCGGCATCGGGCGGCGGATTCCCGTCGCGCAACGATTTCGCGGGACTCGATGATTTGCATCACGGTGAATGGCCTTTATCAGGCGGATCAACGTAGAGGCTTTGGAATATTTCCAGCAAATTGGTCTCCGATTGTGTGGTCGGCTTGCTGATGGAAATGCTTTGACCCGGCCCGCCGTTAACCGGGACGATGTTCAGTTTGTCATTGAATCTCATGACATAGGGTGAGAGCCGGTTGGTGGCGAACACGCTTTCCCCCCACCATCCCGGCGGTATTTTCAATCCCAGCAGATGCGCCATGCTTGGGGCAAAATCAAGCTGGGAACACGCCTCATTCCCTTCCACTGGGGGCAGCGGCTGGCCGCTGAAAAAAGCCAGGGGGATGCGGCTGAACAAGGTGTCGGGATATCCGGGAATGTCATTCAACGACTTGGCGCGCGGGAAATTGTGGTCGGCTGTCAGCACGACCAGCGTGTCATCGGTCAGCAGGTTTTTCTCCTGCATCCGGCGCAGGGTCAGGCCGATGTCGTAATCGTGCCTGAAGATTTCGGCCAGTATGGCGCGCGCCTGGTCATCCGCCTCGCCCGGCTCGCTTTTGACCAGCCCGCTCACGCTGTCCGGCACCGGCGGGTATTGCAGGGAGCCGAAATAATCGCGGGGAACGGGCCCGTGCGTGTCGCCGTTCATGATGTGGATGTATATTTTTTTGTCGCGGTTCCGGGCCAGCAGGTTCAGGGCGGTGTCATACATGGCGCGGTCCATCACACCCCGGCCTTCGACAAACGGCAGGATATTGGGATCTTTTTTCAGCGTCTCAAGGCCGATGATGTGCTGAAAGCCGAGCCTGGCGAAGAAAACCCGGTTGCCCAGGAATGTTTCCGAGCCTGGTATCAGGACGTAAGTCTCGTAACCCTGCGCGTTCAAGATTTTCACCAGCGACAGTTCCGATTGTCCCATCAGCAGCGCACGGACATTGGGATGACTGTTGTAGGTCACGGCCAGTCCCGGTTGCGTGGGCAGGGCAATGCACTTGTAATTGACAAACATCGCCTGAGTGACGGCGGTCGAGCCGTAGAACGGACTTATCTCCGGTGGCAGATTGGTGTTGTAAGGCGACAGGAAATCGAGCGACAGCGATTCGGTGGCAAACACGATGACATGGTTGAATGGCTTCAGTCCCAGCGGTGGATATTGCCTCGGTCCCAGGGCGAGATGCCAGGCCTTGATGGTATCGGACAACGCAGCCAGTTCGCTCACGGGCCGCAATCGCAAGGGCCGCCAGGTGGTGAACAGGGCTTTGCCGAGAATGACCACCGGATTGTCCGCCACCATCCGCAACGTTTCCGTTTGGGTGACCTGCCAGACTCCAGCCTGTCGTTGTCCAATTATTTTGGTGACGACTTCCGACGGATGGATGTAATTTTTTTTGCTCAACTGCACCACCGCCCAAAGAAGAACCAGGAGCACTAGCAATTTGCGCACTCGCAATTGTTTCAATTCCAGGGCGTATTGATTGATCAACCAGCAAGCCGCCAGTCCGCACAACACATAAATCCCTGCAATAAACCACAGCCATTCCGTGAAATACGGCAGCCAGTCCGTGGCGTCGGCAATCCGCACATAAAAATGAACCAGGACAGTCCCCGCCGAATGCAGCATCCCGATATTGATGGCATAAAGGAACAGATAGAACCACGCGAACAGCATCGCCAGCCACAGCGACCGCAGGTATCTCAAACAGACCACCAGTCCCAGCCAATAACCAGTCACCCCGTAAGCCCAGCCATAGAGTACATATTCCCAAAATTTCAGCGTATTGATGAAAAGGCCGAGCGCGTCTTGGGCGGTGAACCAGAGGATTGAAAACATCACCAGCAATGGCAGTGTCTGCAGCCAGGTGCCGATTCCAAGATGGGGGATCCACTTTTTAAATTCTGATTTGATTGACATGAACAACGTCACAATCGGGCGCACAAAACGATCATGGCACAAGCCAGAATTGGAGGAATTGTCACTCCAACGATTTACAACCTCACAAACTTCAGACTGCCGGGACAATATCACCACCTCCAAAAATGTCAAAACATACCACTAAACGGTAGTGTCCTGATTTGTAGGCGACGAGGTGAGGAGTCGTTTGGGTCAGCACTCCTTACGTCGTGCCCTACAATAAAATCAGGACACCATCCACCGCCATCGCGCAAAAAGCCAATTT
>Ga0302320_10002909_pt1 | contig 40012 bp, 23 predicted proteins | sample Bog_T0_3_FD_202130 | JGI IMG/M metagenome (GOLD analysis project Ga0302320, IMG submission 202130) | Peat permafrost microbial communities from Stordalen Mire near Abisko, Sweden - Bog_T0_3 | ecosystem: Environmental > Terrestrial > Soil > Wetlands > Peat | place: Sweden: Abisko, Stordalen Mire... | reverse complement strand
CCGCGCTTTTGTCCCTTTCCATCGTCACGAATACATCGAGAACGCCATCACTTTCCTCGAGCAGTTGGTCGCTTCTGTCCCTTGCTATCGCTATTCCTTCGAGCCCGACGAGCGCGCCGTAGAAAAAATTCTCCAGTTCCATGACTAGCAGGTTTAAAAACCTGGCCCCGTGCAAGTCCGGGAAGGGCACGAGTTCCACTCGTGCCAACTTTGACCTTCGACTGGCGCGGCTTTCAGCCGCCGGGGTGAGCTTTGTTGATTTCGATGGGACGCTTCTTCAGCGACTAAAGCCTACAGATTCAGAAAACAGACCTCAGGCGCTGAAGCGCGGCTACATTTTCAGCGCTCCGGCGGCACGAATAAATTCGTGCCCTTCCCGATCCGTTGTCGACTTGAGTTCTGCAGCGGCTGAGACGGCGTCATTCCCCAAACCCCTTCTCTCTGTGCCCGATCTTCAAGAGATTTGTGCATGAGGAGTCCCGCCTATGACTGAGCCCGGCTCCGATTCAGCCAGCTTCGAGGCGCTCTCCCGCGAACTGCTGAACGCCGGTTCCACCGTCCGTTTCGAAGCCCGCGGCTCCAGCATGTCCCCCTGCATACGTCACCGAGAGATTGTCTATGTTACCCCCGTAATCGTGAGCAAATTACGAAAGGACGATATTGTACTTACGAAAGGCCGTAGCGGCTTTCGGGTTCACCGCCTTGTAGTTATCGATCATTCTAAGGATTTATTTATTACGCGCGGCGACAGTGGACTGCAAAACGATCCTCCCGTGCGCGGCGAGCAGATTCTCGGCATCGTCGTTGCCAAAGAGGTCAAGTTAGGAAAAAGATTCGTGCGGACTAATTTAAAAACTATCGGCGGAAAACTTTTGCGAACCGCAGCTCGCGGACAGTATCTCGCGAGCAAGCTCTTCCGCGCAGCGGCATCGCGCTCGTCAAGCTCGCGCAACGCGAAACTCGTGCTGAGCCTGCTCGCCATGCTTTCGCTCGCAACCTACTCGCGCGCGCAAGTCGTCGTTGACGCGGCCACTAATGGCTCGATCTCGCTGAACGCTCGCGGGGCCCAAACGCTCACCTTCACTCACACCACCGCGGCGACCACTACTGGACTTCTAATCGTTGGCGTGGCCATGAACATCGTCAACGCGCCCGCGGCCACGGTCACTTCGGTAACCTATAACGGAAGCAACCTCAGCTCCCTCGGATCGCACAACGACACCGGCAACACTCGCCGCGTCGAGATGTGGTCCCTGCTCGCTCCCGCCGCTGGAACAAATCTTAACGTCGTGGTCACAGTTAATATCCCGGGAGCGGTGAATGAGCGTGTTGGCGTGGTCGCCGGAGCAGTCACGTTTACCGGAGTCAATCAAGCCGTTCCCACTTCATCCTTTCTTGGAGCCGATGGCGCAGCCGGATCCGCTTCCTCCCTCACCGTTCCCAGCGTTCTCAACGGCATGGTTTTCGATACGCTCTCGGTCATCGGCAGCGACACCATTACTGTGAACGCCGCGCAAACTTCACTGTGGAACGCACGATCCGGGGGAAATAACTATGACGCGCGCAGCACCGGCAGCGAAGCTCCCGGCTCGCCCAGCGTCACCATGAAAGAAACTTTCAGCGCCGCTTCCAACTGGTCGCAGGCAGGCGTCTCGATCAATCCCGCCGCCCAGGTCATCGTCGACGCCGAAAGCAACGCGGCGCAAGCCTTCAACGCCCACGGAACTCAAACCCTAACTTTCGCCCACACAACGGCGGTGACCACCACCGGCCTGCTGCTCGTCGGCGTTTCGATGAACATCACGAACGCGCCCACAGCCAGCGTGAGTTCCATCACCTACAACGGAACGGCCCTCCATCTTCTCGGATCTCAGAACGATCCCGGCAATACCACGCGCATGGAAATGTGGTATCTGCTGGCCCCCGCCTCCGGAACGCAAAACATCATCGTCTCCGTTAACATTCCCGGAGCCACAAATGTCCAACTCGGAGTGGTTGCCGGCGCAGTCACCTTCACGGGAGTCGATCAAACAGTCCCTCTCAGTCCCTTTATTTCCGCCGATGGCACCGGCGCGGGATATTCGCAGATGGATGTCCCGAGCGTCATCAACGGCATGATTCTCGATACGCTTGCGGTGACCGGAAATCAGACCGTCACCATCGCCGGCCCTCAGGTCTCAGAGTGGAATGCAAACACCGGCACCGGCGCAGCGGACGTTCGCGGTTCAGGCAGCGCGCGCACCGGGGCACCCAGCGTGCCGATTTCCGAAACTTTTAGCGGCACTTCCAACTGGGCGCTCGGGGCTGTCTCCATCAATCCCTCGACCGCCGATATTGCCGTCACCACGACCGTGGGCACCGCGATTTTTCTCGGCAACAACACCACCTACAACATCACGGTCACGAACAACGGACTCTCTGCCGCCAACAATGTCGTTCTAACGGATGCTCTTGCATCCGGCATGACCTTCGTATCGGCGACGCCTAGCGCCGGAACAACCTGCACTGGAAGCGGGCCGATTAGCTGCACTCTGCCAGCATCCTTTGCCAGCGGAGCGACTGCAACCGTTGCCGTCGTCGCCACGGCAACCGCTTCCGGAACCTTTCCGAACACCGCGACCATCTCCGATTCCGGCTCGCCTCCCGATCCCAACACTGGAAACAACACTTTCATTGCGGTCGCCACCGTGCAGGCACTCGCGTGCTCTACCACTAGCCAGGCCGTCCCAGGATCCGGTGTCGGCGGAGTTTTGAACACTTATTATCCGGGAACGGCGAACGTCGCCGCGGGAGCAACTTCTATTCCACTCGGTGCGGCCACTGGCGGCCCCGGCGGCACGCCGGCATCGATTACTTCCGGCACACTTCTGCTCGTCATCCAGATGCAGGATGCGACCATCAATGACAACAACACCATCGCCTACGGCAACGCCAGCACCGGCCAGGGATTCACCGCGCTCAACAGCGCCGGGAACTATGAGTTCGTCACGGCACAATCCACCGTTGGCACCGGCGGCGGTTCTGTCACCATAGCTGGCTCAGGTTCCGGCGGCGGTCTCGTCTTCAACTATCACGAAGCCGCGGCCTCGGCGAACGCTGGACAAAGCACTTATCAGGTCATCATTGTCCCGCAATATACAACGCTGTCTCTTAGCGCAACTACGCCTCCCACCGCTCTCGCATGGAACGGATCGACCGGCGGAGTTCTGGCCCTCGATACCTCAAGCACGCTCACTCTTAACGGCGCTACGGTCTCGGTAAGCGGACAAGGCTTCCGTGGTGGCGCTGGCATGCAACTCTCCGGGGGCACTGGCGCGATCACCGATTATCGCCAGCCCGCACCGGGCGCCTACACCGGCGCGGCTGGCGGCGTAGCCGGCGATGACGCTAACAAAGGCGAAGGCATCGCGGGCACGCCGGCATGGGTTGAATCCGGCACAACTTTCTTGCAGACCAATAGCAGTTATCCCAGCGGCACTGCCGGAACGGATGGCAGCATGGCTCGCGGAGCACCGGGAAACGCCGGCGGCGGGGGCACCGACGCCGATCCTGGGGCCAACGATGAAAATGCCGGCGGCGGGGGCGGCGGCAACGGTGGTGCAGGTGGCTTCGGTGGAGACTCCTGGAACAGCAACCTCAGCGTCGGTGGCGAAGGGGGAACGGTTTTTCCCGCCACCATCAACCGCCTCGCCATGGGCGGAGGAGGTGGTGCAGGCACGCGCAACAATTCCGATGGCGACAATCAAGCCAGCGGCGGCGCAACCGGCGGCGGCATCGTAATCATTCGCACTTATGCTTTAAGTGGAACCGGAACCTTCACCGCGAACGGAAACAACGCCTATAACCTTACCTCCAATGATGCCGGCGGCGGCGGCGGCGCGGGCGGCAGCATCGTCATTCTTTCGGCCAACGGCGGTGAAGGCGGACTCACGCTGCAAGCTAACGGCGGCACTGGCGGCGACGCGTGGGCGAGTCAACCCTACAGCCTCGGCAATCGTCACGGTCCCGGAGGCGGTGGTGGCGGTGGCACGGTGTTCGTCTCAGGCACTCCTGCCAGCATCAGCCTCGCTGGCGGTACGAACGGTCTCACACTCAATCCCGGCGTGGCCTATGGATCAACTCCCGGCGCTGCCGGTACCAGCGTGACCAACGCGACCATTTCTTCCGCTTCCGGATCACAGTCCGGAGCGCAGTGCACTCCCGACGTTACGCTCTCAAAATCGCACGTCGGGAACTTTACTCGCGGACAAACCGCCAGCTACACCATTCCAGTCTCTAACGTAAGCCCCTACGGTTCCACGAACACGACCGTCACCGTCAACGACACATTGCCCATCGGCCTGACCCCATCCGGCGCCACCGGCACTGGTTGGACTTGCTCCATTATTTCGCAAACCGTCAGCTGCACCGATGCAACCGTGCTAGCCGCCGGCGCCAGCTATCCCTCGATCACCATCAACGCCTCCGTTGCCCAGACTGCGCCTTCCACCGTCACCAACATTGCCACCGTAAGCGGCGGCGGCGAAGTGAACCTCGCCAACGACGTTGCTACCGACATTGCAACCGTAGGTTCCACAGCGGATTTAAGCGTCACCAACGTTGCGTCCCCCGATCCCGTCGCCGCCGGCAGCAACCTGACTTTCGCCCAAGTAGTTACCGACAATGGACCGAGCGCCGCCGACAACGTGAACCTTTCCAGCGCGGTTCCCGCCAATACTACATTCGTTTCCATGGCAGCGCCCAGCGGTTGGACCTGCACCGCTCCCCCCGTCGGCAGCACCGGCAACATTATCTGCACCGCGCTGAACCTCAACGCGAACACCTCCGCTACGTTTGCCCTGGTCGTGAGAGTGAACGCCGCTGTGGCGAACGGCACCGTCCTTAGCAATACCGCGAACGTCAGTTCGTCCGTCATCGATCCCAACTCAGCCAACAACACCGCCATCGCCACTACGCTGGTCGGAACAACCGCACTCGCGGAAATGACCGTCACCAATTCGAATTCCCCAGATCCAGTCGTCGCCGGAGGCACCATTACTTACACGCAGACCGCCACCAATGTTGGCAGTGCTACGGCAAACACTCCAACCTTTAGCGAGAACACTCCGCCGAACACGACCTTCCAGTCGATCGCCGCCCCTCCGGGAACGACCTGCACAACTCCTTCCGTGGGAGGAATCGGCGCGATCAACTGCTCCGCTCCGGCCGCTCCCGCCGGCTCGAGTGGCACCGTCATCCTCGTGCTCAATGTCCCCGCTGGTACTGCCGCCGGAACCATCATCACCGACACCGTCACCGTCAATTCCAGCAATCAGGCTTTCGGCGCAAGCTCTGCAGTTGTCACGGACGTAGTCGCGAGCGGAACCCAGGCCGATCTTGCACTGGCCACCGTCGCCACTCCGCTTACGGTATTTCCCGGCAACAACATTACCTACACCCAAATCGTCACCAATAACGGACCAGCCACCGCCTCCGGAGTAACTTTCACGGAAGCGATTCCGGCCAACACTACATTCGTTTCGGTCTCGGCTCCCGCAGGCTGGACATGCGTTACCACTACGTCGGTAAACTGCTCGGATCCGTCGCTGGCCTCCGGCGCTTCCGCCGACATCATCGTCGCCGTGAATCTTGCTCCATCCGTAACCGCTTCGACCATTACCGCAGCATCGTCCGTCTCGTCCTCCACCAGCGATCCCAATCTCGCGAACAACAGCACCAGCGTCGTCACCAATGTCGTCGCCGAGTGCGACCTCGCCGTGACCAATACCGGAACTCCCAGCCCAGTTGCGGCCGGCGGCAACATTACCTACACGCAGGTCATTACCAACTCTGGACCCAGCAACTGCAGCGCTGGAACATTCACCGAGCCTTTACCCGCCAACACGACTTTCGTTTCCGTGGCTGTAGCCACCACCGGCGGCGGTGCCTGGACTTGTCCCAACTCCTCGCCCGTCTCCTGCACCAATCCCAGCGTGGTGCCGGGTTCTACGGGAACCGTCACCGCAATCTACAAAGTCAGCGCGATCGCCACTCCTGGAACCATCATCACCGATACCGCGACCGTCGCGACCACCTCGACTGACACCAACACGGCCAACAACACCGCCACCTCCACCATTGCAGTCGCTTCTGGTACGCAAGCCGATTTGAGCGTGACCAACTCGGCCAGCCCCAATCCCGTCACCGCCGGCCAAAATATTACCTTCACCCAAACCGTAACCAACAACGGCCCCGCGACTGCCGGAGGAACCGTTGTCGTCCTCTTCGATCAGGTTCCGGCCAACACTACCTATGTGTCGCAATCCGGCCCCGCCGGGTGGACCTGCGGCGCCTACAACGCGCCTTATTACACTTGCAGCATCGCCAGCCTCGCCGCCAACGCCAGCGCAACTTTCACTTTCGTGGTCAGCGTCAACTCAACCGCAGCTTCGGGATCCACGATCGCGGAAACCGATTCCGTCAGCGCTGCTCCCACCACTGATCCCAATCCGAACAACAACAACGCGAGCGCCAGCGTGATCGTCGCCGACTCCGCCGATCTCTCCATTACCAATTCGAATACTCCAGTCCCCATTACCGCAGGCAGCACCATAACCTATACGCAAGTGGTAACCAACGCCGGCCCCAGCACCGCCACCAACGTTACCTTCACTGAAAACACCCCGGCCAACACCAACTATCAATCGCTGACTGCGCCTTCCGGATGGACCTGCACTCATCCCACTGTAGGTTCGGCGGGAACAATCACCTGTACCATTGCTACTCTCGCGCCAGGAACCGCGTCTTTCACGGTTGGACTGCAAGTCACCGCCGGGACTGCTGCCGGAACCGCGATCAACGACACCGCCACAGCAACCTCATCCACAACCGATCCCAACTCCAATAACAACAGCGCGAGCGCCTATGACGTAGTCGCCGCGGCCGGGCAGGCAGACTTAGTCGCGACTAACTCTGCCTCGCCGTCCTCTGTCGCCGCGGGCAACAACATTACTTACACGCAAAGCGTCACCAATGATGGCCCGGCGGCCGCCAGCGCAGGCGCGACCTTTACGCAGAGCACTCCGCCGAATACCAACTTCCAATCCATCGTCGCTCCTGCCGGATGGACCTGCGTCGCCCCCGCCGTCGGAAAGACCGGAACCATCACCTGCACCGCAACCGGCACTCTTGCCGTCAACGCCACCGCCAGTTTCACGCTTGCCCTGCAGGTAAACGCTGGCACCCCGTCCGGAACCAACATCTCCGACACCGTCACCGCCAACGCCTCAAACATCGTTCCTAATCTCACCCTCAATAGCGCCACGGCGACGGTTGTCGTAGCCAATGCCAACAGCGCCGATCTTGCCATCGTGAAGACCGCCACTCCGAGCCCAATGGTGGCCGACGGCGACACGCTAACTTACAACCTTGCTGTCACTAACAACGGCCCGGCCTCGGCGACCAACGTCACGGTCACCGATCCCTTGCCTTCCTCGCTCACTTATCTTTCGTATACCAGCACATCCGGAACCTGTTCCGAAGCCGGCGGCACCGTGACTTGCCTCCTCGGAACCATGGCCAACGCAGCCACGGCAACGATTACGATTCTCACCATCCCCGGAACCCCGGGCGTGATTACAAACACCGCAACCGTCAGCGCCGATCAGACCGATCCTAATCCCAACAATAATTCCTCAAGCCAAACCGAAACCGTCACCGCCGCCACTGCAGTCAAGCTGCAAAGTTTTACGGCGCACATGTTCACCGATAAAACTGGTGTCGCGCGCCCCGTACTTATCTGGAAAACTGGCGGCGAATCGCACAACTTGGGATTCAATGTCTACCGCGAACAGAACGGCCAGCGCATCCGCCTGAATTCTTCGCTGATCGCCGGATCCGCCTTGATCATGAGCGGGGCCTTGCCCAAACATTCCGGCAAAACTTATTCCTGGATTGATTCCTCTCAAAATCCGAGCGGGACCTACTGGCTGGAAGATGTCGACACCAACGGATCGCGCACCCTTCATGGCCCCGTCACCGCAGCGTCGACTCTGCCAGCCAGCGCAGAAGCCGCGCCCGCTGCCGCATTGTTAGTAAACCAACTGAACCAATCGCAGCCCGCAGCCAGCACCGACCAAACCAGCCATCCTGTCGAAAACACGTTGATCGAATTCCAACCCGTATCCGCGCAAGTTCTCAAGCAGTTTGCCATTGCCGGCAACCCGGCGGTAAAGATTTTCGTGAAGCACGAAGGCTGGCACAGCGTCACTCAACCCGAGTTGCTCAAGGCCGGACTCGATTCCAACATCGATCCCGCTTACCTGCACCTCTACGCGGAAGCCGTCGAACAGCCCATCCAGATTACCGGCGCAACTCCCGGTCCCGGAGGCTTCGGCCCGCAAGCCGCCATTCAGTTCTACGGCACCGGAATCGATACGCCATACTCGGGCACACGCGTATATTGGCTCGTCGCAGAAAGCACGCCCGGCCAGCGCATTCAGAAATTGCCGCCTTCGTCCGGATCGAATCAGCCTCCGGCGAATTTCCCCTTCACCGTGGAACTGGCGCAGCACACAACCTATTTCTCGTCGCTGATCACCACTACCGGTGACAATTTCTTCGGAGCTTTAATCTCCACTACGCCGCTCGACCAAACCCTCTACTTGCCACACCTCGACAAGACTTCCACCGATTTGGCAGAAATCGATATCACGTTACAAGGCGTAATTCTTGGGTTCCCCCACGACGTTTCGCTCAGTCTGAACGGCTCGTCCTTAGGCGACCTCACATATACCGGCCAGGCCAAAGGCCGCTTCCGCGCCAGCATCCCGCCGGGCATGCTGCGCGAAGGCGAAAATACTGTGACCTTAACTTCGCAGGACGGCGAATATGATCTCAGCCTCGTCCAGTCCATTCAGATCACCTATCCCCACACCTACACTGCGGACTCCGACAGCCTCAAATTCACCGGACGCCCCGGCGATCAGCTTACCGTGACCGGCTTCACCAACATCCCAAACACAGTGTTGGATATCACCGATCCCGATCAGCCCGTACAACTCACTCCGCAAATCGTGTCGAGCTCGAACTCCAATTCGACATCGCATTACGCCCTGCAAGTGCAAGTGCCCTGGACCTCGGGTAACACGACAACGACCAACGCCGCCGCGCCCCCCCTGCACACGCTCCTTGCAGTCGCCTCCGATCGCGTCGATGGAGTCGCCGGCATCCGCGCCAATCATCCCTCGCACTGGCACAGTCCGCAGGCTGGAGCCGAAATTGCAATGGTTTCCTACGGCGACTTCGCTTCCGCGCTCACTCCGCTGGTCAACGCCCACAAAGCCGCTGGGCAGTCTTCCGCGGTCGTGATGGTCGATGACCTCTACGACGAATTCAATTTCGGCGAGCACAGTCCCTACGCCATCCGCAACTTCCTGCTCACTGCGACCAAAGCCTGGCAGACTCCGCCGCATTACTTGTTGCTCAACGGCCGCGCCTCCCTGGATCCTAGAAATTATCTGGGCTACGGGCACCTCGATCTCGTGCCCACCAAAATTATTCCGACTCCAGGCCTCATGACCGCCTCCGACGATTGGTTCTCCGACTTCAACGACACCGGCATGCCCGCCATCGCCACCGGACGCTTCCCCGTAAGTACGACGTCGGAAGCGAATCTCGTGGCCGCGAAGGTCGCAACCTACGAAGGCGAAACGAAAGACGGCGAATCCACCACCGGCCCCTGGACTTCGCAGGCCCTCATGGTTGCCGATAACAACGACACCGAAGACTTCACGCAGGATAGTCAACTCGTGCAAGCCCAACTGCCGTCGTCCATGCACGCTACCGACGTCTTCGCCAGCACCATGACGACCGCTCAAGTCGAACTCGCCATCGTCACCTCGATCAACTCCGGCCAGTTGTTAGTGAATTACTCGGGACACGGCTCCGAAGATCAATGGTCGGGCAGCGATTTCTTCGATAACACTACCGCCAACTCCCTGACCAATGGCTCGTCTCTGCCCGTATTTCTCATCATGAATTGCCTGAACGGTTTCTTCCAGGACGTTTACGAATCGCCGCTTGCCGTCACTCTCATGCTCGCCCCCAACGGTGGAGCAGTCGCGGTCGTCGCCTCCAGCAGCCTCAATCAAGCTGCGCCGCAAACCTTGCTCGACAAATTAATCGTCCAAAACGCATTCGGATCCCCGCATCCAACGCTCGGCGACGCAATTCTCCAAGCCAAATCCGGCATCAACAGCCTCGCCGTCCGCAAAACCTTCAACCTGTTAGGCGACCCCGCTATGCCGCTAAAGCCTCAAGCACATTGAGAACGCGTTGATCCCGGACTGAGGAGTTGATTCTGCTCACGACCGCTGCCTCAAGCTTCGGAAATCCCTCGATCACCTGGATGGTGGTCCGTTTACTCGGATTTCCTTCGTGTGACTTCGTGTCCTTCGTGGTTAAAGATCCTGGCCGCACCTCAACCGCGACTCGCTTAAAGTTTGACTCCTTCTATTAACCGACTGATAATCACTGAAGCGCCTCAATGGACATCTACGAACAAATCGTCCAACTCCGCCGTGAAGGCCGCCGGGGAGCCGTCGCCACCATCGTGAACGTCCGCGGATCCATCCCTTCCTTCAAGACCGCCAAAATGCTGGTCCGCGACGATGGCTCGATCGTAGGCACTATCGGCGGAGGTTGTGTCGAAGCCGACGTATGGCAAGCCGCGCGCGAAGTGATGGAATCGGAAAAGCCGCGCTCCCTCACCTTCGATCTCAATCAAGACCCCAAATACGACACCGGCCTGGTCTGCGGGGGCACGCTGGAAATTTTTGTCGAACCCATTCTTCCTCCGGCGTTGCTCTACGTCTTCGGCGCCGGCCATGTTTCGATCAATCTCTGCAAAGTGGCGTCCAGTGCTGGTTTCGAACTAATCGTTACCGACGACCGCTCCTCTTACGCGACCAAAGAACGTTTTCCCGCGGCTCGCGAAGTCCGCGCCCTCGAGTTCGACGAAGCCATGAAGCAGCTTGATCCTAACGAAGCCTCCTACATCGTCATCGTCACCCGCGGCCATCGTGACGACATGCGCATACTGCGCTGGGCCGTACAAACTCCTGCACGCTACATCGGGATGATCGGTTCCAAACGCAAAGTGATTGGGATTTTCAACACGCTGCGCCAGGAAGGACTGCCTGAGCATCTCTTCGATCGCGTGCACGCGCCAGTTGGCCTCGATATCGGCGCGGTTACGCCAGAGGAAATTGCCGTCGCCATCACCGCCGAACTGATCGCAGTTCGCCGTCGCTCCTCAGCCAAGCTTCCCCACATGAGCTGGTTTCAGGATTCAGAGAACAAACGCGCAGCCGCTCCAGAGGCTTCGCCGGCGGCGCTTGATGAACGAGGATGAGAGAAGAAGATGAGCGAAAATGAATGACCCGCGCCGCTAGCTTCGCCGGCCTGATTCTCGCCGCAGGCGAATCCACCCGCATGGGACGCGATAAAGCTTTGCTTCCGTGGCCTCCATCGCCGGCCGGGCAGGCGGCTTCGACCGAAACATTTCTTTCGTCCGCGATCCGCTCTCTGTTGCGCGCCACTGATTTCGTTGTAGTCGTCGCGGGAAAAAATAGAAATGTGCTGGCCCCGGTCATCTACGCGGACGGCGCTTCCCTCGTGGTGAATCCCGATGCCGGCCGCGGACAGTTTAGCTCGCTGCAAGTCGGACTCCAGGAAATTCTCAACCATGGCCGCGATGCCGCCATGGTTACTCTGGTCGACCGTCCTCCCGTCGCGCCCAGCACGATCAATCAACTGCACCAAGCCTTCGAGACTGCCGATTCGAGCACTTGGACGATCGTCCCGGAGTTCTCCGGCAAGCACGGTCATCCTTATCTCGTCGGCCGCGAAATGATGGAGGCGTTCCTGCGCGCTCCCGCCACCGCGATGGCCCGCGAGATCGAACACGAACATCAAAGTCACATCCAGTACATTCCGGTCGATGACCCGCTGACTGTGCTGAACATCAACACACCCGAGGAGTATGCGGCGTTAACGGATTGTTGATTGCTGCTTTCTGATTGTTGATTGAACAAAAATCACATGCGTCCGCTTTAATCAGCAATCAGCAATTAGGATCTCTTCTCGTTGCGCAATCTCCCGCGGGCAATTTATCGTCGAAGAGTGAACCCCGCCGCCAGCAAGTTTCTCGATTCCGTCCTCAGCCTCGCGCCACGCGTTGCGGCCTTCGATTGCGACGGCACCCTCTGGGCCGGAGACGCCGGCGAACGCTTTTTCGACTGGGAGCTGCGACAAGGCGTCGTACCGGGCCGCCTCGATATTCCCATGAGACGGCGTTACGCCGCCTACAAGCGTGGCGAAGTCGACGAAACAACAATGTGCGGCGAAATGGTCACCATGAACGCCGGGCTTTCCGAGTCGACGCTTCTCGCCGCAGCTACCCGCTTTTTCGATCAGTTTTTTGCCAAACAGATTTTCCCCGAGATGCGCGAACTCGTCCGCCGCTTGAGCGCAGCCCACTGCGAAATCTGGGCGGTCTCTTCTTCGAACGAATGGGTAATTCGCGCCGGGATGAAATACTTCGGCATCTCCGACGACCACATCCTCGCCGCGAAAGTTCAAGTCGAAGCCGGCATCATCAGCGATCGCCTCATCCGTGTGCCGTCCGGTCCCGGCAAGGCGCTGGCTCTGCGAGAGGTGGTTGGCAAAGAGATTGATGCCGCTTTCGGCAATTCCCGCTGGGATACCGAAATGCTCGCCATGGCGAAACATGCCTTCGCCATCAATCCGAATCCCGATCTCGAAGCTCTAGCCCGGGAAAAAGGCTGGACGATCTACTTTCCTGAAAACTTCGTCCCAAATTCTTAGGCTGCCGCTTTCCTTCATCGACACCGTTCCAAAACCGGCGGAGGTATCCCCCACGTTAGCTGCTGCACCTTGGATATTGTGCGAACCACCTTCCAGAGGAATAGAATCCAATTCGCGGGATCGGCTGAAGGCCTGAAACCTTTCCTAGCCATCAACATCTAAGCTTGAGTGAGTTACACTCAAGGAGAGCCAATGACCCAACAGCCGCTTTCCGAGCCAGTTGCTAAGCATCGGGAAACAAACGATGTACGGGATTTGCCCGTGCTTCCTGTGCGTGATACTGTCCTTTTTCCGCACGCCGTTTTGCCTCTGACAGTCGGTCGCGAAAGTTCCGTTCAACTTATCAATTCGCTCGGCGAAGATAAAACTATCATTGTGGTCGCGCAGCGGGAAGCGCGCGTCGACAGTCCGCAAGCCAGCGATCTTTATACGGTCGGCACTTCCGCCGTCGTTCACAAAGTCGTCAAGATGCCTAACCAGAGCCTCTTCGTGTTTGCCGAAGGCCTGGAGCGCGTGCGTCTCGGCGAATTCACCCAGCTCGCGCCCTTCATGCGCGCGAAAGTCTCCACTATCCCAGAAGCGATTCCTCCGGATAGCTCCGAGATCGAAGCCCTGCAGCGCAACGTGCTGACTTTATTCCAGCAGATCGTTGCCGGTTCGCCCACTTTGTCGGACGAGCTATCCACCGTCGCTCTGAACATTGACGAACCTGGCCGCCTCGTGGATTTCATCGCCTCCTCGTTGCCGTCGCTTTCCACGCCGGATAAGCAGGACACGCTCGAGACTCTCGACATCCGCGTGCGCCTCGAAAAAATTAACCAGCATCTCGCGAAAGAACTCGAAGTCCAGCAACTGCGCAACAAGATCCAAAGCGAAGTGCAGGACCGCGTGCAGCAAACCCAGCGCGAGTACTACCTGCGCGAGCAGATGAAGGCGATCCAAAAAGAACTCGGCGAGCAGGATGAAGGCGCGCGCGACGTTGACGACCTGAAGAAGAAAATCGACGAAGCCGGTATGCCCGACGACGTGAAGAAAGAAGCGCTCAAGGAATTGGGCCGCCTCTCGCGCATGTCCCCCATGGCCGCCGACTATTCGCTCACGCGCAACTACGTCGAGTGGCTGGCCGTTCTGCCCTGGAATAAAACCTCGGGTCAGGAAATCGAAATTTTGAAAGCCAAAGAGATTCTCGATACCGATCACTACGACCTCGAAAAAGTAAAAGACCGCATCCTCGACTATCTTTCTGTGCGGCGTTTGAAGCCAAACATGAAAGGCCCGATCCTGTGCTTTGTCGGACCTCCCGGCGTCGGAAAAACTTCGCTCGGCAAATCGATCGCGCGAGCCTTAGGACGCAAGTTCGTTCGTCTGTCGCTCGGCGGCGTGCACGATGAGGCGGAAATCCGCGGGCATCGCCGCACTTACATCGGCGCATTACCCGGACAGATTATCCAGGGCATTCGCCGCGCCGAGACCAAAGATCCGGTCTTCATGCTCGACGAAATTGATAAGGTTGGCCGCGACTTTCGGGGCGATCCCGCTTCCGCTTTACTAGAAGCGCTCGATCCCGAACAGAACTCGACCTTCCGCGACAACTATCTCGATGTCACCTTCGACTTGTCGAAAGTGCTCTTCATCACCACGGCGAACATGCTCGACCCCATCGCCGAGCCACTGCGCGACCGCATGGAGATCATCGAACTGCAAGGTTACAGCGAGGAAGAAAAGCTGCACATTGCGCGCCGTTACCTGGTTCCGCGTCAGGTGGAAGAAAACGGCATCACCATCGAGCAGATTGAGTTTCCCGACGAAGCTTTGCGTTATGTGATTCGTCACTACACGCGCGAAGCCGGAGTCCGCAGCCTCGAACGCACCATCGGAACCATCTGCCGCAAGCAGGCGCGGCGCCTGGCCGAAGGCAAAACCGAGAAGCTTGTGGTCACCGAAGCGATCATTCAGGAATTTCTGGGCGGAATCAAAATCCGCGTGGAAGGCGAGATTGAAGAGCGGACCGAACGTCCCGGCGTGGCCGTTGGTCTGGCTTGGACTCCTTCCGGCGGCGACGTGCTCTTTGTCGAAGCCAACGCCATGAAAGGCAAAGGTGGATTCACCATGACTGGGCAAATCGGCCAGGTCATGCAGGAATCCATGCAAGCTGCCCTCACGTGGGTTCGCTCGAATGCTTCGCAGCTTGGCATCGGCGAAGACTTCTTCGCCGACCACGACATTCACATGCACGTGCCGGCGGGAGCCATTCCGAAAGATGGACCGAGCGCTGGCGTAACCATGGCAACCACCCTGGTTTCGCTGCTCTCGGGAAATCACATCCGTCCGCTCACCGCGATGACCGGTGAGATCACGCTGAGCGGCAACGTGCTTCCGGTCGGAGGCATTAAGGAAAAAGTGCTCGCCGCCAAGCGCGCCGGTGTCAAGACCATCATTCTGCCCTCGGAAAACAAAATGAATGTCGAAGAGGACCTCACGCCCGAACAGCGCGCCGGCCTGGACATTCATTATGTCAAGACGATCGAAGAAGCTTTGCGCGTGTCGCTGCCCATGGTAGCCGAAGCGCTCGCGGCCAAGGTCTTTATGGAAACGGAGTCAAAGCCCGCGCCTCCGGCCATTCGGCCTACGCAGGAGGCGGTGGTCCATGATCGCGTGGTAACCGCCGAAGCGTAAACTTCAACTCGTGTTCTTGCAGTAACGTTGTCATCCTGCGGCGGGCGCTCTTTGCCCGCCGAAGGATCTCTCCCTTATCGACAATCCTCGTCGCCTCTGGATGAAGCAGCACGCGCCGCCCGGGGGGCTGCTACAATCCGCTCATGGCCGCGGCTTCGAACATCCCGGCTTTTCCCCGCACCATCTTCCACGTCGATATGGACGCTTTTTTTGTTTCCGTGGAAGAACTCTACGACCCCTCCCTCAAAGGAAAAGCCGTCGTTGTCGGCGGTCAGCGCCACGAGCGCGGAGTGGTTTCCGCCGCATCGTATGAAGCCCGCAAATTTGGAGTCCATTCGGCGCTTCCGTTGCGCACAGCCGCGAAGCTTTGCCCGCATGCAATTTTTGTCGACGGCCATTCCGAGCGCTACCGTGAGTGTTCCGAAAAAGTCTACAAAGTCCTGCAAGCGTTTTCCCCGCAAGTGGAGATGGCTTCCATTGATGAAGCCTATCTCGATATGACGGGCACCTCTCGCCTGCATGGCCCTCCGCTGCAGGCCGCCCACAAATTGCATCGGCGCATGAAAGAAGATACGCGATTAAATTGCTCCATCGGCATCGGATCTTCGCGCCTGATCGCAAAAGTTTCTTCCGCCCAAGCCAAGCCCAACGGCGTCCTATGGATTCTGCCCGGCGAAGAAGCCAAGTTTCTCGCCCCGCTCGACGTGCGCGAGATTCCCGGCGTTGGCAAAGTCATGGAGAGCCATCTTCATCAGTTGGGAATAAAAAAAGTTGGAGACCTGGCCCGGCTGCAGGAATCCGAACTCGAACAACGTTTTGGCAAATGGGGACTGGCTCTCGCCGGCAAGTCTCGCGGCGAAGATGCCGGCGGATGGTTCGATTCCGAAGTCGGCGCCGATTCGGAAGCCAAGTCAATCAGCCACGAACATACTTTCAACGAGGACTCGGCGGATGCAAACCAGCTTGAGTCAACGCTGATGCGCCTTTCGGAAATGGTCGCTCGCCGCTTGCGTGAAGCCAAACTGTATACGCGTACTCTGCAACTTAAGTTGCGCTACAAAGATTTCACCACGATCACCCGCGCTCACACATTGCCGGTCCCCACGCACCTCGACAATGAAATCTTTCAACAGATTCGCGCTCTATTCCGTAGTAATTGGAAGCCGGGCAGGGAAGTGCGACTGCTTGGCGTCCAGGCATCATCCTTCGAAGGGCAGACCGATCAGTTGAATCTGCTCGAAGCTGGCACCCAGCAGCGCTGGAAAAACGCTCTTGCCGCCGCCGACCGTCTGCGCGATAAGTTTGGTGACTCCAGCGTGAAGCTGGCCTCAGGCATGCGAGGCGCCTTCCGCGAACGAGTCCAGGAAAATCCCGCAAGCTTGCCGGGTAAGAACAAACCGAAACCGGAATGAAAGATCCAACGGGGTAACTTTGAAAAAGTGACCCTACACGAAGCAGAGCATGGGATGGCCTTCGTGATCCTTAGTATCCTCTCTCGAAAATAGTCGCCGAACTCGAAGCCTAAGATGCACGCCCCGTGAAACTCCGTGTCCCCCGTGTTTATGGTTTTTCATCGCCGGTGGTGAGCGTCGCCGCTCACGGACAACCTTAAATACTTGCTCCGCGGTGCGCACCTGAACCTCGACCGAAGCAGCGCAAGTTGACCTGCTTGCCGTCCGCACACTAAGATTTCCCGTCACTCTCTGGCCATCTCAGGAGCCCACTATGCGCGTGTTTCATCGGGCGAGCTTCGCCCTTGCCGTCCTCTCCTTTTCTTTTAGTTCCTTGCTTTTCCCCGCAGCCTCGGCGCAAAGTGGCCCACCTCTCTTGTTGCGTTTTCCTACGTTGAGCAAGACCCAAATTGTTTTCAACTACGGCGGCGATCTCTGGATCGTTAGCCGCGAGGGCGGCGATGCCAAGCGCCTCACCGCGGGCATCGGAACCGAAACTCTTCCCAGCTTTTCTCCCGACGGGTCCATGATCGCCTTCACCGGCGAGTACGACGGCAATAAAGATGTGTACGTGATTCCGGTGACCGGCGGCGTGCCCAGGCGGTTGACGTTCCATCCCGCGGACGAATACGTTCTCGGTTGGACGCCCGACGGTAGGAAGATTCTGTTTTCCTCCTGGGGCAGCAGCTTCCGTCATTTCGAAGACCAGCTTTACACGGTGCCGGTCGAAGGCGGATTTCCCACGAAGCTGCCAATACCGATTGGCGAGGAGTCCTCGTTCTCGCCCGACGGCAGCCACCTCGCCTACGTGCCGCACTTGCAATGGGAGGCAGCGTGGAAGCGCTATCACGGCGGCCAGACCACTCCCATCTGGATCGCCGATTTGAAAGATTCCAGCGTGGCGAAAGTTCCCCGCGAAAACTCCAACGATCACTACCCCATGTGGGTGGGCGATACCGTTTATTTTCTTTCCGACCGTACGGGGCCGGTAAGTCTTTTCGCCTACGACACTAAAAGCAAGCAGGTTTCAGAAGCGCTGCACAGCGACGGCCTGGATTTCAAAACCGCGTCGGCCGGGCCGGATGCAATCGTCATCGAGCAATTCGGCGCGATCAAACTCTACGACCTGAAATCGCACCAGGCCAAAAATATTTCGATCCAAGTTACCGGGGACCTTGCAGCCGTCCGTCCGCATTTCGCCAAAATCGATCCCAAACGGATTCAGAATTTCGCTTTCTCCCCTTCCGGTGCGCGGGCCGTGTTTGAAGCGTGGGGAGAAATCTTCACCGTTCCCACGGACAAAGGCGACATTCGCAATCTAACCCACAGCCCGGCCGTGGCCGATCGCGATCCTTCATGGTCTCCCGATGGAAAATCGATCGCCTATTTTTCCGATGACAGCGGCGAATATCAGCTTTGCATTCGTGCACAGAATGGCTTGGGCGAAGTGCGGCACGTCAATCTGGGGAATCCACCATCGTTCTTCTATAGTCCGACGTGGTCGCCCGACAGCAAGAAAGTTGCATACTCCGATAAGCGTTTGAATTTGTGGTACGTCGATCTCGACAGCCCGCAGCCAAAACTGATCGACACCGATTACTTCGGAGGCTTTTCGCAGTCTCAGTTCAGCCAAACCTGGTCGCCAGACAATAAGTGGATTGCCTACACGCGGCAGCTCCCCAGCGGACTTCATGCTGTCTTCGTCTACTCCCTCGATCAGTCGAAGACATTTCAGATCACCGACGGTATGAGCGACGCAATGTATCCTGCGTGGGATAAGAATGGGAAGTATCTTTATTTCACAGCGTCGACCGACACCGCGCTCTCGACTGCGGGACTTGATATGTCGAGCGACGAGCATCGCATTTCGCGAAGCGTCTACATCGCGGTATTGAGCAAGGATTTGCCGTCGCCGCTGGCGCCGGAAAGCGACGAGGAGAAAGTGGCGGCGGGCGATAAAGACAAAACGGCTGAGCATGACAAAGACAAAAATAAAGACGGGAAAGACAAAGACACCAAGGCCAAAGACAAAGGCAAATCCACCGACAAAGCCGATAAAGCCCAAGGCAGCACTGATGACAAAGATAAAGATAAAGACAAAGACAAAAAAGATGAACCCGTCGTTGTCAAAATCGATTTCGACGGAATCGGCCAGCGCATTCTAGATTTGCCCATCCCCGGAAAAAATTACGTCAACCTGCTGGCCGGGAAGTCGGGAATCTTGTTCCTGGCCGAAGGTCCCATGGTGGTTACTGAAGAGGACCAGCAAAACCTGCCGGAGGTTATTCAAAAATTTGATTTAAGCAAACGCAAAGTCGATAAGTGGATCGACGAAGCCAACGACTTCACCGTCTCCTTCGACGGAGAAAAACTTCTTTACCGCAAAGGCGAATCATGGTCGACCGCATCGGCCGACGATGCGCCTGCTCCAGGAGGCCCGCCCAAGCCCGGTCTCGGCCCACTCAAGCTCGACGGATGGGAAGTTTATGTCGAGCCCCGTGCCATGTGGAAGCAAATCTACAACGAGACCTGGCGCATCGAACGTGACTTTTTCTACGATCCGCACTATCACGGCCTCGATCTCGACAAAGTAAGAAAGAAGTATGAGCCGTACCTCGACGGCGTCGCATCGCGCGGGGAGTTGACCTATCTCTTTGAAGAATGCCTTGGCGAAATAACGGTCGGCCACATGTTCGTCGGCGGCGGAGAAGAACCGGAACCTAAGAAAATAAAAGGCGGCCTGCTGGGTGCCGACTACACGCTCGAGAACGGCCGCTATCGTCTCGCCAAAGTGTATGACGGAGAAAACTGGAATCCGGGCATGCAAGCTCCGTTAACTCAGCCCGGCGTGAACGCCAAAGCGGGCGAATACATCCTCGCGGTAAACGGACGCGAACTGCATTCGCAAGATAACATCTACAGCTTCTTCGAAGAAACTGCCGGCAAGCAGGTTGTGCTGAAGATCGGCCCGAATGCCGACGGAAAAGATTCTCGCGATGTCACCGTCGTGCCCGTCGACAGCGAAGAAGCTCTGCGTCATCTCGACTGGATCGAAAGCAATCGCCGCGCGGTGGACAAAGCCACTGGCGGGCGCGTCGCCTATATTTACGTTCCAAACACCGGCGGCGGCGGATACACCAGCTTCAATCGCTACTTCTTTTCGCAGGTCGGCAAAGAAGCCGTCATCATCGACGAACGCTTCAACGAAGGCGGACAACTCGCCGACTACATCATCGATTACTTGCGGCGCCCCATCATGAGCAAGGTGGTCACGCGTGAAGGCCACGACTGGTCAAGCCCGTCGGAGGCGATCTACGGACCGAAGGTGATGCTGATCAATGAAATGTCAGGCTCCGGCGGAGACGCGCTCCCGTGGTATTTCCGCAAAGCCGGACTCGGTCCTCTTATCGGTAAGCGAACCTGGGGCGGATTGGTCGGCATCGGCGGATATCCAGAGTTGATCGATGGCGGCCGCGTTACCGCGCCCCGCGCCGCGATCTACGGCCTCAACGGCCAGTGGGAAGTCGAGAATGTGGGCGTCGCTCCGGACATTGAAGTCGATCTCGATCCTGCCGCATATCGCAACGGACACGATGCGCAACTCGATAAAGCAATCGAAGTCGTGACGCAGCAGTTGAAAGAACATCCACTTCCGAAATACGAGCGGCCAGCGTATCCCAACTATCACGAGAAAGATGGGCTGGGAGGGAAGTGAGCATTCGCGATATCCATTAACTACCCAAAAACACAGGCCGGGTATCCCGGATTTGATTCCGGATCCCGGCCTGCGTCTTATTGCAACTTGAGCGGAAGCTGCGCACTGAGCGGAGCTTGTTACAAAACTTAACTAAGAATTTAGTTGCTTGGATTCGCATTCGCCGCAGCCGTCGTTGGCGTATTGCTCGGACCATTCGTCGTGCCCCACCGCGCCAGCCGCGGATAGAATGGGGTAACTTCAAACGGCATCTTGTCGCGCGCGGAAGTTATCGCGACCGGAGCCGTCTTCACCATCTCTGCTTTGTCGTCCCAGGGATTGATCTTGACGCGTCCGCCCAACGGCAGAGCCGCGACCTGATCGAGCTTGCTGTTGTCGAGCGCCGGCCCCTTGCTCGACAAATCCTTCAGGCGATTCACCGATCCAGCCTCCGCCAGTGGATTTCCCAGGTGCGTAGTCAACAGTGCGTTCAGCTGCGGAGCGCGGTTTTGCAACGCCTTCAAGAACAAGCCAACATTATCGAGCTTCTGCGCATACGGCGAATTGTTAAGAAGGTCCACAGCTTTTTTGTCGGCCGCGGCTTCTTCTTCCGGAATATGTTTGAATCCCAGATTGTTGTAAGTGCCCTCGTCAGAGAACAGCATGCGGTCGTTGAACGCATACTTGCTGCCCAGGTTGTGGCCCAGCACAATGTGCGCCAGTTCATGGGAGAGCACAGCCGCAAGGCTGGCCTCATCGGGAAGCACGTCAATTAATCCGCGGCTGATGACAATCGTATTGCCTACGCTGAACGTTTCCAGCGGAGCTGTGAGCAGCACGCGCGTGCGCACCGGCCGCGGCAGGTCGATGTTATTGGTGACTTCCAGATTGTTTACGACTGTCTGAAGAATGTGATCGACGTCGCCCTCAGGCGCCAGCAATCCAGCGCGGGTAAGTCGCTCGATCACGTTGTCTTCCGCCTGCTGCTGCCACTGCCGCTCAGCCTGCAGAGGAGAAGCATCCTGCGTCGCCGTGCTTTCATCTTTCACACTATCGACGCGGATGTTCGTCAACTCGTCGGCTTCGTTATCCTTCTTCAGGTCGTATCCCCATATGCGGGTCTGCGCCTTGAATGCATTCTTGTTTTTCACCCCAGCGCTGAAGTCGCCTTCTTCGCTGTAGATGTAGGCGGGAACCCAGTATCCCGGAATCAGATTCAAGCGCCAGCTATCCATATGGAAGAAGAAAGAATTCCGCGGCGCCGGAGCATACGTTCCGTTCAAGCGCACAATGTTGTAATCCTGATCCTCGACCCAGACCCGGCCCAGGAATCGTCCCTTGCCGGAATTCTTCTTAGGAGTGACGTCGAACACGAGGCAGCGCACATCGCCGAGAAATTCGCGGCGAATGTAGTGGAACTCGTAGTGATCGCGGTCAAAGTCGGTGCGGTCGGCGTAGACCATCCACGAGAAACCGAGCGGCTGGTACTGCACCTTGAAGAGCTTGTTGAAGCCCCCCATCAACCGCGTCTGCATGCCCTTCTCTTCTTCTTTCAAGTAATCTTTACGATCAACCGTCTCACCCATATCCATGCGGCCAAGAAAGTAATGATCTTCGCTGGGCACGGGACCGAGTTGGGGATCAAGGCTAAGATTCTGCAAGTAAGTCTCGACCACCGGCGTGCGCGTGGCGAGCGCCTTCATCAGTCCATGCTCGCGCTCGATGAAGCGGTCGACAACCTGATCCATCGTGCTCGGCTGCGGCAGAGCCGATGGCGTCGGCGCTGGAGCCGTGCCTTGCTGCCCAGTCCCCGGCTGAACTTGAGTTGCTTGGCTCTGCGCCGGCGACGCTTGCGGCTGTGCGGGCGCAGCAGCCTGCGTGGAATCGGAGGTCGCCGCGGCGGGCGGCAACTGCGGAACGGTACCCACGCCCAGATGCTGCGCATCCGTTGGCAGCGGCCCGTTCGCGGCCGGGGACAGAGGTTGGGACTCCGCGGGTTGCTGTGCGGCGGCGGTTACCGACGCCAGCAGTGCGGCTGTGAACATCCATTTGCGAGTGCGCATGACCGTTCTCTCCGACTTTCTTTCGACCTAAAATCTTTGGACTTGTGTTGTGCCTTACCGTTGCTGTAAATGCTGTCTCTCGAAACTCGAACTTGGTCTGACAGTTTTCATCTGCAGCGCCTTAACCGAACTAACTGGCCACTAACCACTAACCACTAACCACTGCCCACTGCTTTTTAATACGCCATCTGGAAGCTCACATGCACGATCGCCGTCGAATCCATGGGCTGGCCCATGCGCAACGCCGGCTTGAAGCGCATCTTGTTCGCGGCGGCAATCGCGGCTTCATCCAGGCCATGACCCAGTCCGCGCACCACGCGATTCACATGCAAAGTTCCATTCGCCCCGAACATCACTTCCAGCAGGACTTCGCCTTCCAGCTTCAGGCTGCGCGCTTCGTCGGTATAAACCGGCTGCGGCTTGTAAGTAATCTCAACTGCGTTCGTCGCCGGACCGCCATCGTTCTGCGCAATCTTCGGTCCCACATGCACTACCTGTTCGGACCCGAATCCTCCCGTCGCCACCGATCCGGAGGCATGTCCGCTGCCGGTCGCCACGCCGTTGCCAAAGTCCGCGCTCGCTACCGTTCCCTTGATGCCTTTCGCGCCGCCCGATCCATTGCCTTGTCCCGCGCCGACAGGCATGTCAAATCCACCAGCCTGCGCGGCGTAAAGCTTTGCGCCCTCTTTGCCGGTACCTTTCAATCCGTTGGGATCGCCGAAGCCTCCGGTCTGTACATTCTGAATCGCGGCCTTCACCGTAGGAGCAACCGAACTCCCGAAGTCTCCGGTATGCAACAATTGCGGACGCGCCGTCGCCGAAGCCAGCTTGATCTGCGGAGCGGCAAACTGATTCACCACCACCTTCGGCGCCTCCACCGGCTCCGGAGCCACTATCTTCCGCACTTCGCGCGGCACCACCAGCTTGGGCTGCTCGAACACCGGCGACAATTTCACTTTCAATATCGGTTTTACTTTTACAACGGGATGCGACTCGGGCTTGAGCGCAGGCATGGGAATCAACGAAGTGATGCGGTATTGCTTGAGCGGAATTCGGTCCGGAAAGATCACGCCCAGATTGATCAGCAGCAGCGTGCCCACGACCATGAGCGTGTAGCTCGCGAGCAGCGCCCGCCGGTCAATCTTGCGCTCCGGTAAAATTCCCAGCTGAAAACCTGGTTGAGACGTAGCCATGCATTCACTCCAAGGGATTCCCGGCCGAGGGAGCGGACCAGGACTGGAGTTCTCAACATAGGGGAAAAAGGTCAGGGGGTAAACGTGTCCACGGCTCTTGACCAAAAGTAACCAATGAAGTGCGGTTACGGGACGAGGTTCAAAGAGGTCGCGGAGCGGTCAGGGTTGTTTCGGATATCCTCCTCCGCTCTGTCATTCCGAAGCCGCCCGCTGAGCGCAGCGAAGCCGTACCCTCCCCGCTTTGTCATTCCGGCCAGAGTCGCCCGCAGAGCGAAGCGAAGCGGACGGCGCAGTGGAGGAACCTGCTTTTTCTTGCTTACGCACGCAACCGGGACGAAGGGGATATCCACTCGCGCAGCGCCAAGGGACCGGGAAGGGCACGAGTGTCTCTCTGAGCCTGCCTTGAGCAAGCGAAGCGCGCCGAAGGGTGCCAATCGCGACGCTCTCTAAAAGAATCGCGGCTTCAGCCGCGACAAAGTCCCGCAGGGACGGCAGACAATACCCCCAGCCTGCCCTGAGCGAAGTCGAAGGGTAAGTCCGGGGTAAGCTCGCAACAATCCAACCTAAGTCCCCAGGGGACGGCACTGCCACGGCTTGGGCGAGACGGGACTGCAAGGGAACGAACCGGTCTGACGCTGTTCTTTATTTCAAAACAATGGTGCCAGCTCCGTCTGGACCCCGCATTATTCACAGCGCGCAATCCGGATAGCAAAGGAGTTAGAGGGCTAAATTCCTGATTGTCTCCGTTTCGTTGGCGCGGGCTTTACTGGGTGGTGGGACAATTCTGAGGCGAATTGGAAGTGGGCGCAAGGTTAGATGTCACAGTGGGACGGTGGAAATATTTTTGCGAGGATAACGCCGCCGCAAAACGCTGCCTTGTGTTGCCACAGCGGGAGAAAACAATGGTGCCCGTCCCGTCCCCGCATTATCCCGTCCCCGCGAAGCGACCCCGCCCGCCTTCCACATTTACCACAGCCCCGAAGTGCGTTACAGTATGCAATCACGGAGAAGCTGGGATGAATGCTGCGGCGGCGGGCTACCTTGCCCACCCGACTGGTCCGGACTATGACAGTCCGGCCCATAAGAGTCCGGCCCATAACGAAGTGGAGTTGTCGGTCGTCCTGCCTTGCCTGAATGAGGCGGAAACACTGGGCATCTGCATCGCCCAAATTCAGGCAGCATTCGGTGCGGGAAACATTGCCGGAGAAGTGATCGTTGCCGATAACGGCAGCACTGACGGCTCGCAGTCGATTGCGGAAAGCCACGGTGCGCGCCTGGTTCCGGTGGGACGAAAAGGCTACGGCAACGCGCTGATGGGCGGAATCGCGGCGGCCCGCGGCAAGTACATTGTGATGGGCGATGCCGATGCCAGCTACGATTTTGCCGACATCCCGCTCTTCTTGAAACAACTTCGAGCCGGCCATGACCTCGTCATGGGAAACCGCTTCCAGGGCGGAATCCAGCCGGGGGCAATGCCGCCGCTTCACCGCTATTTAGGCAACCCGGTGCTCACCGAGATCGGCAAGCTTTTCTTTAAGAGCCCCTGCGGAGATTTCCATTGCGGCCTTCGCGGTTTTACCAAGGCCGCCTACCTGCGCATGGGCTTGCGGACCACGGGAATGGAGTTTGCCAGCGAGATGGTGGTCAAGGCCACGCTCTTCCATATGCCCATCGCTGAGGTGCCGACGAAACTGCTGCCCGACGGGCGCAGCCGCGCGCCCCACCTGCGCACCTGGCGCGATGGCTGGAGGCATCTGCGTTTTCTTCTGCTCTACAGTCCTCGCTGGCTCTTTTTGTATCCTGGGCTCGCGCTGATGCTCATGGGCGTGCTGCTCGGAGCCTGGCTGCTGCCCCAGCCGCGGAGAATCGGCCCGGCCGTTCTGGATGTACACACCTTGCTGTATGCGGCGATCGCAGTGCTGTTGGGATTTCAGGCCATCGCGTTTGCGGTGTTCACCAAGGTCTTCGCCGTTCTGGAGGGCTTGCATCCGCCCGATGTGGTCATGGATAAGACGCTCCGTTACGTAACACTCGAAGTAGGGCTTGCGGTGGGAGGCGCGCTTTCCATTCTCGGCCTTGCCATTTCGGCGTACGCCGTCCGTTTGTGGGGCGCGCAGCACTTCGGTCCTCTCGACGTTACACGCACGCTGCGGTTTGTAATTCCGGCCGCGCTTTGTCTCACGCTGGGCGTGCAGACCATCTTCTCCAGTTTCTTCCTCAGCATTTTGGGGCTGCGCCACCGATGAGCAGTCCCGGGTTTGACCTTCACGCCGACAGCTACGATGCGGACCTAAATCAAGCGCTCGCCGTGAGCGGGGAAGACAAAGCGTTTTTCGCCAGCCGCCGCGTTAGCTGGGTGGCGCAATGCCTCGCCGAATTGAAAGAAAATCCCACTCACATTTTGGATTATGGCTGTGGAATTGGCGACACTTCCCATTTGCTGCAAGCCGCGTTCGATGCGCGGAGCGTCGTTGGCGTTGACATCTCGCCGCGTTCGATCGAACTGGCGGCCGAGCGCAATGGAACCCCGGTGTGCCGGTTCATGAGTTTTCCCGACTACACGCTGCTGGAATCGATTGATCTGGCCTACTGCAATGGAGTTTTCCACCACATTCCTCTGGCCGAAAGAGGTGCGGCTGTCGAATACATTTTTAGCCGCCTCCGTCCCGGGGGAGTGTTTGCCTTTTGGGAAAATAATCCATGGAATCCCGGCACGCGCTATGTGATGTCGCAATGCGTTTTCGATCACGATGCCGTGACCATTCCTCCGCCGCAGGCCAGAGATCTTCTGCAGCGCCAAGGGTTTGAGATTTTGCGGACCGACTACTGCTTTTTTTTCCCGCGCTTTCTGGGAGCGCTGCGCTTCCTCGAAGCCGGATTGTCGCGCGTCCCCTTGGGCGCTCAGTATCAGGTTCTATGCCGAAGGCCATCGCGTTGAATGTTGATGGAGCCTCGTGAGAATTCTCCGCCCCGGGATAGTCAGACTAGATCGTCACGCTAGAACAGGAATCGACAGACCGATGAAACGGTGCACCATGCTCCGCTGGTTCTTTCGCTGTTTGGCCGTGGCATTGGGGCTGGGCCAGTTTATTCTGGGCCGCAACACCGTCGGCCCCGATTCCCGGTCCTACCTGGAACTCGCCCGCGCCATCCTGCGCCACGACTGGGCCATGACCATCAACGCGTATTGGAGCGCGCTCTATCCGTGGATGTTGGCCGCGATGATCGGCATTTTCAAGCCATCTCTGCGTTGGGAGTTTCCCGCCGCTCACGCGCTGTCTTTGCCTCTGTTGCTGGTTTGCATGGCCTCCTTTGAGTTCTTCTGGTTTGCTCTGTTGCAGTTCAGGGAATCGGTCTCCGTCCGGCTCTTGCCGTCATCCTCGCCCATTCCTCCCGCACAAATGTGGGTGTTGGGATATTCGATGTTCATCTGGCTGACGGTTGGCGATCTCCTCCTGCCCATCAATCCTGACATGTATTTGTTCGCGATCATCCTGCTCGCGGCCGGCCTGTTGCTTCGCATCGAGCTCGCCGCCGGCGCGCGTGCGTCTTTGTACATTTGGTTTGGAATTTGTTTGGGCGTTGGCTACTTGGTGAAGGCCATTTTTTTTCCCATGGCGTTCGTTTTCCTGGCCATGATGATTGCCGTTTCCCCGCGTCCCTGGGCAAATCACAAACGGTACTTTGCGCTGACCTTGCTGATCTTCACGCTCCTAGTGTCGCCCCAAATTGCGCTTCTTTCCCACGCCAAAGGACGTCCTACATTTTCCGATACGGGCAAACTCGCTTTTGCCTGGTACACCTATGGTCTTCCGCTGCGGAATTGGCAGGGGCAACCTGCGGGCAGCGGCACGCCCGCGCATCCTACGCGAAAACTCTACGATCATCCCGCGGTGTACGAGTTCAATGGGCCGATTCAAGCCAGTTATCCGCCGTGGCAAGACCCCTCGTATTGGAACGAAGGCCTGTCGCCTGCATTCAAGTTCGGCACGGTCGCGAGACATGCGCTGCGCGGCACCATCGAACTCGGGCTGATCCTGCTGCAGCCAAGGCTGTGGGCGATCGGCATTTTTCTGATATTGCTGGGCTGCGTTCCTCGCGAGACGTTCAAGGGAATCGCCGCTTACTGGCATCTCATCGCGATCACGGCCGCCGTTTCCGGTCTATATGCTTTGACGCTCATGCAGAGTCGTTACCTCGCACCGTGGGAGTTACTGTTCTGGGGCGCAGTGCTGGCCGGAGTGCGGCTCAGGCGGTCGACGGCTCCGCTGAGCCTGTGGGTTACCGCGCTTGTGTCCCTTGGCATGGTCGCCTCTCTCGCCCGCCTCGAATATGGAGAGTCGATTCATGGTTTCCACAACGACGGCAGCGCGGAATATCTTACCGCCGAAGGACTGAAGCAGATGGGTTTGCGCCCAGGAGAGAAAGTAGGAGCGATCGGCTTCGATAACGACGCGCATTGGGCCTACCTTGCGCGGCTTAACGTTGTCGCCGAAATCAACACGGACGAAACTTGCCTGTTCTGGAGCGAACCACCCGAGATCCAAACTCAAATTCTGGAAAAGCTTGCCCAAGCCGGTGCGGGCGTGGTCGTTGCGAACATGGGCGGCGGGATACGTACCACTTCGAGAGCCGTGCCCATTGACTTGGGCAAGTGTGCTCTCGGGGCAGGGTCTGCGTGGCTCCCCGTTCCGGGCACTCCCAATCGCGCATTCTTTCTTACTGCGAGGCGTGAAAACTAATACGAGGCCTGAAAGATAAACGCATCCTCCGGGCCGGAACCTAAACGTCGTCCAAACTTTATTTCGCGATCGAATTCCGCCGGCTTCGGAACCACGCGAACACCGGCACTCCCGCCAGGATCACGAGCAGTCCATAGAACGAATTCGGCCAGTCGCTGCGGAAGGTGTAGTAAAGAAGGACGGCGGCGGCGGCGATGAATAGGGCGGGGACCAAGGGATAGCCGAACATGCGATACGGCCGCGGGGCGTCCGGATTGCGGCGGCGAAAGACGAAGATGGTGCTGCCGGCGATCATGTAGAAAAGCCACTCCGCAAAAATGGCGAGGGAAAAAAGCTGGCGAAAGTTGCCGCCCAGAAGCAGCAGAATGATGGAGAGAATTGCCTGCAGCACAATCGCCGCCGCTGGTGTGTGAAAGCGGGGATGAACTTCGGCCAGCGTATCGAAGAAGTATCCGTCGCGAGCCACGGCGTAGGGAACGCGAGCGCCGCTCATGATGGTTCCGTTCAGCGTGACCAGCATGGAGATGGCCATGCCCGCGGAGACAATGCTCGCGCCGAAGCGTCCCATGACCAGCGCGACCGCATCCGACGCCGGACGCGGCGAAGCCGCAATCGCTCTCGCCGGCAGCACATATTGCACTCCGGCATTGACGAGCACGTACAATACGCCGACGGTCGCCACGCCCGCGATCAGGGCAATCGGAATATTTCGTCCCGGGTTTTTTATTTCGCCGCCGACCATGTTGAGATCGTTCCATCCGTCATACGCCCAGAGCGCAGCGACCAGCGCGGCCATGAAGCCGGCGATGCCGCCTTTCGCGCCGGTAAATGTTCCGGCGAAGTTGCTCCAGCCGCGACCAGTCGCGTTGCCCGCGCCGCTGAAGCAGATAACTACGATGCCAACGATAATGGCGACTTTGAGCAGCGTGAAGATGAGTTGGAATTCTCCGGCTTTCTTGACGCCGAGATAATTCAGAATCGAAATCAGAATCGCAGCGGCGATGGCGACGAGTTGTCCGCAAGTGACGACGAAAGGATTTCCGACGAGATTGGCCGCAAACACTGCATCATTGAAGAACGCAAAAATTTGAAACGTCCCGAGAATGCGGACCAGTCCAGTCGCGATGGTCGCAACGGACGCGGGCTTCGCGATCACGAACCAGGTCCAGGCGTACAGGAATCCGCCGAGCGGCCCGTAGGCGTCGCGGACGTAAACATATTCTCCGCCAGCCTGCGGCTTCATGGCTCCCAGTTCGGCGTAGGTGAGTGCTCCGAAGAAAGATAGAAGTCCGCCGACGAGCCATGCGAGATAAACCAACTTGGCGGAGCCGACTGCCTGCATCATCTCAGTGGGAACGAGAAAAATTCCGCTGCCAATGATTGTGCCGACGACGATGGCGGAAGCGTGGCTGACTCCGAGATCGCGAGACAGTTCGGGACGGGCACTGGTGGGCTCGGGCATGAGTCAGCCAGTATACTTCAGCTAAATCTCGTCCAGACAAAAGCTCTTAACCGCAGAGGACGCAGAGAAAGGCCGCAGAGGACGCGGAGCAGACCTTTTGGGTGTTTTTCTCAGCGCACTCTGCGGATGTTCTCGGCGTCTCGCTCCAGACAAAAGATCTTAACCGCAGAGGACGCAGAGAAAGGCCGACGCGGAGCAGACCTTTGGAGTGTTTTTCTCAGCGCACTCTGCGGATGTTCTCGGCGTCTCGGTCCAGACAAAAGATCCTAACCGCAGAGGACGCAGAGAAAGGCCGACGCGGAGCAGACCTTTGGAGTGTTTTTCTCAGCGCACTCTGCGGATGTTCTCGGCGTTCTCTGCGATTAAAGGCTTTTGCAACGGAAGCAATACACTCGGCGTTTCCTGGTAATTGTTCACCATCCGCTTAATTCCATCTTTGAGCAGCACAACATGGAAATTAATCAACAGGCCGATGGGAAGATTCAACAGCCGGAGATGCGAAAGCAGTTGAGCCTGATCGACTGGATGCAACGCTTCTTTACATTTCAACTCAAGCGCAACCCAACTTTCTACAACCAAATCAGCGCGAAATCCGCAATCGAGTTTTACGCTGTCATAAATCACGGGAACAGGTTTCTGTCTTTCTACTCGCAATCCGATTTTCGTGAGTTCATAGGCCAGACATGCCTCGTAAGCAGATTCTAGAAGTCCCGGACCAAGCCGGCTATGAACTTTGATGGCGGCTCCAATGATCTGTTCGGTCAAGTGTCGAGAATCAATCATCTCCACTCCGTGCTCTGCGGCCTCAGCGGCGGTTCCCCGCGATCTCTGCGTTTAAGGGTTCGGACCTCGAAGGCAAAAGCCTTTAAACGCTGAGTTCGCTGAGAGAATCCGCAGAGGTCGCAGAGAAAATCCTACTCGCTTGCACTCGGCTTGGCGTTCATTTTGTTCTGTACGGTCTTCTTTGCGATGCAATGATTTCCTTTTTCGGGAGGCTCGCCGCATACCCGATGGCGAACGTAACGATCGTCCCGATCATTACCCACCAGGTCCACGGCACGCGGGTTCGCCATAGATAGAGTTCCGTGCAGAATCCAAGGAGCATTCCGATCATTGCGCCACGCTGATTGGCGCGCTTGGTCAAAACGCCGAGCAGAAATACTCCCAGCAACGCACCGTAGGCCACGGAAGCAATTTGCAATCCGACTTCAATGACGCGGCCGACTTTATGCAGCGAGAGTACGGCCAAGGCAAACAACAGCGCGGCCCAAACAAAAGTAGACAGGCGCGACAAGCGCATCTTCGTGCGCTCGTCGGATTGCGGACGGAAGCGCACATAAAAATCCATGATGGAAGTGGAAGACAATGCGTTGAGCGCGGCACTTAGATTTGACATCGCCGCCGCGAGAATTGCCGCAATCAGCAAACCGGAAATTCCGTGCGGCATGCGGCTGACAATGAATGTCGGATAAATTCGGTCCGGCTTGCCGAAGGTCGCCGAGGGCACGCGATAGTAGACCCACAACATAATCCCGACCATCAAGAACAAAGCGACCTGAAACAAGATGGCGACTCCGCTCGACAACAAAGCCATCACGGATTGTTTCTGGCTGCGAGCCGCGAGCAGCCGCTGCACAATCAGTTGGTCGGTGCCGTGGCTTGCGGTGGTTAAGAACGCTCCGCCGATTATTCCGGCCCAGAATGTGTAAGGAATCCAGAAGCTCGGTGTGAAGTCGAACACCTGCAGCTTTCCTGAGCCGGCCGCCGCGGCGTGAATCGCACTCCATCCTCCGGGAACAAGATGGAGAATCGTCACTAACCCAATCAGCGTTCCTGCCACATAGATTGCGGTCTGCACGACATCGGTCCAGATGACGGCGGCCAGTCCGCCTTCGAATGTATAGATGAGCGTCAATATAGTGATGATGGCGATGGAGGCGACCTCGCCGGTTCCCAGCGCGATCCCCACAACGATCGAAACGGCGTAAACACGGACGCCTTCGGCGGCGGCGCGGGTGAGCAAAAATAATCCAGCGGTCAGCGAGCGCAAGCCACGTCCAAAGCGCCGTTCGATCAACTCGTAGGCGGTATAGATATCTCCGCGAAAATAATGAGGCAACAACACAAAGCTGATCACCACTCTGCCTACGACATATCCCATCACCACTTGCAGAAAAGTCAGGTTGGTGTCGTAGGCGAGACCGGGAATGCTGATGATCGTGAGCGTGCTGGTTTCAGCGGCGAGAATGGAAAGTGAAATCGCCCACCAGGGAATGTCACGACCGGCAAGAAAATAATCGCGCAGGGAGCGCTGCTTCTTGCGAAATCGCAGTCCGAACAAAGTGATGCCAATCAGGTAGAGCGCGATGATCGCGAGATCGAGTTTGTCCAGGCCCATGCGACTGACAGTTATGCTTCGCTAGATGACTTTCCGCGCCACTACCTTCGATGGATCGTAGATTTCCGAGGAACACGTTAGCAGCCACAAAACTGTAGAGTCCTCGTTGCGCACCGCATGAGAGCAGCCCGGCGAGACTTGCATCAGAACTGCGGTCTCGCCCGTAAAGTTGCGATGTTGCACGGGCAAGCCCTCACCTTCGTCCCAGTGAAACGACCACGCCGCGCCCGGCAGCACCAGGATAATTTCTTGTTTGCTCACGTGGAAGTGGTTGCCGCGCACCGACTGCGGACCCGTTGACGCGAGGTGCAGGTCGGCGACATTTCCCAGCACTTCGAGCGCAGCCGCGGGTAAGGAAAAACTCAAGCCGCGCGCGTCTCCAGCATTTCTGAGTTCCGAAATCTCAATGCTCATAGAGCTTCCATTATTGCGGTAATCCTCAATTCGCGCGAGTGCGTCTTCGTGGACATCCTTGTCTACATGCTTTGTGAACATCCCTCTCAGGATCTGCGCTCGCGGAGACCAAACTGCCCTGTGATAGAACTATGCCGTGGCCTACTATCTCGGCATTGACGGCGGGGGGAGCAAGACATCTTGCGCTGTGGGCGACGAGACCTCGCTTCTGGCTATGGCCGCGGCTGGACCGAGCAACATCACGCGCGTTGGTGAAGCAGGCGCGAGAGAAGCTCTGCGCCAGGCGATTCTTGCGGCGTGCCGGTCGGTACGAATTGATCCTCAACAAGTGAAGCGTGCCTGCATTGGAATCGCGGGCGCTGGGCGTCCACAGGTTGTGGGAACGATACGCCAAGTCGTGGCAGAAATAATTTCCGCTGAAGTAGAGGTTGTCGGTGACATGGAGATCGCGATGTCCGCGGCCTTCGGCTCGGGACCCGGCGTGATCGTCATTGCAGGTACAGGTTCGATTGCTTACGGCCGAAATGCGCAAGGCCAAACTGCCCGCGCCGGCGGTTGGGGCTTTGCTATTTCCGATGAAGGCTCCGCGCATTGGATCGGACGGAAAGGGGTGAAGAGCGTTTTGCGGGCGATTGATCAAGAGGATTTGGCAAACAGCGAGAAGAAAGCGAATCTCGCAGTGCGCGACGATCAAGAATCTGCTGCCGAGGAGATCCTGCTCTATAGGAAGCTAAAATCTGCGTGGAATCTGGTATCCCTGGAAGAGTTCGTGCGTTCCGCTAATTCGGCTCCTGACTTCGCAGCATTGTTTCCCGTCATCGCGGCCAGCGCAGTGAACGGAGACGCGTTGGCGCATCGCGCGCTCGTTAAAGCCGGCGCCGAACTGGCCGAGTTGGCCGGGATTGTAATTCAGCAGCTCTTTGCAAAGTCGGGCGATGCTTCCATCCCTTTGGCTGTGGCTGGCGGCGTCTTTCGCAACTCTCAAATAGTGCGTGAGGCATTTTGCGAAGAGGTCCGCGGACGGGAGCCTCGTCTGGAAATAAATCCGCAAGTGATTGAGCCGGTCACTGGGGCTTTGCAGATGGCTCGTGACGGAGCATTCGAAAAGTAGAGCAGGCTTGGATTCTGCTGGCGCGCGTCAGCGTCCACCGCCGACTTCAAGGATTGTCCCCGTGGTATACGAAGCTGCGGGCGATAGCAGCCACAGCACAGCTTCGGCGACTTCCTGCGGCGATCCCGGCCGCTGCATCGGAATCGTCGAAGCTACAATCTTCAGCCGATCCGGCGCGCCGTTGGCGGCGTGCAAACCAGTTTCAATCAGTCCAGGAGCGACCGCATTTACGCGGATGCCTTCGGTCGCAACTTCCCGCGCCAGTCCCACAGTAAAACTATCGATCGCTCCCTTCGAAGCGGCGTAGTGCACCCACTCCCCTGCGGAGCCAGTCTTTGCGGCACGGGAAGATATATTTACGATCGCGCCGCCGGTTCCACCGAAGCGTGTCGACATGCGGCGCACCGCTTCGCGGGCGCACAGGAACGCTCCAGAAATATTCACTGCCATGACCTTTGCTAACGCATCGACGCTCACCGCATCCACGCGCGCAAACCCGCCGGTGATGGCGGCATTATTCACCAGAGCTTTGATTGGCCCAAGTTCGCGATCCGCGGTTTCAAACAACCGGACCACGTCTTCCTCACAGGCGACATCGGCCTGAATCGAAATCGCTCTGCCGCCGGCGGAAGTAATCTGTTGAACGACCGCTGCAGCTTCGGCCTTGCCGTTGGCAAAGTTTACAGCGACTGAAAATCCATTAGCCCCCGCCAGCGTTGCAATCGCCGCGCCGATTCCTCGGCTCCCGCCGGTGACGATGAGAGTGCCGTTGTTCAACTTCCCCATGCCTCGAACCTTTCTGAACCCAATCTAACAAAAGCGTGGTTTGGGGAGGCGAAGATCGCCGGCGAAGACTGGCACTCACTTCGGTAACCTGCTCCAGAGACTTCCTCGCCCTAGAATCTTCAATATCCATGCGGGAATACTTACAATCGCTCTCGGACGCACTGGGATTCGGCCAGCCGTGGAAGCCAGTCTCCCGCCCCGCACTGGCCGCCTGGTTGGTTTTTTACGTAGCTTTCCTGGCCTATGCATTCTCCGCGCACGGCGGATTTCTTTTTATCGATATGGCCAACCTCGTAGTGCACGAAGGTGGGCACAACCTGTTCCGCTGGTTTGGCCCCACGCTGTGCCTATGGGGCGGAACGATTCTGCAATGGGGGGTGCCGTTTCTTCTGGCGACATACTTCTTCACGCAGCGCGAGACCGCCGGCTTTGTGTTCAGTCTTTTTTTCTTCTTTGAGAACTGGCTCTACACTGCCACCTACATGGCCGATGCGCGCGCCATGGTTTTGCCGCTGGTGACAACTGGAGATCCCGATTTCGCCGAGCACGACTTCCACGCCATTTTCTCGAATCTTGGTGTGTTGCAGTACGACACCTCGATCGCGGCGAGCGTTCGGTTTTTAGGTTGGTGCGGAATGCTCGCCGTAGTGATTTGGTTTGCGCGGCAAAAAACCGCTGGCAAGGAATCAGGCGCTTTGCAAGCGCCCCGCGAAGAAGCGATCAAATTCCGCCAGTTCCTGGCTAAGGAACCCAATCGGCGATAAAAATATTGGTCTCATGCGGCGCCTTCGCGTTGCGGTTCGAAGCCCACACTAATTTCTTTCCATCGAGGCTGAACATGGGAAAGCCGTCAAAGCCGTCGCTGTAGGTAACGCGCTCCAGGTTGCTGCCGTCGGAGTTGATCAGCCACAGCTCAAAATTTCCCTCGCCGCCTTTGTCGTGTGTCACCGGGTCGTAGTTGGAAGAAAAAATAATCCGTTTTCCGTCGTTCAGAAATGACGGTCCAAAGCTGGCCGCGCCCAGCTTGGTAATCTGCCGCTTCCCGCTGCCGTCGGCCTTCATGATCCATAGTTCAAGCGACGTGGGACGGATCAGGTTGCGAGCTAATAGTTCTTTGTAATCTCGGATCTCGTCGTCGGTCTGGGGATGATACGCGCGATAGGCAATCCATTGGCGGTCGGGCGAGAAAACGGGTCCGCCATCGTAGCCCAGTTCATGCGTGAGTTGCTTGATGTGCTTGCCGTCGGCGTCCATGGAAAAAATATCGAGATCGCCGTTGCGCAGGGAAGTGAAGACAATCTTTTTCCCGTCAATCGAAATCGTCGCCTCGGCATCGTAGCCGGGCGTGTTGGTAAGTTGTTTCAGGTCGGAGCCGTCGGGGTTCGCGGTAAAAATGTCGTATCCCGGATAGACGCCCCAGACATAACCTTTGGAGAAATCGGGCCGTGGAGGACACTCGGGATCGGCCAGATGTGTGGAGGCGTACAGAATCTTTTTGCCGTCGGGATAAAAATAACTGCATGTGGTGCGTCCCTTGCCGGTCGAGACCATGTGCATGTCGCTGCCGTCGATGTTCATGACGAAGATCTGATCGCACTTCACGTCGCCATGCGAAGGCTGCGAGCCGGAGGATTGAAAGATCAGCTTCGTGCCATCGGCGGAGAAATAGGCTTCAGCGTTCTGACCGCCGAAGGTAAGTTGATGAACGTTGCGCAGATGTTTTTCCTGCGGCGTGGCGAGATCTTGAGTGCTGGAAGTTTGTGCGGCGGCCAGCCAGGGAAGAGCCAGAAAGAGCGCGAAAATCGTCTTCATAGGATGCCCGCTAGTGTAGCAAAATGCAAAGCTGACCCTTAGGCGCGACAGGTTCTTCGATTGAAGGACTATGCTTGCAATCCGTGCCTGCACAGCCTATAATGAGTGCATGCAGTACACCATTCGCAACGTGCCCGATACTTTGGACGAAGCTCTTCGCCGGACCGCTCGTGACCGCGGCAAAAGCCTGAATGAGGTTGCGGTCGAGGCTTTGGCCCGCGGCGCTGGCGTCAGCGGGGAGCGCGTTCGGCAACGCGACCTCACGGGTATCGCGGGGACTTGGCGCGAAGATTCCGCCTTCGATAGCGCCCTCGCAGCTCAGGACACCATCGACGAAGAGATGTGGCGGTGAAACTGGCGCTTGACACGAACCGCTACACCGACCTGTGCCGGGGCGACCGGTCCGTGGTCGAAGCGGTCGAATTCGCCGATGAGGTCTGGCTGCCTTTCATCGTGCTGGCAGAATTGCGTGCCGGATTTGCGGTGGGTAGTCAAGGACCGCGGAACGAAGCCGTTTTGCGGCGTTTTCTCATGAGGCCTGGCATCGGCGTACTCTATGCCGACGAACAGACCACACATCATTACGGCGCGGTTTACCGGCAACTGCGTAAGCAAGGCACTCCCATCCCAACCAATGATATGTGGATTGCGGCCCTCGTCCTGCAACGCTCGCTGGTGCTGTCCGCTCGCGACGTGCACTTTGATGCGTTGCCGCAACTGCCGCGCGTTTAGAGAGCGAGACGCCCTGCGATCCCCAGTTTCCTATGTGTTAAAGGTTTTGCAGTTAGAATATTCCTGCCGCTCTGGAGGATTATGAAATCGTTTCTGCTTCCGCTTGTTGCCGCCCTGTTCTTATCCGTCATCGTTATCCCCAAGGTTCACCAAGCCTCCGCATCCGCTCCGCAGGCGAACGCCGACACTCTGCGCCAGCTTGAGGCCGAATTTATGAAAGCCACTGCCGAACGCGGCTCCCAAGGATATCTTTCCTACTACGCCGAGGATGCCGTTGAAGTGCCGAATAACGCAGGGCTCATCCAGGGCAAGGCGAATATCGCCAAGACAATGGAATTTCTTGACGACAAGAATAACCATCTCACCTGGACTCCCGTGGGCGCTGATATCTCCTCGTCAGGCGATATGGGCTACACGTACGGCACCTACGAGTTTGCTTCGAGTGACAGAAACGGCAAACCGGTTGTTGATCACGGCAAGTACACCACCATTTGGAAAAAGCAAAAAGATGGAAGCTGGAAGGTGGTGCTGGATATGGGGAACGCCGGGATAGAACCGCCGCAGTAGGCTTCCGGAGGACGCTACTTGCGGAAGTGATTGCTGATCGCCTCCGCCTGCACTCTGGTCACAACCGCTGACAATGCCGCGGGGTCAGCGTGCTTCACGGCCTGCAAGCTTCCGAAATGTTCCAGAAGGCGGCGCGTTGTGTTCGCACCGACGCCGGGGATCTCCAGGAGTTCGGTAGAGCGGTCGCGCATCTGCCGTCGCTTTCGGTGGAAGGTGACGGCGAAACGGTGCGCCTCATCTCGAATCAGCTGAATTAAGTGCAGGACCGGGGAATGGTGATCGAGCGCGACGGGATCTTTTTCCTGACCGTAGACGTAAAGAATCTCTTCTCTTTTTGCAATCGCGGCCAACGGCTGGTTGATAATTTCCAGGGATTCGAGGGCCGCGGCAGCAGCATGCAACTGCCCCAATCCGCCATCGATCAACACTAGACTGGGCATGGGCTTTTCTTCCTGCTGCAAGCGCTTATAACGGCGCGTGACCACCTCGCGCATAGAAGCAAAATCGTCGACGCCCTCCACGGTCCGAATAATGAATTTGCGGTAATCCGATTTCTTCATCTTGCCGTCTTCCCACACCACCATCGAGGCAACCGTCTCCGCGCCTTGAATGTGGGAGATGTCGAAGCATTCAATACGTTTCGGCAGTTCGGGAAGGTTGACGGCTTCCTGCAACTCCTCTTGAATTTTTCTGGCATTCGGTTTCAGCACGCGGAAGCGCTGATCGTAGGATTGCTTCGCATTGGTTCCCGCGAGATCGATGAGCGCTTGTTTATCGCCGCGTTTCGGAACCAGAATGTGTACGCGAGGAGCACGGGGATTTTTATCCATGCTTTGCTCGGTCAGCAGTTCTTCTAAAGTTTCGCGATCTTCGAAATCAACGGGAAGGAAGAGATTGCGCGGGACGTAGGGTTGCCCGATGTAAAGCTGTTCGAGAAAGGTCGAGAAGAATTCGCCGGGAGAGAAGTCGTGGAGGGGCGGATGGCCCTTCGACAAGTTCAGTGCAGGCTTTCGTCCGTCTGGGTTGGCGGGCTGGAGCGGGTCATTCGTGCCGGGGGTCGGATTGGCGCTCTCCTCGGGATTTGGGTTGATGTCAGCGGCTGGCGAGCTCTGCTCGCCTGGACGGACGAAGGCGTCCGTCCCCACACGGTCCGTCTCTGGGCTCAAATGTCTGAGTGCGATCTCCGGCAATTCTTCCCAGAAAAATTCTCGGCGGTCCACGACTCGGCCGCCGCGCATGTGAAAGAGATTTACCGCGAGCATTCCGTTTTCATAGTGATAGCCGAATACGTCGGCGTCATCGCCTTCGGCGGCGGCAATGCGCTGGCGCTCCTGCAATTGCTCGACGGTGGCAATCAGATCCCGATATCTTGCGGCGCGCTCGTATTCCTGAGCAGCGGCGGCTTGTTCCATGCGCTCTTGCAACGACCGGCTCAAATCCGTGGGACGGCCTTCCAGAAAAAGTTTCACATCGCGCACCGCTTCCTGATACGCCTCAGGAGTGGTCAGGTCTTGAACGCAAGGTCCCAGGCAGCGCTTGATGTAGTACTGCAGGCAGGGGCGCGGATGAAAACGCGTGAGGTCAACTTTGCAAGACGGAATCAGAAAGTTGCGATGGATGAGATCGACGATTCGATACGCCAAGTTGGCAGGGAAGTAGGGGCCGTAGTACGCGCTGCCATCTTTGCGAAGCTTGCGCGTAACGTAAACACGGGGAGTGCGCTCGCCCAGCGTCAGTTTGACGTAAGGATAAGTCTTGTCATCGCGCAGCAGGATGTTGAAGCGAGGCTTGCGCTGCTTGATGAGATTATTTTCGAGAGCCAGCGCTTCTTTGTTGTTGCGCACGACGATGTAATCGACGTCGACCGCCTCGCGCACCAGCGTTCCGGTCTTCGAGTCCTCCCACCGCCCTTCGTGAAAGTAGCTGCCCACGCGGCTGCGCAAGTTCTTCGCCTTGCCAACGTATATGACTTCGCCCTCGGCATTCTTATACAGATACACGCCGGGATCGGTCGGGATGGTGCGAATTTTCTGTAATAGGTCCA
>Ga0302320_10002908_pt1 | contig 40016 bp, 36 predicted proteins | sample Bog_T0_3_FD_202130 | JGI IMG/M metagenome (GOLD analysis project Ga0302320, IMG submission 202130) | Peat permafrost microbial communities from Stordalen Mire near Abisko, Sweden - Bog_T0_3 | ecosystem: Environmental > Terrestrial > Soil > Wetlands > Peat | place: Sweden: Abisko, Stordalen Mire... | reverse complement strand
TAAAGATTCTGCGAGACATGACACTAGCGCGCGGCGGCGGCTCGGCGCGGGATTGCGCGGGCCGGCGAAGGTGCATGACAAGGATTCGAAAAGAATATTCGCTTGTTTTTGAAAGGGTTGGGAAGACGGAGCCGCGGCGGGCCTTGCGCCGGCGGTATCGTCCGAGCGTCCGAAGGGGTCCGGCTTTCCGATCACCCTGCCGAGTATCCACAGTTTTATCCCCGTTCGACCCACCCGCTCAGTTTCGAGCGTACCTTCCCCCGAGCCGGACTCCCCTTCGGATGAACTCTTCAAGACGACCAGGCACACGACACACGCAGCGCGCTCGCGACGGCGGCGCGAGCGGACGGGATGATTTCAGAAAGCGATGGAGGGGGCTACTTGCGCATGCCGCGGTTGGGGCTCTTCAACTGCTGCTGGCGCTTCTTGATCTTCTTGCGCTTGGGCTTGTGGATGATGAATGTGCCGGAGCCGATGTACTCGGCCTGGTAGAGATTGGCGTTGATCTTTTCGGCCACGGGGAAGAGGAACCTCCGACGAGTCTAGGTAAACAACCAGTTTAGCGCAAGCGGGGCGGGTGGCGCAGTTCTGTACTCTGAAGAGAGCGCGGCGCGAAGCGGCGCACACCCGGCAGCGGGCGGAGAGAAGCGTGAAAAACCCAATGCGAAAACTTTTGGCCGGCCGCGTCAGCGCGCTGTGGCTTGTGGTTGCGATCGTGGCCGCGTGCGCCTGCGCCGCCGCACCAACTTTGTTTGCGCAACCCGCTGCCGCGCAAGCTGTGTCCGCCCCTGCCGCGCCACCGGTGTCCGCGCAACCCGCTGCCGCGCCTGCCGCGCAGGCCGTTCCCTCGGCCGAGCAGGTGCGCAAGATTCTCACGCAAATCTCGGAGATCACAGGCATGGCGCTGAAGCGTCCGGTGCCGATCACGGTGATGAACAAAGAGGAGTGGGGGCGTTGGGTCGACGACCGCATGCGCGAAAGCGTGAAGCCCGAGGAGTTACGGGTCGAAGAGACAGCCTTGAAGATGTTCGGCTTCGTGCCGGCGGATTTCGACTTGCGCGCGGCAACGGTGGACCTGATGACGGAGCAGGCGGCGGCGGTCTACGATCACAAGGCCAAGCGCATGATCATCGTGCAGGGCGCGGCTCCGGACGAGATGCAGGAGGCCGTGCTGGTGCACGAGCTGTCGCATGCGCTGGCCGACCAGCATTTCGACATGCACCGTTTCCTGGACAAAGGGCCGCGTTCGGACGAGAGCGAAGCGGCGCGGCTGGCGGTGGTCGAAGGGCAGGCGATGTGGATCATGCTGGAGGCGATGCTGAACCGCAGCGGCCAGTCGCTGAAGAAGAACTCGGCGGTGCTGGAACTGATGCTGCCGGCGATGCGCGACATGGCCGCGGCGCAATATCCGGTCTTCGGCAAATCGCCGCTGTACCTGAAGGAGAGCCTGCTGTTTCCCTATTCGGCGGGGCTGAAGTTCCAGCAGGCGGTGGTGGAAAAGATGGACCGCGAAGCCTTCGCCGCGGTGTTGCGGGATCCGCCGCGCAACACGCATCAGATCATCCATCCGGAGCTATACCTGGCGCATGAGACGCCGGCCATGGTCGAGCCGCCGGAATACGAACAACGGGACAAAATGAAGAAACTGACCGACGGCGACATCGGCGAGATGGACGTCCACGTGTGGTTCGAGCAATACGGGTCGAAACAGGACGCCGACAAGCTGGCGCCGGCGTGGCGCGCAGGCCGTTTCGAGTTGACGGAAAACCGGGCCACGAAAAAGCCGCTGCTGCGCTGGGCCATTCTGTGGGACTCGCCCGATTCGGCGCGCCAGGCGTTTGCGCTGTACCAGCAAGTCGTGGAAGGCAAGAGCCAGGGTCTGGTTTGGAAGCAGCGCACGGACGCGCTGGCGGAAGGCAGCAACCAATACGGCGGCTTGCGCATCCGATGGGAAGGAGCGAGGACGGAGGGGCTGGAGGGTTTACCATAAACGGCCGATCGCGTTACTCTGAGTAGAGCCGTTTGCAGAACCGGTCCGTCAATTCAAATTGAACCTATGATCACCAGACGTCAATGGATGGGAGTGGCCCTCGGCACGGCAGCCGTGGGTCTGGATCTGGAAGCCGCCGCGCCGGTGCCTCGCAAGGCGCCGGAACTGACCGTGATGCTGAACAGCAAGGAGCAACTCCTACTCAGCAAGTACCGCGGGAAGCTGGTCGCGCTCGAGTTCTTGCTCACGACCTGCCCGCACTGCCAGCGCTGCTCGGGCATCGTCGAGAAAATGTACAAGGAGTTCGGGCCGCAGGGATTCCAGCCCATCGGTGCGGCGATCAACGACAACGCCCAGGCGCTGGTGCCCGAGTTCATCATCAAACTCGGCCTGACCTACCCGGTCGGCGTCACGCCGCGCGAAATGGCTTACGATTTCCTGGGCTTCAACCCCAACGATCCCGCCTCCGGCCCGTTGCTCATGCCACAACTCGTCTTCATCGACCGGAAGGGCATTGTCCGCGCCCAATACCCGGGCGACGACAAATTCTTCAAGGAAGCCGAAGAGACGAACATGCGCAACCAGATCGAGGCGCTGCTCAAGGACAGCGGTACGACGAAAACCTCTTCCTCGAAGAAATCCGCGGCACAGAAGTAGCCCCGGCCGCCAGGGGGGTACTCACAACCCCGGCCCCGTTCGTGTGTCGTTGCGCGGCGCACGTCGCCACTCCGCCGCCCTGTTCCTCCCGCGGGTGAAACTGTCCGCGCGCCAGCGCCGTGCCTGAAAGCACAGCGACGGCAGCCGAACCTAGAGTGCGGATTCTGGTAACATCGGCTCTGATTTATAGCCGCCCGAGACGGCCGGCGTCATTTCACCGGAAGGTATTAAAGGCCCGAAAACAGTAGACACTAATAAGACGTTCTGGCCCAGGTCACGTACCATGCCTGGGCCAGAGGTCTTCATACTGCTGTCAGCAAGCACGCCGGCGTGCGCCGGCCGTCTGTCGCGCCGAATCAGGCTGGGCGCGGGGTGAATCGATACGCGGGCCGCGGCCCAGCGGAGTAGTTAGTAGCCCGACTTGAGATTGAGCTGAATCAACTCCCACCCTCCCAGCTTGTCCTTTGTCGGATCCGTCTTCAGGTTCATCGGATTCGCAGTTCCGACATACAGAATGTTGTTTACGGGAAGCAAATTGCGGATGCCGTAATTCAGATAATTTCCCAAGCCCTGGTCGTTGTCGAAAAAGGCCGGGCTGGAGGCGCTGTTGAAGTAGGCGAGGTTGGCGCCAAAGGGAATGACTGTGCCGAGGCCTAGCGCGCCGAGATCGATCGATCCCGGCGTCAGCCCCATAATTGCTTCGACGCTGGGAGCGACTTCGTTAAAGACATACGCCCAGTTCATGGTTCCAACCCACAGCCTGTTATTCCAGACGGCCATCGACCAGATGTAATTGTTGAACGGGTTGTCGATCCCGCTCGTGCCATATAGCGGCGTCGCGTTCATGTTGTTAGGCACGATCGTCCAGGTTTGGCTCGCCACCTGATACTGGGTCAGCAGCGGTTGTCCGTAAAGCAGGTCGATGTGGGCTTGGCGTTTCACATCGAGGTTCGATCCGCTGAAAATCACCGCTGCCCGTTGGGTGGCCGCGAGCAGGGTAGCCATCGCTGTGGAGGAACTGGGAGTGCCGTAGGCTTTCGCGGCAGCCACGGTGGCCTCAAACGGCACGTGCATCGTACCCCAGTACAGGTGGCCTTCGTAGGACTGCATCGCGCCGCCTCCGTAAGTGGACGCGATCACGGGGTCCGGCTCGTAGTCGGTTGCCTTCCACAACGTCGTCCATAGAGGAGCAGCGGAAGTGATCGCGGGGAGCTTCCCGCTGGTGGGGATTACCGGACCCATGACCAGCGATGCGTATTGGTACGCGCCGGCCACTTTGCCCGGCCAGGTGGTGGCGTACAGCCGGCCCTGATGCGCAGTAATGTAGGCCCCTTCGCTGGGCAGCAAGCCGACCAACGTGAACGCAGGGCAGTTGTGGCACGTAATGACCGCATTCCCGTTGACCGGTGTCTTGTAGTCCTGAACGCCCGAGTAGAGCAAAACGCTTCCGCCGGCTTTGCTGCTGTTGGGGTTGTTGGCGCTATTGCCCACGGCCGTATAGATACCGTTCCCCGAGCTCCCTTGATAGGTGACGAACTGGCGGATGTCGGAGTACAGGGGCAGGCTGAAGCTGCCGATGTAGGCGTGGGTGGCTGCGTTGAAGACGAACAGATTAATGCCCATGGCCGATTGCAGCGCCGGCCCCGCCAACACGACCATGTCCGGCGTGCCTTTGGGGTTCCCACTCAGCCCTCCGGGCAGGGTGGCCGCGGATCGCAGGCCGGCTGTGGCGAACAGACGTGGGTCAACGGTGTTTGGCAGCCAGCCCGCTTTTGCCGGAGTTGCAGGCGGGGGAGGCACTCCCGGTGTTACATCATGCAACCCGGAGGAGGAGTTATACCAATAGATCCTAGCCGGACGGAGATCACCAGCCGCCGCGAGGCCGCCGTAAAGGGGATCCCAGGCGCTCGATCCGAATTCGCATGCCCAGGCGTTGTCGGGCGTGGTGTATCCCGATCCCGACATGCCCAGAAGCGAGCCCTGCGCCGTGCACAAGGTATTAGACATCGTGCCGAACCAGATGTCGCTGCCTCCGCTACCCGCCGAGGTGATTCCCCAGAGGTAGGATTGGTTCACCTTGGGCTGGCCGTTCGTGGTCCGGATGCAGTTTTTTGCCTGCACCGGCACTCCCATGAAACCATCGTCAGGTACTAGATTATTGCCGATGCCATAGTAACAGGCGTCTGCCGGAGCCTTTGCCAGCAGTTTACTGTTGGCGATGGGAACCGTAGGCAGGCTGATAGTTCCGCTGGGCAGCGCGATCTGGGGCGCCGCGGTTTGAGCCTGCGCGACCGTTAAATCGACAGCCGCAAGCAACGATAGAGAACAAAGCATGCACAGCGCTCGCACGGATGCAGACTCCGGTCGGCACGCAGCACGTTTGGACAGGCGTTTCCACGCACTGTTCTCAATACACATACACATCTCCTCTCGCCGGAGTAGCCGTTCCGGCGCTTCATCTTTCAATCGTCAACGCTTCGCCTCAAACTCCCCCGCCGCAACGGGAGCAGCCAGTAGCTGGCATTCAGGACAGATCGATGCCGGCCAGGATAGAGTCTTCTCCACCGGCTATCTCTTGGCTCAACATGGGTCATTATTCTATTGATAAAAAGAGATGTCAAGAACATAAGATAGAAATATCTGAAACTCCTGTGATAATCTTTCCGAGCCGTTTCGTTGCGCCCGACAGAAGATTGCCCGGCATGCCTTTCTCAAGGGTCGATTCAGCGTCTGGAACGGGTACTCCCGCGCGTCGGCGAGAGCCGGCATGACGCCGTCCAGTGTCCATGATGGAGCAATCGGCGGGATTGAATTCCGATGAAAGCGGGTTGCAACGAACCTGGAAACAGTGGCACGGCAGGCGGGGGTTGCTGGACGATGCCCAGATGGTACAAGCCCCGGCTGACGACCGGAACTTCGCTCATTAGGGGGGCTGAAGGCGCCGGGTCATAAGAGCACACCGGCCTGGATTGGTCTATCGAAGCCGGGTTGCCGGGCATCCCGGACGTGTTCAGCGCAACTCTGCGCGCGCGATCGCATCGGCCAGGCCGTCGGCGGTCGACGGCTCGGCTTCGGCATCGATCTTCAGACCGCATTGGAGTGCCACGGCTGTAGTCGCCGGTCCAATCGACGCGCAGCGCACCTGGGCGAGCGCCTCGGCGCCGGCCGCCGCGAGCAGGTTGCGCACGGTCGAACCGCTGGTGAAGGTGACCCAGTCGGGCGCGCCTTGCGCGAAGAGCGCGCGCGCCTGAGCGGCGAGCGCGTCGGGGACGACCGTGCGGTAAACCGGGATGGCGTCCACGCTGGCGCCGGCCTGGCGCAGCGCGTCGTGGACCGTATCGCGTGCGGCGGCGGCTTGGGGCAACAAAACGCGTTTGCCTGCCAGATCGTGTTTGGACAAGGCGTCGGCCAGCGCTTCGGCGTTGAATTCCGGCGGCAGGAGGTCCACTTTCAGGCCGCGCCGGGCGGCCGCGTCGGCCGTCGCCGGTCCGATGGCGCATACTTTCGCACGCAGTTTTGAGAGAACAATTCCTGTTTCATCAATGCGTTGAAAGAAAAACTTCACGCCATTTCCCGAGGTGAATACCAGCCAGTCGTAATACTCTAGCCCGGCCAGGGCGGCGTCCAGGGCGTTCCAGTTTTCGGGCGGGACGAAGGCAATCGTAGGCAGGTCAATCACCTCCGCACCCATGCGGCGCAATGGTTCGGCGAGGCCGGCGGATTGCTCCGCGGCCCGCGTGACTACCACGCGCCGTCCGGCGAGCGGCAGCGTCGCGCCGTAGACCGCGCGGAGAATCGCGCGGCCACCATGTTCCAACAGGGTTTTCGCGGTGTTCTTACCGCAAAGCGCCGCGTTCTCCACGCTGTCTTCGGCGGTTTCCAGCGTGGCTGCGCTGCCGTCGGGATGGACCACGACAGCCCTCAAACGGACGCGTCCGCCGGCGACCTCGGCGTAGGCGCCGATGGGCACCTGGCAGCCGCCGCCGAGGGCCTCGAGCAGCGCGCGCTCGGCCGTCACGGCGATGCGCGTGGCTTCATGATTTAGTTGCAGGCAGATGGTGTAAGCTTCTGAATCGGAACGAGTTTCAATCGCCAACGCGCCTTGCCCGACGGCCGGGCAAACCTGCTCCGGCGTGAGCAATTCCGCAATCCGGTGCGCCCAGCCCAGCCGCCGCAAGCCGGCCGCGGCCAGAACGATGGCGTCATACAAACCCTCATCGAGCTTGCGCAGCCGCGTATCCAAATTCCCTCGAATGTTCTCGATCACGAGATCCGGCCGCAGCCGCCGCAACTGCGCCGCGCGGCGCAGAGAGCTGGTGCCGACGCGCGCGCCGGGTTTAAGATCGGCCAATTTGCAGCCCACCAGGGCGTCGAAGGCCAACTCGCGCTCGGGGATCGCCGCCACGGCCAGGCCCGCGGGCAGGAGCGTGGGCAGATCCTTCAGGCTGTGCACCGCCAGGTCAATGCGCCGATCCAACAGCGCCTCTTCGATCTCCTTCGTGAAGAGGCCTTTGGCGCCCACCTGGGCGAGCGGCACGTCAGTGATCTTGTCGCCCGTGGTGCGGATGATTTCGAGGCGTGTCTGGAGGCCGAGAGCCTGCAGGCGGCCGGCGATGTGGCGCGCCTGCCAAAGCGCCAACTGCGAGCCGCGGGAACCGATGATCAGGGTCGTGGACATGCGGTGTAGTCTGGTCTATTCAGTATCGCCTGAGCCGGGCGCGACGGTCGTGGGTGACGTCAGCATTCCAGGCTCATTTGAGCTGCGCCGCGGAGAGCGCCGATTGCGGCATGGCGGCGCGAGCGGCCGTGCGGCGTGTTCAGAGGGATGTTCTAGTCGATATGGAAGACCTCTTCCATATCGGCCCACCATTCGCCGGGCTGGCGCGTGGGCAGGGGGTCCTGCATGGGCTTCATGACGGCCCACCACTCCTGGGTCGTCTTGTCGGCGGCCATGCGGTCCATGTCGGCCTGGAAGTCGCTGCCGTGGTACTCGAAATAACTGAACAGATAGCCGTCCTTGAAGTAAATGGAGTAGTTGCGAATGTTGGACGCGGTGATCGTGGCCAGCACCTGCGGCCAGACCGCGGTGTGATAGCGCTTGTACTCTTCAGTGGCTTCCGGCCGCAGGCGCAACACCATTCCATATCGCTGCATTTTGTTCCTCCCGAGCGGGCCGGCGCATCGAGCCCAACGCGAGCGTGCAAGCGCGCTCAAGATGGGGCCGCGGGCCGTCTATGAACGAGCCTGGACCATCGTATAGCCGACGGAGCCGCAAGGCAATCGGGGCGGGGCAGTGGGAGTGCGGGGTTGCAGTGGGCGGGCAGTTCAAAGAGCGGCGGCGAATGGGCGCGCCGGGATGGCGAGAGTCGCGATAGTGTGGAGAGCGAAGCATTTCAAGAGAGCAGGAAGACGGAGCAATGGCGGTTCAAGGCCCGAAGCGCGCGTGAGGGACGTGCGATGAAGCGTGATGTTAGAATCCTTTTTCCAGCAGTCCCGACCCGCCGGCGAGGTTGGGTGAGGAGCAAGCGCCGATCATGGACACAGTGAATCACGCGTCGGGAGGGCCGGACGGCAGTGCTCCGAATCTCCTGCGGGAGAGGGGATGGGGTGTCCTTTCTCCGCTATGGAGGAAGCGCGGGCATGGGGCTGCGCGAGGGCCCCTGCTGTTTGTTGTCTGCTTGCTGTTGATTTGCGGCACGACCGCGTTCATCGGGATCGTTCCGACGCGGATTTTCGGCCACGACAACTTCTTGTGGCTGGGCAATGGTTGGCGCGTCTATTGCGGCCAGCGGCCGCACCTGGACTTCTATAGTCCCTGGGGTCCGTCGGCATTCCTGATCGTTGGTTTGGGGATGTTCGTTTCGAACGCGTCGCCGAACGCGCTGGGCTATGGAAGCGCGATGTTTGGGCTGTTCGTGGGGCTATGGGCGTACAGGTTGGGACGGAACCGGCTGGAGGCCGCTCCGCGGATTTTGGTGGGGCTTTATCTGGCGTTGCTGGTGACGGCGCCGTATGCACTCGGCACATGGCCCACCTGGTCGACGCACGCAATGCTCGCCAACCGCTACGCCTTCGCGCTGGTGGGGTTGGTTCTCATCGAATGCCTGCAGCGAGCGGAGGGGACGGAATCCAACGCCGGTGAGTTGCTGGGCGGGCTTTCGACTGGTGCGGCGATGGCTCTGGCGCTCTTCACGAAAGCCAGCTACTTCGGGGTTTGCGTGCCGATCGTTGGAGCTTCGTTGGTCTTCCGAGGGCTGAACAGAAGACGCCTGGGCGGACTGGCGGCCGGCTTTGGCGTTGTGGCGCTGGCAGTGCTGGCCTACTTGAGCTTCGACGTGGTCAGGGTGGTGCAGGACTTGCGGATGGCGGCCGGCGCACGTTCGAAGGCGATGGGTATGTTGAATCTGGTCAAGATTTTCGTTGCGGAAGCACCATCCCTCGCGGTTGTGATTGCACTGTATTTTTATGGATCTTCCCCGCACAAGCAGAAGGGGCGCTGGTTGGAGGAGCACGAACTGCTCATCTGGGGGCTGCTTGTCTTTCTGGCGGATGCCATGCTGATTTCCAGCAACATGCAGGAGCGCGGGATGCCGCTTCTGGGTGTGTATGGGATCGTGTGCGCCAGCCGAATTACCGCTGAACGACATCGAGCGGGCGTTGCGGCGTCCAGGAGCGAGAAGCAGCGCTACGTTTTCGTTTTGCTGTTATGCGGCTTCCTGAGCTTGCCGCAGTTATGTTCGGACCTGGTGGGTCTGGGATACGGAGCTGTCGAGAAGGCTTACCCGTCGGCGGCAAGAAGCCGGGTACGGTTCAGCGTCCCGCGTCTTGCACCGATGATTCTATACGACGGGCCATTCGACAAGCGAGCCAACGGAGGTGTTTACACGGCCCGCATCAATGAAGGAATCGCGCTGCTGAAGCGCTACTGCGGGCCGGGCGACCGGGTGATCAATATGGACATGGTCAATCCATTCTCCTACGCCCTGGGATGGCGGCCAGCGCATGGGGGCGTGGCCGCCGTAGCTTACAACTACCTTTTCACCGCTGAGCTGCACCCATCGGATGAGCAGTACTTCGGCGACGCGACGGTGGTGATGGTGCCGAAAGAGCCGGCACTCGAGCGAGACTACTACGATGGCTATTATCGGATCTACCATCCGGCCCTGCTGGAACGATACCGGCTTGCGGCCGAGTCGGAATCGTGGCGGCTGTACGAGCTGAAATGAGCCAGCACGCCGTTCCCGTTCGAGCTCTTCGTTTTGTTGCAAGGGAAGCGAAGCCGCATGGAGGACGTGCGATGTAGCGGGATGTTAGAATCCTCTTGCAAGCCGTCGGGACCCGGTGGCGAACCCGGGGGACGAGCGACCGCCGATCATGGATACTCTGAGTCACTTGCCGGGAGAGCCTGACGGAAGCGGCGAGAATCTTCCGCGAAGGAGTGGGCGGGACATTTTCCTTATGCCGTGGAGGAAGCTCAGGGACGGGGCAGCGCGAGCGCGCCTGCTGTTTGTCGTCTGCCTGCTGTTGATTTGCGGCACTACCGCGTTCATCGGCATTGTTCCGACCTGGGTTTTCGGCCACGACAATTTCTTCTTACTGGGCAACGGCTGGCGCATCTATTCCGGCCAGCGGCCGCACCTGGACTTCTATAGTCCCTGGGGTCCGTTGACATATTTGATCGTCGGTTTGGGGTTTGTCCTTTCAAACGCATCGCCGAACGCGCTGGGCTATGGAAGCGCGATCTTTGGACTGCTCGTGGGGCTGTGGGCGTACAGGCTGGGACGGAGCCGGCTGGAGGCCGCTCTACGCATCCTAATCGGGCTTTATCTGGCGCTGCTGGTGACGGCGCCGTATGCACTCGGCACATGGCCTACCTGGTCGACGCACGCGATGGTCTACAACCGCTACGGCTACGCACTGGTGGGGCTGGTTGTGCTGGAATGCCTGCAACGATCCGAGGGTACGGAGGAGAACGCCGGCGAGCGTCGGGGCGGGATCTCGACTGGTGTGGCTATGGCTCTGGCGCTGTTCTTGAAGGCCAGCTATTTCTCGGTTTGCGTGCTGATCGTTGGGGCTTCGCTCGTCTTCCGAGGGCTGAACCGGAAACGCCTGGGCGGACTGGCGGCCGGCTTTGGCGTCGTGGCGCTGGTGCTACTCGCTTACTTGAGTTTCGACGTGCTCAGCATTTGGCAGGATCTGCGGATGGCCGCCGTTGCACGATCGAAGAGTCTGAGCCGGTTGAAACTAATTGTCGTTCTCAGCTCGGAAGTACCGGCCCTGGGGGTTGTGATTGCGCTGTCGCTCTATGGAAAGGCGGCGATAAAGCAGGCGGGGCGGTGGTGGGAGACGCAACAACTGATAATCTGGGGGCTGCTTGTCTTCATCGCGGATGCGGCGTTGGTGTACAGCAATACGCAGGTGCGCGGAATGCCGCTTCTGGGCGTCTTCGGGATCGTGGCCGCCAGTTGGATTATCGCTGAGCGGCGAAGAGCGGGCGGGGCGGAGTCCGGGCCAGAGAAGGGGCGCCGCATTTTCGTGCTGTTGTTATGCGGCTTACTGAGCTTGCCGCAATTGTGCTCGGATGTGGTGGGTCTGGGATACGGAGCTTTCGAGAAGGCTCACCCGTCGGCGGAAATGAGCCGGGTGCGTTTCAGCATCCCACGTCTTCGATCGATGATTCTGTACGATGGGCCATCCGGCGAGCACTCCAACTGGGGAGTCTACACGGCCCGCATCAATGAAGGAATCGCCTTGCTGAAACGGTACTGCGGGCCGGGCGACCGCGTGCTCAATATGGACATGGTCAATCCATTCCCCTATGCACTAGGGTGGAAGCCGCCGCGCGGGGGCATGGCTGCCACAAACTACAATTTCATCTTCACCGATGAACTGCGGCCTTCGGATGAGGCATATTTCGGTGATACGACCGTGGTAATGGTGCCGAAGCAGCCAGCGCTGGAGCCGCGCTACGCCGATGGCTATTATCGGATCTACCTTCCGCCCATGCTGGAACGATACCGGCTGGCGGCCGAATCGGAATCGTGGCGGCTCTACAAACTGAAATGAGCGAACACGTCGTTCCTGTTCCGACCGATCGCCGAAAGCGCATAGCGATCCCGGCTCTAATGTACGGCCTGCTGCTGGCCGGGCTGGGCTTTACCGTGTACTTCCTGGGCGTCATGCTACGGGTCGTCGGCCTGGTTGTGGATCCACACGGGCAACTGCTCGGCGTGATCCGAGCGGTGATCTGGTACAGCGGAATGCCCGTAGTCGCCGGGCTCATACTGATCCTATTCGATCTGTTCGTGTTGCTGCCCAGGAAGCGAACTCGCATGGATGTGGCATGGGATCCGCCGGCGACCTTGGATCTGACGGTTGTCCTGACCGCATACAACGATGAGTTGAGCATTCGACCGGCGGTAGAAGATTTTCTGCAGCATCCGAAGGTGAAGCGTGTGATCGTGGTGGATAACAATAGCAAAGACCGCACGGTTGAGATCGCGCGCGAAGCCGGAGCCGTTGTTGTTGTCGAACTGCGGCCAGGCTACGGCAATTGTGTTTTCCGGGCGCTGAGCGAAGGTGTGAGCTGCCACGACACGGAGTTGACCCTGTTGTGCGAAGGCGACATGACATTTCGCGCCTACGACATCGATAAGTTCCTGGCCTACCTGCCACACGCGGACATAGTGAATGGAACGCGAATCGTCGAGCAACTGCGGGCTCGGCGCACGCAGCTGACGACCTTCATGTACTACGGGAATTTCTTTGCCGGGAAGCTGCTGGAGGCCAAGCACGTCGGCCAAGGTACGTTAACCGATGTCGGCACGACCTACAAGCTCTGCCGGAACAGCGCGCTGGGACGCCTGTTGCCGCTGCTCAATCCCGACATCAACCTGGAATTCAACGCCTATTTCCTGGATACGGCCCTGGAGAATGGCTTCGCCATTGTGGAGTGTCCGGTTACGTTCCACGACCGCGTCGGTGTCAGCAAAGGCGGGAACGTAAGCAATCTGCGCGCATTGAAAGTTGGGACGCGAATGATACTGGCCATCATCTTCGGCTGGCGAAGACGCCGATGAAGAGCGCGTCGGGCTGCCACGAGGAGCGGCTGAGCTGTGATGCGCGCCGCGAGGTGTTGTGGAAGACGCTGTGCGAGGCCTGTTTCCAGCGCCTGGTTCCGTCTGAGGCATGCGTGCTGGAGTTGGGGGCCGGCTATGGTTATTTCATCAACCACATTCGTTGCAACCGGCGCATCGCCGTCGACAAGTGGCCGGGCTTTGTGCGCTACGTGAACTCGGACGTCATAGCGCACGTCGGCGAAGTAACCGATCTGAGCTTCATTGCCGACAGCTCGGTGGATTTCGTTTTTGCAAGTAACCTGGTCGAGCACCTGACACAGGGTGAGTTTGCGGTGGTCCTCGAACAGTTGCAGAAGAAGCTAAAGCCGGGCGGGACGCTCAATCTGCTCCAACCGAACTATAGATTCGCTTACAAGGAATACTTCGACGATTACACACACGTTGCGGTTTACTCGGACCGGAGTCTGGTGGATTACCTGGAATCGCACGGGTTGCGCGTGATAGATTGCCGGCCGCGCTTCCTGCCGCTGACAGTGAAGTCCAGGCTGCCCGTGTGGCCATTCCTGATTCGTCTCTACCTGCGGCTGCCTTACAAGCCGATGGCGAAGCAGATGCTGGTTCGCGCGGTTTTCGAATGAGGAGAACCGCAGACGACTCTTCCATTGTGAAAACAACCGCATGTCATAAGCGGCGTGCGTGAGCCACTGGACGGCTGCGCCAACGCTCGCACGGAGAGGCCGTACGCTCACCCGCCCGTGGATGCGGGAACGAGCAATACTACATCCACTTCCGCGAAGGCGCCGTCCCACTTGGCCGGGCGGAACAGCCACTGCTCGATGTACGGAAGCAACTCCGGGCGCGTTTCGTAGTCGGGCGCGACCACCGGGCGCAGGCGTCGGAATCGGCCGTCGGCGCCGAGCGACCCGGAGAATAGGGCCGGGCGGCTGGAGTTAGTGATCTTTGGCGGCGGGAGCATGGCAAGTTGAATGAACGGGGCTTCCAACTTGGCGGGCTTACCCAGTGTCACGAGCATCCCGGATTGAGCGGCTGGGGCGCTTGCGGAAGGCGGCAAGCAGTATTGCATGATCCATTCTTTGGCTGTCCCAAGGGCGAGGTAGACGGTCTGGACAGGCCACCCGGTGAGCAGGGGCTCGGCCTCTGGAATCATCGCACCAGCGGAACGCTGGACGATGACGACATCGAAGGAGCCGGTGGCCGGAAAGCGCCACTGTTGCGAGCCATCAGAGAACTCGTGGACTTCGACGGGGCCGGCGTGGGTATTGAGAATCCGCACGGCCGGCGGCGGGTCAGAGTGCGCGCCTGAGTCGCCACCAGGAGCGGAGTTGCCACCTGCCGGCACCGCCGAAGCCGGGGCTCGCGCGGTCTTTTGCTCCGCACCCTGAGAATCTCCGCGGGCGTCGTTCGGTGATCCGACTGATGTTGTGCCCGGCTGGTTCAGTGGGGGGATTTCCACGTTTTCGCGCCGACTCGACTGGGACGTGGAAGCGGCGCCTACGGCCACCAGGTCTCCGACCATTCGATGCGCCATCGCTTCAAATTCCTCGGGGCTCGATCCATGCGCGATCAGGCCCCACGGTCCGGCGCTCGAGTTGGCGGGAAGAGTTGGAGCCTGGGTGGATATCCTGGGGGCGCTGGCAACCGAAATTGCGGCGGAGCGACGCTCCTGGTTGGGCGGGCTGACGACATCCCGCCGGGCGGCAGAGACTCCGGGTTTGCCCTTGGGTGCAGAGCCAGGATCGATTGGCCGGGGCGGCGGCTGCATCCTATTGGCGGACCAGTAAAGAAACGACGGCAGCTTCAGCGACCGGATATCGGCAGCCACAGGCCGGTTGGGTTGAAGCAGCACCGAGGGAACGGGTGGCAGGAACCTCGGCGCGCCATGGGGACGACGCGTGGTGGATGTCGGGCGCGGTGCCGCAGGTACACGGTGTGGTTTTGCAACAGAGGCAGACGGCCGTCGTTCCGCCTGCGGCGTGACTGTTGCAACAATGTAGACGCGCTCGGGAAGCCGCAGGATCAGGGCCGTCTGGGCAGGCGGCAACAGCCGGGCCCGCACCTGATTTTGTGCTTCCGCCGGCATGAGGCGAGGCAAATTGGGCAGGCAGAAGACGATCAGTAAATGGAGTATCAAGGAAGCCGAAAAGGCGCCGAACGCCCTGCCGCCTTCATCCGGCAGGCTTGAGAATGCAGGTACGCCGACTGATTGCTGAGGCCTGCTTTTCGGCTGGCGCGTCAGTTGAATCCAAATGAGAACGATGAAAAACAACGCCCAGACGACTATGGCAAGCAGCGCCCACATGATCGAAGCAGATCCGCGGCCTTCCGTCAGCCCGCGCGGCGCACAGGAGCAGGCCCCCTCAGAACCAGGGAGCCGAGGCCAGCCGGCGAATGGCGGAGCGGCGTTTCAGCAATCCCATCGGTCGACCAGCCGGGCAGGCCGTCGCCCTCGTTCAACATGTTCTTGAGGCCGAACAAAGCCAGTTCGAGACGATCCTTTGCGCCAACTTTCTGAAACAGCTTCGACAGATAGACTTTTACGGTTCCCTCGGTGATGTCCAAACAGGTGGCGATTTCTTTGTTTTTTAGCCCTTGCGCCAGCAGCGAGACCAGTTGGCCTTCCCGGCGCGAGAGCCGTATCGCTCGCGTGGGCGCCGATCCCAGGGGAAGGACGTTTTCAAAGTACTGCTCCCCATGCGCCACACGCTCCAGGCAGCTCACGAACCGCTGCGGCGTACAACTGGTCGACAGCAGTGCGCAGACGCCAAGCTCCTGCGCGTGATAAGCCAATTCCGGGGAAATTGTGCGTGCCAGCAGGACCAGCCTGCATTCGGGCGCGGCCGAATGCAGATCCGCTAGAAACTGAAACGAGATTTCAGGACCAACATCCAGGAGGACCAACTCCGCCGATAACAAAGGGAGTTGCTCGATGAATTCTGACGGGTGCTGATAGACCGCCTGCAGTTCCAGACTGGCCGCTCGTTCGACCACGATTCGAACGCCTTCGCCGAGAATGGGCTGGTCGGTGACGAGAACCACCCTCATGACATACCTCCGATAAGCAGGAGATCTCCTCCCCCAATTGAACGGGCAGGGCGCCCCGGTCTGTAGCGCCGGTTTTCCCTTTCTATCCTATCGAAAGCAAGGGACAAGTCAAGGATAATATGTTTCGGTCGATTCCCCGGCCATAGACTGCCGGGGCCACAGTTTCGAGCCCTGTGGCCGTGTTCTGGATTCCAGCCTGCCGGGCCCCGCTGCTACTGGCTCAGGTGCAGGATCTGAGAGGCGATCGACTGCCAGAGTTGCTGCAGTTCGCCTTTCTGCGACGTGTTCACGTAAGTGCCGGTAGGAAAGTTCGAGCTGTAGATTGGGTTCGTGATCGGATTGCCGTTATTGTCGAACCCGCTGGGAGTGTTGGTGACCCGGAGCATGAACATCGGGTCGGGCCACTCGCCCGTTGCCTCGGTGAGTGTGATGCCGAAGACCTTGGGCACAATCCCGTTCAGATCGGTTTCCGTGGCCGCGTGGCGCCAGCGCTGGGCAGCGAAATCGGCTGCATTGGACGAGGCCATGCCGATAATGTAAGGCGACTCCAGGCCGCAAGCACCACTGCCTCCAAAGTTATTGGGCGGATCGAAACCCGACGGCGTCGTGCATCCGCTGGCCGCGGTGTTCAGCCAGGCTTGCACAAAACCCGTGTGATACATGTTGGCCGTCTGAGCCCAGCTCAGACTTGTAGATGTCCAGGCATTCACGACACCATTGCTAGTGGAGGCACCATTGTTCGGGAAGTTCGGGGAGATATTCGAGGTGGGCATACCATTGAAGTCGTAGTACGGGATCTGTGTGAAATCCTCGTATGTGTTATTCACATTGGTCGCGAAGTTGCAGCCTGTTTTATTGGAGATGGTTTCAGAGAGTGCCCCATCATTCGGGTCGCTGACAATGTTGCCGGGCGTCGTGGGGTTCCAAAAGCCGGCCGTCGATCCGCTAGTCGCGAATCCGCCCCATTGGGAAAACACTCCGGTCATCGCACCCCCACTGCCGCACTGCGGAGTCACCCCGTTGCCCGTCGGATTCGTAACCGCGTTGTAAGTCCCCTTCCGCACGCGGTACGACTGCATGTCGGCGGTGATGCCGTTCGGCAAGCCATCGGTGAAGAAGACGATCACGTTCAGCGCGCCCGGCTGGTTGAGGATCACCAGCTGCTGATAGGCGGCCCAGAGCGCCGTGGCCGTATTTGTATTGCCGCTCGATGTGGTCTGATTGATAGCATTAATCAATCCTGGTTGGAAGTTCACGTTGGGAGCATAGAGATAGTAATTCGCGCCGAAGATAACGGCCCCGAGTTCGTCTCTGCCGGCCGCGAAATCGTTCACAAAGGAAATGGCGGCGGCGATGGAAGGTGCGATGGCCCCATTGGACCCCATTGAGGAGGAGCGGTCGAGAACCAGCATGATGTTCACATCGCGGCGCTGCGCCGTGGCGGTGGACGTAAGGCTGGCGGTCGTGAATCCGACAGTGCGCAGGAAGTACAGGGGCGTGGTGACGTTGCCCGTAACCTGGACGTAACGGATATGGGTATTGACCGAGTCCTGCCACACGGCGACCGTCGGAACGGGGACAGTGCAGCCCCAGAAATGGTTGGGGAAATTCGCCGCGAAATAGTTCTGCGCCGTCGTGGTGGCGCTCGCGGCCTGGCTGGTGACATCCGATCCGCGCGACAGGGATCGGGCGCCGGCCAATGAGGCTGCGTCCATGGCTTGGGAAAGCCGTGCTTTAAGGAAGAAAGCAATGCCGCCGTCGATGGCGAGTCCGATCATGCCCCCAATGAAGAGGATGGCGAACGTGGCGAGGATGAGCGCGACACCCTTTTCCCCTTTGTTGTTGTGCTCCGATTTCGGCTTCAACATTTCTTGACACTGCCTTTCTGTTTGACCTCAGAATATCGCCCGGGCATATACGCCGGACGCCGTCAGGTATCCGGGTATGCTCAAATCAGTGGAACTATAGAATGTCTCAGAAACGTACGCCACCTGACCATCGGTCATGGGCAGAATGCTAAGAATGGGGTCGGCCCGAGCGGTGAGATCTGTGGTTGGGTTTATCACCGTGCCACTGCCATCCGCAAGCATGCTGGTAGCAAGTACCGTGCCGAGGGCGCTGGCGCGCAGCGCCGAATTTCCGATTGTGATCTGCTGCGTGAACACGGCGTGAGTCAGATTAGGGCAACCGGTGCAGGTATTGGAGCCAATGTATTCGACGGCGGACAGTATCAATACGCCGGTTCCAGCGGATGTCGTGACCTGCAGCCGTGGCGCCATCTGAAAAAGGATGGACCGGTCGAGCAGGCCGTTTGGGTCGCTGGAGAAATCCACGCCGCGCGCGAACATGTGCCCGGCGTCGCGGTTAACCTGGTTCACTTGAATGGCGCGGATCAGGTTGAAGCCGACGACCATCGTGCCCAGCATCAGGGGGACCATGACCAGGGACATGACCAGCACGAACTCCACAAGCAGGCTGCCTTTTTGCCTTTTCCGAGATTGCTTCAAAGCCTTATCCATTTCAGTTGGCCTTCTATAGTGATGGAGGAACGCCCCCCGTGCCGGTCGATTCGATCAGATCACTGGAGCTGACAGTGATCGAAATGGGGCCTGAACTCATGTACAGGGACACTATCGGATTGAAGGGGTAATTGGTAACTGAAACAGTCACCAGGTTGCCACCGGAATTGGCAGGTCCAACGGAGCTTGCGGTCGCGCCCGTCCCGCAACCGAGCGACGTCGGTGGATTGGAGGTGACCGAATAGAAACAGACGCTAACCAGCGAGCTGGCCTGGGCGTCGGAGATGAATCCCATGGCCTGCTGCTCGACCTCCTTCTGAATCGAGGCGACCTGTCCGAGGCTGCCCGACGTTTGGGAAGTGACGGCATAACGCACGCCGGCCCGGACGCCATTCTGCAGCGCTTCTTTGGCGAGCAGGCCCCATGTCATATCGATTATCAGGAAAATAAAGGCGAGGAACGCCATCATAACAAAGGTCGCCTCAACCATCGATTGGCCCGACGATGTGCGCCTTCTATGCCTCCGAGTCATAGCGGAACGTGTCATCACAAAACTTTTCACGCACCTTCCCCTGCGTCCCGAAAATAGCACTCGTGATGCGCAGTGTCAAGAACCACTCGGTCATGAGGTACGTTAGTGGGATTAGTACTATCCTAGAGCACTATTAGTACTAGGACAAAAAGCACATATATTCTGGCGATTAGGAGATCTCAGTACTTAGCCGTTGAAGTTCATTGTAGAGCCGGAGCATTATGGGGAGTCAAGCCCCTTGATTGTGTACAATTCTGCCAAATTTCGGTGGCGGGGATCCAGCCTACTAACTAAACGGAGTATTGACGAAAGCGAACTAGCTGTCTAAACTTCAGCTTAGCTTGTTGATTAGGAAGCCAAGAAGTGCTCTTTGAAGTGAGCCTGCCATCGCGAATTCAAGCTGACTCCCCGTTAGCTGACGCACTCCCGGCCTGGACGGAGAGAATCAGCCGCAACAGGGCGATTGTGCGTGCGCGATGGGCGGAGTGGGCACATGGCGAGATCAAGAAAAGCGATCACATCATCCTGGAAGTGGATTTGCCCAAGCTGCATCCGTTCCAGCCCCGGTGCATTTACTGCCAGGGCCGCGTCGACCTGGTAGTGCCTCTGCCCGGAGACCTGGTCAGAGTGACGATCTCCATTGGCCGCATGGACTTGCGTCCGACACGATTCAGCGTGGCGCGAGAAGCGGCGGGGTGCTCGAACGCGCGCGGCAAGCGCGCCATGAGGTCGGTCTCATGAGCGTAGTGGGGGCCGCCAGCGCGCCGGGCTCGAGGGCGGACACAGGAGTAGTTCCGCGGGTCAGTCCGCTGATCCATGTGCTGCCGGGACTGACGGACATCGTGCTGCTGCTCCCTTTCATCTTTGTGTTGCGGAGCCAGCAAGGCATCTCGTTTCTGCTTGGCGACAGCGACACGGGTTGGCACCTGAGAACCGGCGAGTGGATTCTCGCCAACGGCCGGGTACCGACGACGGACATGTTCTCCTACACTAAGGCCGGCCAGCCGTGGTTCGCCTGGGAATGGCTTTGGGACCTGTGTTTCGGCTGGATCCACGCCCAGATCGGGCTGGCGGGGGTGGTCCTTGTTTCGCTGTTGGTAATCAGCGCTGCGCTGGTGCTGGTGCTGCGCACGACGCTGCGCCGGTGCGAGAACGCGCTGCTGGCTTTCGGGTTGGTGTGGCTGGGGGCCTACCTGTCGACAATTCACTGGCATGCGCGTCCGCACCTGGTGACGCTCCTGTTTGCGGCTATTTTCATGTGCATTCTGGATCGGGTTCGCGACGGCAAGGTCGCTTTGCTGTGGTGGCTGCCGCCGCTGACAATAGTCTGGGTCAACATGCATGGAGCTTTCTTTGTGGGCATTGGTTTCCTGGGCGCACTGGCGGCGGGAGAAATGTGCGGCTGGCTGGCCGAGCGGGATCCGATGTGGGCGAGAGTGCGCCTAAGCCGGGTAATACCGTACGTTCTGACCGCCGCAGGCTGCCTTATTTGCAGTTTGGTGAATCCATACGGATACCAGTTGCACGCCCACATATTCCGATATCTGTTCCAGGAAAACCACGCTCAGACTGTCAATGAGTTCCAGTCGCTCAGTTTTCATCATCCGACGGGCTCCTGCTTTGGTATAATTCTGGCGCTGGGCGCAGCGGCCGCATTCTGGCACCTGACGAGGAAGGAATTTGGTCTTGCGATTCTTATTCTTGGGTGGTGGTGGCTGGCGTTATACTCTGGCCGTAACATTCCTATTTTTCTAATTGCGGCCATTCCGCCGATCGCGCAAGCGTTACAGGAGATGCTGTCAGTTCTGCGGAACTCGGACACCAGCGTCAGGCTGAAGCGGGCCGTGGCCTCGTTTCTCGAAGTGGGGAGTGAAGTTTGGACGATGGAGCGGCATTGGCGGGTGCATCTTGTAAGCGCGGTACCGGTGGCGCTAATTGCCGCCGTCAGTCTGGCGGCAAACCCGCCCGCGGCGTTCCACGCGCAGTTCCTGAGCGACAGATTCCCGGTCGTCGCTGCGGACCGCTTTCTCTCGCACTGCACCTCCAGCCGGATCTTCGCCCATGACCAGTGGGGCGGGTATCTGATTTATCGGTTCTACCCTCGGCTCAAGGTTTTCGTAGATGGACGCAGTGATTTCTACGGCCCGAAGTTCGGGGAGGACTGGCTCCGGATTGTGAATGGCCGCTACGACTGGCAACAACAGCTGGATAAGTTTAGCGTCGACACAGTTCTGCTCCCCGGCGACTCGGCATTGGCCAGCACGATGAAAGAGACGAAACGTTGGCGCGTGGTTTACGATGATGGCACGGCCATTATTTTTCAGCCGTCGAATGAACTTCTTTGTTTAGTTCCCGCCTCTACACCGCAGAGCGGGAGCGATCGTGGCCGTGCGGCCATGAAACCGTCCCCCCAGAGTGGGCAAATAACCCAACGCAACTGAAGGAGCAATTGAGACATGTCTTATTTGAAAAATTTCCTGAAGGACGAAGAAGGCCAGGACATGGTGGAATACACCCTCCTGCTGGCGTTCGTCGCTCTGGCCGCCGGTGCCGCTTACGTCACCATTGGCAACAACATCAGCTCGATCTGGAGCAAAGCCCAGGCCGACATCGTCAGCGCCTCCACGGCAGCGCACTAAGAGCCAGGGGGCACCCGGGGCACGGCAGGACGAAGCAATCGTGCTGCCGTGTCCCAATCCGGATTGAGCGGGTGAAGTTGACAATTGGCGCCAGAATTAAGGATGTTCGAACGATGAGGAAGGCAGGGAGGGTGGAGCGCTACCCGGTTTCCGGCTTTCATCGTGGGGGCGGCCGGCGTTTTGAGTGTGGCCGGCGACCACAATGTCAACGGCAAATAGAAGATGGTTGTGAGAGCCGTTGCTGAAACGACCGTTAACGATCGAAGACACCAGGGCATGTGAGAGCACCAGGATCGCCCTCTCGCGCCCGGATGGAAACGGAGTCGGATATGCTTGACGGATTCAGGATCTCCAGCTTGGTCTATGATGAGGAGGGTCAGGATATGGTGGAATACACATTGTTGATGGCATTTTTCGTCCTGGCATCCGCGGCGACTTTGATAGGTGTGAGCGGAAGCATCAGTAACCTGTGGACGGGGATCAGCAACAGGCTGGCGAATTCGAATTAGCCGGCCGGGAAAGGGCGAGCAGAAGTCATGAACCGACGATTCCTTGCCGTGGTAGTATTCGCTCTCGTGATCGCCTTGGGCGCAAGTTACCTGGTCTATCGGGTTCTTGAGAACAAGGTAATGCAGAACGCGCCGATCAAGGAGGTAAAAGTCGTCGTTGCAGCGCGGGACTTGCCTATCGGCACTATGCTCAAGGACGGCGACGTGAAACTGGCCGACTGGCCGGGGACGCTGCCGCCGCAAGCGATTGTCAAGGTGGAGGATGCGATCAACCACGGGGTGATTGCCACGATCTATGCGGGCGAGCCTGTGGTGGCCAGCCGGCTCGCCGCCACGGGAGCCGGAGCCGGAATGGCGGCCACGATTCCCGAGGGCATGCGGGCGGTAGCGGTGCGGGTGAACGATGTGGTCGGCGTGGCGGGCTTTGTGCTGCCTGGGATGAGGGTGGATCTGCTCATTTCCGGGACACCGCCGGGGGGTAGTAACGCCAATCTCGGCACGCAGACAAGAACGCTCTTGCAAAGTATTGAAGTGCTCTCCGCCGGGCAGAATATCCAGAAGGACTCCGAAGGCAAGCCGATCAGTGTCCCGGTGGTGAATCTGTTGGTGACTCCGGAGCAGGCCGAGCGGCTAAGTCTGGCCAGTAACGAGACGCGGATTCAGCTCATTCTGCGCAACCCGCTGGACACGAAAGAGTCAACAGTGCCGGGCACGGCATTGGCCTACTTGTATGAAGGAACCCCCGAGAGCGGGTTTAAGAATGCCAAGGGGAACAAAGAAGCCCAGTCTGGTCCCTCGCGCGCGGCGCGGAAACCTGCGCCGCCACGGCCTATTGTCATGGAGCGTGTTGTAACGCCCATCACCGTGGAAATGATCACGGGAACAAAGAAAGAGACGATCCAGGTCGGCCAGACGGTCGTCGAAAGGCCGAAGGTGGCAGCCAAATGAATCCGCGTACTCACTTTGCAATCCTCCCTTTGGCGATGGCGGCCGTAGTGCTGGCTCAAGCGCCTGCGCCGAAGGCACTGTCTGCGGGCAGCAGCCCGAGAGATCTGGTACTGAATGTCGGCAAGTCATTGGTGTTGGAGAGTCCGGAGGACATTCAGCGCGTTTCAGTAGCCAGCGGCGATATCCTCGAACTGGTGGCAGTCAGCCCGCGTGAGGTCGTGATCAACGGCAAAGCCGCGGGCGAATCGAGCCTGATCCTGTGGCAGGCGGGCGGCAACCGGCTGATGTTTGACGTCAGCGTGCGTAAGCCCGACCTGAACCTTGAAGCCCTGAGGCGCGAGTTGGCCAAGGAACTGGGGGAACAGAGTGTCACTGTCAGTTTCGAGAATGGCGCGGTCTTTTTGCGCGGCACGGTGAAGGACCTGACCAGCGCGGACCGGGCCGTGGCGATCTCCGAGCCGTTCGGCAAGCCGGTTAATCTGCTGCGTGTGATGACTCCCCAGGGCGATCCCCAGATCCTGCTCCGGGTGAAGTTTGCCGAAGTGGACCGGACTGTCAGTTCGGACATGGGCTTGAATCTGTTCAGTACCGGCGCGACGAACACAATAGGCAGCGTCGGGACACAACAGTTCAGCCCGCCGTCCTTAGTGCCGAGTACCTCGAATGGGGTAACGACAACGACGTTAACGCTTTCCGATGCGCTGAACATCTTTCTCTTCCGGCCGGATCTCAATCTGGGGGCGACCATCAAAATGTTGGTGACCCGGCAGTTGGCGGAGATTCTGGCAGAGCCGAACCTGCTGACGACCAGCGGCAAGCCGGCCAGTTTCCTCAACGGCGGCGAATTCCCAGTCCCGATAATCCAGCCCTCGTCCGGGGGCGTCCCGACGATAACGATTCAATGGCGGGAATTCGGGGTCAAGGTGAACTTCACGCCGTTCGTCACGCCGCGCGGCACCATCCGACTGGTGGTGGCGCCGGAAGTGAGTGCGCTGGATTATACGAACGACATCGTTTACTCAGGCTTCGTCATCCCCGCGATATCCACGCGCAAGCTTTCGACGGAGGTGGAATTGAGGGATGGGCAGAGTTTTGCGATCGCCGGTTTGTTGGACAACCGGGTCACGGAGATTCTGAACAAGATGCCCGGACTCGGGGACATCCCGTTTTTTGGCAAACTGTTCCAGTCGCGTAGCCGGTCTAAGCAAAAGACGGAGCTGCTGGTAATCGTGACGCCGGAAATAGTACGGCCCATTCCGGAAGGCCAACCCCTGCCGGATGTGGCGATGCCGCGGGAGTTGCTGAAGGAAGGTCCGTCGAAGCCGCCGCGCACGCCCGGGATCGACGTCACCGGTCCGGTGCCGGTGACGCCGGCGCAGGAGAGCGTACCGGTGGAGCAAATGAGCCATCCCGAAAAGCCGGGCCAGAACACTCCGGCTGCGGCACCGTCGATGTATCAATTGGTGCCTGTGCCGGCCGTGCCCGCGGCGACGCCGGGGACCACGCCGGAGACCACGCAGACTCCGCCGAAGCAATGAGGAACCGGATCCGGACGAGTGGAGCGATTCGGGAAGCGAGGCTATGTATCCGATAACGGCAGTGCTTGCCATCTCGACCAGCGAGTTGTGGGAGGAGGTCCATTCCTGTCTCCAGCAACTCCCGGTGCGCGTGGTGCACGAACAGGCGGGTGTGGATGATCCGGCGGCGTTCCTCGATCGGATCGAACGCACTGCTCCGGACGTAGTACTGCTGGACCTGCTGAATTGCGCCGACGTGCTGCCGGAGATGATCCGCGGGATCCGGGCCACATCCAGCCAGCCCGATGTCGTCGCGCTGCACGTCTCTTCCGATCCGGACGCGATCCTGAATGCGATCCGGGCGGGGGCGCGCGAGTATATTTATCCGCCCTGTTCGCCAAGCCTGCAGAACGCTCTGGATCGCCTCTCGACGGAGCGGCACAAGATGGCGGAGAAGATCCGTCCAGGCGGCAGGACGTTTGGTCTGGTGTCGGCCAAAGGAGGGTGTGGCGCTACGACTCTGGCCTGCCATGCCGCGGCCGAGATCTATCGCCGCACGAGCCAGGATACGCTGGTGATCGACCTGGATCTCTCGGCCGGGCTTGTCCGAACTCTGTTCAAGACGAAATCCAGATACTCCATCCTGGACGCCTGCAGCAACGTGAACCGTCTGGACAAGAGCTTCTGGCGAGCGCTGGTGGCCGACGGCAATCACGGTCTTGAGGTGATGGGCGGCCCGCTTGAAGTGGCGGTGAAGGAAGCTCCCAGCGCCTCCCAGGTCCGGCACGTGCTGCGTTTTGTCCGTTCGCAGTACGAGTGGATTCTGGTCGATCTGGGACGCGGGTTCTCGCCTACGCTGGCCGGCGCGCTGGACGAACTCGACGAACTGCTGCTGGTCACGACCACAGAGGTGCCGGCACTGCAGCAGGCCAAGCGCATGATTCAGTATCTGCGGGATCGCGGGATGAGCCAGCGCTCGATCAAGCTGGTGTTGAACCGCGTGGTACGTCGTCCGGAGGTGAGCATTCCGGAACTGGAAACGATGCTCGGCGTAGCGGTTTTTGCGGTCATAGGGAACGATTACTGGGCGCTGTATGAGGCTTACGCGGAAGGCAAATTGCTGGCGCCGGACACGCACCTGTGTGGGCAGATCGGGGGCATGATGGCCAAACTGGCGGGCCTGGAGCAGGCTCCTAAGAAGAGAGCATTTTCGTTTTTCTCATAGTGGAGGTTGTTGCGCATGGCAAGCTTCGGAGGTCAATCGCGGTCCACGCTAGCCAAGAGAGAGGCGGCGTGGGTGATGCGCCTGTTCAACCGCGAGGCCTATCCGCCGGAGTTCCAGGAGCTGAAGTTCACGCTGCACCGGAACCTGCTCAACCGGATCAACCTGGAAGCCATGAGCATGCTGCCGGAAGAGCAGATGCGCAACGAGATCCGGACGGCGGTCGCCCGGTTGGTGGAGGAGGAACAGACCCCCCTGAGCCTGGTCGAGAAGGACCAGGTGATCAACGAGGTCCTGGACGAGGTTTTCGGCCTGGGCCCGCTGGAGCCGTTGCTTCAGGACCCGACGATATCGGACATTCTCGTCACCACGCCGAAGCTGGTCTACGTCGAGCGCGCCGGAAAGCTGTACCGGACGCCGGTGGAGTTCAAAGACAACGCGCATTTGATCCGAATCATTGAAAAGGTGGTGTCGAGGGTCGGGCGCCGGGTGGACGAATCCTCGCCCATGGTGGACGCCCGCTTGCCCGACGGTTCGCGCGTGAACGCAGTTGTCCCGCCGGTGGCCGTGGATGGCCCGATCCTCTCGATCCGGCGATTTGGCCGGGTGCCGCTGACGGACAAGGACATGGTCCGCAATTTGACATTGACGGAAGGGATGATGGAGCTGATTAACGCCTGCGTGAAGGCGCGGCTGAATATCATCATCAGTGGCGGAACGGGCTCCGGCAAGACGACTTTGCTGAACGTGCTGTCGGCGGTGATTCCGGAATCGGAGCGCATCGTGACGATCGAGGATGCGGCCGAATTGCAGCTCCGGCAGGTCCACGTGGCACGCATGGAGACGCGGCCTCCCAACGTGGAGGGTGTGGGCGCAATCAAAATCCGGCAATTGGTGATCAACGCACTCCGTATGCGCCCCGACCGCATCATCGTGGGCGAGGTCCGTGGCGAGGAAGTGCTGGATATGATGCAGGCCATGAACACGGGCCACGACGGCTCGCTCACCACGATCCACTCCAACAGCCCGCGCGATGCGATCTCGCGCATCGAAGTCATGATGGGTATGGCGAACGCGAATATGAGCGTGCGATCCATCCGTCAGCAGGTCAGTTCGGCGGTCGATCTGTTTGTGCACGCGGCGCGCTTCAGCGACGGCACCCGGCGTGTGACCCACATCACCGAGTGCGTGGGGATGGAGGGCGAGATGACCACGACGCAGGACATTTTCCTGTTTGAGAAAACGGGCATCACGCCCGACGGCAGGATCACCGGGCGCTTCCGCGCCACGGGTATCCGGCCGAAATTCTATGAGAAGCTGAAGGGCGCCGGTTTCCAATTACCGGCGTCGATGTTCCAGACGGTTGTGGAGATCTCCTAGGGGCGCGCCATGACAGGACTCTGGGTTTATCTCTTCTTGAGCTTTTTCGGAGTCATCCTGGTGGCCTTTGCCGTGGGCTTCAAATTCCTGGAGACACAGCAGAGGATCAAAGTCGAAAAGGTGTTGAAGACCGCGCCGACAACGGCACCGGTGGCCGAAACGAACCTCCTCCGGGACCAGGACCGAGACTCCGACTCGGCTCCTTCCTTCTTCCATAATTTGGGCATAGTGCGAAAGCTGGAGCAAGACCTGCGTGCCGCCGGGCTGCAGTGGCGGGTCGAAGCCGTGCTCCTGGCCGTGCTCGTACTGGCCGTATTGGGCGCTCTCATCGGCAGCCAGTATTCAGTACTCGTGTTCCAGAATGTGAGTATCATCGGCCTGGCCATCTTTCTGGGCGTCATGCCGATCCTCTATATCCGGCACAAACGCGGGAAGCGACTGGCGGAGTTTGAACGGCAGTTCCCGGAGGCGTTGGATTTCATGGCACGCTCGGTCCGCGCCGGCCACGCTTTTTCAGTCAGTCTGGAGTTGTTGGCGAGTGAGACGCCGGACCCGCTGGGGTTTGAATTCCGCAAACTGGCCCACGAGTTGAACCTCGGCTCACCGTTCAGCGAGGCGATGGGAAACCTCGTTGTGAGAGTTCCGCTGATCGATGTGCGGTTCTTCGTATCCACGGTGCTTCTGCAGAGGGAGACTGGAGGCAACCTGGCGGAGACCTTGACCAACCTGGCGCACCTGATTCGTGAACGTTTCCGGTTGAAAGGATCGGTCAAGGCGGCGGCGGCCCACGGCAAGATCACGGCCACGGTGTTGACGCTTTTGCCGATTGTCTTGGCAATCGGGCTGTCGGCGGTGGCACCAACCTACCTATCCGGTATGGCCAAGGATCCCACCGGCCGGTACCTGATTCTGGGATCGATTGTCGGCCAGTTGCTCGGCTTTCTGGTTATGCGGAAGATCGTGGACATCAAGGTTTAGCAACATGGTTCTTCTCATCTCGGTGCTGCTGTTCATTTTCCTCTCGGTGGCCATCATCTGGTTCGGCTACCGCCGCTTCGCCAAGCCCGGCCGGGTGTTTGAACAACTGGCGGCCGCTTCGCAACCGGGCTATCTGGGCGAGGACGACGGGCGGCAAAGTGTGCTCGGGCAGGTGGTCACGACGATTCAGTGGCTGGGTGAAAAAATACCGATTTCGCCCGAAGAGGCCTCCGCCACGCAGAAAGAAATGATCGCCGCGGGCTACCGCAGCGATAGGTCCCCGGCCATTTTCAATGGGCTGAAGATTGTGTGCGCGGTTGCGCTTGCCGTCGTGGCCTATTTCGTGCGCAGTCATATTACATCAAACTCCATGTTGGGCATCGTTCTGATCGCTGCGGGAGCGGGCGCCGGCTACTTCCTGCCGAGTTTCGGTCTGGATGTTTTGATTGACCGGCGCAGAGAACGCCTGCGCATGTCGCTGCCGGACGCGTTGGACCTGATGGTGGTTTGCGTGGAGGCGGGCCTGGGCCTCGATCAGGCGCTGCGGGTGGTTAGCCGGGAACTGCAAATTGCCCACCGGGAGTTGAGCGAGGAGCTTTCGCTGCTATCGCTCGAAATGCGGGCGGGCACTAAGCGCGCCGACGCTTTCAGCCATCTGGCCAGCCGTACCGGCGAGAATGAGATCAAGAAACTGGTGGCAGTTCTCATTCAGACCGATCGATTCGGAACCAGCGTTGCGGAAGCCTTGCGGACCCACTCGGATTTCATGCGCGTGCGGCGCCGCCAGGAGGCCGAGGAAAAGGCCAACAAGATTGGCGTCAAGCTGATCTTCCCAATTTTCTTCCTGATCCTGCCAGCGACCATGGTCGTCGCGGCCGGTCCCGGCGTGCTCATGATTTTCAGGCAACTGCTTCCGATGATGCAAGAAATGCAAGTCAAGTAAGGAGAATTGATCAACGAACAGATACATAGAGAACCCTTTTCATGCTCCCCTCCATCATGCCAGTCAAAATATTCGTGGCGGCTGGTAATGACAAGTTGATAACCACGGACCAACTAGTCCCAGAAGTGAACTAGAATCCAATTAGGAGAATTCGATGGACCAAAAAACAATTCAGATTATTCTTTGGGTTGCAGCCGGCGTCATCCTGATACTTTTCCTTATGAGGCGCCGTAAGCGGAAGCATACTGGCGTATAGCCAATCGAACGGCCTGGCGGCCCCGGCCACTGGTCAAAGGGGCCGCCTACCCACATCTTCTTTTCAGTGTCGGAAATCGCGTGCGGGGGAAATAGCGCCTGGTCCCAAGGCACGGGCGTGGTTTCCGAATGCGGTTGTGGAGTGGTGCCCACCTTTTGACCCGCGGCCGGGTTTGGGTCGGACAGCGGGCCGGGCGGGTCTCTGCGTATCCACAGGGGAAAATCCCCGAAGCGGGCGCTTCTTCAGTGCCTGGACAATCCGGAAGGTGACTAGTTTTACTCTTTCTGAACCGCAGGAACCGGGCGGAAGGCCGGCGCCGACTCCAACCAACGGCAACTCAAGACTCGAGATGCGGATCGCGATTCAGATGGGTCAAGGGTTGCGAATCAGGCGCAGCACTGGCCTGCTTGCTGTTCGCGCCTGGCTGGCGCAACAGTTGCGCTTGGGGCCAACTGCCGCTCATCCGCATCGCCGTCGCGAGTCAATGGGGGATAGCGCGCCGATCTGAACTCGGGGCGCAATAGGCGTTGCTGGCCGCCCACCCGGCTGCAACTCCAATAACGCTGTCACAGTCGGGGCGGGGTGGAGCGCACGTTTCTTGCTTTCCAAGGCAATCGGGTTGGGCCGGGCTGCCTTAGCGGGGCAACTCTGGAGCAAAATGAAGAGAGAGGCATTTTGATGGAAGAGAAGGCGTTTGTCGATTACTACGAACTGATGCAGATCAGTCCCAACGCGGAAATCGAGACGATCCAGCGAGTCTACCGTATGCTCGCGGCGCGCTATCACCCCGATAACCCGGAGACGGCCGATGCCGACCGTTTCATGCTGCTCAACGAGGCCTACGGAGTCCTGTCCGACCCGGATGCGCGCGCCTCCTACGACCTGACCTATCAGACCGGGCGCACGTCACCGATGGAGATTTTCAACCTGAAGGAGTTTGCCATCGGTATCAGTGGCGAAAATCATCGTCGCATGGGGCTCCTATGTCTGCTCTATAACCGCCGCCGCACCGACCCGGACAAGCCCGGCATGTCTTTGTTGGAGTTCGAGAAGGTGATGTCGTTTCCGCGGGAACACTTGATTTTCACCATCTGGTATCTGCAATCGAAAGGTATGCTCAAGCAGGGCGAGCAAAGCGATTTCGCCATCTCCGCGGAAGGAGTGGATTACATCGAGCAGCACCTGCCCTCCAACCAGATTCTTTACAAGCTTCTTAAGTCGGCCGAGATGGGTTCGGCACATTCGGCCGACATGCGAGAGGAGGCCCGCGAGGACCGGAATCGGTAGTCCGCCCTCTGCCTGCCGTTCACAGCAAGTGCGCGATTGCCAGCAAAATCGCGGTGACGGCGATGATGACACCGTGTGGCGTTCTTAGCGCGCCGGGATGGTGCAGGTCCACTTGAGGCTGGTTCTTATAGGGCGCGCGGAACATGGCCAGTTCCTTTACGATCTGCCCGACGTTCCACAATGTCGAGTATAGCCGCCCATAGGTCAGCGACAGCATAACGCCCACCACGCCCCCGAGAACGGCCGTGACCATGAAGAGAACGAACCAACTCAGTGGACCCGCGATGCTGCCGAGCGCGGCCATCAGCTTGACATCGCCGGCCCCCATGCCGCGCAGCAGATACAGCGGCAGGTAGATCAACAGGGCCAGGCCGAATCCTTCGCCGGCCGTCAATAGCCCGCGCGCCCCCTGGAGATAGATCTGCGCGCTGAAACCGGCCAGCAGTCCTGCCACGCACAGCCAGTTCGGAATTCGGCGGAATCGCCAGTCATAGATCGCTGCGGCAATCGCCACGCTCAGCAGCAGCGCGCGCAGCAGCAATGGCAGAGGCTCGATGTGAAAAGGCATCAAGGGCATTATATGCGGCCCAGTGCCATGTGCAGGGGCGATCTCGCATGTACCGCCGCCCGCCGCCATCCACCGCGTAGATGATTCAACGTTCCCTCGCATCTTCGCGGCTTAGCCGCGGGCGCGCCGCCTCAAGCCACGGGCTCCAGCACAATCTGATCGCCGGCCACCGTGCCCGTGGCGTCGATCGTGCCGGCGGCCAGTTCGATCACTGAATTCGCCCGCAGGCAGACTGCAATGCGCCATGGCCTCAATAAAGGACGGCAGCGGACCACGCGCAGACGCCGATCCAGAAACAACACGTCGATCGTGAAGCGCATGAAAAAGCAATGCACGGCTTCACAGGGCTCCAGCCAGATCGCTTCGCCCGGGGGCGCCGCGTCAATCCCCAGCCACCCTTTGCGGCGAGACTGGCTGTCATGAGCCAGGGTCACGGCGCCGGCCAGAACTGCGCCGGACCGTGCGTTAACGATTCTGAACTGCTGCGCCATCTGCCATCGGTCTCCCTTTGAGCAGTCTACTTCTTCGATGCGGCCCGCGGGCCCAATACGTTCAATCTGTGCGCCGCCTTTCATGCATGCGGAAAGCTTGATAGGATGGCGGCAACTCCACGCCGCGCGCTGGCCGTGCCCTTCAGCGGCCGCTCCATCGGTGGGCGGCGTTTCACATGCGGAGGGCCTTGTGGGAAAGTGGGAAGGGCCGCGGAAAGCCCGGTGTTGCCTCCATGCTTGAGAACATCAACCTGGACAAGAAGCTCTCACGTGAGGAGTACAAGCGCATTCTTCCAGGCCTGCAACGACGCCTCTACGACCTGGAGAAGGCGTGTTGGGATCACGACGCTCCGACCATCGTCGTTTTCGAAGGCTGGGACGCGGCCGGCAAGGGCACCACGATCGCCACTCTGACTCAGCGGCTCGATCCACGGGGCTTCAAATTGTACCCTGTCACCGCGCCGCGCACTTACGAAATGCAGCGCCCGTGGCTGTGGCGCTTCTGGCTGAAGGTACCCAACCGCGGCGAGATGGTGATCTTCGACCACAGTTGGTACGGCCGTGTCTTGGAAGAGCGCGTCGAGCGGATTACTCCCGAAAAAGTCTGGCGCGAGGCCTATCGCGATATCGTCGAGTTCGAGCGCATGCTGGCCGACGATGGAACCACGTTCGTGAAGTTCTTCCTGCACATTAGCCGGAAGGAGCAGAAGAAGCGTTTCCAGGCCATCGAGGCCAATCCCCTCGAAGCCTGGCGCGTGACTGCCTCGGACTGGGCTCGCCATAAGAACTACGGCCAGTATCTCGAGGCCGTCGAGGAGATGCTCGAGCTGACCGAATCCGAGTATGCTCCCTGGACCATCGTGGAAGCGACTTCCAAGTCCTACGCCCGCCGCAAAGTCTTCGACACTATCATCCAGGCCCTCGAAAAACGGCTCGGTCCGAATGCGCCGCCGCGCATCGAGTTGACCGATCGGGGCGCCCGGGACGCCGAACTTCGCGCGGCCATGGATTCGCTCACCGGAGGCGGACTCTGATGCTCGACACCATCGACCTGACCCTCGCTCTCGATCGCGAATCCTACGTCCGCGAGCTCACCCGCCGGCAGGTCCAACTGCGCGAACTCGGCTATCAGGTCTACCAGCGCAAGCGTCCCGTGATTATCGTGTTTGAGGGCTGGGACGCCGCCGGCAAGGGCGGCGCCATCAAACGTATTACGGAGAAACTCGATCCTCGCGGCTACGTCGTCTATCCCATCAGCGCCCCGCAAGGCGAGGACAAGACGCGCCACTACCTCTACCGCTTCTGGCGGCGCCTGCCCGAGCGCGGTCAGATCGCGATCTTCGACCGATCCTGGTACGGCCGCGTGCTGGTCGAGCGGGTCGAGGGCTTTGCGACCGAGGAGCAGTGGAAGCGGGCCTACAAAGAGATCAATTCCTTCGAACGGCAACTCCGCGACTTCGGCGCGATTCTACTCAAGTTTTTTATCCACATCTCGCGCACTGAACAACTTCGCCGTTTCGAGGAGCGCAAGGCAATCGGTTACAAGGCCTGGAAGCTCACCGACGAAGACTGGCGGAATCGGGACAAGTGGGGCGCATACGAGGAAGCCGTGGAGGAGATGCTGGTCCGCACCAGTACCCGCACCGCGCCGTGGTGCGTTGTCGAAGGCAACGACAAGTGCTGGGCCCGAGCGAAGGTACTTGCGAAGCTTGTCGAAGTGCTCTGCCAGGAACTCGACTACGAGCCCGCGGATCCGCTTGCTCGCCAAGAGCGCAAAAGAAAAAAGGCCAAAGCCCGTTCGGCTGGCAAAGCACCGTCCGACCGGCTCGTGACGAAAAAGAAGGTGACCAGGCGAGCGCCAAAGCCTCGCACCACCTGATGCTCCGCTCTACGGAGCGCGTTGCGCGCCCATTCGCCTTGACTTGAGCGCTACTCCGGCCCCGGCGCGGCGTTGCATTGGACGGCTCTTCCGATGTAAACTGCAGCGAATTGCTATACCGCGAAGGAGAATTGGACGATGAAGGCTCCCTTGATCAGCATCTCCAGATTGGAGGAGTTTCTCGTTACTTGGGTCATTTGCTTTGCCGTGATCGCTATCGGGATCGCTCTCCGCGATTCAGTGAAGGGGCCAAACAAGAAAAAGACAGGGGTCTGGAGTGCCAACATACCTTCTCTCGTCCTCGCCGTCATCATCTTCGCTATTCGCTATATCATTCCCTGAATCCGTGGCGTCCCTCGTTGTTTCACCTCCTGCGGCCTGCTTGCCGCTGACGTCCATCAGCGTTGGCGCGGCCTCCTTGGTTTCCTCAACTCGCCCTTTCCGGTCATCCGGGCCTACGCCATCCGGTCCTCTGGATCGTCCCGCGCGGCGCGCTGGATTGAACTGGGCCTGCGGGCTCGCCAGCCTCTGTCGGCAAGTGTCAGGATAGAGTCTCGGAGCTATGATTAACGGCAAAAGAATCGTTGTGGTGATGCCGGCCTACAATGCCGAGAAGACGCTCGCGGCGACTGTGCGGGAACTTCCCGATGTGGTGGACCACATCATCCTCGTGGACGATCACAGCACTGATGAAACGGCCGCCCTGGCCCGTCAACTCGGCCTTACCGTTGCCGTTCACGAAAGCAACCGCGGCTATGGCGCTAACCAGAAAACCTGCTACTCCATGGCTCTCGACGCGGGCGCCGATGTGGTCGTCATGATTCATCCGGACTACCAGTATTCGCCGCTGCTGGTGACGCCCATGGCGGGCATGGTCGCCTATGGCGTTTACGACTTGGTCCTCGGCTCGCGCATTCTTGGAGGCCAGGCGCGACGTGGTGGCATGCCGCGCTACAAGTATTTCTCCAATCGCGCCCTGACCTTCTTTCAGAACTTCTTGCTCGGCGCGAAGCTCTCCGAGTACCACACCGGATTCCGCGCCTACACCCGGCAGTTGCTTCTCGCTCTGCCCATGCAGTACAACTCCGAAGATTTTGTTTTTGACAACCAGGTTATCGCCGAGGCGCTCTTCATGCGGGCGAGCATCGGTGAAATCTCCTGCCCGACGCGCTACTTTCCCGAAGCCTCCTCCATCAATTTGCGCCGTAGCATCGTCTATGGCTGGGGCGTCGTTTGGACCACGCTCCTGGCGTTATTTGCAAAATGGGGCCTGCTCCGCTCGCCTCTGTTTGACCCGGCCCGCCGTCTTGGCTCAACCTCCGCGGCCGGCGCGAATTCCGGCCCAAGCGGCTGAAGCGGCCTTGATTCGCGTTTTTCCGCCCCGCCCGCTCCCGTCCCTCCGCTCGCCAGCCCCCTCGGCTTGGCATAGCATCAGGGGAAGGCTTATCCGCGGACCACTATGTTGCAACCTGCCACTCCCCCCAATTCAACCAGCCCGGCGCTCGGCTCCGTGGCCCAGCGGCTGGTCTCGCTCGATGCCTTCCGCGGCACGACCATGGCACTCATGGTGCTGGTCAATAATTCTGGCGATTGGAGCCATACTTACGCTCCGCTCTCCCATTCCACTTGGAATGGCTGGACCATTACCGACGTCGTTTTTCCTTCGTTTCTGTGGATCGTCGGCGTGGCCATCACTCTCTCCCTCGGCGGACGCTTGGCGCGCGGTGTCGCAAAATCGCGCCTCATGTTGCAGGTCCTGCGGCGTGCCGCCATTCTCTATGCGTTCGGCGTGGTGGGCTACCTTTTGCCCAATTTCGATTTCGGAACCATGCGCCTGCTCGGCGTGCTGCAGCGCATCGCCATCTGCTATCTGATTGCCTCGGCCATCTATCTCTACGCGCCGCGCATCCGCATGCAGATTCTGTGGATCGTCTCTTTACTCGTCGGTTACTGGCTCATCATGACCCTCATTCCGGTGCCCGGCTACGGCGCCGGCCGCCTGGACGTCGATGGCAATCTGGCGCACTACGTCGACCGCATCGTCCTCGGCCATCACAACTACGCCTTCACGAAAACCTGGGATCCGGAAGGCATCGTGAGCACGCTGCCCTCCATCGCCACGGCTTTGTTCGGCATCCTGGCCGGGCATCTCCTGCGCCTGTCGCACGACCTGGATTGGAAAACCACCCGGCTGTTTTTCGCCGGCAATGCCCTGATCGCTCTGGGCCTGATTTGCGATATCTGGCTGCCGATCAACAAGGCCCTCTGGACCAGCTCCTTCTCGCTCTTTATGGCGGGCCTCGATTTCGTGCTTCTGGCAGGCTTTGTCTATCTGATTGACGACCTCGGCTACAAGCGCCTGGTCCGGCCGTTCGTGATCTTCGGCATGAACGCCATCACCATCTATATGCTCTCGGAGTTGCTGGCCATCGCGCTCGGCGCGATCCAATGGCACGCCGCCGCGGGCTCTATTTCATTGGGGTCCTGGCTTTTCGACCACTGTTTCGCGCCCCTCGCCTCGCCCTACAATGCCTCGCTGCTGTGGGCCCTGGCATTCGTCGCACTGATGTACCTGGCGGCCTACGCCATGTATCGCCTGAAATGGTTTATCCGCGTTTGATGTTTGGACGCGCGCTGGGTCCGCGCTGTAGATTACCGTTGGAATTGGATAACGCTATGTCACAACCAACCCGCCGTTCGCTCCTTGGTGCCGCGCTGCCTCTGGCCGTCGCGGCCGTATCTTCCGCCCCGCCGGCGTCCGCTGCCGGCAAGAAGCCCTTCCGCCTGGGGCTGATCATTTCGCCGGATGCAAAACCTGAGCAGGAATTCGGCAAACTGCGCGATCTCAAACTCACCACGTGTTTCGTCTCGACCAACCGCTATGACGCGGCCTGGGCCGCGCAGATCAAACAACTGCTGGAGCGCTTCGAGATCGAGCCCACCGCCGTCGAGACGCTGGGACCGGGCCAGATGGTGTGGGACTTCATGCAAGGTCCCGCGACGATCGGACTGGTTCCGCGCAACACGCGCCAGGCCCGCGTGGATGCGCTGAAACGCGGCTCCGATTTCGGCAAGCTCATCGGCGCGCCTCTGCTCCAGACCCACTGCGGCTTTATTCCCGAGGATCCCAATGACGCGCTCTACCCCGAGTTGGTCGCCGCCGTGCACGACGTGGCCGCGCACTGCAAAGCCAACGGCCAGATGTTCCTGTTTGAGACGGGTCAGGAAACGCCCACCACGCTGATGCGCGCCATCGCGGACATCGGGCTGGACAACGTGGGCGTGGGCCTCGACACTGCCAACGTGATCCTCTACGGCAAGGCCAATCCGGTCGATGCTGCCCTCATCCTCGGCAAACACGTGCGCGCCGTCCACGCCAAGGACGGCCGCTGGCCGACCGATCCGCGACGCCTCGGCGAGGAAACGCCGATTGGCAGCGGCCTGGTCGATTTCAAGAGAGTTTTCGGCATTCTGAAGCGCAACGGCTACACCGGCGCGATCACCATTGAGCGCGAAATCTCCGGGCCCAAGCAGGTGGAGGACGTCCGGCGCGGCGCCGCGTATCTGCAGAAGATCATCGACGAACTGGGAGCCTGAACCCAGCCGGAATTGCCAGCCACGGCGAGGATCGCGAATCCCGGTTCGTATCCGCCAGCGGCAACGCCGTACCTGCAGGCTGAACAGCAGCCGGGCGCGATTCGATTCCCGGACGCGCGAGACGCTAGTGGTCTGACCGTGTGATGTCGTGCGGTTCTCGGACATCTACTCTCCCGAAAATCCAACGCCGCAGCTCTTGTCATGATTAGTGGGCCGCAGGCCCATGCTGGCTCCCTTCGGTTGTGGCAACGCGGCTCGGGGCGGATTGGGCCCAAACGAGGCCCGGCCTGTGGGCCGGAGTTGCTTCGCCGAGAGCAGAGTCAGGCCTCAGGCGGTTAGGTCTTCAGGAGCGTCAGGATGGCCTGTGGGGCCGAGTTGGCCTGTGCCAGGGCGGCTACGCCGGCCTGCAGCAGGATCTGGGCCTTGGTCAGGTTGGCAGCCTGCTGGGCGAGGTCGGCGTCGCGAATCTGCGATTCGGAAGAGGCCTCGTTGGTCACCTGGGTAGCGGCCAGGTTCAGGGCGTAGTTGAGGATGTTCTCGCTCTTGCCGACAGCGGCCTGAGCCGAGCCGAGCGTCGCCACGGAAGTCGCGATCGTGGCGACAGCGGCCGCTCCGCCGGCCTGGCTGCTGATGTCGATGGCGCCGAGAGCGGATGCCGCGGTGCCGGCGACCGCAAAGCCCAAAGCGACGGCACCACCGAGCGCTCCAGCGACCGTCGGCGCGTCGGGGGCGATGGGTTCGGTCGTGGAGAACGTGAGGTGGCCGGTGGGGTTGAGAGAGGCCGAGAAATTGGCCGCGGCGAAGTCGGGGTTGGCCAACGATTGTTGCGCGATGGCGTTGTTGACCGCGGAAAGCAGTTCGGTTTGCGTCGAGACGCCGCCGAGACCGACGGTGACCACGACACCGCCCGCGACGCCATAACTGGCGGGAACGGCAGTTGGAGCCGTGAAAGTGAAGGTGGCTGTCGTGTTGGCGCCGATGGCCGCGACCACTGCGGCGTTTGTCGTAAGGGCGACCGTGCCGGTCTCCGTGTTGGCGGTGAGACCCAGGCTGTTCGCGTCCACAGCGGCATTCGCAAGGCCTAAGGTCACAGTGCCGCCGCCGACACTTTGGCCGCCGCCGATGACCACATTGAGGTTGCCAACCATCGGACCGCCGCTGTTCATGCCGACGGCGGTTGCTTGGCGCGAAATTTCAGCCTGCGTGCTGGCGAATTCGGCCTGCAGCGTGGCGCGCGAACCAGTGAAAGTATCGGTCGCGGACTGAGTGGCCAGCGTATTGAGACGGTCGAGCAGGTTGCCGATGTTGCTCATGGCGCCATCGATGGTCTGCAACTGGGCCTGGGCGTCGTTGATGTTGCGGACGCCCTGCGTCAGGACCGCCTGGGAGTCACGCAAGCCGTTCGCCACCGCCAGTCCCGCGGCGTCGTCACCGGAGTCGACGATGCGCAGGCCGGAAGTGACTTCGTTGATGGTTTTCCCTTGGAAGGCATTGGTCTGGTTCAGGTAATACTGTGCCTGTAAAGAAGCAACGTTGGTGTTAATCGAAAACGCCATAGCTATTTCTCCCTGCGTGAGCCGAAGAACCGGCTGGAAATGGAATCGATAATCAGATTGGACACTGGCTGCTCCTTGCTTGGGTTTTGAGCGTCTCACTTTCCTGCCTGGTCTGCGCCAGGCGGGTGACCGTCGCAGAGTCGACCGACCCGGGAATGGCCGTGATGAATTGCACGAGAACCTCTCACGGCTGGCGGTGCCTGGTGCACCGTACTACCGCTGGTCCGTAGATCGTCCTAATAGGGGTAAGCCTGTAGATTGGCAGACGAAAGATAGCCAACTTGGGCGGCAGCCCGGCGCGAGCGTGGGCAGAGCCCGCCGGCTGAACGGCATCCAGGCGCGATTCGATCTCAGCAACTGGGAGATGCTAGTCTCCCTGAAGGAGCTTCTGTTTAGCGCTATGCCCCTGTGGGACGCGGATCTCTATCTTCAATTCGGCCAGGAACGCACACAGGCGGCCCTGGATCTTGCCGCGCGGATTGAACTCGAAAGGCCCCGCCGCATCGTCGATCTGGGCTGCGGTCCCGGCAACTCGACCGCTGTTCTGCGCGCCCGCTGGCCCGAGGCCGAAATCACCGGCCTGGACCGTTCGCCCGAGATGCTGGCCGAGGCCCGGCGCGCCCGGCCCGATGGTCGTTGGATCGAAGTCGACATCGCAGACTGGAGCGCCGCCGGGCCCTGTGACCTGGTCTTCTCGAACGCCGCTCTGCAGTGGGTGCACGGCCACGCGCTGCTGATCCCGCATCTGTTGGAGCAGGTCGCTCCCGGCGGCGCCCTGGCCGTGCAGGTGCCCATGCACTTCGACTCGCCGCTGCACCGCCGCATGCGCGAACTGGCACTCGACGCGCGCTGGCGCGAACGCATGGGCCCCGCTTTCAATGCTCTGGTGCGCGAACGCCCGGAGTTCTACTACGACCTGCTCGCGCCGCGCAGCGCGCGCCTGCGCATCTGGGAAACCGAGTACGTTCAACCCATGGATTCCGCCGCCGCGATCCTCGATTTCATCCGCGGCACCGGTCTGCGGCCCTACCTGGAGGCGCTGGCTGACGACACGGAACGCGCCCTCTATCTTGAGTTGCTCGCCGACGCCGTCGCGCACGACTATCCGCCCCGCCCGAACGGCAAGGTCCTATTCCCATTCCGGCGGCTCTTTTTCATCGCCTACCGCTGACACGCGCCGGCAAAACACCGCGGATTCACCGTGAAACGACCGTGCTTCTGCGGTGAAATCACGGTCCGCGCGCGGCGATTCACGGTGTTTTCAGGGTGCGGCACCGGCGTTTTTACGGTAAACGCGTTAGGATGCACGCTGCCATCCGCACCGCCGCCGCAGTGCAGGCGCATGAACGAGTACTCATGAAAGCCGGCGGTGACAAGCCGGACGCTGTGCCTGCCGCAATCGCCCG
>Ga0302320_10002906_pt1 | contig 40030 bp, 40 predicted proteins | sample Bog_T0_3_FD_202130 | JGI IMG/M metagenome (GOLD analysis project Ga0302320, IMG submission 202130) | Peat permafrost microbial communities from Stordalen Mire near Abisko, Sweden - Bog_T0_3 | ecosystem: Environmental > Terrestrial > Soil > Wetlands > Peat | place: Sweden: Abisko, Stordalen Mire... | reverse complement strand
CTCGCAGAAACGAAAGTCCTGCTGCCTGCCGTCCCACGGTGAGATGAACTCCGCGCCCCACTTCTGCATGCCAATGGCCCGTACTTCATCGGCAACCCCAAGCTGCTCGAGCAATGGCAGGTTCGCGGGCAGCAGGGACTCACCGATGTGGAAGCGCGGATGACGCGCCTTCTCGATCAGTGTTACACGATGGCCGCTGCGCGCCAGCAGCGCCGCGGAAGTTGACCCGGCCGGACCGCCGCCGATGATGAGAACGTCGGTGTCGCGCATGGACGCGAGTCTAGCTTATCTTGGCCTGGATGAATTTGCCGAGTGCCCGAATGGTCGGATATTCGAAAATATCGGTCATCTCGACGGCGCCCGGCCAGCGCTGCTCGATGCGCTCGTGGATCGAAATCAGCTTGAGCGAACTTGCTCCCAGATCGAACAGGCTTTCCTCGGGATCGATGCGGCGGCCATCGAGTTCGCCCTCGCAGAGGGTTTGTAATTGTTGCTCGATCGCGCCCCCGATCTGCGCATCAGCAGGCCGGGTACCGCCCATTCGCTCCATCTCTGCCAGTTCGGCATCGAATACGCCGTCGAGGTAGTCCTGTCCGAGCAGATGTCGCTGCACCTTGCCGCTGGTGGTCTTCGGTATGCGGCGCACGGGCACAACCGCATCCAGTTCGACTGCCGCCTGCGCACTCAGGGCGCGTGTCAATTGCCGCGCGAGCGGCAGGAAGCCACTCATGTTCTCCCGGTGCAGCACGAACGCCAATAGTCGTTCGCCATCAGCCGATGGCGGCCGGACGCCGGCAATGACGACCTTGCCAGGCGTGAGCCCCGGAACGCTTTCGGCCATTCGCTCCAGATCATGTGGATAGTAGTTCTGGCCGTTGACGAACAGTATCTCCTTTTGCCGTCCGGTAATGAAAAGGTCGCCATCGAGCAATAGCCCGAGATCGCCGGTACGAAGCCAGCCATCGCCTGTGAAGGCGAGGGCGTTCGATTCTGCGTCCTCGAGGTAGCCGCGCGTCACGTTATCGCCGCGAATCAGGATGTGGCCGACGCAGCGTTCCGGCAGCTGCCGGTCCTTATCATCGACGATGCACAGCTCGCAGCGCGGTACGGCGCGGCCGACACTGATAAGCTGCATGGCATCCTGCGACCCCGGCGCAACCTTGCGGGCTTCAGTGCCCACCCCCAGCCGGTGCCGGTCCAGGTGCACGGAACGCCTGGGAGTCCCCGGCGGGGGAAAGCTCACGGCCAGAGAGCCTTCCGCCAGTCCGTAAACCGGAAACATGGTGGTACGTTTAAGTCCTGTGGGTTCGAGTCGTGCCAGGAATTCATCGCACAGCTCGACGCTGATGGGCTCCGCGCCGTTGAACAGCAGGCGCACCGCCGAGAGATCCAGGCCGGCAGGCACGCGCTTGCCCAGAGCCTTGAGGTAGTGGCGGTACCCGAAGTTGGGCGAGCACAGCAGCGTAGCGCGCTCGCTGGCGGCGAGCTCAAGCCACAGCAATGGACGGCGCACGAACAGGTCCGTGGACATCAGGTGCGACTGCATGCAATTGGCAAACAGAGTCAGGTGGAAACCGATCAGCCCCATATCGTGGGTAAGCGGCATCCATGACAGCCCGATATCGTCCTCGCGGAGCCCGGCGGCTGCGGTGATGCCGTGAATGTTTGCGAGCAGATTCTCATGCGTGAGCACGACGCCCTTGGGCGAGCCGGTCGAACCGGAGGAAAACTGAATGAAGGCCGCGTCCTCGGGCCGCGCGCGGTGCAGCTTGCCGGTGCGCCCGATCGACTCGAGCTCATCGACCAGGAACGCGCGCCGGCGCAGCGATTCGAACAGTTCCGTAGCCCCGTGGGCGGCGGCGAAGGTGCCGATGCGCTCGAGCAGACGCCGCTCGGTATAGATGAAAGGTGTCTTGAGCTGATGCGCAATCCGCAACAGCTTGCGCCGATGCTCATCGCTGATGCCGGGTGCCACGGGCACGGGAATGATGCCGCCCAGTACGGCCGCCCAGAACGCATCGACGAAGGGCTCATTAGTCGACAGCAGCAGGATCAGTCGGTCGCCGGGCCGCGCACCGAGTTCCTGCAGGTGATACAGGATGCCGAGCGCGCGCTCGTAAATCTCCGCAAAGGTGACGGGTCGCGCGTCGCCTTCGCCTTCGAGGTAGACCACGCTGCGCGCTGCACCGCGGTTGGCCTCCATCAGCGCAGTCAGCGTAATCGAGTTCATGCGAGCGCGGAATTGTAACTGACATGGGCGAGGATGAAGCGCGCAGTGAAGTAGTGGAGGGCGGCGGCGCGCTGCGCAACACCATCTATCGGCGGTTGACGCGATCGAAGCGGCGCATGGGGCCGATGCGGCGCGCGCTCTACGCGCTGGCCGCGCCCGTGCTGGTAGCGCTCGTGCGGCTGGGGTGGAGCAGCTGCCGCGTCGTCGCCGTCGTGGGCGAGGAGCATCTGGACGCCGTGCTGGCCCGCGCGCCTTCCTTCCTGCCCTGCTATTGGCACCAGCATCAGCTTTTCTGCGCGCATTATTTATTGCGGGCCCAGGCACGCCGGCGCCTGCGTGCCGGGTTTCTGATCAGCCCGTCGGTGGACGGCGAACTGGGCGCCATGATCATCCGTCGCCTGGGCGGCGCCGTGATCCGTGGCTCCTCATCGCACACGGGCGCCCAGGCACTCAAGGGTTATTTCCAGGCTCTCATGCGCGAGCAGGTCTCTCCGGTCATCAATCCCGACGGGCCGCGCGGTCCGCGTTTCAAGTTCAAACCCGGCGCGGTGCTGCTGTCGCAACTTTCCGGAAGACCCATGCTGCCGCTCGCGTACGCGGCCTCGCGCGCCTGGCTCATTCACTGGGATCGCTTCGTGCTGCCGGTGCCCTTCTGCCGCATTGCGATCGCCATCGGACCGCCCTGCGATACGCCGCGAACGCTCGACGCCGAGGGCGTCCAGGGCATCGCCGACGCCATGGAGCGGGTCCTCCACGAGACCTACCGCACTGCCCGAGCAGCGCTATCGAGGAACTCTCTCTAGGGAAAATCAGGGGTTAGCTTGTATTCCTGCGTGTCTGTGCGAGAATCTGTGAAGTCATGTCCACACAGAAGCCGCCGGGCACCCCCGTCGATTTATCGGCGTCCGATGTCCTAGCTCCACAATTCTGGATTGGCAAGGCCGAGCGGCCGATGCCCGGTGTGGACGTTGCCTGCACCAAAATCGCAGTCGATCTGCAGAATATGCGGCACGAGGACGCCGAGGAGTCCATCCGGCGCAGCCTCGAGATACTGCGCGAAGCCACCTCGGCCGATGCCGCCTTTGCCGTGTTCTTCGATGCCAGCGCGCGTCATGTCGAATCGGTGGTGTGCGCACGCGGTCATTTTGCGCAGTGCCATCCCGAGGCGCTGCGTGGCGCCGCCGTCGAGTCGCTGCCCTGGCTCAGTGGCCGGGTCGATCACCTGAAGCTGTCCGAATTCCGCGATACTGCATCGCCGCGCCGCGATCAGGCCGAAGACGCCGGTACCCTGGCCGAACTGGCCATCGGGGCGGCGCTCATGGTGTCCTTCCGCATCAAGGACAAGCCGGGGGGGTTCCTCGGGTTGGCCTATGGGCTGCCGCGCGGCGGCTTTGACGTCAATCTGCAGTTGCTCATGAAGCTGCTGGGCACCAGCCTGGCGACCGGCCTGGAGCGTGTGCGCCTGTCGGTGGCTCTGAGCCGCCTCGAGGAGCGCAACGCGCTCGCCGAGCTGGCCGCGAATGATGGCCTCTGGGATTTCGACGTCGAAGGTAATGACGTGTACTTCTCGCCCCGATGGCGGGCGATGCTCGGCTACGACGAGGCCGATCTCAAGGGCGGTTTCGACTGGCGCAGCCTCGTGCATCCGGACGATTCCTCGCGCGTGCAAGCTGCCATTCGCGAGCACGTCGCCAGCAAGACCCCGATCTTCGAGAGTGTCCACCGCATGCGCCACCGCAGCGGCGATTGGCGCTGGGTCATCAGCCGCGCCAAGGCGCAGCTCGATGCGCATGGTCGGCTGCTGCGCCTGGTCGGTGTCGAACTCGACATCACCGAGCGCAAGCTCTACGAGGAAGCCCTGTTTCGCGAGAAGGAGAGTGCGCAGATCACGCTGCAGTCGATCGGTGACGGCGTGATCACGACCGACGCGGTGTCGACCATCGACTACATCAATCCCGTGGCCGAACAGCTCACCGGCTGGCGCCTCGAAGATGCCATGGGCCGCCCGGTCGAGGAGATTTTTCGCGCCTTCCACGAAGAGACCTGTGAGCCGCTGGAGAATCCTCTGACGGTATCGATCCGGCGCGCGCGCCCGATCAAATCGGTGCGGCCCATGCTGCTGATCCGGCGCGATGGCAATGAGCTCTACGTCGAGAGCACCGCTTCTCCCATCCGGGCCGGTAATGGCAAGGTCGGCGGCGGCGTGCTCGTGTTCCACGACGTCAGCGAGTCGCGCGAACTCAATCGCCGCCTGAGCTACCACGCCAGCCATGATCTGCTGACGGGCCTGGTCAATCGGCGCGAATTCGAGAACCGCGTGGAGCGCGCGCTCAAGAGCGCCAAGGCGCGCGAGGCCTCCTATGCGCTCTGTTACCTGGACATCGACCAGTTCAAGATCGTCAATGACACCTGTGGCCACAGCGCAGGCGATGCGCTGCTCGGCCAGATGGGCGCGCTGCTGAAGTCCAAAGTGCGCTGGCGCGATACGCTATCGCGCCTGGGCGGCGACGAATTCGGCATCCTGCTGGAAAGCTGTACGCTCGATGAGGCCATGCGCATGGCCGAATCCGTGCGCGAGTCGGTGCGCAATTTCCGCTTCAGCTGGGAAGAGCGCGTGTTTCGCCTGGGAGCGAGCATCGGCGTCGTGCCCATCACGGCCGACAACGAGGATGTCGCCTCGATCATCTCGGCGGCTGACAGCGCCTGCGCCGCGGCCAAGGAACTCGGCCGCAACCGCGTGCACAGCTTCGCGGAGAACGACATCGAGCTCATGCGCCGCCGGCGCGAGATGCAGTGGGCGGCGCGCATCAATGCCGCGCTGGAAGAGGGACGCTTCGAGCTGTTCCGCATGCCGATCATGCCGCTGCAGAAGCCCGAGATCGGCGCTCACTACGAGCTGCTGCTGCGCATGCGTGATGAAAACGGTCGCATCGTGGCTCCCGACAACTTCATCGCCGCGGCCGAGCGCTACGGCATCACGCCGAGCATCGACCGATGGGTGGTCGAGAATGCGTTTCGCTGGCTCGTGTCCGAGGCCGATGAGCGCGAGCGGCTGGAGATGTGCTCCATCAACCTGTCGGGCCAGAGCCTGGGCGATGACAAGTTTCTGCCGTTTGTGATCGAGCAGTTCCACAAGAGCGGACTGGATGCCTCCAAGATCTGCTTTGAGATCACGGAAACCGCGGCCGTGGCGAGCTTCTCGCAGGCCAACCGCTTCATCCAGGCGCTCAAGCAGCTCGGCTGTAAATTCGCGCTCGATGACTTCGGCACCGGCCTGTCATCGTTCGGTTATCTGAAGCATTTCCCGGTGGACTATCTCAAGATCGATGGCAGCTTCGTGCGCGAGATCCTGCACGATCCGATCGATCGCGAGATGGTGCGATCGATCAACGAGATCGGCCACCTGACCGGCAAGCAGACCATCGCTGAGTTTGCCGAAAACGCCGAAATCATCCAGATGCTCCGGAACATCGGCGTCGACTTTGCACAGGGCTACGGCGTTGCCCAGCCCCAACGCGTGCTGAAGGCCATCACCAGTGGCGGCAACACTGCCGGAAACTAGGGGAGCGTTCGGCTTAGCCTCACTCCGGCAGAGCGTAGGGCAGCGGCAGGGCCCGCACGCGCAGCGGCTCGCCGGCCTCGGCGACCTCAGGGGCCTCGCCGCCGGACCCGTCAACAGCCTTAGGAAATGGCGCCACCGCCAGAAATTCGCAGCATCCGTCCGGGCGCTGCAATGCTTCGATCACGCGATACGCGCGGCCGTCTGCCAGATGACCCGAATCGCCCGGATTCAACACGCAGGGATGCAGGCTTTCAAAGCGTTGCATGCGCCGTTTGACCCGGCCGCGATAGTGCGCACGTGCGATCACTTCCTGGCCCGTGTAGCAACCCTTGGTGAAGGAGACCGCATCGATGCAGTCGAGGTTGAGCATTTGCGCCACGAACAGTGCCGAAGTGGCTGCGTAGACCTGCGGCTGGCCTTGCGCAATGTCGAGTGCGCGCCATTGCTGGCGAGTCATGTGGGCCGTCCCGGATTGGCTCGCCTGCGCGACGCCGATCAGCACCGCGCGATCATCGCCCAGCGCCCAGCTTTCCGGGAGTGCCAGCCGCGCGCCTTGCGCCCAGGCGCCCAATAGCGGCGTGCTGGCGCTTATATCGCTGATCACGAGCTTCGAGCGCAGCAGGTACCTGCGCAGCTGGGAGGCCACCGGATCGAGCAGCTCGCGCGGCAGCATTGCCAGGATCTCGTTGTCGGCGCGCGCGGCCAGCCAGAGCAGAGCCACGGTGCGGCCCTGCGGATTGTGCAGCCCCGCGCGCAGGATGGTTCCGGACGAGAGCAGCCCAAGATCGTTTGACAATTGACCCTGCAGGAATTTACCAGCATCCGCGCCCTCGAAGCGCAGCACGCCGAAGTCTTCCAGCCGGCAAGTGGCAGGGGATCCCGCCGTGGCGTGGTGGTCGGTCTGAGGCGATTCTGGCACACTTGCGATTATGCCGGTTCCGACCGACGATCCGCTCGATTCGGGGATTTCCACCGCGAGTGCTGCAACTGCGCTACTGCGTGCTCCTGAACCTAGGGCTGCGCCGCGGGAGGTCGGTGGCCCGCCGCTGCCCGAGCCGACGCGCTACGGAGACTGGGAAGTGCGCGGCCGCTGTATCGACTTCTGAACAGGAGTAGTCATGGCTGAGCGCCCGCTGTCACCTCATGTGACGGTATACAAATGGGCCTACACGATGACGCTGTCGATACTGCACCGGATCAGCGGTATCGCCCTGTTCGGTGCACTGATCGTCATGATCGTCTGGCTGATGGCCGTCGCCCGCGGGCCACTCTCGTACGCCGAGGCCATGTCCACGCTGGCCTCGGCTCCGTTCAAGTGCCTCATCGCCATCGCGCTGCTGGCCTTGTGCTATCACTTCTTCAATGGCTTGCGGCATCTTGCCTGGGACATTGGCTTAGGGTTCGAGCGCGCCCAGGCGCGCCGCAGCGCCGTGATCGTCGTGATCGTGACACTGTTGGCTTTCGCGATCTGCATCTACTACCTGGCGCGGTCCGGAGTGGGGGCCGCATGAGCCTTCGCAGCCCGCTCTCGCGCGTGCTCAACCATGGCGCCGCTCATGACGGGGTGAGCCACTGGTGGATCCAGCGCGTCAGCGCGGTGGCGCTGGCGCCCCTGTGCCTGTGGCTGACGGCATCGCTGCTGCTGCTGCCGACCCGTAATCATGCCGTCGTGGCGCACTGGATCGGACTGGGGCTGCACCCGGTGCTGCTGGTGCTGATGACGCTGCTGGCCACCTGGCATGCATGGCTCGGACTCCAGGTCGTCATCGAAGACTACGTGCCGCAGTCCGGCCCTCGCATCGCGCTGCAGCTGCTGTCCACGTTCACCAATGCGCTGCTGGCAACCACCGGCGTTTACGCCGTGCTGCGCATCGCGCTGCATGGGGTCGCATGAGCTTAGGTCAATGAGCGCTTACGAACTGGTCGATCATACCTACGATGTCGTGGTCGTCGGCGCCGGCGGCGCGGGCCTGCGCGCGACGCTGGGTCTGGCGGAAGCCGGTCTTTCCACCGCCTGCGTCACCAAGGTGTTTCCGACGCGCAGCCACACCGTCGCAGCGCAGGGCGGCATCAGCGCCGCGCTCGCCAACATGGGCGAGGACGACTGGCGCTGGCACATGTACGACACCGTCAAGGGCTCCGACTGGCTCGGCGATCAGGATGCCATCGAGTTCATGTGCAAGCAGGCCCCGGCCGCGGTCATCGAACTCGAACACTACGGCGTGCCGTTTTCGCGCACCGACGATGGACGAATCTATCAACGGCCCTTTGGCGGCATGACCACGCACTACGGCCAGGGTATCGCGCAGCGCACCTGCGCGGCGGCCGATCGCACCGGTCACGCGATGCTGCACACGCTCTATCAGCAGTCGATCCGTCACGAGGCGCAGTTCTACATCGAATATTTTGCGATCGATCTGCTCATGGAAGGGGAGGAATGCCGCGGCGTCGTCGCCATCGACCTCGCCACCGGCAAGCTGCATCGCTTCCGCGCGCAAGTGACCATCCTGGCGACCGGCGGCTACGGACGTGCCTATTTCTCCTGTACATCTGCCCACACCTGCACCGGCGACGGCGGCGGCATGGTGCTGCGCGCCGGCTTGCCGCTGCAGGATATGGAGTTCGTACAGTTTCATCCCACGGGCATCTACGGCTCAGGCTGCCTGATCACCGAGGGTTCGCGCGGCGAAGGCGGGTATCTGACCAATTCGGACGGCGAGCGCTTCATGGAACGCTATGCGCCCAACGCCAAGGATCTGGCCTCGCGCGATGTAGTGAGCCGTGCGATGACCATCGAGATCCGCGATGGCCGCGGTGTCGGCGCGCTTAAGGACCACATTCATCTGCATCTCGAGCATCTTGGGCCCGCCGTGATCCAGGAACGCCTGCCCGGTATCGCCGAGACGGCGCGCATCTTTGCGGGCATTGACGTCACGCGCGAACCGATACCCATCCTGCCGACCGTGCACTACAACATGGGCGGCATTCCCTGCAGCATGCAGGGCGAGGTGGTGACGCTGAAGGGCTCTGATGCCAATCATGTCGTACCGGGGCTCATGGCCGTCGGCGAAGCCGCGTGCGTCTCAGTGCATGGCGCCAATCGGCTGGGCTCGAACTCGCTGCTCGATCTGATCGTTTTCGGCCGCGAAGCGGCCCGGCACTGCGCGGAAGTCGCGCAACCCGGCGCCAAGCAGCGATCGCTGCCCAAGGATGCGCACGAGCCGGCGCTGGCTCGCCTGGATCGACTGCGGCACGCCCGGGGTTCACGCCCCACGGCCGCGATCCGGCTCGAGATGCAGAAGATCATGCAGTCCGACGCGGCTGTGTTCCGAACGGGGCAGACACTGGCGGAGGGCATTGAGAAGCTCGCGCACACCTACGAGTCCTTCGCCGACGTCGCGATTTCGGATCGCGGACTGATCTGGAATACCGATCTGATCGAGACGCTCGAACTCGAGAACCTGCTGATGCAGGCCATCGCTACGATACAGTCGGCGGGCAACCGGCAGGAGAGCCGCGGTGCGCACGCGCGCGAGGATTTCCCTCAGCGTGATGACGCCAACTGGCTCAAGCACAGTCTGTGCTGGGTGGACGAGCGCGGCCATGCCACGCTCGACTACCGACCGGTGCATCTGAACACGCTCACTGACGAAGTCGAAGTCATCGCGCCGAAGGCGCGTACCTATTGATCAGCGTCTGATCCTGGAGAGTTACCGATCATGGTCGAACTATCACTGCCGCCGAACTCGAGGATCGATGCGCGCGCCGGCAAACACTACCCGGCGCCCGCGGCCGCCCGCAGCGTGCGGCGACTGCGGATCTATCGCTTCGATCCGGAGCAGGGCGGCCGCCCGCGCATCGACACGTACGAAGTGGACATGGAGAGCTGCGGGCCGATGGTGCTCGATGCCCTGCTGAAGATAAAAAACGAGATCGACACCACGTTATCGCTGCGTCGCTCCTGCCGCGAGGGCATCTGCGGTTCGTGCGCCATGAATATCAACGGCCAGAACACGCTGGCCTGTACCAAGGCCTGCGATGAGTTCGGCGATGGCGAGATTCGGATCTATCCGCTGCCGCACATGGCCGTGGTGAAGGATCTGGTTACCGATCTGACACATTTCTACGCGCAGTACGCCGCCGTGAAACCCTGGCTGCAAAGCCGGACACCCGCGGCTCCCGACCGGGAACGACTGCAGTCAAAGGAAGACCAGGAACGCATCGATCGCCCCTCGGCGTGCATCCTGTGCGCCTGCTGTTCGACGGCGTGTCCGAGCTATTGGTGGAACTCCGAGCGCTACCTGGGACCCGCGGCGCTGCTGGCCGCGTACCGCTGGATAGTCGATAGCCGCGATGAGGCCACCGGCGAGCGGCTCGATGCGCTTGAGGACCCGTTCCGGCTCTACCGCTGCCACACCATCATGAACTGTACCGAGGCATGCCCGAAGGATCTGAATCCGGCCAAGGCGATCGGTGCCATCAAGCGATTGCTGGCGGACCGGCGCTACTGAGGCCGTGGACGAGGGGGCCAATCCGGAGGCGCAGAACCGCTCCCGGCTGTCTTGGCGCTGCCGGCGCGGCCGGCGGGAATGGGACGTGCTGCTGCTGGGTTGGCTGGAGCGGCATTTCGACACGGCCACGGCTCGCCAGCGGGCGGCCTTTGCGCGGCTGCTGGAGTTGCCCGACGCCGACCTCGAGCGCTTCCTGGCCGCCGCCGAGCACCCCCTGCAGGCGGAGCTGGAACCTTCCGGCCGGCCATCGCTCTAAACCTGGATACCATTACGTCAAATCAGACCGCCACGGGGCTTGGGTTTCATGAGCGGTTCAGCAGATACTCTGGATACTTCGAACTTTCAGGACCCTCTCCGGTCCATGCAGTCAGTATTACCGATGGCCCCTGATGCGAGTGATTTGAGCCTGGTGCAGCGGGTGCAACGCGGTGAGCGCGGCGCCTATGACCTTCTGGTCCTTAAGTACCAGCACAAGGTCGTCAAGCTGGTGATGCGTTATCTGCGGGACCCGGCGGATGCCGAGGATGTGGCCCAGGAAGCCTTCATCAAGGCGTACCGGGCGCTGCCACAGTTTCGCGGCGACAGCGCCTTCTACACCTGGCTGTACCGCATCGCCATCAATACTGCCAAAAACGCGCTGGCGGCCCGTGATCGCAACCCGGTGAGCTACGACTTCGACATGCAAAGCGGCGATGAATCCACCGACATGGTCAACCGGCTCAAAGACCCGGAGACGCCCGAGGGGCTGGCATTGACCGAGGAGATCCGCAACACGGTCAACGGCGCCATCGAGGCCCTGCCCGAGGATCTGCGAACGGCGATCGTGCTGCGCGAACTGGAAGGGTTGAGCTACGAGGAAATTGCGGCGTCGATGGATTGCCCGGTCGGGACGGTGCGCTCGCGCATCTTCCGTGCCCGCGAGGCCATCGATCGTCGCCTGCGAGAGGTTTTCGATGGCGGTTTGGGACGGGCGGAGGAGCTGGTCTGATGCAGGATGAACTGGAAAGCCAGCTGTCGGCGATGTTCGACGGCGAATTGCCCGCCGCGGAATGCCAGCTGCTGTCGCGACGATTGGATCGGGATGAGACGCTGCGTGCGCGCTGGTCGCGCTACGCACTGATCGGCGCCGCCATGCGCTCGGAGCCGGTGGCGACTGCGCGCAGCGGCTTTGCGCAGCGGGTCAGCGCGGCCATCGAGTCCGGGTCGCCGCGGCGGCCCGCAGCGTCACGACGGCGCCTGCGTCGCGGCAACCTGCTCTGGAGTGGCGCGCTGGCTGCGACGCTCGTCGCTGGAGTCGCAGGGCTAGGTGTCTCCTTGCTGCGCGATGCGGCACTCAACGGCGGCACGCAGGCGCCGCTGATGTCGGCGGCTCCCATCTCCCTGGCCCCGACTGTCGCCTCGACCATTTACCAGCCGGGCGCTGCCGCGGGCACCGGGGAGCGCACCTTTGGGGCCCCCGCCAAAGTAGCCAACCGTGGCTCGGACAGTTACGTGACGCCCAAGGGAACCCCGGGCGTTTCGACCATTTTGCGCACCCAGCTGGCCGACTACATCGTAGCCCACAGCGCGTATTCCGCGCCGTTGGTGCGGCGGAACGCACTGTCTGAACTGGCGACCAGCGAAGGCACTTTCGGCATCGCATTGAGCTTTGCGGGCGTGGCGGGTACGGCCCAAGGCACTGTAGCCGGTGGGGGCGATGCAACCAGGTTCAGTTCAGACGTCAGCCACTGACGTTTCCTTGCTCTCGGCCGTGCTGCGTGCCGCGGGCGGCAGCGCCGCGCTGTGCCTGGCGGCGCAAGTATGGGCGGCAGGCGCCGCCGTTCAGGACGATCCCCGGGACTGGCTGGCGCGCACCGACGAGGCGCTGTCGAATCGCAATTACGAGGGCGTGTTTGTGCACGAACACGCCGGAGAAACCGAAACCCTGCGCGTTATTCATCGCGTCGATGGCGAAGGGGTCTCCGAGCGACTGTTGTCGATGGACGGCTCGGGTCGCGAATTCATCCGCAAGGGCGCGCAGCTCATCTGCTATCTGCCCGATCAGCACATCGTGCTGGTGGAGAAAACGCCCGATGCGGCGCTGCTGCTGACCGGGCTGCCGCGCATCGATGCGAGCGCTGCCGGACAATACGGGATCACCGAGCTCGCGCGCGCCCGCGTCTCGGGCCGCGATGCGCGCGTGATCGCCATCGCACCCACCGATCAGCTGCGCTACGGCTACCGCGTCTGGATCGATGAGGGCACCGCGATGCCGCTGAAGACGCAACTGCGCGACAGTCACGGCGGCGTGCTCGAGCAGATCGTCTTCACCAGCCTGAAGATGCTTGTGCGCATCCCCAGGGCGGAACTCGAGCCGGCGGTCGACGCGCACGGTTATCGATGGATCAGGCGCGAATCGGAATCGGTCGATTCCAGCGCTCTGACGGTATCCTGGGAAGCCAACACGCTGCCCGCAGGGTTCCATATGACCGCGAGCGCGCGCCAGATCCTGCCCTCCGGCCCCGTGGAGCACCTGGTGTTCAGCGACGGGCTGGCTTCGGTTTCGGTGTTCGTCGAGATCGGCCGTGCCGCCGGCAGCGCGGCATATGAGGATGACGCCGCCACCCTCGGAACCTCTTCGGCCTACTCGACCGTTGTTCAAGGCTACCGTGTGACCGCGGTCGGCGAAGTACCGCCGGAGACCGTCCGGGTGATCGCGCGGGCCATCCATAACGCCGGACCGGATGCAGGCGCCGCGGAATCGGTTTCGGGCACCGCCGACGCGACGGCCGGCGTTGCCCACGGATTGTTCCCCACGGCTGATTCCAGCGGGCCGCCGGCTGCCGCCGGACCGGTGCGCGGATTCGGTGCCGAGACGCCGGGCTTCGGTACCTCCGCGGCGCCGATTTTCAGCCCACCGAGCAGAGCCCCCACGGGCGGGTCTGGCCGGCGTTGAGTCCCGATGCTCCCGTCGCGCTGACGCTGCTGACGCGTCCTGAGTGCGGTCTTTGCGAGGAAATGCTGGCCGATCTGCGCACCCTGGGGCAGCGGATATCACTGCCCGGACTTTCGGTCATCGACGTGGATTCCGATGCGGAGCTGCAGCGGCGCTACGGCCTGAAAATACCGGTGCTGTTGCTCGATTCGGTGCCAGTCTGCGCTCATCGGCTGGATGTGGCGGAGCTGCAGCGGCTGCTGCGGCGGCCTTGAGGCTATAATCCGCGCGCCCCGCTCCTGGGGCATCCAAGTCTGCTGATGCAACGCATACGTAACTTTTCCATCATCGCGCACGTCGACCATGGCAAATCAACGCTGGCGGATCGCCTGATCCAGCTTTGCGGCGGTCTGGAGGCCCGGGAGATGCAGGCCCAGGTTCTGGACTCGATGGACCTGGAGCGCGAGCGCGGCATCACTATCAAGGCGCAGAGCGTTACCTTGCAGTACGTTGCCCACGACGGTGAGCGATATCAGCTCAACCTGATCGACACCCCGGGCCACGTGGATTTCTCATACGAAGTCTCGCGCAGCCTCGCTGCCTGCGATGGCGCGCTGCTGGTGGTGGACGCCTCTCAGGGCGTTGAGGCGCAAAGCGTCGCCAATTGCTACACCGCCATCGAACAGGGTCTGGAAGTGCTGCCGGTCATCAATAAAATCGACCTGCCCTCGGCCGATCCGGACCGCGTCATGGTGGAGATCGAGGAGATCATCGGCATCGATGCCACCGACGCGGTGCGGGTCAGCGCCAAGACCGGTGAGGGCGTTCCGGAGCTGCTCGAGGAGATCGTGCGCCGCTTCCCACCGCCCAAGGGTGACCCCGCGGCTCCCCTGCAGGCACTCATCGTGGATTCCTGGTTCGACAATTACGTGGGCGTGGTCTCGCTGGTGCGCGTGATGAACGGCACCCTGGGCCGCGGTGAGAAAATCCGCGTGATGTCCACGGGCCGCAGCCACTCTGTCGACAAACTCGGACGCTTCACGCCCAAGCCGATCGCGCTCGAGTCGCTGTCCGCCGGCGAGGTGGGATTCATCATCGCCGGTATCCGTGAGATCGATGGCGCCCCCGTCGGCGACACCATCACACTCGATGCGCGCCCGTGCGAGACGCCATTGCCCGGCTTCAAGCAGATCCAGCCGCGCGTGTTTGCGGGCGTGTTTCCAGTCAACGCCGAGGACTACGAAAACTTCCGCGATGCGCTGGCCAAGCTCAAGCTCAACGATTCGGCGCTGCACTACGAGCCGGAATCATCGACCGCGCTGGGCTTCGGCTTTCGTTGCGGTTTCCTGGGCCTGCTGCACATGGATATCGTCCAGGAGCGGCTCGAGCGCGAGTATTCGCTCGAGCTCATCACCAGCGCGCCGACCGTAGTCTACGAGGTCGCGCGCACCGATGGCACGCTCATCTACGTGGATAACCCCGCCAAGCTGCCGGTCTCCAACGAGATCAGCGAGATCCGCGAGCCGATCATCACGGCCAGCATCCTGGTGCCACCCGACTATGTCGGCGCGATACTGGGGCTATGCAGCGAGAAGCGCGGCGTGCAGAAGAAAATGCAGTTCCTCGCCAACTCCGTGTCGCTGCAATACGATCTGCCGCTGGCCGAGGTGGTGCTGGATTTCTTCGACCGTCTCAAATCGGCCAGTCGCGGCTATGCCTCCTTCGACTACGATTTCAGCCATTTTCAGGCCGCTCCGCTGGTGAAGCTTGATATCCTGATCAACGGCGACACGGTCGATGCGCTCTCGATCATCGTACACAAGGACAGCGCCTATGCCCGCGGCCGGGAGCTGGTCGACAAGATGCACGAGCTGATTCCCCGCCAGATGTTCGAGGTGGCCGTGCAGGCGGCGATCGGCAGCCATATCATCGCGCGCGCGACCGTCAAGGCGTTGCGTAAAAATGTGCTCGCCAAGTGCTACGGCGGCGACATCACGCGCAAGCGCAAGCTGCTGGAGAAGCAGAAGGAAGGCAAGAAGCGTATGAAACAGGTGGGGCAGGTCGAGATTCCGCAGGAAGCGTTCCTGGCGGTACTCAAAGTGGGTCGCAAATGACGCAGTTGTTGTCGACTCTGTTGCCGGTTCTGGCGTGGGCGGCGATCCCCGTGACGCTGATCGCGGTCATCGATGACTGGTTCCTGCGGCCGCGGCGGCGCATGGCCCAGGGCCGCGCCGAGCAGCCGGATCCGCCCCTCATGCGTGGCTTCTACCTGCTGCTCCCCGTGGTGCTGATCGCCGTCGTGCTGGAGCTGCTCGGCTCCGAGAAACTCGATTTCAGCCTCGTGCTTATCATCGTCGTGGCCGCCGCGGGGACGGTCTGGCTGATCGATCACCTGTTGTTCGCTCCAATGCGCCGACGGGCTGCCCAGGCTGCCGGACGCGATCCGGCACTGCAGCCCGTTCCGGTGACGGTGGACTACGCGCGCAGTTTCTTCCCCGTGGCGGTGGTCGTGCTGCTCGTGCGCGCCTTCGTGTTCGAGCCGTTCCGCATCCCTTCCGATTCCATGATGCCGACGCTGCTGGACGGCGATTTCATCGTGGTCAACAAATTCGCGTATGGCCTGCGGCTGCCCGTACTGGGAACCAAGTTCGCCGATACCGGCGAGCCTCATCGCGGCGATGTCGTGGTATTCCACTATCCGCCGGAGCCCTCCATCAACTACATCAAGCGGCTGGTGGGGCTGCCCGGCGATCACATCGAGATCGTGTCGGATCAGATCATCGTCAATGGACAGCCCGTGCCGCTGCAGGCCAACGGTCGCTACGATGACGGCTGCTATCACAACATGCGCCTCTCGACCGAGGAGCTGGGCACTCATTCGCACCAGACGCTCTCGTGCCTCACACCTGGCGACCTGATGGTCGCGCCAGGTCCGACCTGCAACCGTCGCCTCGAGCGAAACTACGTATGCGAGGAGCCCTCGGCGCCGGGGCAGCACGATCGCAACGATATGCACGAGATCGAGGTTCCCCCCGGGCACTACCTCATGATCGGCGACAACCGGGACAACAGCTCGGATGGGCGCGTCTGGGGCTTCGTGCCCGAGGATCATCTGGTCGGCAAGGCGACGCGAATCTGGTTCAATTGGGACCTGCAGCGTTCCGGCGGACCCAAATGGAGCCGTATCGGCCGGCGCATCGATTGACGTTCGAAACCATAGGTCACAGGGAGTGTTCAAAATGCGTCACTCACAGCGCGGGATAACCTTCATCGGCTGGCTATTCCTGCTCATTCCGATCGCCATTCTCGTCTATTGCGGCATTCGTGTTACGCCCATGTATATGAATTTCATGAACGTCTCGAAGGCCCTCAACCAGGTGGCGACGCAGGCCAAGAGCGGCTCCTCGATCAGTGCCCAGGAGTTGAAGACGTCGCTCGAAAAGAACTTCGATGTCCAGGCCATCGAACGTCCCTCTCCGAAGGACATCGAAATCCACCGGGAAGGCGAACATCTGACTGCCATTGCCGATTACGAAGACGTCGCGCCGGTATTCGGCAATATTTCGCTGCTGTTGCATTTCCACAAGGAGGTCGAGGTGCAGTGACCCGTACCGAACGGCTGCGCCTCTGGCTCAGGGAGACGCTCGGGTACGAGCCTTCCGAGCTCACCTGGTTCGAAGTGGCCCTGACCCACCGCAGCGCCGATGGCGCCAACAATGAGCGGCTCGAATTCCTCGGCGATGCGGTGTTGAGCCTCGTCAGCGCGCAATATCTCTACGAACGCTTTCCGGAAGCCGACGAGGGCGCCCTGAGCCGGCTGCGCGCGCGCATGGTCAGTGGCGAATTCCTGGCGCGGCAGGCTGCCACGGCGCAGCTCGGTGAACTGCTGGTTCTCGGTCCCGGAGAACTCAAGAGCGGCGGGTTTCGCCGCGAATCCATTCTGGCCGATGCGCTCGAGGCGCTGTGCGGTGCGCTTTACCTCGACGGCGGCCTCGAGGCCGCGCGCAGCGGCATTCTGCGCTGGCTTGAACGTGGTTTGCCCGAAGAGGGCCTGCTCGGCGAACTCAAGGATCCGAAGACACGCCTGCAGGAACTGTTGCAGGCTCGTGGACTGCCGCTGCCTCGTTACAGCATCGATAGCGTCGAGGGTGAGCTGCATGCCCAGCTTTTCCGCGTCACCTGCGATGTCGAGCCGATGGCCGCACGCGCCGAGGGCCAGGGCACGAGCCGCCGGCGCGCGGAGCAGGCCGCGGCGGCGCGCGTGCTCGAGCAGATCGGAATCGCTTCATGAGCGGATTTCGCAGCGGCTTCGTCGCCCTGGCAGGCCGGCCCAACGTCGGCAAGTCGACACTGCTGAACGCTTTCGTGGGTCAGAAGCTCAGCATCGTCACACCGCGGCCGCAGACCACGCGCAATCGCCTGATTGGCCTGCTGCAATTGCCGGACGCACAGATCGCGTTCGTGGATACCCCCGGACTGCACCTGGGACAGAAGCGAGCACTCAATCGCGCCATGAATCGCACCGCCGCGGCGGCCCTGGGCGATGCCGATCTGGTGCTGCTGGTGCTCGAAGCGCTCAAATGGACCGATGAGGATGAGCTTGCGCTCACTCGCATCCGTGACACGCACCGGCCCACGATCGCCGTGGTCAACAAAGTGGATCGCGTGCATCCGCGCGAGCGGCTGTTGCCGTACATGGCGCAGTTGGCCACGCGGCACGAGTTCCGTCACATCGTGCCGATTTCGGCTCGCCGCGGCAGCAACCTGGATGATCTGAAGCGCGTGATCGTCGCGGAACTGCCGGTCGGGGAGGCGATGTTCCCGGCCGATCAGGTGACGGATCGGAGCCGCGATTTCCGCATCACCGAGACCATTCGCGAAAAACTCACCCTGGAGCTGGTCGAAGAGCTGCCTTATGGCATCGCCGTCGAGATCGAACAGATCGAGACGCGTGAGGATGGACAACTGCGGGTCGCGGCGGTGATCTGGGTCGATCGCGAAGGACACAAGCCCATCGTGATCGGTGCCGATGGCTCGCGCCTCAAGCGCGTCGGGCGTGCCGCGCGCCTGGAGCTCAATCATCTCCTTGGCGGCCGTTTTCATCTGACGCTGTGGGTCAAGGTGCGCGAGGACTGGGCTGACGATGTGCGGGCGCTGCAACACCTGGGACTGGAATGAACCGCTCTTCGCATCGCGTGCAATTGACGCGCGCCTATGTCCTGCACCAGCGGCCGTTTCGGGACAGCAGCCTGATCGTGGAAGTTTTCGCGCGCGAGTTCGGCCGCATGACGCTGTTTGCCCGCGCTGCTCGCGGGCCACGGTCGCGCTTCGTGGCGCTGCAGCCGTTCCAGGCGCTGCTGCTCTCCTGGAGCGGCCGCGGCGAGGCGCCGCAACTGACGGGAACCGAGATTGCCGATGCCGGTCTTGTGCCGATGCCGTCCAGGCAGCTCATGAGCGCCTTCTACCTCAATGAGCTGCTGCTGACGCTGACAACCCGGCATGACCCTCATCCGGAACTGTTCGATCACTATGGATCCACGCTCGCGTCTCTGGGGCAGGGGCGGCCGGCCGATATCCTGCTGCGACGCTTCGAGGCCCGGCTGCTCGAATTCATCGGCTACGGCCTGAATCTGGCCTCCGAGGCCGATACCGGGCGGCCGGTACGCGCCGAGGCTCACTATCATTTCCGTCCCGGCGTCCACGGGGTCGTGCTCGCCGGTGCCGCGGACGATGGGGCGATCGCCGGCCACGTGCTCCAGCGGCTGTCCCACGCCGGCGATCTCGACAGCGAATCGGACCTGCGCCAGGCACGTGCGCTCATGCGTGCCGCAATCGATCATTGTCTCGAAGGGCGCGAATTGCGCACGCGTGCCGTGGCGCGCTCGCTGGCGAGCTATCCGCGCAAGGAGCAGAGAGTCTGATGGCCTCCACAATCGACCTGGGTGTCAATATCGACCACGTGGCAACACTGCGGCAGCAGCGTCATACCCAGTATCCCGAGCCGGTGCAGGCCGCGCTCGTGGCCGAACAGGCCGGTGCCGACAACATCACGCTGCACCTGCGCGAGGACCGTCGCCACATCCAGGAGCGCGACGTGCGCCTGCTGCGCGAGCTGCTCGGGACTCGCATGAATCTCGAGATGGCGGTCACGGCCGAAATGATCGAGTTCGCCTGCGCCATTCGCCCCCATGATTGTTGCCTGGTGCCGGAACGCCGTGCCGAGCTGACGACCGAGGGTGGTCTGGACGTCATCGGCGCTGGGGAGACCCTGCGCGCGCGCTGTGTGCAGCTGGCACAGGCCGGCATCCGGGTGGCGCTCTTCATAGACCCCGACGAGGCGCAGATCACGGCTGCCGAGCGCGCCCGCGCGCCCATGATCGAGCTGCATACCGGCGCCTACGCCGATGCCAGCGGCGCCGCCCAGGCGCGCGAGCTCGAGCGGTTACACCGCGCCGCGCGTTTCGCGGCCGGCCTCGGGCTGACGGTGCATGCCGGTCACGGACTTCACTACGGCAACGTGGCTCCGATCGCGGCCATTCGCGAGATCGTCGAACTCAACATCGGCCACTCGATCATCGCGCGGGCAGTGTTCGATGGCCTTGCCGCTGCGGTACGGGAAATGAAAGCCCTCATGCTTGCCGCGCGCGCATGATCTTCGGCATCGGCATCGACGTGCTGGAGGCCAAGCGCATGCATGGCGTGTTCGAGCGCTACGGCAATCACCTGGTCGAGCGGCTGCTGATGCCGCAGGAGCGGGCGCAATTCGAGCAAACACGCCGGCCCGAACGATTTCTGGCAACCCGGTTCGCGGCCAAGGAGGCGATCGTCAAGGCCATGGGGACCGGATTCGCGCACGGCGTCTGGATTCGCGACGTCGGCGTGGTGCAGAACCGGTGGGGGAAGCCTGAAGTGGTCTATTCCGCGCGCGGCCAGCAGGTGCGGCAAAACCTGGGGGTGGGCGAGGGTCATGTGACGCTCACCGACGAGGCGGGTCTGGTGGTCGCCGTGGCCGTGCTGCTGCGTGCGGCATGAACGTCCTGGTGTTCGATATCGAGACCGTGCCGGATGTGGAACTCGGGCGCACGCTCTACGGACTGCAGGGCCTGGAAGATGCTGCCGTCGCCAAGGCCATGTTCTCGCAGCAGCGCGCCGCCAGCGGTGCGGAGTTCCTGCCACACGTGCAGCAGCGCGTGGTGGCGATCTCCTGCGTGCTGCGCACTCGGGAGCAATTGCGGGTCTGGAGTCTCGGCGATCTGGATTCCGCAGAACCGGAGCTGCTCGCGCGCTTCTTCGATGGCCTGGAGAAATATCTTCCCGACCTGGTGTCCTGGAATGGCGGCGGCTTCGACCTGCCGGTCCTGCACTATCGCTCGCTCAAGGCCGGTGTGCAGGCGCCTCGTTACTGGGAGACCGGCGATGAAGACACCTCATTTCGCTACAACAACTACCTGAGCCGTTACCACTGGCGGCATCTGGATCTCATGGATGTGCTGTCCGGATTCCAGCCGCGCGCCCGCGCCAAGCTGGCCGATGTCGCCGCGCTGCTGGGTTTCCCGGGAAAGCTTGGCTTCTCCGGCGACCAGGTGTGGGACGCTTATCTTGCGGGTGAGCTGCTGGCGGTGCGCCGCTACTGCGAGACCGATGCGCTCAACACCTATCTGATTTACCTGCGATTCCAGTTCCTGCGGGCGCGACTGGACCGGGCGGGGCTCGAGGCGGAATTCGAACGCGTGCGCACGCTGCTGCGCGACTCGAATGAGCCGCATCACGCCCAATTCCTCGAAGCCTGGAATCCTCCGACGTGAGCCGGCGTGCGGCGTTTGCCGCCGACGTCCAGGAAACCGGGGTGGTGGTGGGCTTGAGCCACGAAGGTGCCGGCATCGTTCGCGAGGGTAAGACTGCGCTCGTGGCAGGTGCGCTGCCCGGGGAGACCGTCCGCTTTCGACGGTGGCGTCGCCATCGTCAATACGATGAGGCGCGGCTCGAGGCTGTGCTGACGCCCGCCGCCAATCGCGTGCAGCCGCGCTGCGCGCACTTTGAGATTTGTGGCGGCTGCGCGTTGCAGCATCTCGATTCGGCTTCGCAGCTTGCGCTCAAACAGCAGCAGCTCACCGAGAACCTGGAACGGATCGCGCGCCTGACGCCGCAGCGCTGGCTTGCGCCCATTCGCAGTCCCGCCTGGGGCTATCGGCGGCGCGCACGCCTCGGCGTCAAATACGTTCCACGCAAAGGAGGAGTGCTGGTCGGATTTCGTGAGCGTGCGTCGCATCTGATCGCCCAGCTGGCGCGCTGCGAGGTGCTGGCCGCGCCGATCGGCGAGCTGATCACGCCACTGGCATCGCTGATCGGCGAGCTGTCGATACGTGATCAGCTGCCACAGATCGAAGTGGCCGTCGGCGATGAGGCCGCGGCCCTGGTGCTGCGGGTGCTGGCCGCGCCATCCGAAGAGGATCTCGGCCGGCTGTGCGCGTTCGAAGCGCAGCACGGAGTGCGCCTGTTTCTGCAGACCGGCGGCATCGATACCGTGCGGCCACTGTCCGAGCCGTCTGCACCACTGTCTTATTCACTGCCCGAGGCCGGCATCGAACTGGAATTCACACCGACCGATTTCATCCAGGTCAATGCGCAGGCCAATCGGGCGCTGGTCGCCGCCGCCGGAGACCTGCTGGAATTGACCGCCGAGGCGGAAGTGCTGGATCTGTTTTGCGGGCTGGGCAATTTCTCACTGGCATTGGCACGGCGTGCGAAATCGGTCGTCGGGGTGGAGGGCGAGGCGAAGCTCATCGAACGCGCGCGGGCCAATGCGCACCGCAATGGCATCGGGAACGCGCAGTTCCATCAGGCCGATCTTGCCGGCCCGGATCTGTCGCACATGCCGTGGCTGAAGCGCGCCTACTCGCACCTGTTGCTCGATCCACCCCGCCTCGGTGCGCGCGAGATGCTGCCCGCGATCGCACGGCTTGCTCCGCGGCGCCTGCTCTATGTGTCCTGCCACCCGGGGACACTGGCGCGAGACCTCGGAATACTGGTACACGAGCACGGATTTGAATTGATCGCGGCCGGCGTCGTGGATATGTTTGCGCACACGGCGCATGTGGAGTCGCTGGCCCTGCTGGGCCCGCCGCGCGCACGAGGCTGATGATGGCGATCGAGATCGAACGCAAGTTCCGGGTCAACGATGACGGCTGGCGTGCCGCAGTCGGCAGCAGCACACTGCTGCGCCAGGGTTATCTGGCCAACACGATGCGCGCCTCGATTCGCGTGCGCCTTGCCGGTGAGGCCGCCGTGCTGTCGGTCAAGGCCATGACACCCGGCCGTGCGCGCGCGGAGTTCGAAGCCGATATTGCCGCCGCCGATGCGCACGAAATGCTCTCGCACCTGTGCGAGGGGCCGATCATCGAGAAGTGGCGCCACATCGTCGTTCATGCAGGAGATCGCTGGGAAATCGATGAATTCCTCGGCGACAACGCCGGCCTGATCATCGCGGAACTGGAGCTGGACTCGGAGGAGCAGGACTTCGCCCGACCCGCCTGGCTGGGCGAGGAAGTCACTGACGATCAGCGCTACTACAATTTCCGCCTGTCACAGCATCCCTACCGGCAATGGCCGCAAGCCTGGGCGAAGACGCCATGACCCTGGGACCGCTGATGGTCGACGTTGCCGGAACCGAGCTGACAGCCGCCGACCGGGAAATACTGTCGCATCCGCTGGTCGGCAGCGTGATCCTGTTCACGCGCAACTACCTCGCCCCGCCGCAGTTGCGCGCGCTTGTCGAGCAGATCCATGCGGTGCGAAATCCGACGCTGCTGATCGCCGTCGATCACGAAGGCGGCCGCGTGCAACGTTTCCGCCCCGGCTTCTCGGCATTGCCGCCGCTGCGCCGCATCGGCCATGCCTATGAGGCCGATCCGCAGGCCGGTCTTGCCATGGCGCGAGCCATGGGCTGGCTCATGGCCGCGGAACTGCTCGCCTGCGGGCTGGACTTCTCGTTCGCTCCCTGTGTCGATCTGGACTACGGTCTGTCGGAGATCATCGGCGATCGCGCCTTTCATGCCCGGGCACGGGTCGTCTCGCCCCTGGCCGTCGCCTACATGCACGGCATGCGCGATGCCGGCATGGCCGCAACGGCCAAGCACTATCCGGGACATGGCGCGGTGGTGGCCGATTCACACCTGGCGCTGCCGGTGGATCGGCGCGAACTGGTGGACATGGAGGAGGACATCCAACCCTATCGACGCCTGATCGCCAATGGCTTGCCGGCCGTCATGGCCGCACATGTGCTGTTTCCGGCGGTCGATCGATTGCCCGCGAGCTTTTCCCATCGCTGGATCACGCGCGAGCTGCGGCAGGGGCTTGGCTTCGGCGGGCTGGTATTTGCGGATGATCTGACGATGGCCGGTGCGGCCTCAGTCGGTGATCTGTCCGAGCGCGCCGGGCGCGCGCTGGCGGCAGGGTGTGATGTACTTCCGGTCTGCAACGACCGAGCGGGCGTGGAGACATTGCTGGGGCAATTCAAACCGCGCATTGATCCGGCTTCGCAGCTTCGTTTGATACGCATGCGTGGCCGCAAACAGCTTGATTTTGAGACCTTGGAGGCTTCCGCCGCCTGGCGAAGCGCGCGAGAATGGCTGGAACGCAGTGCGGCAAAGCCGGAACTTCGTTTCGATTCCGGTGATGCAGGTACGGGGGCCGATTGACAGCGAACGGGCAATGGACGGCCGATTTTCTGCGGGGGGTGCTGGATGCATCGCCCGAGGGCATCGTCGTGTGCGAGTCGGGCGCCGAGCATCAGCCGGTGGTCTATGCCAACTCCGCATTTGAACGCATGACCGGCTATAGCGCCGAGGAGCTGATCGGCCAGGATCTGCGGCGCCTGCAGTCCTGGGACCGCGATCAGGAAGGGCGCAATCAAATGCGGGCCTCGATCGTGCAGGGCGAATCCTGCCGGGTGCTGCTGCGAAATTACCGCAAGGACGGCAGCCAGTTCTGGAATGAATTTCTCGTGCAACCCCTGCGCGGCGCCGAAGGCGCCGTCACACACTTTGTCGGCTTTCATCGCGATGTCACTGAACGCGAACGCTTAGGGCTTCGCCGCAGCAGCGGCCTGCCGACCTGGCTGCGCGAGGATCGACTCTCGGGCCTGTGCTCACGCGCATACTTCGAAGAGCTTCTCGAGCACGACTGGCAGATCGGCGCGCGTGAAGCGCGCCTCGTGACGATGATCGTGTTCGACATCGATGACCTCACCAGCTACAACGACACCTTTGGCCGTGCTGCCGGAGATGCCTGCATCCGGCGCGTTGCCGGCGTCATCGGTACGGCCTTCCGGCGTGGCGCCGATGTCGTGGCGCGTTGGGAAGGCGGTCGCATCGTGGCGCTGGTCAGAAATCCGGACCTGGAAGTGGTGCCTTCGTTTGCCACCGCGGTGGCGCAGAAGGTGCTTGGTCAGCACATACACCACCCGCGTGCGGCCCGACGGCAGAAGTTCGTCTCGGTCAGCGTGGGTGCCGCCAGCCTGCATCCCACCGGTGCGCAGGGCGCCGAGTCGCTGATTCAGGCGGCGATGAAGGCGCTGTCGCGCGCCAAGGAAGACCATGATGTCCCGATTGCAGTGCTGCGTCCCGAGGATGTGGGTTAGTCGCGCTGCCATGGCGCTGATGCTGTGGGCCGCCGGATCCGGGGCGCTCGTGGCACAGCAGGCCAGCCCCGTTCTGGGCCGCTGGCTTACCCAGCCGGGTGACGGCATCATCGAAATCACGCGCACGGGCGACAATACCTTCCAGGGCACCATCATCGGCGGCAACGCTCCGCATCGCGTCGATGAACACAATCCGGATGCCGCTCGTCGCCAGCAGCTACTGCTGGGCCAGGTGATCCTCAAGGACATGCACGAGGATGGTGAAGGCGCGCTGGCGGGGGGCACCATCTACGAGCCGGACACCGGGCGCACCTACAAATGCCGCATCGAAACACTCGACCACGATCGCCTGAAGGTAAGGGGTTTCATCGGTGTCTCGCTGCTCGGCCGCTCGCAGGTATGGACGCGCTTCACAGGTTCGTCACTGGACCTGTCAGGGCCCGCTCATTGAGCCCTCACGGCCTGAGGGTCTTTTCGAGATAGATGGTTCCTGGAATCGGATTGTCGTAGTAGGCCGCGATCTCCCGAAATCCGAGCTGTGCATAGAGACGCTGCGCGCGAGTCATATGGGCGAGAGTGTCGAGGCGGATGATCGCGTAACCGAGCGCGGCCGCGCGCTGCAGAATCGTACGTGCCAGCAGCTCGCCGAGGCGCGCGCCGCGAAACGCGTCGCGAACCCACAGGCGTTTCATCTCGCAGATGCCGGGTTCGAGCGCGCGCAGCGCGACGCAGCCCGCGGGCTGTGTGCCGTTGAGGGCCAGCAGCAGCACGCCGCCGTGGGCGGCGGCGTATTTGCCCGGCAGGCCATCGATCTCCGCATCGATCTCCTGGAAGCACAGATCGACATCGATCCAGGCCGCGTATTCGCGCACCAGCGCGCGCACGGTTGCCACCTGAGCGTCGGTCTGCACCTCGACGAGTTCAAAAGCGCTGTTGCTGCGCGACACGCGGCGCTCGTCAGTGCGACCCGGCTCCTACCGGGGACACCATGGCGATGACCCCGAAGGCGGGGTGATCGAAGTACTGGCGCTCGTTGTATTTGACGCTGCGCATTTCCTTAATGGTGTAGTCGATGCCACCCGCATTGAGGCTCAGGTCCATGCCGAGGTGCAGATAGGTGGCGCGTTCGAGATACACCGTGCCCGACAGTCCCGGACTGTTGATGCCCAGATCCGACAGGGCGATGCCGATATGGGTACCCCAGTTGGCGGCCGACTGCACCCAGGCTGCATGCGCGATCGGACGCCAGGCACCGCTGGTGCGCAGCGTGGCCTCGACGGTGGCGAGCCGATAGTCCCCGGGCGCCAGTATGCGCACGACCTGAGGGGTGCCGCCGCGCGTGCTCTCGTTGCCAAAACCGCGGCCGGTGGGCGCCGCGCTCCAGTCCTCATTGCCGCCGACGCTGGTGACACGGAATACGATCAACTCTACCAAGTAGAGAGAGCCACCGGCCTGCTGCGCCGCCGCCGGTTTAGGGATTGCCAGCATCGCCAGCGCGGCCAGGACGCCCAGGGCTGCAAATGCCGCGCGCTTCACTATGCTCATGAGGCCATGGTAGCAGGGCGGAGCATCCTTCAGCCTCCGGCCAGGTGGGTCAGCAGCGCATCCGCGCGCGCGAACCGCTGCGCAGGCTCGGGCAGTGCGCGCGTAATGCGCAGCTTCAAAGGTCCTTCGAGCCGATATTCCTGAGCCTGGCGCTGGATGAGGCCGATCAGCCGCGCGGCATCGATCCGGTTCTGCTCCTCGAATTGGATGCTGCCGCCGGCAGGCCCCAGCTCGAGCCGCCGGATCCCGAGCTCGCGGGCGCGCAACCGCAGCCCCGCCAGCTGCAGCAGGCGCTGGGCGGGTTCGGGCAGCGCGCCGAAACGATCGATGAGCTCGGCAGTCATGTCCTGCAGGCTGACCGCATCCGCGGCCGCGATGCGCTGATACAGTGCCAGTCGCAGGTGCACATCCGCGACGTAGCTTTCCGGCAGCAGCGCCGGCACGTGCAGTTCTATATCGCTGACCGCGGCCAGCGGGCGGTCGAGCATGGGCTCGCGTCCCTCGCGCATGGCGCGCACTGCCTGCTCGAGCATGTCCAGATACATGCTCAATCCCACTTCGCTGAGTTCTCCGGTCTGCTTTTCGCCGAGGAATTCCCCGGCGCCGCGGATCTCCAGATCATGCGTGGCGAGCACGAAGCCGGCGCCGAGCTCCTCGAGCGACTCGATCGCCTCCAGGCGCTTGGCTGCATCGCCTGCGAGGTGCTTGCGCGAAGGCACGATCAGATAGGCGTAGGCGCGATGGTGCGAACGGCCGACGCGGCCGCGAAGCTGGTGCAGCTGCGCCAGCCCCAGCCGGTCGGCGCGGTCGATCATGATGGTGTTGGCACTTGGGACATCGATGCCGCTCTCGATGATGGTCGTGCAGACCAACACATTGAATCGCCGATGATAGAAATCGACCATCAGCTGCTCGAGTTCGCGCTCACGCATCTGGCCGTGGCCGATGCGCACGTCCGCTTCGGGCACGAGACGCGCGATGTCGGCTGCGGCTTTCTCGATGCTTTGTATTTCGTTGTGCACGAAGTACACCTGGCCACCGCGTCGCAGCTCGCGCAACACCGCCTCTCGCAGCGTGGCACCGTGCCACTCGATGACGAAGGTCTTGATGGCGACGCGGGCCACCGGCGGTGTCGTGATCAGCGACAGATCCCGCAGGCCGCCGAGGGCCATGTTGAGCGTGCGCGGAATCGGCGTCGCCGTCAGCGTGAGGACGTGGACCTCGGCGCGCAAGGTCTTGAGCCGCTCCTTGTCGCGCACGCCAAAGCGATGTTCCTCATCGACGACGATCAGGCCCAGGCTCTTGAAGCGCGCGTTCGCGTGCAGCAGTCGATGTGTCGCGATGACGATATCCACCGTTCCGTGTTCGAGTCCCTGCAGCACCGCCGTGGTCTCGGCGCCCGAGCGGAAGCGCGACAGCGACTCGATGCGCACGGGCCAGTCGGCAAACCGGTCGCGAAAGCTCTGCAGATGCTGTTGTGCCAGCAGCGTGGTCGGCACGAGTACCGCGACCTGTTTACCGGCCTGCACGGCCACGAAGGCCGCCCGCATCGCCACTTCGGTCTTGCCGAATCCCACATCGCCACACACCACCCGATCCATGGGCCGGTCGGTTTGCATGTCGTTGAGCACCTGGCGGATGGCCTCGGCCTGATCGGCGGTCTCCTCGAAGGGGAAGCCGTTGGCGAAGGTCTGGTACTCCAGTTCGCGAGCCTTGAGCGGCGTTGCCTGGTGGGCGGCGCGGCGGGCGTGCAGTTCGAGCAGTTCCGCGGCCACATCGCGCACCGCTTCGGCGGCGCGCCGGCGCGCGCGTGTCCACTGATCGGTCCCGAGTTTGTGCAGCGGCGCGGATTCTGGAGCACCGCCGGTGTACCGCGTCACCAGGTGCAGCGCGTGCACCGGTACGTAGACGCGATCGCCGTCGCGATATTCGAGCCCCAGGAACTCGTTGACCTGGCCGGCGATCTCCATAGTCTGAAGCCCGACGTAGCGGCCGACGCCATAGGTGTCGTGCACCACCGGCGACCCGGGCTCCAGGCTCTGCAGATCGCGCAGGATGGCCGCCGGATCGGATAGGGCCGCGCGTCGTCGTCGGCGCTCCTGGCGGGCACGCTGGCCGAACAGCTGCGATTCAGTCAGCAGCAGCAATGCCGGATCGGCCAGTGCCAGCCCCGCGATGTCCTCGGCCACATGGATGGCCAGTTGCGCATCGCCCGCGGCGAACTGTCCCCAGGACTGCACGGCGCGCGGCCTGCGACCGTGGGCCGCCAGCATCTCTGCGATGACCTCACGGCGGCCCGGCGAGTCGGCCGCAATCAATACGCGGCCGGCAAAGCTGGCGAGAAAGCTGGTCAACGGTGCGAGCGGTTGCGCCGCGCGCACGTCGAGCCGGAAGTCCGGTGGTGCGGTGGTCGCGAAGTCGTGCGTATCGTCGTCGCGCATCGCATCGCCGCTGCCCGCGAAGCGCTCGATCGCAACACCCGGCCGCGAGGCGATCGATGCCGCTAACGCTGCGGGATCCAGAAAGGCTTCGCCTGGCGGCAGCAGGGGTCGCTCGATGTCGTGGCGCCGATCCTCATAGCGCGCGCCGATGCCCTCCCATGCCCGCTGCAGCGCTGCATCGAGGTCGGCATCGGCCGCCACGACGGCATCGGCGGGCAGATAGTCGGTGATTTGCGCGGTGCTTTCGTAGAAGAGCGGCAAATAAAACTCGATTCCGGGAGGCGCTATGCCTTCGCTGACACCGCGATACACGCTCATGCGCGTGATGTCGCCCTCGAAGCGCGCGCGAAATCGGCGGCGGAAGGCGCGCACCGATTCTGCGTCCAGCGGCAGCTCGCGCGCCGGCAGCAGCCGGAGTTGCTCGACGCTTTCAAGCGAGCGCTGCGATTCCGGATCGAAGCGACGGATGCTATCGATCCGATCATCGAGCAGGTCCACGCGGACCGGCATGGGCGCACCCATCGGATAGATGTCGAACAGCGAGCCTCGCAGCGCGAACTCACCCGGACTTCGAACCTGGCCGACACTCGCATAGCCGGATTGCGCCAGCCGTAAACGCAGCGGCTCGAGCGCCAGCGGCTCGCCGCGATGGAGTTCGAAGCTGCGCGCCTGCACATAGGCCACCGGCGGCAGCCGCGTCAGCAGGCTCTCGGCAGACAGCAGCAGCATGCCGCGGCGAAGTTCCGGCAGGCGCGCGAGCGTTCGCAGGCGCTCGGAAACGATGTCAGGATGCGGCGAGAAAATGTCGTAGGGCAGCACTTCCCAGTCGGGCAGCGTCAGGACCTCGAGCGCGCCGACGCTGAAAAATTCCAGCTCCGCGCCGAGCTGCTCGAGCTCACGCGTGTCGGATGCGACGAATACCCAGGGGCGCGTATCCGCCGCCGCCGCCTCCGCCAGGGCCAGTGCCCGCGCGCTGCCATGCAGGCCGCGCCAGCGCCAGCGGCGGACGACAGTGTCGGGCAAAGGTGGGCGCAGCAGGGCGGACATCGGGGGCCAATGGGGCGCTGCGCGGGCGCAGCGAAGCGCGCGAGCTTAAACGGCTGCGCTCTGAATTCAAGCCTTGCTGACTTACGCCCCTAATGCAGGGCGCGGGACCGGGACGGGCGAGGCCGGCTCAGGAGCCGGCGTTGACCACCGAGTGGATGACGTATTCGTGCTCGAAAAACACCGAGAAAGTCGGGTAGTCCCAGCGCGAGATGGGCGGCTCGCCGACGGCCGGATGCCGCTCCTGAGGGGCGCCGAACTTCTCCTCCACCGTTTTCATGGTCATGCCGCGGCCGGGGCGATTGATATCCGAATTACGCACCGCGACCTGATCGTCCACGGCCACGGTTTCGGCACGCACGGCGCCGCAACAGAGCGCGGCCAATGCAACCGCGAGGGCCGCAATGGGACAGGGCGCAAGTTCCAAGGCTCTCGATTTGCGTGTCCTGATCATGACGCACCTGTGCGCTCTGCCATCCACGGATGCCGACTATAGCACCGGGCGCGGGAGGCGCCTGCGCCGCGCCGCCGGGGCCGGCCCGTTTCTGTGACCCAGGTCCTGTTTCGGGGCCGGCTGTGCTTAAATGCCCGCGATGTTTCAGCCGCTGCCTGTGTTCATCGGCTTGCGCTATGTGCGCTCGCGGCAACACAAATTCTTCGTTTCCCTGATCACCTGGGTGTCGCTCGCCGGGGTGTCGCTGGGCGTGGCCGCGCTGATCGTGATCCTGTCGGTCATGAACGGCTTCGAGGGGGAACTGCGCGATCGCCTGCTGGCACTGGGCGCCCAGGCGCGTGTGGTCGACCAGGGCGCCCCTAGCGCGGATGGGGAGCGGGCGCTGCAGCAGCGGCTGCAGGCGCTGCCGGGTGTGACGGGGGTGTCGCCCTACATCGAGCTGACCGCCCTGGCGGTGCATTGGCCGGACATGCTGCCGGTACAGCTGCGCGGCATCGATCCGGCCCTGGAGCAGCGCGTGGCGGACGTGCGCTCGTTGCTGATCGAGGGCGGTCTTGCGGCACTCAAGCCGGGCAGCAACGCGGTGATCGTCGGGCGCGACATCGTCGAGCAGTTGGGCCTGCATGTGGGCGATCCGATCACGCTGCTGGTGCCGATGGCATCGAAGACCGGGCTGCCCGAACCGCGCCTGCGCCAGTTCACGGTCGGCGGCGTGTTTCAGGCCGGGCTGGAGGAACTCGACAACTCGCTGCTGCTGGCGCAATTCGAGGACGTGCGGGCGTTCGCGCCGCATGCGTTCGGCTCGAGTGGTCTGCGGCTGCGCTTCAGCGATGCCCTCGAGGTCGGACGCTTCATGCCGGCGGTGCGCGCCGCGCTGCCGGCCGGGTTCAGCAGCAGCGACTGGACCGAGGACAATGCCAGTTACTTTCGTGCGATCCGCATCGAGAAGACCATGATGGCCCTGATCCTGCTGCTGATCGTCACGGTGGCGGCATTCAATACCGTGGCGATGCTGGTCATGGTGGTCAACGACAAGCGCACCGACATCGCCATTCTGCGCACCTTGGGCGCCTCCCCGGGCAGCGTACTGCGGATTTTCATGACCCAGGGCATCGCCATCGGCTGGTTCGGTGTCGCCGGCGGGCTAGCTCTGGGTGTGCTCGTGGCGCTGCACGTTGATGCCATCGTGCCGGTGCTCGAGCGGCTGTTCGGATTCCATTTCCTGGATGCGCAGGTGTACTACATAACGACGATTCCATCCGAGGTGCACCCGCACGATGTGCTTTGGATCGCCGGCGCGGCCTTTACCCTGACGTTGCTGTCGACCATATACCCGGCGCTGCGTGCCGCGCGCACTCCGCCGGCCGATGCTCTGCGTTACGAATAGCATGGCGCGACCCTACGAGTGGCTGATCGGAGTACGTTATCTGCGTGCGACGCAGGGGCGCGGCTTTCTATCCTTCATCACCGTCGTATCGGTGCTCGGTCTGGCGATCGGCGTCGCGGTGCTGATCGTCGTGCTGTCGGTCATGAACGGTTTCGAGCGCGAACTCAAGACCCGCATCCTGAGCGTTACTTCACATGCGACCCTCATGGGACTCGATGGCACGCTCAATGACTGGCGCGCCGATCAGGCGCGGGCGCTGACGATGCCCGAAGTCCTGGCCGCGGCACCGTATATCGAGGCGCAGGCACTGCTCATGCGCGGTGACCACACGGCCGGCACCACTGTGCGCGGCGTGGATCCGGCGCAGGAACGCCGCACCGTCGGCCTGGCGGAGCGCATTCAGGGCGGCAGCATCGAGGATCTGTCCGACGGCAGCTACCGGCTGATCCTCGGTGATGCGCTCGCAGCGGCGCTGGCAGCGCATGTGGGGGACGATCTGGTGTTGATTGCGCCCAAGGGCGATGCGACACCGGCGGGCATCGAGCCGCGCATGCGCCGCTTCCATGTGGCCGGCATCTTCCATTCGGGCATGTATGAATACGATCGCGGTCTGGCGCTCATGAATCTCGCCGACGCGGCACGTCTGTACCAGCTCGGCGACCGCGTCACGGGCGTGCGCCTGGGCTTGCGCGATCCGTTCACGGCTCCGCGCATCGTGCGCAATCTGGCGGTATCGCTGGGCGGCGGTTACTACGTCAGCGACTGGACGCGAAACCACGCCAACTTCTTCCGCTCGATCGAGATCACCAAGTCGATGCTGTTCGTGATCCTCATGCTGGTGGTCGCCGTTGCCGCTTTCAATATCGTCGCGGCGCTGGTCATGGTCGTGAAGGACAAGCGCGGCGATATCGCGATCCTGCGTACGATCGGTGCCGCGCCCCGCAGCATTCTTGCCGTGTTCTCGATCCAGGGGGCCTTCATCGGACTGGCCGGGACCGCCGCGGGTGCGGCGCTCGGACTTACACTGTCCGCCAATCTCGAATCGCTGGTACATGCGCTCGAGCGGGCACTCGGCACACACTTTCTGGATGCAAAGGTGTATTTCATGAGCGACCTGCCGGCATATGCGGAAGGGGGCGATGTGCTGCGGATCTGCGGCCTGGCGTTTGCGCTGTGTGCGGTGGCAACGCTGTACCCCGCATGGCGTGCGGCCGGCACGCAGCCGGCGGAGGCGCTGCGGCATGACTGACGGGACGAGCGCAGTGCTATCGGCCCGGGCCGTACGCCGCAGTTTCCGCGAGGGCTCGGCTACACTCGAGGTGCTGGTCGATGTGCAGCTCGAGGTTCAGCGTGGCGAGCGACTTGCCATCATCGGCGCCTCCGGTTCCGGCAAGACCACGCTACTGCAGATATTGGGCGGCCTCGACCGGCCGGATGCGGGCCAGGTGATCATCGACGGGCGCAATATTCACGAGCTCGGCGAACGCGAACGCGGGACGCTGCGCAATCGCAGCATCGGTTTCGTCTATCAGTTTCATCACCTGCTGCCCGAATTCTCCGCGCTGGAGAATGTCGCGATGCCGTTGCTGGTGCGGCGCGAGTCGGCCGCGAGCGCCGCCGAACGTGCCCGCGCGCTGCTCTCGCGTGTGGGGCTTGCGGAGCGGCTCAATCATAAGCCGCACCAATTGTCCGGCGGCGAGCGGCAGAGAACCGCCGTGGCACGCGCGCTGGTGACCTCGCCGCAACTGGTGCTGGCCGATGAGCCGACCGGCAATCTTGACGGACGCAATGCGGAACAGGTGTTCGCGCTGATGCTGGAGCTCAATCGCGAGATGGGAACGAGCCTGGTGGTCGTGACGCACGATCCGCGCCTGGCGGCGCGCATGGATCGGGTGCTGGAGCTGGAAGGCGGTCAGTTGCGGCCGCCGGTGCCGGCCGCTTCCTGAGTGTGCGCCGCTTCTGACGGATGCGATAGCGATGCATGGTCGCCATGCGCCACGAGACCTCGAGTGCAAAGCGGCCCGTGAGCCCCAGTACCACGCCGCAGACCAGGCAACCAAGCAGGAACGGGCGCCAGGCGGGGCCGAGGCCGTGTTCGAGCCAGTTCCAGGTCAGATGGAATTCGAAATGGTGCGGTTTGAAGCGCAACAACGCGGCGCCCACCCGGTAGGCCATGTAGTAGGCCGGGACCATCGTGAAGGGATTGACCAGGTAGGTCGCTGCGATCGCCACGGCGAGATTCAATCGCCACCACAGCGCCGCGAGTACCACCAGCGGCAGATGGATCGGCAGCGGGATAAAGCTCACCGCGATGCCGACGCCGAACGCAGCCGTGATCGAGTGGCGGTTCAGTGTCCATAAATGTGAGTCCGTTAACCGGTCGCCGAAAATGTTCAGGTACCATTTGTGGCGCCGCGTACGGATCAGATTCGCGAGTTTTTTAGCTAACCGGCGAGGCATGGCCGTGTGACTCTAGCAATTGCCGGTGACAGTCCATAGGTTCAGCGTCTCGAATTTGCGCTGCCGGCGGCACGCTTTAGGTATCATGCGGCCGCCGCTCGAAAATCAGTAGGAGTCGACGCCGGAAATGTGGGAAATCGTGCAGGCGGGCGGGACGCTGATGTGGCCCATCATGCTGTGTTCCGTCGTTTCCGCGGCCATCATACTGGAGCGGCTCTGGACGCTGCAGGATCGACGGGTTTTGCCGCCTGATCTGATGCAAAAAGTCTGGAAGCTGGTCGAGACGCATCAGATCAACGACAAGGTCATCGCGGCGCTGGAGCAGAATTCGCCGCTGGGCCGACTGCTTGCTGCCGGCCTGTTGAATCGGCACCGCCCTCGGGAAGTGCTCATGGAGCGCCTGGAGGATACGGGCCGGCATACGGTTCACGAACTCGAACGATTCCTGAATACACTGGGAACCATCGCCGGTGTATCACCGCTGCTGGGTCTGTTAGGAACCGTGACCGGCATCATCAAGGCCTTCAATGCCATCAACGCCGGCGGGGCGGGCGACCCGCGCATGCTGTCAGGGGGCATTGCCGAGGCACTGGTGGCCACCGCGGCGGGCCTGTGCGTGGCGATACCGTCGCTGATCGCCTACCGCTATCTTCGCGGTCGCGTCGAGCGCATCGTTATCGAAATGGAAAAGAACGCGCTGCGGCTGGTTGATTCATTCGAGGTCGCCGCCCGGCGGCCGGCCGAAACCGTCGCCTCACCGCTGACCGCGGCACGCGCGCCGTCGGCAAGCCACAATCTACAGCCGCCCGCTGCCCCCGCTGCCCCAACTGCCCCTGCCTCACACGCGGCGCAGGCGTGATGAAAGGCGCCATCGCATGAACCTCAAGCCGCGCCGTACCGAGGAGCCGGAAATCAACGTCACTTCGTTGATCGATGTCGTGCTGCTGCTGGTCGTGTTCTTCATGCTGTCCTCGAATTTCACCGCCGAGGGGCGCCTGCGCATCCGCCTGCCACAGGCCAACAATCAGGCCCCGGAGCGCGCCGCGGCCGATGCGCTCGTGGTCTCCGTCAGCGCCACCGGTGCCTACCTCGTCAATGGCCGCGAGCTCGTCAATTCCAGTCCCGACACGCTGCGCGCCGCCATCCTCAAGAGCAGCGCGGCTGCGGCGCGCACCGCGCCGGTCACGATCCGTGCCGATGGACGCGCGAGCCATCAATCGGTGGTCACGGCCATGGACGTGCTCGGTCATCTGGGATTCACGCAGATGAACGTTGCCACTCTCACCGAGACCCAAGCGGGTTCGCCTTGAATCGACCCGCGCCGGGCAGTCCTGCCAGCGCCTCCAATATCGAGCAGGCGCGCGGCGTATACCTCCGGCTGCTGCGCTATGCGCGTCCCTATGCGGGCATTTACCTGCTGGGTGTGCTCGGCATGCTGCTGTATGCCGGCACGGATCTGCTGACGATCATCTTCACCAAGAGCTATCTGACCAGCGCGCTGGCGCTGGAACAGCACCGCCAGGTGCTGGAGTGGTTGCCGCTTGGGGTGCTCGCCATTTTCGCGGTGCGTGGACTCGGCGACTATCTGGCCAGTTACTTCCCTTTCTGGGTCGGCCGCCAGGTCATCAAGTCGATCCGCTGCGACCTGTTCGCGCATTACCTGCGGCTGCCGACCTCGGTTTACGATCGCGAGTCATCCGGCACGATGCTATCGCGACTGACCTACAACGCCGAGACGGTGGCGGCCGCGACCACCGACGCCCTGACCGTGATCATCCGCGACTCGCTGTCGATCGTGTTCAACGTCGGTGCGCTGTTCTACCTCAACTGGCGCCTGGCGCTATACGCATTGTTCGTGGCACCGGCGATCGCGTGGCTGGTGCGCAAGGTCAATATCCGATTCCGCCGCTACAGCAAGCGAATCCAGAACTCCATGGGCGATGTCACGCGCGTCACCAAGGAGGCGCTGGATGCCCATCGCGTAGTCAAGGTCTTCAACGCGCAGGGACACGTCGCGCGTCTGTTCGAGGTGGCCAACGAACTGAACCGCAGTACCAATGTGCGCCTGATCAACGCTCGCTCCAGTGCCAATCCGATCGTGCAGATGATCGCCGCCGTTGGCCTGGCTTCCGTGCTCTACATCGCCAATCGCGAACTGCAGGCAGGCACATTGTCGGTGGCGAAATTCTTCCCCTTCCTGGTGGGCCTGTTCCAGGTGACGCAACCGCTCAAACGCGTGCTCGCCGTGGCCGGCCCGATGCAGCAGGGAATCGCCGCGGGCGCCAGCGTGTTCGAAGTGCTCGACACGCCGGGAGAACCGCAGGGCGGCACGCGCCCACTCGGCCGCGCGAATGGCGAGGTGGAATTCAGGGATGTCGGTTTCGAGTACGCCGTGGAAAAGGGCGCGGTACTGCGTCATATCTCACTTACCGTGCCGGCCGGGACCACAGTGGCTATCGTTGGCCGATCCGGCAGCGGCAAGTCGACGCTGGTATCGCTGCTGGCGCGCTTCTACGATCCCACCTCCGGCAGCGTGCTGATCGACGGTGTGGATATCCGCGAATACTCGCTGCGGGATGTGCGCCGGCAGATCAGCCTCGTCAGCCAGGAAGTCGTGCTGTTCAACGACACGATCCGTAACAACATCATCTTCGGGGCCAGCGATATCAGCCAGGCGCAGCTCGAAGCGGCCGCGCGTGCGGCCTATGTCATGGAATTCGTCGAGCAGTTGCCACAGGGTCTGGACACGATGGTGGGCGACCGCGGCGTGTTGCTTTCGGGTGGACAGCGTCAGCGCATCGCGATCGCGCGTGCACTGCTGCGCGACACACCCATACTGATACTCGATGAAGCCACCTCGGCGCTGGATACGGCGGCGGAACGTCACATCCAGGCAGCCCTCGACCAGCTGCTGCGCAATCGCACGACTTTCGTGATCGCACACCGCCTCTCGACCGTGGAGAAGGCCGATCGCATCCTCGTACTTCGCGACGGCGAGGTGGTCGAGTATGGCGCGCATGCCGAGCTGCTCGAGCGGCGCGGTATCTACGCGGAGCTGCACCGGCTGCAGTTCGCCTAGGCGCGGGGTGCACACGTGGCCTCGCGGCTGCAACAGATCTGGTATCGCCATACACCGCCGCCGCTGGCATTGCGGGCGCTTTCGTGGCTTTTCGGCCTTGTGGTTCAGCTGCATCGTGCCGCCTACGAGCGCGGCTGGCGCCGCTCTGAGCGCCTGCAGCGGCCGGTCATCGTGGTCGGCAACCTCACTGTTGGCGGCAGTGGCAAGACGCCGCTCGTGATCTGGCTGAGCGCCAGGCTGCGCGCCGAAGGACTCTCGCCCGGAATCGTACTGCGCGGCTATGGCGGCGCCGCCGCGCGCGGTGCAAGCCCGTTACGCGTGGAGCCCCATAGTGACCCGGATGTGGTGGGCGATGAGGCGCTGCTGCTGCGCCGGCGCACGGGCGAGCCGGTGGCGGTGTGTCGTCAGCGGGCGCGAGCCGCAAAACTGCTGCTCGATGCCGGGGTCAACGTGATCGTCTCGGACGACGGCCTGCAGCATTTGGCGATGGCGCGGAATTTTGAAATCGCGGTGGTCGATGCCGAACGCGGCTTCGGCAATGGCTATCTGCTGCCCGCGGGACCCCTGCGCGAACCGCGCCAGCGAATCGACCAGGTCGACGCCGTGGTGCTCAATGGCGCCGGCGCCACTGATCAGGCCCAGTCGCTGCGCGGCGCCTTCAGGATGGACCTGGTGGGTGAGAAGCTCCTGCCCTTAAGCGGCGGCGATCCCTGTGCGCTCGCGAGCTTTGCCGGACAGCGGGTGCATGCGGTGGCCGGGATCGGCAACCCCCAGCGTTTTTTTTCGACATTGCGCGCTGCGGGGCTGGTCGTTATCGAACACCCCTTTCCGGACCATCATCGCTATCGCCGCGAGGAGATTCAGTTCGCCGATGGATTGCCGGTGCTGATGACCGAGAAGGATGCGGTAAAATGCAGCAAGCTCGGGGGACCGAATCATTGGTTTCTGCCGGTCGCGGCCGAGTTGGCCGACGCCGATGCCGCAGCACTGATGGCGCGTCTGCGGCGCGCCCTTGGAGTGTGAATTGGACGCACGACTGCTGGATATACTGGCCTGCCCCATCTGCAAGGGTTCACTGCGTTACGAGCGCAAGCTGCAGCTTTTGATCTGCCGCGGTGATCGCCTGGCTTTCCCGATTCGAGATGGCATCCCGGTCATGCTCGAGGATGAAGCGCGCGCTCTGGGTCCCAACGATCCGCTGCTCGAGATCTAGGCGCCGCGCGGTGTTTCGCGTCGTCATTCCGGCGCGCTTTGGCTCCGCGCGACTGCCCGGCAAACCGCTGCTCTTGCTGGCCGGCAAAGCCATGATCCAGTGGGTCTATGAACGCGCGCGACGCTCGGGGGCGCAACAGGTGATTGTAGCGACCGATGATGATCGCATCGCGCAACGCGTGCGCGAGCTTGGCGGCGAGACGCAGATGACTGATGCCGGGCACGCCTCCGGCACAGACCGGATTGCCGAAATAGCGCGCCGCGAGCGTTGGCCCGACGGCGATATCGTCGTCAATCTGCAAGGCGATGAGCCCCTGATGCCCGAAACCCTGCTGGATCAGGTAGCGGGCCTGCTGGCGAGATACCCGGGCGCGGATCTGGCGACTTTAAGCATGCCGCTCGATTCCGTCGCTGCGCTGCTGGATCCCAATGTTGTGAAAGTGGTTGCCGACGAGCGGCAGCGTGCGCTGTATTTCAGCCGCGCACCGATCCCCTGGTCGCGGGATGGCGCGCCGGCCGGACTTTCAAGCCAGCGCAGCCACGCCCTCGCGCACCGGCATCTCGGCCTCTACGCGTATCGTGTGGCCTCGTTGCTGCGGCTGGCGGCGCTGCCGCCGAGCCCGCTCGAGAGGCTCGAGAAGCTCGAGCAACTACGCGCGCTCGAGAACGCAATGGACATCCGCGTCGAGCGCGCGAGCGTCCCGCCCGGCCCCGATGTCAACACGGCGGACGACGTCGCCGCCGTCGCCGCGTTGCTCGAAGCCGGACGCTGATCAGTCCTCGCGATTGGAGCCGCCCGGTGGCGTAAACGAGGTGGGCGCTGAGGACCACATCACCGACGGACGAGCCTCGGAACTGGAAGCCGGAGCAGGCGCCGGTGCACCGGGGTCATGGCCGCCCTGGGAATGCGCCGGCGGCGCATAGGGCGCATCGCTGCGAGGTTGCTCGTTGCGAGGTGAGTCGTTGCGGGGTGAGTCGTTGCGGGGTGAGTCGTTGCGGGGTGAGTCGTTGCGCGGCGCACCGCCGCCACCCTCGCCACCGTGGCTGCCTTGGCTGTCCTGGCCGCGCGGCTCGTGGTCGGCGCTTTCGGAGTGTCCCCAGCCCTGCGAGCCTGAGCCACCCGAGCCACCACCCTCATCCGTTGCTCCATTGGCGCCACCGGGGAGGCCTGAAGCCGGCATTCCGTCCCGATTGCCGCCACCGCCACCGCCACCGCCACCGCCACGTCTGCGTCGGCGACCACCACGGCGTGAACGCCCGCTGCGCGGGCGGTCCATGGCCGGCTGACCCGCCAGGGGGCCATGCTGCTGATCGACCGCTTCGGCCACTACCTCGCCCTCGACGTTCGTGCGCGGCGGCTCACGGCGCGCCTCGTCTCGGGGCTGATCGGGACCGCGGCCGCCTTCGGCGCGCTTCGAATCATCACGCATGCCACCGTTGCGACCGTCGCGGTTGTCACGACCATCGCGGCTCTCACGTCGCGGCGCGTCGCGCCGCGGGCCGTCCGGCCGCCGGTCAGGGCCTCGGCCGCGGCCTCGGCCGCCGCCATCGCG
>Ga0302320_10002904_pt1 | contig 40039 bp, 35 predicted proteins | sample Bog_T0_3_FD_202130 | JGI IMG/M metagenome (GOLD analysis project Ga0302320, IMG submission 202130) | Peat permafrost microbial communities from Stordalen Mire near Abisko, Sweden - Bog_T0_3 | ecosystem: Environmental > Terrestrial > Soil > Wetlands > Peat | place: Sweden: Abisko, Stordalen Mire... | reverse complement strand
CCAATGCCGAGGCGACGCAGGGCACGTTCAGTGCCATACTTGCGTTTTGCGGTCAAGGGGACACACATGCCAAACAATCCTTTGAATCGTCTTGCGGCGCTCGGTCAATCGGTATGGCTGGATTACATCCATCGCGACCTGTTCGCGAGTGGCCAGCTCAAAGCGCTGATCACGCAGGATTCGCTGACGGGCATGACCTCCAATCCTGCCATCTTCGAGAAGGCTATTGCACAGAGCAATGCCTACGACAGCGAGATTCTTTCCCTGAGCGGGCGTGGCCTGGATGCCGTCGGTATCTATGAGCAGCTCAGCCAGCAGGATGTGGGCCGCGCTGCCGATGAATTTCGCGGTGTATTCGATGCCAGCAAGGGCGCCGACGGTTATGTGAGCCTGGAGGTCAATCCGCACCTGGCGAACGATACCGAAGGCACGGTGATCGAGGCGCGGCGGCTTTGGGCCGCGCTCAATCGCCCCAATGTCTTCATCAAGGTGCCGGGTACCCGCGCCGGCCTCGTGGCTATCGAGCAACTCATCAGCGAGGGCATCAGCATCAATGTGACGCTGCTGTTCGGACTGCCGCGTTATCGGGAAGTCATCGACGCCTTCATCGGCGGGCTCGAGAAGCGCGCCGCCAAGGGATTGCCGATCAAGTCGGTTGCATCGGTCGCCAGCTTTTTCATCAGCCGCATCGATGCGGTGGTCGACCCGATGCTCGATGCGCTGGTCGCCAAGGGCGATGCGCGTGCGGCGCAAGCCAAGTCGCTGCGCGGCGAAGTGGCCATCGCCAGTGCGAAGCTTGCCTATCAGATGTACCGGCACGTGTTTGCGCACGATCGCTTCATGGCCCTCAAAGCCAAGGGTGCGCAGCAGCAGCGCCTGCTATGGGCCAGCACGAGCGCCAAGGACCCCAAGTACAGCGACGTGAAGTATGTCGAGGCGTTGATCGGTCCGGATACCGTCGACACGATGCCGATGGAGACGGTGCTGGCCTATCGCGACCATGGTCAGCCGCAATCGCGACTACTCGAGCAGCTCGATCAGGCGCGTGCCGTGTTCGAGGAACTGCCGAAGCTTGGAATCAACCTCGACGCCATCACGCAGCAGCTCGAGGATGAGGGCGTCACCAAATTCAATCAGCCCTTCGACAAGTTGATGCAGGCGGTGCAGACCAAGCAGGGTGCGGTTCGGCAGTCGGCCGCCGGCGCTGCCCGCACGCAAACCCAGGCGCAGCGTTAGGCGACCCCGTCAGGAGACCCCGTCAGGCGATCGGTTGCCGGCCGCGCAGCGCGGCGATAAAGCCGCGCACGCCGGTGTCGATGAGGCCGACCACCTGTGCAAAATCCGCGGTTTGGCCGTAGTAGGGATCCGGCACGTCGCGCAGCGGCTGGCCGGGCGCAAAATCCAGCAGCCGCACGAGCCGCGCCCGCGCTCCCGGGTATGACAGCTTGAGCGCATCGCGGCGGTTGGTCTCATCCATGAAGACGATCCAGTCGAAGCGATCGAAGTCGCGCGGTTCGAGCTGGCGTGCGCGCAGCGCGGACATGTCGATGCCGTGATTCAGAGCGGCGCGCTGGGAGCGCTCATCCGGTGCTGCGCCGATGTGATAGCCGTGCGTGCCGGCCGAGTCGATCTGGAATTCCAGCTCCGGCGCGAGCTTAGGCGCCAGCCGACGAAATACCGCCTCCGCCGTGGGCGAGCGGCAGATGTTTCCCATGCAGACGAATAGCACCGTTAGCTTGTGCTTCGCTGCGGCCGCGGTCACTGCACCGCCGTCACTTCACGCTATAGCCACGCGCCTCGAGACACGCAGTCTGTGCGCGAAGATTGTTGCCGCGGTTGCCCGCGCCTGCGCCCGGCTGCGAGGCAGCCCAATTGCTACATTCCTGCTTGTCCTGCGCCTGCTGCTGCTCAGTCTGCGCATTCTTCGGATAGACGAACAGATCGGTGCCACCCGCAGGAGGGCCGTACTGCCCACTGCCCGGATACTGGTTGCCTGCATTCTGATTGCCTGAATACTGGCCGCTCTCCTGGGCGGAAACCTCCGGTGGTGGCGCCACGGCGCTGTAGCCGTTGGCTGCGCCATTCCAGACGTAGTAGTAGTCGTTGGCGTGGTAGTACGGCACGCCGTCCCACCACAACGTCGAGTAGTAAAGCGGCAGAGTGGCCAGGAACAGCCCGCCCAGCGGCCAGCCCCACCAACCCCAGCCGTAGCCGCCGCGATAGCCGTAGTAGCCGCCGCGGTAGCCGTAACCGCCCCGATATCCGTAGCCGCCGCGATAGCCGTAGCCACCGCGGTAGCCGTAGCCCCCGTGAAAGGCGCCTCCGGCGTGGCCTCCACCGAAGTGACCACCGCCGCCGCCACCGCCGCCGGAGTGGCCCGCGGCCTGCGCATTGATCGGCGCCGCCATGGCGGCTCCGGCAAGCAGGGCCAGAGCTGCGGTTCGCAGTCCGTGGGATAGGGATTTGGCGTTCATGGAAAGCCTCGTGATCGGGTTCGATCGGTCGGGTGGACCTTAACTTATTGCCAGTCTACGCCCTGAAAGATTAAACCAAGCTGAACGGCGGCTAAGTACTTACCACCGCCTTAGCTTATGTCAGACAGTGGCGGCAGCGCGCGGGGATTCGGCCCACTCTGGTATGACAAACACCGCGGCCAGGAGGTTCGGGGTGCCATGAAAGATCCCTGCGCCGGCGACGGGTGCGCCGGCGACGGGTGCGCCGGCGACCGACCGGGCGCGATTCTTGCCGGCGGGTTCGTGGAGCCAGGCGCGGAACAGGTGTCGCGAGGTATCGAATGCGACACGCAGCTGATCAAATCGAAGTGGTTGCCGGCGTCGCGGCAAAATTGCCTTCAGCAGTGCCTCCTTGGCGACGAAGCAGAGTTTGGCGTGATCGATTCCGAGCCTTGCAACGGCGCTCGCCTGCGCGCGCTCATCCTGCCGGCACACCGTTCCCACCAGGCGCGGTTCGAGCGGCGTGGCATCTTCCAGGTCGATGCCGGCCCCCTGAAAACCCCTCGAGTGCGCCGCGATGGCGAGCGCTATGCGATTGGCATGAGCGATGGAACCGATGAAGCCTCGCGGCCACACCGGATCGCGTTGGGCGTGTGCGGGGATGGCGGCGGGCGCGCAGCCCAGGCGCGAGAGCGCCAGGCGGGCGGCGACACGTCCGGCGCGAAATTCATCGCGACGCTGCGCAACCGCCCGGGCCAGGAACACTTCCTCGGATGCGAAGGCACTGGCGGGCCGATCGACGATGGGCGCCACGCCCGAGGCAAAGCCTGCCGGCAGACTGCAGCAGAGCCACCGGTGCAGCGCCCTGAGGGCGCGATCGCCGCTATCGTCGTCCTTAACGAGATCGGCGGGGCGGGCGTTCAGCGCTCCCAATGGCCCGGAGCGTAGTGCCAGCGGGGGCCGGCCTGTACCCAGGCATCGGGTACCCAGTGATAGCCGCGACGCTCATGTATGTAATGCCCGCCCACCCAGACATGGCGACCATGGCGCCATGCCCAGTAACCGGGTGCCCAGACATAGCCGGCGCGCACCGCGGGGACCACTTCCACCTGCGGTGCGGGCGGTGCCACGCCGACTTCGACGACCACGCCTGCAGAACTCAGCGCCGGTACCGCGATTGCGGCGGCGACAATCAGCGCCGTGACGTAAGCAGTTCGTTGCCTGACCATGATGAAGAACCTCAGTGCAGCATGGAATGCGACCGCCGCGATGATATCCCAACCAATCATCGGTACCAAACCTGCTGCCGCGCGTTGGCTTGCGCGTAAGCTACAGGCACGTCGAACATTCACGATGGAGAGCAACGATGTCCGCGCCTGCGCAGAAAACTGTCGACGCCGATCCCGAGGAAACGCGGGAATGGCTCGAGGCGCTCGAGGCTGTGGTGAAGCGTCACGGCAAAGCACGCGGCGTGTTCCTGCTGTCGCAACTGGAAGAGCAGGCGCGTCAGCTGGACATCCTGACGCATGCATTGCCGTACTCCTCGTACCGAAACACCATCGCGCTCGATCAGCAGGCCGTGCATCCGGGTGATGTCGCGCTCGAGGAGCGCATCACCGCGATACTTCGCTGGAACGCGCTGGCGATGGTGGTACGCGCCAACCAGGCCTATGGTGAACTCGGCGGACACGTGGCCAGTTATGCCTCGGCCGCGGAGATCTTTGAAATCGGTTTCAATCATTTCTTTCGCGCCGATAGCGAAGGACACAATGGCGATCTGGTGTTTTTCCAGCCGCACTCGGCGCCCGGTGTCTACGCGCGCGCGTTTCTCGAGGGACGCTTAAGCTCCGAGCAGCTGGCGCATTTCCGCCAGGAAGTCAGCGGTCGAGGTCTTTGCTCGTATCCGCACCCCTGGCTGATGCCCGACTTCTGGCAGGTGCCGACCGGCTCGATGGGCATCGGTCCCATCAGCGCCATCTACCAGGCGCGCTTCATGCGCTACCTCGCGCACCGCGATCTGGCCGACACCGCAGCCCGCCACACCTGGGGCGTGTTCGGCGATGGCGAGATGGATGAGCCGGAATCGGTCGGCGCGCTGACGCTGGCGGCGCGCGAGCGGCTCGACAATCTCACCTTCGTCATCAATTGCAACCTGCAGCGCCTTGATGGTCCGGTGCGCGGCAATGGCCAGATCATCCAGGAGCTCGAAGGCCTGTTCACCGGCGCGGGATGGAATGTCATCAAGGTGCTCTGGGGTTCGGATTGGGATCCGCTGTTCGCGCGCGACACGCATCATGCGCTGCTGCGACGGTTCGCGGAGACCACGGACGGGCAGTACCAGACGCTGGGCGCCAACGATGGTGCCTACAACCAGGCGCATTTCTTCCAGCTCGATCCGGAACTGCGCGCGCTGGTCGCACACATGTCGCTCGAGGATATCGATGCGCTCAAGCGGGGGGGCCACGATCTGCGCAAGCTCTATGCCGCGTTCGCCGCGGCGCGTGCGCATCGGGGACAGCCGACGGTGATTCTGGCCAAGACCAAGAAGGGCTACGGCATGGGCGATGCAGGCGAGTCGCGCATGACCTCGCACCAGCAGAAGAAACTCGACCCGGCGTCACTGCGCGGACTGCGCGATCGTTTTTCACTGCCGCTCACCGACGAGCAGGTGGCGGAACTCGCCTTCATCAAGCCGGCCGAAGACAGCGTCGAGGTGCGCTATCTGCGCGCGCGCCGCGCCGCGCTCGGCGGCTACCTGCCCGTGCGGCGTGCGCACGCGCCGCCGGTAGCGGTGCCCGCGCTGTCAGGCTATGGCGCGTTCGCGCTCGATGCGGGCGGCAAGGAGATGTCGACCACGATGGCCGCGGTGCGGCTGTTCAGCAATCTGCTGCGCGACAAGAAGCTTGGTTCCCGAGTGGTGCCGATCGTCGCCGATGAGGCGCGCACCTTCGGCATGGCGAACCTGTTTCGCCAGATCGGCATCTACTCCCCGGGTGGGCAGCTCTACGAGCCCGAGGATGCCGGCTCGCTGCTGTCCTATCGCGAAGCGCGCGACGGGCAATTGCTCGAAGAGGGCATCACGGAGGCCGGCGCGCTCTCCTCGTGGGTGGCGGCGTCAACCGCCTACAGCGTGCATGGGCTGCGCATGCTGCCGTTCTATATCTTCTATTCGATGTTTGGATTCCAGCGCGTCGGAGACCTGATCTGGGCCGCGGCGGACCAGCGCGCGCGCGGATTCCTGATCGGTGCGACGGCGGGGCGAACCACGCTCGGCGGTGAGGGCCTGCAGCACCAGGATGGCTCCAGCCACGTGGTCGCCGCCACGGTTCCCAACTGCCGCGCCTACGATCCGGCCTTCGCCGGCGAGCTGGCCGTCATTCTCGATCATGGCGCGCGCTCCATGATGCAGCGGAGCGATGACGAGTTCTACTACGTGACGGTGGCCAACGAGAACTACGCGCAACCCTCGCTGCCCGCAGACGCGGCGGCGCACGTGATTCGCGGCATGCGCCACTACTCGAGCGTGGCGGCCGAGGGGGCCGAGGGGGCCGAGAGGGCCATTGCCAGCGTGCGGCTGCTCGGTTCGGGCGCCATCCTGCGCGAAGTCATCGCCGCGGCAGCGCTGCTGGCCGAACAGTTTCATGTGTCCAGCGAGATCTGGAGCGTCACGAGTTTCAGCGAACTCGCGCGCGAGGCGGCCGAGGTGGCGCGCTGGAATCGCCTGCACCCGCGCGAACGGCCGCGTGAATCGCATCTCGAGCAATGCCTGCCGGGAGACTTACCCATCATTGCGGCCAGCGACTATGTGCGCGCCTATCCGCAATTGATCGGGCCCTATCTGGGGGCGGGTCTAACGGTGCTCGGCACGGATGGCTTCGGTCGCAGCGATACGCGATCGGCACTGCGGCGCTTCTTCGAGGTCGATCGCGAGCACATTGTCGTTGCGGCGCTGCACGCGGCGGCGCGCCGCGGCGATGTGGATCGCGTCAGTGTGGCCAGTGCCATCGAGCGCTTTGGAATCGAAACGGAACTGGCCGCCCCCTGGACTCGTTAGCGGTGGTGCAGGGCGGCTTCGACGGCCTCGAACAGGCGGTGCATGCCGAAGGACACATCCTGGATGGCTCGATTGACGAAGAAGCCGGGAGTGCCGCGAACGCCGCTGTTGCGGCCGCTCTGGGCGTGCTCGCGAACACGCTGCAGGTAGATGTGATCGTCGAGTTCGGCCGAGTAGCGGGCCATGTCGAGCTGCAGGCGCTCGGCGTAGCCGCGCAGATTCGGTCCCTTCAGATGCAGCTGGTTCTCGAACAGCAGGTCGTGCATCGGCCAGAACTTGCCCTGCGCCGAGGCGATTTCCGCCACCTCCGCCGCGAGCAGCGCATGGGGATGCACTTCCTCCTGCGGAAAATGGCGAAAGGCGTAGCTGATGCGCCCCGGGAAGCGATCCAGCAGCAGCTTCACCGCCGGCGCCGCCTGCTTGCAGTTGGGACATTCGAAATCGCCGTACTCCACCACTGACACCGGCGCATGAGCCTCGCCGAGCAGGTGGTCGGTCGCCCCGATAGGTGGCGTCAATTCAAACGGATGCTCGCGGCTCATGTCTGGATTGTGCCATGAAGTCGTGCCATTTTGCGGAGCCGCGCGCCAAGTGATAGCGTGCGGCCGCATGAGCACGCGTTGCAAACATCTGAGCGCAGTCAAGACGGCCAAGCCGAACACCAATGGCTGCGAGGAATGCCTGAAGATGGGCGATACCTGGGTGCACCTGCGGCTGTGCCGCACCTGTGGTCACGTGGGCTGCTGTGACGACTCGAAGAATCGCCACGCTACCAAGCATTTCCATGCCACGCAGCATCCGATCGTGACCTCCATCGAGCCCGGTGAGGACTGGAGCTGGTGCTACGTCGATGAGCTGGTGATGGAGCTGCGTTGAGCGGTGCACCGGGGGGCAGATCGTGGTAAGCGAATTGCTGCGCAAACGGCGCGAGCAGATGTTCCCCAAGCTCGGCGACGCGCAGATCGCGCGCCTGGAGGCGCACGGCCAGCGCGTCGAGATCCGCCACGGCGAGGTGCTCGCCGAACCTGGCAACCGGCAGCTCAAAGTGTTCGTCGTACTGTCGGGCAGCATAGAAATTCTACTGCCCGATCAGACCGAGGGGCAGCTGCTGTACCTGCTGACAGCGGGGGACTTCAGCGGTGAGATGAGTACGCTGCGCGGCAGCTCGGCGCAGACGACGCTGCGGGTGCGACGGCCCGGCAACGCCATCGCGCTCGATTCCGGGCAGATCCGCGACGTCATACAGACCGATGCGGAGCTCAGCGAGCTGCTCATGCGTGCCTTCATCCTGCGGCGCGTGGCGCTGATCCAGAGCAATAGCGGCGAGATCACGCTGCTCGGCTCGCGCCACTCGGCCGATTCGCTGCGACTGCGCGAGTTCCTGACCCGTAACGGGCAGCCGTTTCATGACGTCGACATCGAGACTGATCCGGACACGGCGGCGCTGTTCGAGCGCTTCCACCTGACCGCGGCCGATATGCCCGTGGTCGTGTGCCGCGCCGCGCAGATGTTCCGCAATCCCAGCAATCACGATCTGGCCGAGTGCCTGGGACTGAATCCACAGGTCGATGACAGCCGCATCTACGACCTGCTGATCATCGGCGCCGGTCCGGCCGGACTCGCGGCCGCCGTCTATGGCGCCTCGGAGGGCCTGAACGTGCGCGTGGTGGAGACCACCGCGCCGGGAGGGCAGGCCGGCACCAGCTCGAAAATCGAAAACTATCTGGGATTTCCGACCGGCATCTCCGGGCGCGCGCTGGCGGGCCGTGCGCTGTCGCAGGCGCAGAAATTCGGGGCGGCGCTCAGCGTGGCGGCGGATGCCGTCGAGCTGACGTGCACGCAGCGGCCTTACAGCATCGAACTTGCCGACGGCAAGGTGCTGCGCGGCCGCAGCGTGCTGATCGCATCGGGCGCGCAGTACCGCAAGCTGGAGGTCGAGAACCTGTCGCGTTTCCTGGGCACGGGCGTGTACTACGCGGCGACCGCCCTGGAGCAGAAGCTCTGCCAGGGGGAGGACATCGCGATCATCGGCGGCGGCAATTCCGCCGGCCAGGCGGCCGTCTATCTGGCGCGCGACTGCCGCCGTGTGCACCTGCTGGTACGCGGCAAGGGGCTGGCCGAAAGCATGTCGAATTATCTGATTCGCCGCATCCAGGAGACAGGCAACATTCAGCTGCATGCGCAGACGCAGATCACGCATGTGGAAGGGTCCGATCGGCTCGAGCGACTGGGCTGGGTCTGCAGTGCCGACGGCCAGCGCGAGGAGCACCCCATCGGTCACATGTTCGTAATGACGGGCGCCGCGCCTAACACGCCCTGGCTCAAGGGCTGCGTGGCGCTCGATGAGGACGGCTTCGTTAAAACCGGCCCGGACCTGGATGCGCCGGCGCTCTCGGCCGCGCGCTGGCCGCTCGAACGCGCGCCCCACTCGATGGAGACCAGTCTTCCCGGCGTTTTTGCCGCCGGCGATGTGCGTTCCCGCAGCGTCAAGCGTGTCGCCTCGGCGGTCGGCGAGGGTTCAATCTGCGTGCAGTTCGTGCACCGCGTGCTGCAGGAAAGCGCGAATACCCAGACAGGCGCCTAGCCGCATGCCGCAGCTACTGGTTTCGCTGTCGAGTGGCTGGGGCGTCGGCATCGTGGTGGTCAATGTCCTGCTCGATCAGATCGGGCTGCCCGTGCCTGCGGTACCGACTCTGGTCGTAGCCGGTGCACTCGCGGCAGATAACAGCCTGTTCGGCCTCGAGTTATTCGTCGGCGCTTCGCTGGCCTGCCTGATTCCCGACCTGGGGTGGTACCTGGCCGGACGGTTTTTTGGCAGCCGGGTCATGAAGACGCTCTGCCGCATCTCCCTCAATCCCGACTCCTGCGTCAGCCAGACACAACTGCGCTTCGAACGCTGGGGGCCCGGAGCCATCATATTCGCGAAGTTCGTGCCGGGATTGTCCATCATCGCGCCGCCGCTGGCCGGCGCCACCGGCATGGCATGGCCGCGCTTCCTGCTCCTGAGCAGCATCAGCGCCGTGCTTTGGGTGGGACTGATCCTGACCGCAGGCGCGCTGCTCAAGCCCCAGATCCAGCTGCTGATGCCGCACGCGCAGCACGTGGCCGCAATGGCCGGCACGGCCCTTGCGGTGCTGCTGGCGGCCTACATCGCCTGGAAGTGGTGGCAACGCCGCCGGTTCTTTCAGCGGTTGCGCATGGCTCGCATCAGCGTGGCCGAACTCTATGCGCTCATCGAGGCGGGCGGATCGCCGGTGATCGTGGATGTCCGTTCGGCCACCGCCCGGGCGCTCGAGCCGCGCCAGGTGCCCGGCGCGATATCGATCACGCTGCAGGAGGTGGCCTCGCATCTAAAGCATCTGCCGCGCGACCGCGAGATCGTGCTCTATTGCACCTGTCCCAATGAAGCCTCGGCGGCTCACGTGGCCCGGGTGCTGGCCGCGCACGGATTCAAGCGGGTGCGCCCGCTGTTTGGCGGCCTCGACGCCTGGATTGCCGCGGGCCACCCAGCCGAGGCGGTGGCTACGGGAACCGCGACGGTCGTGCTCTCAACCGAGCAACCCTGAGCGCGTGCAGGCGCAGAGTCGTCAACGCGCCGAGCAGCAGCAGACACGCCCAGTCGAATCCGCCGCCGCCATGACTGGCGCTGCTGGTGGGGGGTGTGACCGTGGCCGTCGGCAGGTGTGCGATGGCCTGATCCGCGCGCACGAAGCCGTACCCCGAGTCGTCATTGGGAATCGTCGATCCCATCGCGGCGGCGCTGATCTCCAGCGCCTGATAAATCTGCGTCGGCGTCACGCCTGGATTGGACTGCAGTAGCAGCGCCGCAGCGCCGGCAACATGGGGCGCCGCTGCCGAGGTGCCGAAGAAGTTGGGATAACTCGCATCGTTGCCGCACTCGCTGACCGTACTGCCATCGCTGAGGCCATCACTCGCCAGGGTGTAGCCGAAGAAAGTGGTGTTGACGCCGTCGGGACCGACCACATCCGGCTTGACGCGCATCTCGGGCGAGGCCAGCCGATTGCCATTGACATCGAACAGGATCGGCTCTCCGCCGCGTGATGAATACACTTCCAGCACCGCGGGCGTGACACTGCAGCGCGGCGTGCCCGGAAAGAACGCAGCCCCGACCGCCATGGCGCCGGTGGCGCTCGCGTGTCCCTGCAGCGTCGGGGTGTCGGCGGCGAAGGTGGCATTGATGACGATGGGCGCGCCATCGCCATCGAGCGCGAGTTTGATGCGGCCGGGCGCCAGTGAGCCGGCGCCCAGACCGATCGAGACGTTGAGCGTTTCAACGGCGGTGTTGGCAGTGGCGTTCGCGGGGTTGCCGATGATCAGGATGTCCACGGGATCGACGCCGAGTTGGTTGAGGCCGGTGCAGGTGACCGGATTGCCATCCACGTCGATGATGATCGGGTCGCCGGCATTACCGCCGGTGGCACAGAGGTCGATCTGGCTGGTGGCGCCGCCGCTCTGCGGCGCGCCCGTCACGTAGGGCTGATCCCATTCGACCACGAGCGCCAGGAATTCGCCCGGGACCAGCGCTGGAATCGTCACCGACAGCGCGGTGGTGGTCGTTGCCCCGGTCGGGTCGAAGTTGAGCAGGAATTCGCCCGCATTGGGCGCAATCGTCGACTGCACTGGGAATATCGGCGCGACGTTGTCGTAGGAGGCGACGCCATTGTTGCCGGCCGCGGAAAAGTAGGAGACGCCCTGGCTTTCGACCGTGTCGATGGCCTGTGCGAGGATGCCGTCCTGGAAAAAGGGCTCATCGAAGTAGACGGTGTCGTCAACTATGACCTTTGCGCCGGCACTGCTGGCCAGCTTGCCGATGCCCGTGGCGAAATCCGCCTCGGTGTTATCGGCTGTATTGAAGGCGAGCGCGGCATCGGGCGCGACATCGTGCACGATCTGCAGCATGGCACGGCCCTCGTCCGTAAAGGGCAGGTTAGTGGGGGCGCCGTAATTCAGGCAATCAGCCTCTTCAAGCACTGTCACCGTGGAGGGCAGATCGCCGGTGGATTCATCCGTTTGGGCATCCGCGAGAATGCCGTTGGGGGCGAAACCATTGAGTCCTGATGCGGGCACGCCGCTACCCGCCTGCTCGTATTGCGCATAACAGTTGAAGCTGTCCGACAGCACACCGACCGTGACACCCGAGCCCGTCAGGCTCGAATGAGCCTGGCGCAGGGCCGCGCTGCCCTGCGCAAAGTCACCCTGCGAGGTCACGGCGCCGGCGCGAGTGCGCATCATGGCCGCACGCATTGCGTGCAGTTCCGCCCGTCCCGTTGCGGCGGCAAGCTGCGCCACGGGCAGCCAGCCACCCACATCGTTGGTGTATACCGCCGATCGTTCGAGCCCGAGATTTTCGAGCGCGCGTCGCAGCTCATCCGGATTGCCGCGCGTCACCGCATCGATCGCCACCATCGGCGCTCCGGATGCAGCGGCGCGGCTGAAGCGCACGGCCGGGTTCAGCGCGCGCAGATCCTCGAGCGCGTGGTCGGGGCGCACCCCGGCCGCGTGCCTGGCTATATCAGCCAGCGCCGCGTCCAGCTTGCCGCTCGCATCAGCCGGCCCGGATGAGGCACCGCGACCCCCGAACGCATGCAGTTGCGCCGCGCCGGGGACCACCGCGGCACGCATAGCCGGCGGGCGGACCGGGGCGTTGGCCTGTGATGTGAAGCCTGCGCCCAGCAGTGCGAGGAGGGCGATTCCTGGACGGTGTGATGGCATCAGTGTTGACTGCCTGGCCGGCTGGGCCGAAGAATGGCCTGGTGACCGACCTTGGTTGAACTTGAAGAAAATATTATAGCCTAATGATTGCCAATCCAAAACTTATTGATTACGGATCGCGTGACTCATGAAATATCTCCACACCATGGTGCGCGCAGCCGATCTGAAGAGCTCGCTCGCCTTTTACTGTGACGCCCTGGGGCTGCATGAAGTTCGCCGAATGGAACACGAAAAGGGCCGTTTTACCCTCGTGTTTCTGGCGGCGCCCGGCGACGAGGCGGCGCAGATTGAACTCACCTATAATTGGGATCCGGAGTCGTACGCGGGCGGACGCAACTTTGGTCACGTGGCGTACGAGGTCGACGATATCTATGCGACCTGTGAACGCCTCATCAAGCATGGTGTGACGATCAACCGTCCGCCGCGCGACGGCCACATGGCCTTCGTGCGCTCGCCCGACCAGATATCGATCGAACTGCTGCAGAAGGGTTCACGTCTGCCGCCGAAGGAACCGTGGGCATCGATGCCCAACACCGGAATCTGGTGAAACCTTTCCGGCCGGGCGGACGAATTACAGTCTGAGAAGGCACGCGGTGGGCGCGTGGCCGCGGGAGCTGACGATGTCCAACCCGAGTCCTTTGATACCGTCGCGCCGCGCTGTGCTCATCCAGGGCATGGCCGCGGTGGTCTCCGGCGCGTGCCTCGGCCGTTGGTCGCTCGCCGCCGGCGGCGCAGCCGACACGGTGGTGATCGAGAACTTTGCGGCCTCGGGCAAGAGCACCGGCATCGTTACGCTGGCGAAAGTGGTCAAGAGCGACGCGGAGTGGCGCAGCCAGCTCCCGCCGCTGGCCTACCAGGTGACCCGGCGCGAAGGCACCGAATACGCGGGCACCGGCCCCTACACCTACAACCACGCCGATGGCCTCTATCGCTGCATCTGTTGCGGCACTGCGCTCTACGATTCGAAAACCAAATACGACTCGGGTACCGGCTGGCCGAGCTTCTGGCAGCCGATCTCGGCACACAATGTATTCACCAAGACCGACCGCACTTTCGGCGATGTGCGCGACGCGATCGCCTGTCGCCTGTGCGATGCGCATCTCGGGCACGTATTTGCTGATGGTCCGAAGCCCACGGGTTTGCGCTACTGCATGAATTCGGTGGCCCTCAGTTTCGTCGTGCGCGCTTGAGGCGCCGACGCACGTCCCGATATGAGTGATGAGTAAAGGAGCCGTTCCCATGACCACAATTCGGATCGCACTCGCGGGAGCACTGCTGCTGCTGGCCGCCGGTTTGCTGGCGTCGTGGCGCGTGCCCGCCGCCGAGCAGGCGGCGCTCATCGCCGCCCCCGCCGTTGACAGTCCGAAGGTTGCGGGCCCGGGGCAGACCGCGGTGCTCTCCGGCGGCTGCTTCTGGGGTGTGCAGGGTGTTTTCGAACATGTACGCGGCGTGCGTCGCGTGGTATCGGGTTACGCCGGCGGGGCTAAGGGCACGGCCGAGTACGGCAATGTCAGTACCGGCAGCACCGGCCATGCCGAATCCGTGCAGATCAGCTTCGATCCCGCGCAGGTTTCCTACGGCGAGATCCTGCGAGTGTTCTTCTCGGTGGCGCACGACCCGACGCAGCTCAATCGCCAGGGACCGGATGTGGGCTCGCAGTACCGCTCGGAGATTTTCTATAGCGATCCCGAACAGAAGCGCATCGCCGAAGCCTACATCGCGCAGCTCGAGCAGGCGCACGCATTCGCGCGGCCGATCGTCACGCGCGTCGACAGCCTGCCCGGTTTCTATCCCGCGGAGGATTACCACCAGGATTTCCTGGTCCACAACCCGACTTATCCGTACATCGTCTTCAATGACCTGCCCAAGATCGAGAATCTCAAACGCGTGTTACCCGACTACTACGTGGGCCGGCCCGTGCTGCTGAGCAATGTCATCGCGCATTAGGGAAGGCACTGGAGACGGCACTAGAGAGCATTGAGCGCTCTGATACACTCGGGCGTCCCTATCGGACCTCCGGGAGCAAAGTCATCCATGAGCCTGCAGCGCCGCAGCGATCAAGCCTGTTTTGGCGGTCGTATCAGTATCTACTCGCATGCCTCGGAGTCGATCAAGAGCGACATGCGCTTTGCGGTGTACCTGCCGCCGCAGGCCGCGCGCACCAAGGTGCCGGCTCTCTATTATCTGGCCGGCCTGACCTGCAACGAAGAGACTTTCATCATCAAGGCCGGCGCGCTGCGCCTGGCCTCGGAGTACGGGCTGGCACTGGTGGCCTGCGACACGAGCCCCCGCGGGCTCAATATTCCGGGGGATTCGGCCGCGTGGGATTTCGGCGTCGGTGCCGGCTTCTATATCAACGCCACGGCGGCGCCCTGGTCGACCAACTATCACATGGGCAGCTACGTCAGCGAGGAGTTGCCCGCACTCATTGAAAAGAACTTCTCCGTCATCGCCGGGCGGCGAGGGATTTTCGGCCATTCGATGGGTGGACACGGTGCGCTGGTCACCGCGTTACGCAATCCCACCGCGTGGCAGTCGGTGTCGGCGTTCGCGCCGATCTGCAACCCGGTCGCGGTGCCGTGGGGCAAGAAAGCCTTCGGTAATTATCTGGGAGCCGACACGGCGCAGTGGGAGCAGTGGGATGCATCATTGCTGATGCGCCGCCGGGCCTACCCTGGCCACATCCTGATCGATCAGGGCCAGGCGGATCAGTTTCTGGCCGAACAACTGCACCCGGAGGCGCTGGAGGCCGCGGCGGCCGCATCGGGCCAGGCGCTGAACCTGCGCCGGCAAGAGGGCTACGATCATTCCTACTGGTTCATCCAGACTTTCATCGCGGATCATCTCGCGCATCACGCCAAAAGCCTGCTCTGACGCACCATGAAGGTGCCTCAACGGGAAAAAAACCTGCTGGCCATCGGGAAAAAATCGGCCTAACATCCGGCTCCGGATCTACCGTGACCGGGGGGTCAGGTAGACAAGCGAAATACGAGGGGGTTGGGTCAATTACGGCACACTCGTGTGGCGAGTCCGACCCGACTAAAAGTAGGCGGGCCGCTCGGGGGTGTGACGTCAGCTCTATAAGATGATGATAAATAGAGCCTTTCTTTCGTAAATCGGACTGGCACGGCGAGTGCTTAAGTCTCAGCTGATAATCCCCGCTATCACTCCGACAAAAGTGCTGGCGGAATACAAGACTTGATGCGATTTAGGAGGAGAACAGCGTATGGAATCCGTATTGAGGAGTAGGGTGGGGATATTTTGTGCCGCGATGGCACTCACCGCGATCTCCAGTGCGACGATCGCGGATGAGGTGGCCGACCGCGCGAAGGACCCAAATCTTTGGGCGGCGCCAGGCGGTGACGAGGCTTTGACCCGGCATAGCAAGCTCAAAGACATCAACACGACCAACGTCAGCAAGCTGCAGATGATCTGGTCGCAGTCGAGCGGCACGCTGCGCGGCCACGAGGGCCAGCCGCTGGTCGTAGTGGTCGATGGCAAGACGATGATGTACATGGAGAGTGGCTGGCCGAACATCGTCCAGGCTCTCGATCTCACCAACCCGGATCAGCCTCAGCAGATCTGGCATTACAACAAATCAACCGATCGTGACGAGTCCGCAGTGGCACGTGCGTGCTGCGACACGGTCAACCGTGGTCTGTCGTATGCCGATGGCAAGCTGGTATTCGCGACCCTGGACGGCTTCGTTGTCGCCCTGGATGCGAAGACCGGCAAAGAGGACTGGGTCGTCAAGGACGCGTGGCCGGATAAGGGCGAGACGATCACGCCTGCTCCGATCATTGCCAATGGCAAGGTCATCATCGGCTTCGGCGGCGACGAGTTCGCAGCCCGCGGCCGTCTCGATGCCTACAACCTGGCTGACGGCAAGAAGGTGTGGGAGTTCTACGCCACGGGTAGCGATAAGGATGTGGGACTCACCTCCAACACCAACAAGGCGCATCCGGAATACGGCACTGCCGGCAAAGACCTCGGCATCAGCACGTATCCTGGCGATGAGTGGAAGCGCGGCGGTGGTGCACAGTGGGGCTTCTACAGCTATGACCCAGAGCTGAAGCTCGTCTACACCTCGTCGGGCAATCCTGGGCTGTGGAGCCCGTCTTATCGCTGCGGCGACAAGACTCAGCAGGAGTGCAACAGCGGCAAGTGGGACAACAAGTGGTCGATGAGCATATTCGCCCGCAATATCGATACCGGTGAAGTCGCCTGGGTCTACCAGATGACGCCGTTCGATCAGTGGGACTATGACGGCATCAACGAGAACATGCTCGAAGACCTCACCGTCGACGGCAAGATGCACAAAGTGCTGATCCACTTTGACCGCAACGGCTTTGCCTATGTGTTGGATCGTGCGGATGGCACGCTGCTGCGTGCGAACAAGTACGTCACGACCAACTGGGCCGAGAAGATCGACATGAAGACCGGCCGCCCGGTCAAAGTGTACGAGCATTCGCCGTTGCTGCCGAATGGCAACACGCAGGCCTGCCCCTCGGCGATGGGTGGCAAGGACCAGCAGCCGTGCGCGATCGATCCGACCGAGCCCGGCATGGCCTATTGCCCGACCAACAACTGGTGCATGGAAGACGAGCCGCAACAGCGCTCGCACACCCAGCAGGGAACCGTGTACGTGTTTGCTAACGTGTACATGTATCCTGAAAAGCCAGGGGTTACCGGCAAGTTCAAGAAGTTCAACGTGCTGACCGGTGAGACGGTCTGGGAAATCCCGGATCCGTATCCGAACTGGGGTGGTGCGCTCGTAACCGACGGCGGTCTGGCCTTCTACGGCGATCTGCAGGGCAACTTCCGCGCTGTGGACCGCAAGACCGGCAAGGTCCTGTGGGAGCGACGTCTTGGCTCCGGCATTATCGGCAACCCGATTGCCTACAAGGTTGCTGGCAAAGAGTACATCTCCGTTTGGAGTGGCATCGGTGGCTGGATCGGACTGCCGGTTACGGCGGGTCTGGATCTGAGCGACAAGTTCGGCGCAATCGGCGCGACTGCGATGACCAAGGCGGCCAACCTGGACAAGATCCCGATGGGTGGCACGCTCTACACGTTCCGAGTCGAATAACGACAATTTGAGACTTTCTGGTTGATACTGGCGCCCGATGTCTGAAAAGACATCGGGCGCCTTTTATTGGGGGGCCACCACGCGGCTCCGCCGCCTGAGTCGGCCATTTCCTACGAATTGAACGCTTCTCCATGCGCGGCAGTCTTAAGGCAACAGAACTAAGATCGAGGATGACATTATGAACGGCACCATCCCCTTGAGCGTTTCCGCGATGCTGCTCGGACTGTCCGGCGCGGCGATGGGTGCGGCGCCCATGGCTCCGTTACGCGTTTGCGCCGACCCGGGCAACATGCCCTTTTCGAACAATCGAGGCGAAGGCTACGAACAGAAGATTGCGCAGGTCATTGCCGACGAGCTGGGCACCAATGTGGTGTATTACTACCGCCCAGGCATCGAGCGCGGATTGACGCGACAGACACTCAACTCTGACAATTGCGACCTGATGCTGGATCTTCCCGGCGATGCCGAAGGCGTCCTGAGCACCTCACCGTTGTATCGGTCGACGTTTGTGCTGGCCTCGCGCACGGATCGCAATCTGGACTTCAAGAATTTAGACGACCCGCGGCTCAAGACGCTCAAGATCGGCGTCTACCAGACCTCGGCGATCCGCGAGGCACTGGATGAACACGACGTGCGCAACAACACCGTGATTCATTACCTGAGCCATGATTCCGACACCAATCCGGAAGATGAGCCGGTCTACCAGGTAAAGCAGGTGGTCGATGGGACGCTGGATCTGGCGGCAGTGTGGGGACCCTTCGCCGGTTACTACAAGGCGATGAAGCACGCGCCGATCACGGTACAGCCCGTGAATCTGATGGAAGATGACGTGCCGATGGAATTCGACATGACCCTGGCGGTGCGCACGCAAAAGCGCGAGTTCCGCGATCAGATCGAGGCCGCTGTCCGGCAGCAGAAGGACAAGATCCACGCCATCCTGGTTGAATACGGTGTCCCGCTCGTCAAGTGCGAGGACTGCATCATCGATGGCGATCTGCCGTCACATGGTCCTTACAAGCCGGCCGGCAAACCGCAGTATCACGGTCCTGCCATCCAGAACGTCACGATTGCGATGCTCGATGACTGGCTGGCCCATGGTTCCAAGCCCAGTATCGAACTCAACAACGCCGTGATCGCCGGGGATCCGGTGCGCGTCAGCTACCTGGTCGAGAAAAAGCACGCCGACATCAATGCGCGCGATCCGCAGGGCAATACCCCGCTTACCAACGCGGTTCGCATCAAGTCGGCCGACATGGTGGCTTATCTGGTCGAGCACAATGCCGATGTGGGTCGGCCCGATGGCGATGGCTGGACGCCGCTCATGACCGCAGCGTGGATCGATGATGGCGGTCTGGTTGAATATCTCGTCAGCCACAAGGCTGACATCAACGCCAAAAATCCGGCCGGTCTCACGCCGCTCGGCGTCGCATCAGAGTATGGCAAGGATATCGCCGTGGTCGCGCTCGTGAAGGCCGGTTCCAATGTCAATCAACGCATCGGCAGCGGCTATACGCCGCTCATGCTCGCGGTGGCCGGTCGTTCGGACCGTTCCGCCAAGGCGCTGCTCGATCACGGTGCCGATGTCAATGCGCGCAACACGGGCGGCATCACAGCGCTCATGATCGCGGCGGCCGCCAATGAAGCGGATCTGGCGAGCCTGCTGATCAAAGCTGGCGCCGACACATCGGCAAAGGATGAGAACGGAAAAACCGCTCTCGGCATCGCGCGCGACAAAGGTAATGATGCGGTCATCAAGTTACTCGAGCAGCCGTCCCCGGCTGCCGGGACGAGTTCCAGCTGAAGGAGGACGATGTGCTACGACAAGGTTTGATGGGAGGTCTGGCGACATTCGCACTAGCGGCGACGTCGCTGGCACAGGCTGCGGCAGCGCCTGCCACGCCAGCGGCGGCGGCCGCGGCGGCGCCAGCACCCGCTGCGGCTGCCGGAGGTGCTGCGGCGGGACAGACGCCGGTACAGTTTGAGGCGGCTGCCGCAAAAGGCACGCTCAAGAATCCGTATAGCGACGACAATAAGGCCATCACCGAGGAAGGCCACAAGCTGTTCTTCAACTACAGCTGCAACGGCTGTCATGGCGGCACAGGGGGCGGCGGCATGTGCCCGCCGATCATTAACGATGTCTGGGTCTACAACGGCGACGATGACACGCTGTTCCGACTGGTGACCCTCGGCAGTGTCGCGCTGCAGGCCAAGGGTTATACGCGCCGCGGACGCGAAAACGTCGTGGCGCCGATGCCCCCGTTCGGCGGGCTGATCCCGACGGCTGATGAGCTGTGGAAGATCCTGGCCTGGGTGCGCTCCGCCTATGACGGCGATCCGAAGTACAAGTTCGGTTCGCCGCCGCCGCCGCCGCCGCCGCCGGACGAGTAAGCCACGCTGCGTTCTTGGGAACCACCCCCGGCCGCCGACGGCCGGGGGACTCCTTTCAAATACTTTGTCTGTGTCAGTTGTGTCACAAGGATGTGGCGAGCCCGACTCTGCCCTTCGGCGGAAGTTTCGGTGCCGCGTCCGAAGTGTTCTTTAACAATTTGAATTGGAAGCGATTTCCTCTGCCCCAAGAAATGGCACAGGGGCTGCAAACACTGCCTGAGCCCGTCACGCCAACAACAAAGCCACGGAGGCAGGACACATGAAGTCCAAGGCTGCAGTCGCCCTGGCTGCGGGCAAGCCGCTGACGATCGAAGAGATCCAGGTCTCTGGTCCGAAGGCCGGCGAGGTGCTGGTCAAGATCGTCGCCACCGGCGTTTGCCACACCGACGCCTTCACCTTGTCCGGCAAGGATCCGGAAGGAACCTTTCCGGTGATCCTCGGGCATGAGGGCGGCGGCATCGTGCAGGACGTTGGAGTCGGAGTGACCAGTGTGAAGGCGGGCGATCACGTGATTCCGCTCTATACGCCCGAATGCGGCGAATGCAAATTCTGCCGGTCGGGCAAAACCAATCTCTGTCAGAAAATCCGCGCGACCCAGGGCAAGGGACTGATGCCCGACGGTACTACCCGTTTTTCGCTGAACGGCAAGCCGATCCTGCACTACATGGGCACGAGCACATTCTCCGAATACACCGTGCTGCCGGAGATCTCGGTGGCGAAGATTAACCTCCGGGCGCCTCTGGACAAGGTGTGCCTGCTCGGGTGCGGTATCACGACGGGCATCGGCGCCGTGCTCAACACCGCGAAGGTGACACCGGGATCCACCGTGGCCGTGTTTGGCCTCGGCGGCATCGGCCTCTCAGTGGTGCAGGGCGCCGTCATGGCGCAGGCAGCGCGCATCATCGCCGTCGATAACAACCCGGAAAAATTCTCGATGGCACGCGTGCTGGGCGCCACGGATTGCATCAATCCAAAAGATCATGATGGGCCGGTACAGCAGGTCATCATTGATATGACCGATGGTGGTGCAGACTATTCGTTCGAATGTATCGGCAACGTCAACGTCATGCGTGCCGCGCTCGAGTGCTGTCATAAAGGCTGGGGCGAGTCGGTAGTGATTGGCGTGGCTGGGGCGGGCGAGGAGATCCGCACGCGTCCGTTCCAGCTGGTCACGGGACGGGTGTGGCGCGGCTCGGCATTTGGCGGCGTGAAGGGTCGCTCGCAGTTACCCGGATTCGTCGAACGCTACCTGGCCGGCGAAATCAGGATCGATGAGATGATCACCGAAGTGCTGCCTCTGGATGAGATCAACAACGCCTTTGATCTCATGCACGAGGGCAAGGTGATCCGATCCGTGATCCGGTTCTGAAGCTATGCCTACCGGCCGTTGTCGCGCTGCTGTAAGATGTTGTACGCCGCGTTTCAGGCTGCGGCCTGATGTCATAATACCCCCGACAGATGTACGCGGAGCGGCCGCCCCCAAAGCAAACGGGGCAACTGCTGACGAACAAAAAAAGAAAATCCGACGGCCTGCGTGCGTCGGCGGAAGACGGATGCCGGAGGGGAACATGCGATTGAGACTGGACAGTCAAGGTCACGCGCGGCTCATCGAGTCGACGGTGAACGGTATTGCCGAAGCGACCACCATTGGCCAGGTGGTGCGCCGTTCATGGAGTCGCTGCCTATCCACCTATTCGCTCGATCCGCAACAGGTCAAGAAACCCGTCATCGTCGAACGCAGCGAACTCGAGTCGCGCTGCGAGCGCATCGGCGCGGTGCTCCCGATTGCGCGTGTCGAGATGCTGGGACTGTCGCGCCAGATGGCGCACACACAGTACGGCATCATGCTCACCGATCAGGATGGCGTCATCCTCAGCTATGTGGGCGACCCGGCCTTTTCGATGACCGCGCGCCGCAGCGGCTTTCGCGAGGGCGCGATCTGGAGCGAACAGGAGCTCGGCACCAACGGCATGGGCACCTGCCTGATGACGCGCCAGCCAATCGTCATTCACCGCACCGATCACTTCCTGGTGCAGAACACGGACCTCACCTGCTCGGCGGCGCCGATCTTCGACATGCAGGGCCGCATCATCGCGGCGCTGGACATCTCCGGTTGCTCCACCGGTGCCCAGACCCACACGTTGGCGCTGGTGGAGATTGCCGCGCAGAACATCGAGAACCGCGCGCTGCTGCAGGCCTGCAAGCCTTATTTTGCGCTGCGCTTCCATCGCTTTGCCGAGTTCGTGAGTACGCCGGGTGAAGGTGTGCTCGCCTTCGATGAGTCCGGCACCATCATGGGCGCCAATCGCAGTGCGCTCGAGATGCTCGGGTACGCCGATCACAAATCGCTCTGCGGTCATTCGCTGGCGACTGTCATCGATGCGCCGCTCGCCCTGGTGCTACAGATGAGCATGCGCCACGGCTTCAGGCCGGAGCCGCTGTCGGCTCGTACCGGCCATCGCAGCCTGTTCGCGGTCGTGCAGCCCCCGGCCGATGAGTTTCGGCACGTCCCCAAATCGGTGATCGTCGGCACGCGCAACAGCTCGGACGTACTCGATGTCATGGAGACCTCCGATCCGGTCATGATGCGCAACGTCCAGACATTGCGCCGCATACTCAATCGCGATATCTCCGTGCTGCTGCTGGGCGAGACCGGCACGGGCAAGGGCTATCTTGCCAAGGCCATCCACAATGCCAGCCGTCGCGCCGACAAGCCCTTCGTGGCGGTCAATTGCGCGGCCATTCCCGAGCTGCTGATCGAAAGCGAGCTATTTGGTTACAAGGCCGGCGCCTTCACGGGCGCGGCGCGCGAGGGCAATATCGGACGGGTGCTGCAGGCTAACGGTGGCACGCTGTTTCTGGATGAGATCGGCGACATGCCCATCCCGCTGCAGGCACGGCTGCTCACCGTCATCGAGGAGCGCGAAGTCGTGCCGCTCGGTGGCAGCAAGGCGGTCGCGGTCGACGTTCGCGTCATCAGCGCGACGCACCGCAATCCCGCCGAGATGATCGCCAAGGGACTGTTTCGCGACGACCTGTACTACCGGCTCAATGGGATTTCGCTGACGCTGCCGCCGCTGCGTGAACGCAAGGACGCAGCGGACGTGGTGCGTTGCCTGCTGCGCATCGAGGCGGGCGAGCGCACGCCGGTGCAGATCGACGAGGCCTTGGTGCAGCGCCTGGCAAGCTTCCCGTGGCCCGGAAATTTGCGGCAACTGCGCAATGTTTTGTGCACCATGCTGGCACTGCGCGAGTCCGACTACCTGACGCTCGAGGATTTCGACGAGAACTGGCTCGAAGCCGGCGCGCGCAGTACCCGTCGTGCACCGGCCGAGGCCGAACCGGCGGCGAGCGCCAATGAGGACAACGGCGATGTGCTCAGCAGTGCCGAATGCGACGCGCTGCGGCGGACACTCGAGACGTGCAACTGGAACGTCAGCGCCGTGGCTGTCCGGCTCAACCTGAGCCGCAAGACGGTATACCGCAAGATGCATCGCCACGGACTGGTACGTCCTGACCTGGGCCGGGCGCCGCACCACGCGGCGGGTGACGGGGGACTTGTTTACGGCGATGATGGATCAACTAATAGGTTTCACGACGGCGCGCCAGCCGTCATCAGCGATCGGAGGTAAAAAATGGCAATTTCACTTCATCCGGTGATCGACCATGGCTTCAAGAAGGCCACACCGGGCTTTCAGGGTGGAACGCTCACATGCAAGTGCGCGCAGAATCCCGTCAAGGTGGCCGTCAAGGCCCAGACGGCGCACAACCACGCCTGCGGCTGCTCCAAGTGCTGGAAGCCCAAAGGAGCGGTCTTTTCAGTCATTGCGGTCGTTGGCAAGGACAAGGTCAGCGTGCTTCAGAACGGCGACAAGCTTAGCGTCGTGGATCCGAAGGCTGCCATCCAGCGCCACGCCTGCAAGGGCTGCGGCGTGCACATGTTCGGCCGCATCGAGAACACGGGTCATCCGTTCTACGGCCTGGACTTCGTGCATACGGAGCTGTCCTCCGAACAGGGCTGGTGCGAGCCGCAGTTCGCGGCCTTCGTCTCCTCCATCATCGAGCAGGGTTTCGACCCGTCGAGGATGGGCGAAGTACGCGGCCGGTTCAAAGAGCTGGGTCTGGAGTCCTATGACTGCCTGAGCCCGCCGCTCATGGATGCCATCGCGACGCACATCGCGAAGGCCTCCGGGGCGCTGAAGGCCTGAAGACGACATAATTCCTCGAGACAGCGGAATCTCCCGGCGAACGCCGGGAATTCCTCATTCAATGGCCGGCATTTGCGCCGGCCATTCTTTTTGCGCACGATTGCTGCATGAATCTGCCGCTCGCCGATCACCCCATCATCGCCGGGGCGGTGGCGCCGCGCGCAAGCGCGCGCCGGTCCCGACGCGCCGTGGGAATCAGCCTCAAGCTGCGACTGTGCCTGCTGATCACGCTCCTGATCGCCATGATGATGTTCGCCGGCGGCGCCTATATCGTGGAGCAGGCGCGGCAGGATGTGCGGGCGGAAGTTCGCTCGACCATGAATCTGACCGGCCACTTCCTCGATGCACAGCTGGCGGTGCTCCAGGATCGCGTGCGGCTGTTCCAGTTGCGGGAACTGCGCGATGTCCGCCACCTGATCATCAATTTCTACGACAGCCACGGCAATCTGCTCGATACCAACGAGTTGCCGGGGGATCGCAAGCCGGATGCACCGTTCTGGTTTGTCTGGCTCGTGCGCGCCTCGACGCCGCCCATGGAGGCCAGTCGCCGCACCGTCTCGTTCAATGGCCATGCCATTGGCGAACTGGTCATACAGCCGGATCCGACCTATGAGATCGATGAGAGCTGGGACACCTCGAGCGGCCTGCTGCTGCTGCTGTTCCTGTTCTTCGTGGCGGTCAACAGCCTGGTGTGGTGGGCAGTTTCGCGCGCGCTTGGTCCGGTCGAATACATCCTGGGTGCGCTCGGCGACATCGAGCGCGGGCACCTGGGCGCGCGCCTGCCTGGATTCGATCTGGCCGAAATGTCGCGCATCAGTGTCGGGTTCAATCACATGGCGGAGACGCTCCAGCGCAGCGTGGCCGACAACCACTCGCTGACGCGACGCCTGATGCAGATGCAGGAGGAGGAGCGCGAGTACCTGGCGCGCGAACTGCACGATGAGATCGGGCAGTGCGTGACCGCGATCCACGCCGACGCGGTCGCCATCGGCAATCGCGGCGGCGAGCCGGTGCGCGAGAGCGTGCAGTCAATTGTCGAGGCCATCGCGCGCATCAAGCAGATGGTGCGCAGCATGCTCAAGCGGCTGCATCCGGGCGCGCTGGAGGGCCTGGGACTCAGCGCAGCGCTGCGCGAGCTCGCGGGAGCATTCCGCCAGCGCCATCCGCAGGCCGCCTTGAGCCTCAAGGTCGCGGAAGAAGTGAGCGGACTCAAGGGTGAACTCGGGATCTCCCTGTACCGGATCGTGCAGGAATGCCTGACCAACATTTCCCGGCACGCACAGGCGGCCAGCGTGCAGATCGAGGTGGCGCACGAGGGTGCGCCGGGGCGGTCGGCCTCACGTCTGGAGCTGACGGTGCGGGATGATGGCTGTGGGTTCGACCCGCAGGTGGCCGGTCGCGGATTCGGACTGCTCGGTATCCGAGAGCGGGTGCGCGCACTGGGTGGCATCTGCCGCATTGACAGCGTCCGCGGGGCGGGGACCACGATCCTCGCGCAGGTGCCGCTGGCGTGAGTGCGGTTCCGATCAAGCTCATGCTGGTGGACGATCACGCCATCGTCCGCTCCGGATTTCGACGTCTGCTCGAGCAGGAGCCGCAGCTGCAGATCGTCGCGGAGGCCGACAGCGGCGAGCGCGCGTACGCGCTCTACGTCAAGGAGATGCCGGACGTGGTCGTGATCGACCTCTCCATGCCCGGCATGAGCGGCTTCGAGACCATCCGCCGCATCATCGCGCGCGAACCCTCGGCGCGCATCCTGGTTTTCAGCATGCACGAGGATGCCATGCGCGCGGAGCGGGCCATCCAGCTTGGGGCGCGAGGTTATGTCACCAAGAGCAGCGCGCCCGAGGTGCTGGCCAGGGCCATCGTCGAGGTGGCGGCCGGCAAGCTTTACCTCAGTGCCGATGTCGCCCAGGCCATCGCGCAATCCAAACTCACCGGCGAGGATCACCCGCTGAAGCTGCTCACCGCCCGCGAGTTCGAAATCTTCCAGCTGCTCGTGGCCGGGAATGGCCCGACCCAGATCGCCGGCATCCTTTCCTTAAGCGTCAAGACGGTGGCGAATAACCGCACGCTGATCAACCAGAAGCTGCGCACCTCGGGAGACGTCGAGCTGATGCTGCTGGCGATGCGCCATAGGCTGCTTTAGGAAATAGGCTCCCTGGACCCATTCCCGTCCCGCCTGTGGCGCTTTCGTCCCACAGGTGGGGGCGGAATGTCACACCTGAGGTAAACAAGGTCCCATGTAGCACAGAAACAACATCAAAATGCTGCGGAAACCGGGCCTTCTGTGCTTTAATCCCACGCGCTGAGTTGGCACATAGCTTGCCTTTGATCTTGGCGGGTGGGTGGGGTCGCGCCAGCGGATATCCAGTCCGCAACTAGCGACATGAATTGAAAAGAAACCTAGGAAGGAGCAGCCGATGAATCATTTCCAGAGAAAGTTATACCCGCTCGCCTCGATCGCGGCGGGTGTGTGTGCACTGGCCGCCGCCATGCCGGCGGCCGCAGTTGATCTGAAGAACGCCGATGGCTCGTGGACGTTTTCCATCGACGGCAACGTAAACGTCGATTACATCTACTCGAGTTGCGAGTCGGCCGCTTCGGCCCACGGCATCGACGATGTTGGCGGCGCCTGCGTCGGTTCGTCCGCCAGCAAGAGCACGTCGAGCGTGTCCAACGGCCTGCTGCCGGCGGCCTTCACTTTTGGCATCGCCACGACGCAAGCCGGCATCGATATGTCGGCGCACCTGGGCGTATATCCCGGCGTGGTCACCAACGACGGCGGCAGCCCGAACATCAAGAATGGGTCGGCCGGTAACGTGGCCTTGGGCACCACCGGACTGGATGTTCGTCAGGTCTATATGACCTTCGGCAACAAGGACATGGGTACCTTCGAGCTCGGACGCAACATCGGCCTGTTCGAGCAGGACATCATCCTCAATGACATGACGTTGCTGGGTGTGGGCGGCCCGGGTGGGGCAGCCGGCCCGAATCCGGCCAATACCACCTTGGGTGGCATCGGCTTCGGCTACATTTACACCGACTGGTTGTCGCAGATCGATTACACGACGCCGGACTTCAGCGGCGCGACCGCGACGCTTGGTATCTTCAGCCCGCTCAACTCATTGACGGGGCCTGGCACTGCCGAGAACAAGCCCGCGCCTGGCTTCCATGGCAAGCTGGCCTATAAGGGCACGTTTGATGACCTGAAGGTTACGCTGTCGGCCTCGGGCCTCTCGCAGCAGCAGAAGTACTCGGTCGGGGCCACCAACGGCAGCTGGCAGGGTTCGGGCGGCGATGTGTTCGGAAAAGTCGACTACCAGGGATTCGAACTTGTGGCCGGCGGCTACTACGCCAAGGGTCTGGGCACGACCGGCATCTTCATTCTCGGCTCGGACGCCGCTGGCGATGCTCGTAACTCGTACGGCTACCTGGTGCAGGGCACCTACAAGGTCGGCCCCACGAAGTTCGGAATCCAGTACGGCGTGAGCCGCCTGGCGTACGCCAATGCGGCCGATCGGGCTGCCGATCTGCTTAGCGCCGCGGGACCCCTGGTGGCCGCGAATGAGAAGGTCACTGGCGGTGTGTACTACGACCTGACCAAGAACCTGATGATCCTCGGTGAAATCAGCTGGGTACAGGATATTGCCCACTACAACACCATCGCTGCCAACGGCGATGTGGGTGACAGCAATACGGGCGTGACCGGCAACGTCGGCGTGTTCCTGGCATTCTGATAGGGCGACAACGAACCGCCTCTTCTTTACAAGGCGCTTCCACGGAAAGCCGGTGCCGCAAGGCACCGGCTTTTTTTATTGCCGGTATGCCGTCTTTTCATTCGACCGGGAACGGGCTGGTCCGTAATGTCAGGCGGGCATGGCCAGCCCGACCTTCCTGCACTTCATCGACAACCGCTTCGTGCAGTCCGCCTCCCAGGGATGGTTCGAGAAGTACTCGCCGGTGGACGGCAGCCTCATCGGCACGGTGGCCGAAGCCGGTTCCGAGGAGATCGATGGGGCCGCGCGCGCGGCCGCCGCGGCGCTGCAGGGCCCCTGGGGCCGGATGACGCTGGCCCAGCGCTGCGATCTGCTGCACGCGGTGGCACGGGAGATTGAACGACGTTTCGAGGATTTCCTCGATGCCGAAGTCAATGACACCGGCAAGCCGCGTTCGGTCGCCTCGCACCTGGATATTCCGCGCGGCGCCGCCAATTTCCGCGTCTTTGCCGATGCGGTACGCAATGTGCCGACCGAGTTCTTCGAGATGACGACGCCCGAGGGGCGCAAGGCCTACAACTACGCCGTGCGCGTGCCCAAGGGCGTCATCGCCGTGGTCTGCCCCTGGAATCTGCCGCTGCTGCTGATGACCTGGAAGGTCGCGCCGGCGCTGGCCTGCGGCAACGCCGTGGTGGTGAAGCCCTCAGAGGAGACCCCTGCGACGGCGACGCTGCTCGGCGAGGTCATGCAGTCAGTCGGTATGCCCGCGGGCGTCTACAACGTCGTGCATGGCCACGGAGCGGGCGCGGCCGGGGAGTTGCTGACGCGCCATCCGCTGGTTTCGGCGATCACCTTTACCGGCGAAACCGCCACCGGCACGGCCATCATGAAGGCGGCGGCCGATGGCATCCGCGCCGTGTCGCTGGAACTCGGCGGCAAGAATCCCGGCCTGGTATTCGCCGATTGCGACCTGGAGGCAGCAGCGGCCGGCATTGCGCGTGCCGCCTTTCTGAACACGGGCCAGGTGTGTCTGGGCACCGAGCGGCTATATGTGGAACGTCCCGTGTTCGAGCGGTTCGTGGCAGCGCTTAAAGCCAAGGCCGAGAGTCTCAAGCCGGGCCACCCCTCGGATAAATCCACGGGCATGGGTCCGCTGATCAGCATCGCGCATCGGGAAAAGGTGCTGCGGTATTACCGGCAGGCCGTGGCCGAGGGTGCGACCGTGGTTTATGGCGGTGGCATTCCCAAAATGTCCGAGTCGCTGCGCGGCGGCGCCTGGATAGAGCCCACGATCTGGACCGGTCTGCCCGAGAGTTCGAGCGTGGTGCGCGAGGAGATTTTCGGTCCGTGCTGTCACGTGCGCCCGTTCGATTCGGAAGCCGAGGCCGTGGCGCTGGCCAACGACACCCCTTACGGTCTTGCGGCTACCGCGTGGACCTCGGACGTGTCGCGATCATTCCGGCTCGGTGGCAGCCTGAACGCCGGGATCGTCTGGATCAATTCCTGGTTCCTGCGCGACCTGCGCACGCCTTTTGGCGGATCGAAACAGTCCGGCATCGGCCGCGAGGGCGGCGTGCATTCGCTCGAGTTCTACACGGAGCTGCGCAACGTCTGCGTCAGCACGTGAGATCCAGTGCGCAGCAAGATAGGACTGGAAGAGCACTTCGCCATCGCCGATACGCTGCAGGACTCGGCCGGCTTCGTGCCGGCCGATCATTGGGCGGAGCTCCGCCACAGGCTGCTGGATATTCATGACCGCCGGTTGCGCGAGATGGATGCCAACGGCATGGAAATGATGCTCCTGTCGCTGAATGCTCCGGCGGTGCAGGCGGTGCCATCGGCGGCAGGGGCGCGCGAACTTGCGATTCGGGCGAATGACTTCCTGGCCGAGCAGGTGGATCGCCGGCCCGAGCGGTTCCAGGCGCTGGCGGCGCTGCCCATGCAGGATCCGGAATACGCCGCGCGCGAGCTCGAGCGTTGCGTGCAGCAGCTGCACTTCCGCGGCGCGCTGGTCAACGGCTTCAGCCAGGCGGCACCGCCAGAGCAGCTGCTCTATTACGACCTGCCCCGGTACGAGCCCTTCTGGGACTGCCTCGAGCGCCTGGACGTGCCTTTCTACCTGCATCCGCGCAATCCTATTCCCGCATGGTCCCAGATCTACGACGGACATCCCTGGCTGCTCGGACCCACCTGGGCGTTTGGCCAGGAGACCGCGGTGCATGCGCTGCGGCTGATGGCTTGCGGACTGTTCGACCGTCATCCGCGCGTCCAGATCGTCCTTGGACACATGGGCGAGGGGCTGCCCTACAGCATGTGGCGCATCGATCATCGAAACGCATGGGTGAAGGCTCCCAAGGGTTACCCGGCGAAGAAAACCTTTGGCGAGTACTTCCAGTCCAATTTCCACCTCACGACGTCGGGCAACTTCCGCACGCAGACGCTGATCGATGCGATGCTCGAGGTCGGCTCTGATCGCATCCTCTTCTCGACCGACTGGCCGTTCGAAAACGTGGATCACGCGGCCACCTGGTTCGACGCCGCGGCAATCAGCGAGGCGGATCGTCTCAAGATCGGGCGCACCAATGCGCTCAAGCTGTTCAAATTGCCGCACTGATCGCGGCGCACCCCTGGCAGGGCAACATGTCGGCGGCGCGAGTCTCGCATTGCTATCTTTCATTAGACCCTGCATGCGACGCAGCGTAGTTTGAACGCTAGCTACATTGCGCCGCGACCATAGACGACCGGAGAATGGACGATGACGGATCCCGCACCCACACCGGCCCCGCCGGCGGCAGACGCGCCCAGGGGCAAGGCGGTTACGCCGACACTCAAGACCAGGTTCCTTAGCCACGGCACGCTCGAGAGCAAGGATCTGGAATTCACGCGCCGTTTCTACACTGAATTCCTTGGACTCGAAGTCATCCGGACCAGCAAGGTCTCCATATGGGCCCGCCTGGGCGGACAGCACATCTACGCCATCGTGCAGATGGCGCCGAATAAGAAAGCGCCCATGCCGTTCCTGAATCACAACGGCATCGATGTCGAAACCGAGGCGGATGTCGATGAGTGCCACCGCCTGTGTGTGCGCGACGCCGAGAAATGGAAGCTCACGAAGATCAGCAAGCCGTCGGTGCAACACGGAACCTACAGCTTCTACTTCTGGGACGCCGACGATAATTCCTGGGAAATCCTTTCCAATCCGCCCGGTGGCTACACCTGGTTATTCGATAAAGGCGACCAGGTCGGTGTCGGCCATATGAGCAGCAAATTCGAGCGCCCGGACTCCACGCGGCGCAACGAGAATAAGAACGACTAAAAGGATGTCCGCACCATGATCACGCTCAAGGATATCCGCTATGTGCGCCTGGGCACATCCAGCCTGGATGAGGCAGTGCGCTATGCCACGCGGATATTGGGATTGGAACTGGTGCGCCGCGATCGCAACAGCGCCTATCTGCGCAGTGACGACCGCGATCACACGCTGGTCTACACGCTCGGCAATCCGCGCGAACACGCCGTGGCATTCGAGGTGGCCGCCAGTGCGGAGCTGGATGAGGCGGCCAGCGAGCTCGCCGATGCCGGCTACCGCGTGCGGGCCGGAAGCCGCGGCGAATGCGAGCAGCGCTGGGTCGATGGCATGGTCACCTTCGATGATCCCAGCGGCAACACCATCGAGCTGGTCGCACGCCCTGCGCACAGCGGCCGCCGCTACTTTCCGACCCGGGATGCCGGTATTACCGGCTTCTCCCACATCGGGCTGCATTCGATCGCGCCGCGCACGGACGAGGCATTCTGGACCAGGCACTGCAACGCACGCGTCAGCGACCGGATCGGTGACGCGCCGCTGCTGCGCATCGACCCAGTGCATCACCGGATGGCCTTGTTCCCCTCGCAGCGCAACGGCATCCAGCACATCAACCACCAGGTGCAGTCCATCGACGACCTCATGCGATCGTATTATTTTCTGCGGGAGCAGAACGTGAAGATCCGCTTCGGGCCGGGCCGGCATCCGACTTCGGGCGCGATGTTCCTGTATTTCGACGGACCCAACGGCATGATCTACGAGTATTCGACCGGCGTCAGCATGATTACCGATGAGGCGGCGCACCGGCCGCGCCAGTTCGCGGCCGTCAATTCCTCGTTCTGTGCCTGGGGCTCCATTCCGGACATCCCGGAGTTCGAAACCCATACAGCGCGCGCTCCGGCTGAACGCATCCAGGCCTGATGGCCCCTAACAGTCACGCTTATCGGCTGGCGAGCTATGCGGCGCGGGATGCGCAGCGTGCGGGCATGGTCGTGGACGATCGGCTGTTTGATGTCTCGGAGGCGTTGCATGGAGGCGCCACACCAAGCACGGATGCGCGGCCGATGAGCGTGCTGGAGGTGCTGCAGCGCTGGGACGACATTCATCCGCGGCTGCAGTCGATGGCGCGGCAGGTGCGCAAGGGGCGCGATCCGTCCAAAGCGCAGCCGCTGTCGGGCACCAAGCTGGTCGCGCCCATTCTCTACCCGGGCACGATATTCTGCGCCGGCGCCAACTATCGTGATCACGTGGCGGAGATGGCGCGAGCGCTGAATCTTCCTGCTGAGCCCGATCCGCACGAGCTCGGGCTCAAGCCCTGGCACTTCATCAAGGCGTCCGCAGCGTGCGTGCGCGGACCGGATAGCGGCATCGCATTACCTGCCTACTCGAAAAAAGTGGATTGGGAGGCCGAGATCGCCCTGGTGATCGGGCGCGAATGTCGCAACATTCCGATCGAGCGGGCGATGTCTCATATCGCCGGTTTCACGATCGTGAATGACCTGTCGGCGCGGGATCATATCCGGCGCAGCGGCGTGCCGGCCGAATCCCCGTTCTGCTTCGATTGGGTAAGCCATAAATCGTTCGATGGCGCACTGCCGATGGGTCCCTGGATCACGCCGCTGGAAGATATTCCGGAGCCGGGCAAAATGGGGATTCGCCTCTGGGTCAATCAGGAGCTGATGCAGGATTCATCCAGCGCGAACCTGATTTTCTCCATGGCAGAGCAGATTTCGCACCTGAGTTCGCGACTGACGCTGCGCCCTGGCGATGTCATCGCCACGGGCACGCCTGCCGGCTGCGGCGCCGCGCGTGGACGCTTTTTGAAAGCGGGAGATCACGTGCGCATTGCCGTCGAGGGTGTCGGAGAATTGAACAACCACTTCACGGCCTGACCGGTTCAACAGTAAAGGTGACGGGTCCAACGATGCTATCGGCAACCGATCGAAAGAAAGCCGCGGAAATGCTGCTGCAGGCGGAGCGCGACCACAAGCCCATGATGCAGCTCTCCACGCTCTGGCCGGACATCACGTTCGAAGACGCGTACGGCATCCAGGGCCTGGTACAGGGCCAGAAGATCGCCGGTGGCCGCAAACTGATCGGGCACAAGGTGGGGCTGACTTCGAAGGCCATGCAGCGTTCCTCGCAGATCAGCGAGCCCGACTATGGACATCTGCTCGATGACATGCTGATCGCCGACGGCGCCAAGGTGCCGCACGCCAGTTTCTGCATCCCGCGGGTCGAGGTCGAGCTGGCGTTCGTGCTTGGCAAGCCGCTGCGCGGGCCCGGCGTCCTGCTGACCGACGTGCTTCGTGCCACCGAATACGTCGTGCCCGCACTCGAGATCGTGGATGCGCGCGTGCAGAATCCGCGCAAGATCTACGACACCATCGCCGACAATGGCGCTGCGGCCGGTATCGTGATCGGCGGCCGCCCGGTCGGGCCCATGGAGGTGGACCTGCGCTGGGTCGGCGGCATCATGTACGTGAACGGCGAGATCGAGGAGACCGGGCTGGCCGCGGGTGTACTCGGACATCCGGCCCTCGGGGTCGCCTGGCTGGCCAACAAGCTCGGCGAACACGGCGTTTCGCTCGAGGCGGGGCACCTGGTGCTGGCGGGTTCCTTTACCCGCGTGATATTTGCCAGGCAGGGCGACACGGTGCATGGGGACTTTGGCGCGCTCGGCGGCGTGGCGGTGCAGTTCGTCTAATGGACATCCATCGCAATATCTTCAAGCAGGCGCTGCAACGGCGTGATGTTCAGATCGGGCTCTGGAGCACGTTGTGCAGCAATGTGGCGGCCGAAGTGATTGCGCATTCCGGCTTCGACTGGATACTGCTCGATACCGAGCATTCGCCCAATGAGCCGCCGGATCTGCTGGCGCAGTTGCAGGCCATGGGTCGAAGTACGACCACACCCGTGGTGCGTGCCGCCTGGAATGACACGGTCCTGATCAAGCGTATCCTCGATCTCGGGGCGCAATCGGTGCTGCTGCCGTACGTGCAGTCCGCCGAAGAGGCGCGGCGCGCGGTCGCGGCCGTACGCTACCCTCCGCGCGGTGTGCGCGGGGTGTCAGCCGGCAGCCGCGCCAGCAATTACGGGCGCATCAAGGACTACCTTCATAAGGCGGATGCGGAAATCTGCCTGCTGGTGCAGGTCGAGACGCGCTCGGCGCTCGAGCAGCTCGAGTCCATTGCCGGCGTCGACGGAGTCGACGGCGTTTTCATCGGCCCTGCGGACCTGTCCGCCTCTCTCGGACATCTCGGCGACCTGCAGCACGATGAGACCCAGAAGGCACTGCGGGATGCGGGAGGGCGCCTGCGCCAGCTCGGCAAGGCCGCGGGGATCCTGACCGTGGTTGAGGCGGATGCGCGCCGCTACATCGAATGGGGTTACAACTTCGTCGCCGTCGGCATCGACACAGCGCTGCTGGCCAGGAGCGCCGATGCGCTCGCGAAGTCGTTCGGGGGGCTTATTCCGTCACGACCATAGCGCTCATAGCCAGAAGTCATTCGCGGCGCCTTCATCGTCCGGCTTAAGCTCGACCCCAAAATCCGTCCGGAGGGGTCCATGTCGACACAATCGCCGCGCTACGCGTTCGAGCCCATCACCCATCGCACCCCAGTCCGATTCCCGAATGGCGAGCGACTGGCGGTGCTCATCTACGTCAACATCGAGCACGTGCCGTTTGGCTCGACCTCACTGGCGCACGCGGTGTATCCGCCGACTCTCTCCTACAGTCCCGACATACTGAACCACGGCTGGCGCGACTACGGCAATCGAGTCGGACTGTGGCGCATCATGGAGGCGATGGATCGCTACGGCTACCGCGGAACGGTCAACCTCCACAGCGATGTATGCGCCGAATACCCGCAGATCATCCAGGAAGGCAATGCGCGACGCTGGGAGTGGGGCGCGCAAGGCGACAATAACACCAGCATCGCGACCACGATGGGCGAGGAGCAGGAACGCGCATTCATCAATCGCAACCTCGCCATCATCGAGAAGGCCACCGGTACGCGTCCGCGCGGATGGCTCGGCATGTGCCTGGCCGAGAGCATCAACAGTCCCGACCTGCTGGCCGAGGCGGGCATCCAGTACGTCTCCAACTACGCTCACGATGAGCTGCCGGTGCCCATGCGCGTCAAGCGCGGCTCCCTGCTGACGATGCCCTACACGCTGGAACTCAACGATGTGCCGGCCGTGCTCGGCAAGGGCGTCACGGCCGAGGAATTCGGGCGCATGATCTGCGACCAGTTCGATGTGCTCTACGCCGAAGGGCGCGAGCGGCCGCGCATCATGTCGATCTCCCTGCATCCCTTTATTTCCGGACACCCGTACCGCATGAAGCACCTTGCGGCTGCCCTCTCTTACGTGGCCGGACACGCCGCGGTCTGGTTGACCACGGGCGGGGAGATCAACGACTGGTACCGCGCAGGCTATCTGCCAAAGGCCGAACTCAGCCGCACCGGCTGACTAGCTTGCGACGCGATTCTTCTCGGCGAAGACCTCACCCATGACCTGGATGAGTTCCGGGTCAGAGAAGTCGAACAGTGCCCCGTTGCCTGAGATCCACTGGTAGGTGTGCAGCAGGCGCGTAATTTTCCACTGACCGTCGATCCGCGCGAAACTGTTCTCGTACCAGCCGTTCTGGGTGTACTCGGCCGAGCCGCCCTCGGTCGGCTTCCAGTGCCGTGCGACCATGTAGATTATTGCTTCCGCGCGATCGCCATCGATGGTGGCAGTGAAATTCGAATACTGGTGATGGCGTCGGACCGGACTCAGGATGACTTTCGCGAAGCGCGTCCATAGGTCCGCATCGACATGCACCTCCGGCTGGCCGGTGAGGCGTTCGAAGTTGACGCGGAACCGATCAGCAAAGCAGCTGCGGTACAGGGGCCAGTTGCCGGTATCGAGCGCGCGGCCGAAGTTGAGCATCACGCGCTCGACCTCCGCCCGCGCCCACAGGGCCTCGAGCATCTGCGCCTGGGTCGGTGCCGTGGCCATGTCAGTACTTCACGGTGAAGCGTAGGCCATAGGTTCGCGGGTCTTCCAGGTAGGCAGTCGCCGGGCCGGGTACGCCCGCGGCCGCGGTGGCGGCGATGACCGCGTTGTTGGAGATGTTCTTGACATAGGCACCTACCGTCCAGCGGTTGGCATCGTAGGTGAGCGACATGTCGACCTTGTTGTCCGGCGACTGTTCGGTGCCCTTGTTGTGCACGTAGTCGGCCCACCACTGGCTCTCATAGCGCCAGTTGATGTGGGCTCGCAGCATCGCGGACCTGAGCGGAATGTTGTGCGTGTAGCCCGCCTGCATCACCCAGTCAGGCGTATAGGCCGGTGCGAGGCCGTCATAGCTGACGCCGCTGGTGTCCACCACCCGGATGTTGCGGGCTCGCGAGTAGCTGACGTTGGCGTTGACCTCGTCCTCACGTAGCACACGTGCCAGCACGTCCAGCTGATCACCCTTCACGCTCACCTTATCGCCGTTGAAGATCGAGTTGTACGGCGCGGAGATGTCGTAAGCCTGGATGATCAGGTTGTGGAAGTCGTAGTAGTAGAGCTCGTCGTTGATCTGCAGCCGTTCATCGAACCAGCGCGACTTGATGCCGACCGTATAGGAGCGTAACTCCTCGGGTTTGACTTCGTTGCTGTAGGTCGGCGTATTCGGCAGTGCGTTGAAGGTGCCGGCCTGGAATCCGGTCTGTACCACGCCGTAGACCATCACCGAGGGCGCCAGGTCTTGCTCGACGCCGGCCTTCCAGTCGAAATGATTGTAGGTCTTATCGAAAGTGTAGGGCGCGCCACCCAGCGCCACCACCTCAAAGCCCCTGGCGTCGCGCTTGGTCGAACTTTCGCGGCCACCGGCCGTGATCCGGAAGCTGTCGGTCAGGCTATAGGTGACCTGGCCGAAGCCTGCATAGCCTTCCAGCCGATCGGCATCGATATCGGTCTGATAGAACGCGAACGGCAGGTTGACGAACAGGTATTCCGAACCGCTGTTGCGCGAATTGTAATAGGACACCCCGGCCAGCCACTTCAATGGCCCGTCGCCCTTGCTCGAGAGTCGCAGCTCCTGCTCGAGCTGGTTGTAGTGCGCAATATTGGTGGATTCGATGGCGCTCAGCCAGTAGATCGGGTGCGCGTCGAGAAACAGGTACGACGGGATGTAGCTCAGCGTCATGTTCTCGAATTCATAGTCGATCTCACCGCCCACCATATCTGTGCGGTATTGATTGCGCGCGGCATCAGTGGTGCCAAAGGGACCGGCGAACTTGCCAGTGCGCGTATCGTTCCAGGCGTTGGAGTAGAAAAAGCAGGCCTCGCAGTACGCGCCGGTATTCGGGTCGGTGCCTTTATTGACCAGGTTCTCGGTGTTGCCGTGCTTCTCCGCGAGCTGCGCATAGCCATAGATCGTCAGCTGATCGATCGGCTTGATGATGGTCGAGAGGCGCGCGCTGATATCGTTCTTGGAGTCCGCACCCGTCACTTCGTAGCCATCGTTGTAGGCATAGTCGATCGCCGCGCGGACCGCCACGGTCTCCGAGGCCTTGACGTTCTGGGTGGCGGTGACATGCACGGCCGAGTAGTTCCCGACCTCGAGCAGCGTTTCGCCATCGTTGTTGAATCCGGGCTTCGCGGGCGACATCACGATGGTGCCGCCGATGGCGCTGCGACCGTACAGCGTGCCCTGGGAGCCGGGCAGTATTTCCAGCTGTGCGACATCGAAGAACGCGGCGCTGGTGGCCTCGCGCGGCAGGTAGGTGCCGGCGAAGTTGAAGGCCACGTTCGGCTCGACATTGGCAAAATCCAGGTTGGCACCGACACCGCGCACGAACACCTGGGTGTTGTTGCCTTCCGCCTGGAAGCGCACCGCCGGCACGACCATCTGCGCCTCGCGCAGGTCGGTGACTCCGGCGGCCACCAGCTGATCGGCGGAGATCGCGGTGACATCCGCGGCGGTCTTTTGCAGGCTCTCGGTCTGCTTTTCCGCGGTGATGGTGATTTCCTGCAGCGTTTCCGATTCATCGGCGCCGGCATCGGCGGCGAGTGCAACGCGAGGGGCCATCGTGGCCGCCATCATGGCGCCCGCGCAGGTCAACAGTCCGATTCGTAACATTCCCTAATCCCCCAATTGCTTTTGTCGAGGCCCGTCAATACGTACTTTCCGAATGCCGGGCGCGTGATAGATAACGGCTTGGGTGTGGGTGCAGGCAAATGAAGATTGGATATACGCCGCATTCAACCCGCGAATGGGCGCACGGCGAGTCGAATGGAGAATCGAATGGATCAACGATCAGCGCAGCAGCGCATTGGATGCGCATCGATGGATGCCGCGGAGCGCGGTCTCAGAATGTGCCGCGCGGCTTCAGTCCTAGTTGGTTCTGGCCATACATGGCGCCGGTGGTGGTCCAGGAGAGGCTCATGTGTCGCGCAATCACGTTGGTATCGCGCCAGGCGCGCTGGATCGGGGAGGCAAGATCGCCGCCATTGGCGCCCATGGCTTCGAACAGCACGTGGGTGGCGTGCGCGGACTGACGCGCCGCGAAGGATTGATTGCGGCGGTAGAGAATCCGTTCGTCCTTCGAGGGTATCTGCCCGCGCGCGACGGCAGCGTCCATCGCGGCGCTATCGCGTAACAACAGTTCGCCAGCCGCATCGACGGCGACAGCGGCTTCGGCGATCGCGAGTTGCACCTGCTCGATCTCGGCCATGGGGCGCGGCGGCCCCCCGGGCTGCGCGGCCATCTTGGTGCGTGCGATGTCGGTGAAGTCCTCGAGCGCGCCGGCGGCAATGCCGACCGGAACGGAGCAAAGCGTGTAGGGCGCCGCGCCGGTGAAGGTGAGGCGGTAGAGTGCGCTCTGGTGGATGCGCGAGCCGGGCGCCTCGCCGGAGTTGATGCTCGAGAGCGGCATCAGCCGATGGGCTGGTACGAACACCGGCTCATCGATCGCAATGGTCTTGCTGCCGGTACCGGCCATGCCCATCGAGTACCAGGTGTCGTCGATGCGTGCATCGGCGCGCGGTACCAGCGCCCAGGCGGGCGCGGGCGGTCGATCGTCGCCGGACGGGATGATGATGCCGATGATGTACCAGGCGGAATGATCGCAGTTGCTGGCAAAGGACCAACGGCCGGAGATGCGATAGCCGCCATCGACCGGCTGACACTTGCCGGTGGGAGCGTAGGAGCCGCAGATCAGCGAGCGCGCGTCGTCCCAGACTTCCTCTTGTGTCTCGAGCGGATAGAGGCCCACGACCCAGTTATGAATCATGGCGATCGACACGCACCAGGCGGTGCTGCCGCAGCCCCTGGCCAGTTCGTAGTTGATGCGCACGAAATCCTGAAACCCGTATTCCAGACCGCCGAAGCGCCGCGGCTGCAGCAGCCGGAAAATGCCGGTCTCGCGCACCGCATCGATGACCTCCGCGGTCACCATGCGATCGCGCTCGGTCTGCACCGCGCGCTGTTTGAGCTCCGGCGCCAACGCCCGCGCGCTGTCGAGCAGCTGCTGCGGCGTCGGCGAGTCGATGGTGGGCGGAGTTGCTTGGAACACGGTGTTCACGGTGCGTGCGTCCTTACCAGGCTGTGGTACCGCCATCGATCGCAAAGTCGGCGCCCGTGACCCATGAGGACTCATCGGACGCAAGATAAACCGCCAGTGGCGCGACGTCTTCGGGCAGTCCGACGCGTCCCAGCATGAGTTTGGCCTTCATGGGCCCGAACCATTCGGGGGTGTCGATGAAGGCACGTGTCTGCGCCGTCAGGATCAGACCCGGAGAGATGGTGTTGCAGCGAATGCCATGGGGGCCGCCCTCCATGGCGATCTGCTTGGTGACCGCGATGACGCCGCCTTTGGCGGCCATGTGGGCCATGGCCGGCAACACCTGATAGGCGAGCTTGCCCGAGGTAGAGCCGACATTGATGATCGATCCGCCGCCGCGCTTGATCATGTGCGGGAAGACGGCCTGGCAGCCGTGAAACACGACGTCCAGTTCCTCGCGCAGGGTGCGGTTCCACGCGTCGTACGTCATGTCCGGCACCCAGGCGAAGTACGCCATCGAGGCGTTGTTGTAGAGCACGTCGATGCCGCCA
>Ga0302320_10002903_pt1 | contig 40040 bp, 31 predicted proteins | sample Bog_T0_3_FD_202130 | JGI IMG/M metagenome (GOLD analysis project Ga0302320, IMG submission 202130) | Peat permafrost microbial communities from Stordalen Mire near Abisko, Sweden - Bog_T0_3 | ecosystem: Environmental > Terrestrial > Soil > Wetlands > Peat | place: Sweden: Abisko, Stordalen Mire... | reverse complement strand
CAGAGTAGTGTCTTTACTTGAGACTCAAGCTCGAAATGAAACAGCGCTTCCCTAGCACTAACGCCAGAAAGTTTAAGGGTGCGCTGATACTTATCCGCGCTCATTTTCCTAGCACTATTTACTAGCACAGCCCGCAAAAGGTGCCTAAAAGTGGCAATTTTGGTGCATTTTCGACAGAATTTGGTCGCATGGGAAATTGCGCATAAGTCCATTATTTTGAGTTAATTATTTGATTTTAGAGGAGTTAAAGAGGGTGGCGACAGTCGAATCTCACGTCCTAACCCCTAGACGATAGCGCCACACTTGCGGGGTACGGCCTGGGAAGGCCACCTGCTTACTCTAACAAATTTCCGTTCGCCTGCCAAAGACCCGGTGGGTCGGCAAGCGTTGCCTCAGATGCCCAGCTTGCGCACTTCATCGTTGTAGTACTTGCGGTAGAGAATCTCCCACTCCTGCGAGCCTTCCATGATGATCTTTCTCTGGTTGGCGATCTTCAGGCGGGCGGCCTGGTCGATGCGCGCTTCCTCGCTGAGCAGGGTCGTGAGGGCTTTGCGCGCCTCCTGGCGGATGGTGTTGCGGTCCTCCAGGAACCCTACCTGGTCGATCTCGGCCAGGGTGTCGGCCACGGTGTGGGCCAGCTTGTTGAGCTTGTCGGGGTTGATCCTCATAGCACCGCCTTGTATTTGCGGGCCAGCTCGGTCTTGACCTTCTTGAACATCTCGGCATACTGGGCGCCGGATTTGCGCATTTCGTCGGAGTAGGCGTCGAGAATGACGCGTACCTCCTCGTTGATGCGGTCTTCAAGGGAGAGTTCCTCGATCAGGCCCTCGGTGACGCGCGTCTCTACCACCTTCAAATCGCTGGCGGTGATCATCTTGGCGTCGATGAGGTGCTTGACCGTGCGGCGGGCCAGATACCCGATGTAATCGCGAGAAAAAATCATGAGCTAGGGCACAGGATAACGCATTGGCCCGTCCGGTGTACACCGGGCAACGGAACAGGGCCTGCGCATCGGAATCCCCGCCAGGAATGAAGGGTCCGGGGTCAGCCGGAGCCCTGCCGGGAATCGAGATGCGTTGGCCTCGCCAGACGGGCGGCAACGCTCTCTGTGAGCCGCGTTCGAGACCCTCTCAGAAGTTGATGTCCATGCGCACGCTGGCGGTCCCGCCGGTTTGAGGATAGGGGACAAGGACGCCGTCCTGCCTGCGCACGGCCTCCAGGCCGCCGCCGCTCAAGGCTTCGATCTGGTAGCTCAGGTCTACCCCGTCCAGTCGATAGACGCCGGCAAACGAGAACGGCATGACCACCGTGCAGTTGGCCGACGTGCCCACAAGCTTCGCCACACCCTGCGGCGACTCCACTGGGGCTGCCTGCGAGTTCAGGCTCTCCAGCGCCGAGAGTCTGGGCGCAACCCGGGCCTTGCAGGTGACCGTGGAGCCGGCCCGCACTGTCGACGGTGCTTTCACGTTGAAGGTAACCGCATACGCGCCGCTGATCGTCTGCGGTGCTGCTCCGCTGTGCTGGTCAACAGCATGAGCAGCCCAGACGGCAACGGACATCGTCAGCAGGAGCGGTAGGATCTGGGGCGTGTGCGCTCGATTCATGTGTCCTCCACTCTCTCCCTATCGGGCACAGCCGGGTGAGCGTGAATGAGGACTGCAATTCAATGTGTGCGCTTTGGTTACGGAGGTGATGCGAGGGGACTGAGACCCGCGCCGGTCACACTTTGGCGGCGGTAGACGCTGTTTTCGCGCCCGCCTTGCTGGGCTTCACGCGCAGATTGTTGATTGCGTACTCGATGAAGCGGGCCTCGAAATGCGGCGGCTGGCCCATGAAGCGGCAGGTGGCGGCCACCTGGTCGACGATGAACCGCGGATGATAGGCGGCCAGCTCGAGGCCTTTTTCCTCAGTGATTTTGAGCACGATCGACTCGAATACTTCTCTGGGGAGCTGCAGTCCCCGCCGGTCGCACTCGTTCTTGAAGATGTTCCAATAATTCTCCGGACTGGGCGCGCCCACCTCGATTTTGTAAGGCAGGCGGCGCAGAAACGCCGTGTCCATCAGGTCTTCGGGGTCAAGGTTGGTGGAGAAGATAATCAGCTCCTCGAAGGGGATGCTGAAAGTCTTGCCGGTGTGGAGCTTGAGGTAGTCCACGCGGCTCTCCAGCGGCACAATCCAGCGGTTGAGCAGGTTGGTGGGGCTCACCAGCTGGCGGCCGAAGTCGTCGATCACAAAGCAGCCTCCCAGTGCTTTCAGGTGCATGGGGGCCTCGTAGAAGTGGCCGTCGGCGTCATAGCGCAGGTCGAGCATCTCCAGGGTAAGTTCGCCGCCGGTCAGGACAAAGGGGCGCCGGCAGGGCATCCAGCGCGCGTCGTACTGCTCGTTGCGCAGAAAGGAGTGCGTGGGCTGGTCGCTGACGGGCTCCGAGCTGATGGGCACGTGAACGCTGGGATCGTGGACGCGGATGATCTGTCCATCGATGGAGAATGCGTAGGGCACGTAGATGACGTCGCTGAAGACGCTGCCCAGGCAATGCGCCACCGAGGATTTTCCGTTGCCTGGCGGCCCGTAGAGCAGCATGGCGCGGCCGGAGTTGACGGCCGGCCCGCACTGCTCCACGATGCTGTCGTCGAAGGTGAGCCCGCGGAAAGACTCGCGTATGCGGTCGAAAGAGATGATTTCATTGGTGGGCTTTTGCAGGCTGACCTGTTCGGTGAACTGGTCCAGGGTCACCGGCGCGGGGCCCACATAGCCCACGCGCTCCAGCGCGTCGACCGTCCAGCGCCGACCCTCTTCGGTCAGCACATAGCGCATGTCGACCAAGCTGTCCGGATCGCGCGCTCCCAGGGTGCGCACGAGTTGACGGTCCACGGCCATTTGAATCAGGTCGAGCACGATAACGTAAGGCAGCTTGATGGCGTCGACGAATTGGCGCGTCGACTCCAGGCGCCCCGAGTAGATGAGCTTCATCAGCAGGCTGAGCAGTTCGCTCTCGTCGATGCCGGTGGCCGCGATGTTGGCCGGCTCGGAGGGAATGCGATGGATAAAGGCTTCCAGCACCTCTCTTTGAATCGCGCCGGTGACGACAAGGTTTTCCCCCAGCCGCCCGCCAAACTCGGTCTGGCGCGCGAGAGCCTTGGTCACATCCTGCTCCGTGACCAGCCCGACCCGAACCAGCAGATCTCCCAACCGCATTCCGACTCCGATGACGTCCTCCTCGCAACTGCGTCTCTGCCCACCCGTTATTCTACCCAAGCGGATGCCATCGAGGCGTTTGCCGGTTGCCGGGACTGGCGCCTGCCTTTCGACCTGTGCCAGTTGCGGACCGCGGGCTCGGCTCGGGAACGAATGGCCCGGCCGCCGCGCCGCCGGCATCGGGCGCCAGCGCTGTGTTCTTCATCTCCGCACCGTTTATAGTGGGTCTGAATGCAATGGCCTCAGCGAGGGGTGCCCGCTGATTCCGGTCCGCGGATGGCGCTGCGCAAGATAAACTCGTGTTTGGAGAGATTCGCGTGAGCGACGGCGTGAAAGCTGATAAATCGAAGTTCGACTGGATTGCGGCGCGCAACGCCTGCACGCTGCCAAAGGTTTACAGGCAGCTGCTTGCGGAAGTCCAGGAAGACGTGAGGGAACGCAACGCGCAGCGCCCCGAGAACGCCCCTTACGAATTCCTCGTCGTTGAAGAGGGCGAAGGCTTCGCAGTGGTGCTGGATGCCGGCGAATTCCGCAGGTCGGTGACCTTCCGCTATGAAGATCATGCCATTACGGTTCTCGATCCCAGCGGCAATCAAATGTTTGAAGTGACCCTTCTATTCACGGAAGACGGTAAGTGCAGGATGAAAGCCAAGGAAGAGAACCGCGATGCGTGGCAGGTGCGGCGCATGGCGCTCGAGGATCTGCTGTTCCGCCTCGTCTAAGCGCGGTGCGGACAGCTCTTTGTATTGACGCAGCCATCTGCCAGCCGCAGCCGCTCCACAGGCCGCCCGCCCACCAGGTGTTCCGCCACAATCTCCGCGGCGTCCGCGGCCTGCACGTGCCCATACCACACGGCCTCCGGATAAACCACCACCGTGGGCCCGTGCTCGCACTGGTCCAGGCATCCGGACTTGTTGATGCGCACCTTGCCGCCCAATCCCGCGGCCTTGGTCAGTTGCTGTAACTGGGTATGTAATTCGCTCTTTCCATCGGCAGTGCAGGACGGGCGTGGCGCATCGGCGGGGCGGGTGTTGTGGCAGACAAAGACGTGGCGTTCGAAAACGGGCAAGCGGTGTTCCTCCGTAGGAAGCTGACCGGCGCGGTCGATTGGCTCGGTTGATTTCAGATTAACCGCTGGGACCTTGCGCCAAGAAACGCGGTCGCGGGCGAAGTTTCCACATTCCGCACCCCCGAACCGGCCTGATCTGCGAAAATAGAACCTTGACTATGAGTACGGACAACCTGCTTTCGCTCAAAGACGACATGGTGGCCTTCATCGAGGGGCACGGCCTCAAGCGCCTGCCCGGATACGTCACCGAAGATATCCCCTCCATTGTGTGGGAGGGACAGGGAAACCCCGACGCCTGGAAAGACTTTGTGGAGATGGCCAAGCTGGTGGGCGCGCCCTTCGTCACCTTCAGCGAGATGACGCTGGAGCGCGAAGAGCTCGACGCGCTGATCGAAGAAGCCGGCGAGATGAACTTCCCTGACGAAGAGGCCACCGAGCTGGTGGAAGCGCAATGGCTGCGCAAGTACGCCGGCAACCTGGGCTACATCCAGTTGGGCTTTGTTTACCAGGGCCTGGTGTTCCTGCACGAGACCACCACCGAGTGGTACGAGCGCTTCCAGACGCTGCTCGAAGACATCGAAGCCTTCCAGGACATCGTCATCGACGATCACGAATCCGATCACGACGAGGACGAGTAAGCGCGGTGAGCGCGTCGGCCGCTGAAGGGTTCGAATCGGTTCGATCGCCAGGTGCGGAGCCAGCCGTTGCAGCAGCTCCGTCGACCCATGGTCCGCATCGGCGTCCCCGTCAGCGCTGGCAAATGGCAGAGCAGCACCCCGAAGCATCGGCCGAGCTGGCCAACGCCGCACGGCTCCCGCTTGTGCTGGCAGAGTTGCTGGTGGCGCGCGGCATCCGTGCGCCGGCCGAGGCCTTCGCTTTCCTCAATCCCGAGCTTGCGCACCTGCACGATCCGATGCTCATGCTGGGTATGGACGCGGCCGTGGCGCGCCTCGAGCGGGCTATCGCACAGCGTGAGCCCGTTCTGCTCTACGGCGACTACGACGTGGACGGCACCACCGCCGTGGTGCTGCTGAAGACGGCCATCGAAATGCTCGGCGGCGTGGTGCGCTTCCATGTGCCGCACCGCCTGCGCGAAGGCTACGGACTGCAATCGAGCGTACTCGAAGCGGCTTATGCGGAGGGAGTGCGCCTCGTAATCACGGTGGACACCGGCATGCGCGCGTTTGCCGAAGCGGAGACCGCGCGCACGCTGGGGCTCGACCTGATCGTTACGGACCATCACTTGCTCGAGGCCGGCGATGCCGTGCCTCACGCGCTGGCCATCTTGAATCCCAACCAGCCCGCCTGCGCGTACCCTGAGAAATCGTTGTGCGGCGCGGCCATTGCGCTCAAGCTGGCGCAGGCCCTGCTGGAGCGCCGCGACCCGGTCCGCACCCGCGAGAAGACTCTGCCCAGTTTTCTCAAAATGGCCGCCATCGCCACCATTGCCGACGCCGTTCCGCTCTGCGGCGAGAACCGCACTATCGCCACGCTGGGTCTGCGCGAGTTGCGCCATCCCGCCGGAGCGGGTCTGCGCGCGCTCTTTGCCGTCGCCGCCCTCGACCCGGCCGCCAAAGCGCTCACCGGCTTCGACGTGGCCTTTCGCCTGGCCCCGCGCATCAACGCCGCCGGCCGCATGGATGTGGCCTCCGAAGTGATCGAGCTTTTTTCCACGCGCGATGCAGCCCGGGCAGCGGAGCTTGCCGCCAAGCTGGAGCGGCTCAATCGCGAGCGCCGCGAAACTGAAGCAACCGCGCTGAACGCCATCCAGGCGCGCCTGGCAAACGACGCGGAGCTGGCCGGCGATCGTCTGCTCGTGGTCGACGGCGACGGCTGGCACCGCGGCGTCATCGGCATTCTCGCGTCGCGCGTGGTGGAGCGCACGGCCAAACCCGCCATCGTGGTCAGCATGGAAGACGGCGTAGCCCACGGCTCAGGCCGAAGCGTGGACGGATTCCAGCTTCTGGACGCAATCGAAAGCTGCGCCGACCTTTTCACGCGCTTCGGAGGCCACGCATTCGCCATCGGCTTCGCCATGCCCGCTGAAAACTTGCCCGAGCTGAAGCGTCGCCTGCGCCTTTACGCCGAAGTGCATCTGGCAGATCGCGAGCCCGAGCACGTGCTGCGCATTCACGCCGCGCTGCCTCTCGATCGCATCACGCCGGTGCTGGTTGGATGGCTGCGCAAGCTGGAGCCGCTCGGCCACGGCAATCCCGAGCCCATCTTCATGGCCCGCCGCGTACGCCTGCTGGCCGCGCCGCGCATCATGAAGGAGCGCCACATCCGCCTGGAGTTGACGCAGGAATCACCGCAGCCTTCCGCGGCCGCCGGCTCCACTGCGGCCATTCGCGGCGTGGGATGGGACCTGGCCGCACGCGCCGCATCGCTGGGGCTGAAGCAGGGCAGCCTGGTCGACCTCGCCTACCGCATCCGAGAGAACGATCATCCCGTGTATGGCGGCCTGGAAGTGGAGATCGCTGGCCTGCGCCTGCATGGAGCCGAAGCTGCCTGAAGAAGTCCCCGAACGCAGAAAGGCCCACGGCATACAGTGGACCTTTCTGCACGAATCGGAGAAGCTTCGAATCGAATGCGTTATTTCGGCTTTTCTTCGGGCTTTGGCTCTGCCTTCGGCGGGGCCTTTTCTTGAGGCTTTGGGGCTGGCGGCTTTGGTGCAGCCTTGGGCGCGGCTCTCTCTTCAGGCTTTGGCGCTGGAGGCTTTGGCTCAGCCTTGGGTGCAGCTCTCTCTTCCGGCTTTGGCGCCGGCGGCTTTGGCTCGGCCTTGGGTGCAGCTCTCTCTTCCGGCTTTGGCGCTGGAGGCTTTGGCTCAGCCTTCGGCGCGGCTCTCTCTTCCGGCTTTGGCGCTGGAGGCTTTGGTTCAGCCTTCGGCGCAGCTTTCTCTTCCGCCTTTGGTGCTCCATTCGGAGCGGCCTTGGGTGCGGCCTTCCCCGGCGCCTTGGCTTCTGGTTTCGCCGCTGCCGGGGCAGCGTGTGCCGGCGCGGTCATAGGCTTGGCCACAGCCAGCGTCTTGGGGTGTCCTCCGTTGGCCTTGGCAAACGACGTTGGGTCGGACTTGGCCGCTGCTGCGTGTTGCGTCTGGACTGGAGTTGGAGCCGTGTGCTTCTCGTTTGCGGCAACCTTCTCCTCGGCCGTGGGCTGGTGTTGCACGCCGCCGGAGCCGCCGCTGAAGGCCGCGTGATGGGGGTTGGCCACCGTGCTGGTCTCGATGATCGTCCGGTTGATATAGGTGGTGTGGATGATGGTGGTATTTACGTTGACCACCGCGGTGTTATAGGCGAAGTTTCCGCCGCGCCACTCGCCCCCGGCGAAGCCGATGCCCAGGAACCCACCCCCGTAGTTGATGCCGCCGTAGTAGCCGACGTGGTTGCCCCAGTAGCCTTCGTTATAGGCATAGTTGCCGTTGGACCAGCCCCAATAGCCAGGCGTCCACATGGCGCCTGCGTACGGTGCCGGAACCCACGCGCCGGGTACCCAGAAATATCCGCCATCGGCATAGGCCCAGTAGCCCGGAGCCCACAGCAGGTTCGGCTGCGGACACATGGGCTGCACATACACGGGCAACTCCGGCGGAGCAAAATTCACACTGATGAAGAGCTGGGCGTGAACAGATGCCGGGATCACCGACATCAACAGAGCAAATATCAGGAAACGGGCAGAAGTGCGAATCAGATCCATCGGATTGAACCTCCTGGTTCCTTCCAGCCCGCTCCGCCGAGTGAATTGACTCACTCCCAACAGTGCAAGGGCCTGGGAACTACCCTGCCAGAGTAGTCCCAGGCCCTTTTTTCATTCTGGTCAAATCTGCACACAGTCTTGCCCTGACTCAGCCTGCCCGCATGGCCCCGATCACGGCCGGATGCTGATGCCTATACCCACTACGTGGCGCGCCTCAAGATTGATCGGCGGAAAGACGTACGGCGGATAGGGTGCGGGCAGGCCCGTGGGCACAACCGCGTTGCCGATATTGCTGGCCACCTGGCCGATGCCGATATCGAAGGCGAAGTGCGGATGCTCGCGTTGCGTCACGCGTACCGCATAGTCCAGGGTGGTGGGCAGGTCGGCCTTGCCTTGCTCCAGAGGGATGCCCAGGGGCGCATTGGGGCCGAGTCCTTTGACTGTTGGCGGTTCCTGCGTAAAGCCCGCCGAAGGCACGGCCACTAACCCCTTGAAGAGGGGCAGCGGAATCCCCAGCCCACCGTAAAGCCGCCCGCCAAAGCGCGTGGCCTGGCCGCCGATGCCGAAGATCGCTGCGTTGGTGGCCTTCCAGCCCAGGTTCGCCAGGAACGGCACCGGCTTCTTGGCCCAGGTCTTGGTGACGGAAACGTAAATGTCTCCGTTGGTGTAGCCCTTGGCGACCGGGATGGGCACCGGGGCGCACAAACTGGTCGCAATGCAGTACTCGTCGTAGAGCCCCACTGCCTCCGGTATCGCCGCGCCGGAGACAAACTTGTCGCCGGTTCTCACCACGCCGCCCACCGCAACGCCCGGCGTCCACGGACCGAACTGTCCGTCCTTGATCCCCACCACCTTGCCGTGAAACACGTTCATGCCATTGAAGTCCCACAGGCTGCTGGAGGCCGCGTTGGTCGCAGTGGCCGCCGGCGTGTTGCCAAGCTGGTGCACACTGCGCGTATAGCCGGCTTCGGCCCGGTTGGCGAACCCCTCGGTAAAGCTGAGAGTCTCAAAATACCCAATCACCGTCGAGGCCCCGACGAAGTGGAATCCCACCGCCGGATGGGAGAAGACGTGACCCTTGGCCGACTCCACAACGTAGGCCGTGGGCGTAAGAAAGCCACCCGTCTGGCCTTCCAGGGTCAGGTATTGTGCGTTGAGACGACCTGCTGTCAGCATGGCCACAAAAAGAAAGACACAAAGTGCAAATTTGTTCCACTTGAGGAGATTCACGTTCGACTCCGTATGGGGCCCAGACTTCCGGCTCCTTTGAGGTTCAAAACCACCCTGTTGTAACACAAAGACAATAGACTCGTCTCCCCCCTCATCTTCCGTTGCCCGCCGTAGCCGGTTCCCGAATCGCGCGGTGATAGACTGGAGCCCATGCCGCGCGGCTTGTTTATCACCCTGGAAGGCCTGGATGGATCGGGCAAAACGACGCAGATCCGGCGCCTTGCAGCCTGGCTCAAGAAGCGCTTTCCCGCCGAAGATCCCGTTCTCACCCGCCAGCCGGGCGGAACCGAGACTGGCGACCGCATCCGCACCCTTGTCCTCGACTCCCGCTCCAGCCACCTGGCTCCCATGACGGAAATGGCGCTGATGTTTGCCGACCGCGCTCAGGCCATCGTCGAGGTGATTCAGCCAGCTCTCGACCAAGGCAGAATCGTCGTCTGCGACCGCTTTACCGACTCAACCGAGGCCTACCAGGGCGGCGGACGCCAGCTTGGCTCCGAACCGGTGCTCGAACTCCATCGCCTGTTGTGCGGCAATCTCCAACCCGACCTGACCCTGCTCCTGCTGCCCGCGCTGGAACTGTCTCTGGAGCGCGCCCGGCGCCGCAACCAGCGCGCCGCCGAACAGGAAGGCGCCGACGAAGCCCGCTTCGAGCAGGAGCAGGGTGACTTCTACCGCCGTGTCTGGGAAATGTACCGCGAGATCGCCGCCCGCGAGCCCGAGCGCGTGGTCCTCATCGAAGGCGACCTGACCCTCGACGAGGTCCACGAGAAAATTGCTGAAGCCGTCGCCCTGCGCCTGCTCTCAGCCGCCAATTGAAGCGGGTGCCTGGTGCCCCAGACCCTGCACTCAGTGGAGTCGAAGGGTCTCGATTTTCGGATCAGGGATTCCACCTGTCCAAAAAGCCCGCGCAATGCCTTTCCTATTTCCATGCCCCCAGCAGCCGCCGCAAAAGCAACAGTTGCCCCAGGTGATAGGAGTTATGGTCCGCCACCACCAGCGCCTCGCGCAGAATCGTCTGCCCGTCCCCATGCGGAATCCTGGCGAAGAGGTCGGTCTTCTCGTCCTCCACCAGCGCGCACATCGCCTTCAGGTCTTCGCCATACGCCTCCACGCTCATGCTCCAGGCCTTGGCGTCCGGCGGCGAGGCCGTCTCCGGCCAATAGTCCTTGGGCCAGTCCAGCAACTTGTATGCGGGATTGGTTGAGAAATCGAGAATGTCCCACTGCGCAATCCGCAGGTGCTCCAGCAACTCCCAGGCCGAGTGCTCCGCGCCATTCGGCGTCTTGCCTTGCAGTTCAGCAGGGAAATCCGCAACGACGCGGTCAAATTCGACGTGAGCGTCTCCGCCCTTGAGCAGTTTGATCACATGTTGGCGCAAAGCCTTGTCATTCGGCATGGGTTCCCTTCTCTCTCCCCGCCATCGAGACTGAGACGTCAGCCATCGCGTCTGGCAATCTCCCCTCGATTGGCCGGTAACAATGGAGAGATTCATCGATGCGGTGAAAAGATGCCGGCAAAATGAAAAACCGGGTCACGCACGCATAAATCCCGCTGCCACCCACACTCGTCCATGCAATAGACTCGAACCGTGGGCACTCAGGAACTCCCTGCAACTGCGCCGGCCGGCGACGGTCAGCTCGAACTCGTTCGCCGAGGCCCCTACGTCTACCCGCCGGGCCTGCGCATGAACCTGCCCTTCTACCTCTTCCACAAGTTCTTCAAGCCCGGCAATCCCATCCTGCTCTTCGAGCACCTGCGCCGCTACGGCCGCGCCGCTCACTACCGCATTCTCTTCCACGACGTAGTTCTCTTTCACGACCCCATCGACATCCGCGAAGTGCTCATCGACAAGGCCGCCTTCTTCGGCAAGGACCGCACCCAGAAACGCATGAAGATCCTTCTCGGCGAGGGCCTCATCACCTCCGACGGCGAAACCCACCGCCGCGCCCGCCGCATCGCCGCGCCCGCCTTTCATCGCCAGCGCATCCAGCGCTACGCCGGCCAGATTGTCGAGCTGTCCGCTGTCCTCGGCGCCCAGTGGGAACCCGGCAGCCCGCTCGACATCTCCGCCGAGATGATGCGCCTGGCCCTCAAGATCACCGCCCGCACCCTCTTCGACACCGAGGTCACGCCGGAGATTCTCGTCATCAACCAACAGGTCAACATCGTCATGGATCTCTACAACTACCTGGTGGCGATGCCCCGCGCCGAATTGCTGCTCAACTCTCCCCTGCCCCGCATGCGCCGCTTCCGGCGCGCCAAGGCCCGCCTCGACGAGGTGGTCAACGGCATGATTCACTCGCGGCTGGCCGAGGCCGCCGCAGGCGCCGGATTGGAAGTGCGCGGCGACCTGCTCTCCATGCTCCTGGCCGCGCGCGACGACCAGGCCGAAGGCGATGGGCTCAAACTCAATGCAGAGGAACTTCGCGACCAGGTGCTCACCCTCTTCCTCGCCGGATATGAAACCGTAGCCAACGCCCTCGCCTGGACCTGGCTGCTGCTGGGCGAGAATCCGGGCGCCGAAGCAAAGCTGCACGAAGAGCTGGACACCGTCCTCGCCGGACGCCTGCCTACCCTCGAAGACCTGCCGCGTCTCGAATACACCGCCATGGTGCTTTCGGAATCCATGCGCCTTTATCCGCCCGCCTGGGCCATGGGCCGCGAGGCCCTCGAAAACGTTGCCATCGGCCCCTACCGCTTGCGCAAGGGAACCATGGTCTTCTTCAGCCAATACATTGTCCACCGCGACCCGCGCTTCTTCCCCCATCCCGAGCGCTTCTGGCCCGAGCGCTTCACCGCCGAGGCGAAAGCCGCGCGCCCACGCTTCGCCTACTTCCCCTTCGGAGGAGGCGGCCGCCAATGCATCGGCGAGTCCTTCGCCTGGATGGAAGCCACGCTGGCTCTCGCCACCCTCGCCCAGCGCTGGCGCCTCTGCCTCGTCCCCGGCCAGGAGATCGAGCTCCAGCCCAAGATCACCCTCCGCCCCAAAAACGGCATCCGCGCCATCGCCGTTGGGCGAACGTGATTGCTTCTCGAACCAAATCAGCAAGCTTTTTGCACAGGTTCAAACCGCTTTTCTGGAATTCGCCATTCCTTGAGCGATAATCGGGAAAGAGGTCCGCGATGGCTGCTCCCAAAGTTTTTATTTCCTATGCGCACGATTCAAGGCCTTTGGCCGAGGAGTTGACCCAAGCCTTTTCAAATGAGGGCATAACGGTTTGGGCCGACTTCAAGGATTTACAGCCAGGAGATCAATGGCGGATAAAATTGGATCGAGCCATCAAGGCCTCGAATCTGTTCCTGTTTCTAATTAGCCCCAACATCCAGATGTCCCCTTGGCAGGAACTTGAGTCGCAGACCGCTCTAGCCAAGGCCTGGACCGACTCGAAGACGAAGGTCTTGCCGGTCCTCACCGGCTCGTCCGAGCCACCGCCCTTCCTGCGCAGCTGGGTCAGCCTCAGGGTCGATCCCAATGCCGAACCTTTGACATGGACAAAGCGAGTCGTTGAAGCAGTTCGGTCGGATCATTCGCCGAATCTCATCGCTCTGCCTGCAAAGAGCAAGCGCGAACGAGCGAAGCGCCTCAACGAAATTGGGCGTGCCGCAAAGGCGCTTGCGTCTGAACCCGAAGGATCTTTCAGCACGGCTGCCGGGCGGTGATTTTGCGAGCAAGACCGCAATTCGGGAAAGGTGCGCTTGCGCTTGATCCTTCGAAATCGGTCTTCATTAATTGTCCGTTTGATTCAACCTACGCTCCTCTCTTCGACGCGATTGTCTTCGCCACGGTTTGCTGCGGGTTCATGCCGCGAAGTGCGCTTGAAACTGGAACCGTTTCCGAGCCGCGCATGGCGAGAATTACGCGCGCCATCTTTGCGAGCCGATATTCGATCCATGACCTATCCCGCTGTACCGGAGAAGGCAACGAGAACTTCGCGCGATTCAATATGCCCCTTGAACTCGGCGTCGCGATGGCTCGGCGATTTTCCGGCCCTGCCCCGGAACACGATTGGCTGGTGCTGGTTCCCAAAGGACACTCCTATCTGCGCTTTGTCTCCGACCTCGCAGCCTATGACCCGATGACTCACGATGGGTCAATCGAGGGCGTTACTGTAGCTGTAATTGCCTGGCTTGCAACTCGAGAAGAAGCTGTGCCGCCAATTACTCCTCAGAAGGTGCTGGCCGCGCTCCCCGAGTTTCAGTCAAAGAAAAAGAACCTCGCAACCGCGTGGCGTCAGGAACCACCTTGGGCAGATGTTGTACTGGCTGCACTAAGCGTCGCACGCACCATTGCGTGACCTGATTCGGATCAATTGCCGGCCAAAAGCCCGCCAGTCCCCTCACAGATTCCCGCAACGTCACGCTTCCGCGATCTCAGAATCGACCAATACCGACCGCCCCATCCATTAAACTCAATCCGTGGGCTTCCAGGACTTCCTCGGCAACACGCAGACCGTCACGCACCTCCGTGAGAGCCTGCGCGCGGAGCGGTTTCCCCATTCGCTCATCCTCGCCGGGCCCAAGGGCGCGGGCAAATACACGCTGGCGCTCATGCTGGCGCGCGCCTACAATTGCCTCAACCCCACCGAATCCGACGGCCTGCCCGACTTCTGCGGCGTCTGCTCCAACTGCACCCGCATCGCCGGCTCCGCCAACCTCGAATCCCTCGTCGCCGAGGCCGTCGAAGCCCGCGACGACCTGCGCGAGACCGACAAGCGCGAGACCCGGATCCTCATCCAGACCCATCCCGACCTGCTCATCGTCCCTCCCGACCCCCCGCAACTGCTCATCAAGCTCGGCCAGGTCCGCCAGGTCATCCACGTCGCCTACTACCGTCCGCCCGTCGAATCCCGCCGCACCTTCACCATCTTCACCTCGTCGGCCTTCATGAAGGAAGCAGCCAACTCCCTGCTCAAGGTCCTCGAAGAACCGCCCGAGCACACCTCGCTGATCCTGCTCACCGAAAACCCCCAGGAGATGCTGCCCACCATCCGCTCCCGTGCCGTCATTCACCGCCTCGGCGCCATCCCCGCCGCCGATCTCGAATCCCTCCTCGCCCAGCGCCGCCCCGAGCTGAAGCCCACCGACCGCGCCCTGGCCGCCCGCCTCGCCGAGGGAGCCGTCGGCCGCGCCCTCACCATCGACCTCGGCGTCTACCTTGCCAGCAGACAGGACGCGCTGGTCATCCTGCACACCGCCCTGCGGGAGCCCGACTACTCCCAGCTCTTCCACGCTACCGAGAGCTACCGCGCCGGCGCAGACGGCCAGGAGAAGACCATCAACCTGCTCCGCGCCCTCGGCAGCCTCGTCGAGGACCTGCTGCTGGTAGTCGCCGGCACGCCCCACCTCATCCGCAATGTCGATTTGGCTCCAGAGTTGGACCGCATGGCCCAGGGCCTCACCATCGACTGGATCGACGGCGCAGCCCGCGCACTCGCCCAGGTCGAGCAGGGCATGCGCCGCAATCTCCTGCGCTCCCTCTCGCTGGACGCAATGGCCGTCAGCCTGGAACGGAACTAGGCGCAGCCGGACTCAGGCCGGCCGTCTGGTTTGCTCCTGCGCTTTTCCCGTCCAAAAAATAACGAGCAACCTCCACTTGTCCCGCGGCATCTCTACAGTAACTAAGCAATCCCACACTGTTCGGAAACCGGCGCTCAATGGGCATACGATCCCATCGCGAGCACTTTTTCCTCCATTTTGCGTGGGTTTGCTCTCTGTTTTGCGCTCGGCCTCGGGAGTCGCAGCGTACGACGCCATGGAATGACCGAAGCATTCCCGCATGTGTTTTTTTGGGCGGCTGATCGATCGCCTCCAGTCTCTTGAAATCGATGTTTCCTGAAGCGTTTAGCCCTTTGCCCCCAGAGAGGTTGACGAACTTGAGCATTCCCGCCATCATTCCTCCGGTCCCAGGCCACAGCGGACGAGAGGCGGTCCAGGCCCAGGACCGCGTCCGGCAATTGCGCGCACGCAGAACCTCCGCCGCCCCGCTTCCCTTTCGCTTCCCCGCCCAGTCGACGCACGACGAAGCCCCTTATCGCCAGGCGGAACTGTTCTACCTGCAGAAGCAAATCCAGTCGCAAACCCCCATGGTGATCGTTCTCGAAGACGGCGAGAAAGTAGAAGGCTGCATCGAGTGGTACGACCGCAGTTGCCTCAAAGTCCGCGGTAAGGTGAAGACCCTCGTCTACAAATCCGCCATCAAGTACATGTACAAGTTCGGCGAACAGGGCCTGTAGCAGGTCCGCGGGTGCGCAATGGAACTGGGTGCCCCAATTCTTTCCGCAGTCTCATCGCGGAAAGGGTGGGAGCCCACCCCCCGAATTAGTTTGAATCGGCACGAAGACAGGTTTAGCGAAGTGCCCGCACCTTGACTCGCTGGGACCGCTCCCACGAAGATACTTCCGTGGCTGACACCGTTCATTGCGAGACCCATGGTGAGACGGAACAGACATTCGTCTGCACCCACCTAGCGGGAGACACGGCCGGCCTCGGATTCAATACCGACAAGCTTACAAACGAAAACCCATACCCGGATGCATGGTGCGACAACTGCGAAATCATTCGCGCTGCTCACGGCGAGTGGAGCGACGAATCAGAAAAGCTGATCAAGATCGCGCTGCTCTGCACACGCTGTTACGAGCGCGCCCGCATTCGCAACACGCGCCCCACGGTGACCCTCGACGACCTCGCCAGCCTGCGCTGGAAGTGCGGCACCTGCGAGGAATGGCACTCCGGTCCCTGCCTCGACTTCGGAGTTTCCGAGCCTTACTACTGGAGCAAAGACCATGACAAGGCAAGCCGCTGGACAAATTTGATACCGCGAGCGATAAAGAAACCAAGCAAGACCTTCCTCGATCAGGACTATTGCTCAATCAACGACGAAGACTTTTTCGTCCGCGGCCTCATCCATCTTCCCATCATCGGTACTGCCGAAACCTTCCGCTGGGGCGTGTGGGGATCGCTCAGCCGCCAGAACTTCGAGACTCTGCTAAACGCCGACGACGACTCGAAGCGCGTCGATCTGCCGCCCATGTTCTCCTGGCTGAGCACGCAGCTTCCCGAGTATCCAGAAACGCTCAGCCTGAAGATGCACGCCCAAATCCAGGGGCCAAAGCTGCGTCCGCACTTTGAGCTTGAGCCGTGCGACCACCCGCTCGCCCAGGAATACCACCACGGCATCAGCCCGGAACGGGTCAAAGAGATCATGTTCCGGCGCCTTCCCGCCACGGAGCAGTAGTCTGTTCCATGTTCCCTGTTCCCTGTTCCCTCGTCCCTCAGTCCCAGGGCAAACGCATTTGGAATTTCCTTGACATCCGAGCTGCAGAAAAATCCCGAGCCTGTCTGAATTTGGCTTCTGACAGTGTTAATTTGCTCGCACATTGCCCTCAAAAACGCAAATTTCCGCGACGAGAAGCTGGCCGATGCCGCATGAATCAACTTTCCGGCTTGAAAACTGTATGCGAAGAATCCAAATGCGTTTGCCCTGCCCTCAGTCCCTCGGTCCCTATTCCCCAGTCCCTCCCATCTGCTACCCTTGCCTGTTTTGATCTATCGCCAAAAGGCAGGTGCAATCATGGGTTTCAAGTTCCAGAACTTCGACTTTCTTCATCTCGACTCCAGCTTCAGCGAAGACGAACTCCTCGTCCGCCGCACGGCGCGCGACTTCGTCGACGACCACATCGTTCCCATCATCGAGGCATGCTTCCGCGAGGGCCGTTTCCCGCGCGAATTGGTCCCGCTGATGGGCGAGTTGGGCTTCTTCGGCGCCAACCTCGAGGGCTACGGCTGCGCCGGCATGTCCAACGTCGAGTACGGCCTCGTCACCCAGGAACTGGAACGCGGCGACTCCGGCCTGCGCAGCTTTGTCAGCGTGCAGTCGGCGCTGGTCATGTACCCCATCTACACCTTCGGCTCCGATGAGCAGAAGAACACCTGGCTCCCCGCCCTTGCCAGCGGCGAAAAACTCGGCTGCTTCGGACTGACCGAGCCCGGCTTCGGCTCCAACCCCGGAGGCATGACTACCACCGCCCGCAAATCCGGCGACGAATACATCCTCAACGGCGAGAAGATGTGGATCACCACCGGCACCATCGCCGACGTCGCCGTCATCTGGGCCAAGGTCGAGGACGAAGACAACAAGGTCCGCGGCTTCCTCGTCGAGACCGATCGCCCCGGCTTCCGCGCCTTCGATGTCCACGGCAAGTGGAGCCTGCGCGCCTCTGTCACGAGCGGCCTCTCGCTTCAGGAAGTCCACATCCCCGCCGCCAACCTGCTGCCCGGCACCGGCGGCCTGAAGAGCCCTCTCATGTGCCTCAACCAGGCCCGCTACGGCATCAGTTGGGGCGCCATCGGCGCGGCCATGGACTGCTACAACACCGCGCTCCAGTACGCCAAGACCCGCAAGCAATTCCACAACCAGCCCATCGCCGGCCACCAGCTCATCCAGGAAAAACTGGTGTGGATGGCCAGTGAAATCTCCAAGGCGCAACTGCTCTCGCTCCAGGTTGGCCGCCTGAAGGATAAAGGCAAGGTGGGCCACCAGCACATCTCCATGGCCAAGCGCAACAACGTATGGATGGCTCTCGAGTGCGCGCGCATGGCCCGCGACATCCTCGGCGCAAATGGAATTACCGAGGACTACCCCATCATGCGCCACATGATGAACCTCGAAAGCGTGAAGACCTACGAGGGCACCCACGACATCCACACCCTGATCCTCGGCCAGCACCTCACCGGCATCGCCGCATACTGATTGCTGATCAGCCCGTCATCGCTGTTGCTGCTTCTGGCAACGCCTGTGCCTTTGCGACCTCGCACGCCTTGGAGATCAAGCAGGCGCTTGGTAGAGTGGGAGCAACCAAGAACCGCCCTCATCGCTTTGGCATTATCGGCTCAACAAATGCATGCGCCGCAAGCAAGCCTGCGACACCTCTGAGGGGGAAACGAGCCGCCGTTGAAAAAGCCCTTGCGCGTCTTTGCCGCTGCCGCCATCGTGGCTGCGGGCCTGTGTTTCATTCTCGCCGTATACATCGTCGGACTCAGCGACAAGAACGCCGCCGGACGCGACTTCATCTCCTACTGGGCCGCCGGCCAGTTGCTTGTCCACGGCCAGAATCCCTACGACTTCCAGGCCGTGCGCACCCTGGAGCTGGCCGTCGGCCGTGATCCTGCCGAGCCGCTGCTCATGATGCGCAACCCGCCCGTAGCCTTCTTCGTGGCCCTCCCGCTCGGCCTGGTCAGCGCCAAAACCGCGCTCATTCTCTGGCTGCTCCTGCTGCTCGGCGGGCTTTCGCTCGCCGTCCTGCTCATCTGGGACCTGCACGGCCGCCCCGACAGCCGCTACCATCTCATGGGCTACGCCTTCGCCCCCGCGCTGGCCTGTTTTCAGGCCGGCCAATTCGGCATCTTTCTCCTGCTTGGCGTCGTCCTCTTCCTTTACTTCCATCGCACACGGCCATTTCTCGCCGGAGCAGCGCTGCTGCTCTGCTTCCTCAAGCCGCACCTCTTCTTCGCCTTCGGTGTTGCGCTTATCCTCTGGTCCATCACCACAAAGACTTGGCGCATACTCGCCGGCTTCGCTACTGCCCTCGCCGCCAGTTGCGCGCTCTCCTACGTTCTCGACAAAAACGCCTGGGCGCAGTACTCGCAGATGATGCACCTGGGCGGCGCGCTCGACGAGGCCGTGCCCGCGCTCAGCGTCTACCTTCGCCTGCTCGTCTCTCCGCATTCCGTCTGGTTGCAGTTCGTTCCCGAGGCCTGCGCAGGCCTGTGGGCCGTCTGGTACTTCTTCACCCGCCGCAACCGCTGGAACTGGCTCGACCACGGCCTGGTGCTGTTGCTCGTCGGCGCCATGTGTACCCCCTTCGGCTGGCTCACTGACGAGTCCATGCTGCTGCCCGCCGTGCTCGCCGGCGTGTACTCCGCGCTCGACAATCGCCGCTCACTCATCCCCATCGCCGTCATCGCCGCCGCCGCGCTTATTGAGTTTTTCTTCGGGCCCAAAATCACCACCCCCTGGTTCCTCTGGACCACCCCTGCATGGCTCGCCTGGTACCTCTACGCAACAGGAAGATTCGACGGACGATCGGCTGCAACGGGAGCCATCGCAGCTGCACAACCCTAAGGAACCTCTGACTAAGCCCCTGTTTTGAAAGGGCATGACTTCAGTCATGCCGAAAGCGGAACCAAATCGTCGTGGGCTTCGGCCCCTGCGGGATTTCGCCGGTTGGACGCTTCGTCCATGATGAAACTCCGAACCGGGGTCTGGGCCCAATCTTAATCACGCGATCACCGTACCCCAACGCACACGCATCGTAGAATCGAATCCATCCCGGCAACTCCGCTGTTCTTGCCAGGGAGGACGCCCATGCCCAACGTAACGGTTGCCACCGCGCGCGGTCCCATGGCCTCTTACTTCGCCGTCCCCGCGGACGCAGGACAGGTCCCCGCCATTGTTGTCATCCACGACATGTTCGGCATGAGCCAGGACCACCGCAACCAGGCCGACTGGCTCGCCGAGGCCGGCTTTCTCGCCCTCTCCATCGATCTCTACCACCAGGGCGGCATGATGCGCTGCGTCCGCTCCGTGATGCGCGAGATCGCCGCCCACTCCGGCCCTGCCTATGACGATGTAGAAGCCGCGCGCAGTTGGCTTCTCGGCCAACCCGAGTGCAATGGAAAGGCCGGCGTCATCGGCTTCTGCATGGGCGGCGGATTCGCCCTGCTGCTCGCCTCGCAACACGGCTTCAGTGCATCGAGCGTCAACTACGGCGGCCCGCTCCCCAAAGACTTTGAGGACTTTCTCCAGTCCGCATGTCCCATCGTCGCCAGCTATGGCGCCAAGAGCAGGCTCGAAAAAGGTGTTGCCGGCAAACTGGAAAAAGCCCTCACGCGCGCCCGCGTCGAACACGATGTGAAGGAGTATCCCGACGCCGGCCACGCCTTCATGAACCAACACAGCGGCCTGCTCTTCAAAGTCATGCGCATCGCCCTGGGCGCCGGCTGGAACGAGCCAGCCGCCATGGACGCGCGCCGCCGCATCGCGGCCTTCTTCCACACGCACCTCGACGGTTAACAAAAAAATGGGCGCCTCACCCGGTGCGCTGTAAAACCGCTCCAAGAGTGAAACGCCCGTTAGGGTAAAGCTGGAAGCTAAGAGCTAGCAGCTGGATGCTGCTTTCAGGCCGCCGTCTTCTCCGTCGACCGCACCCTGAACCGCTTCATCGAAATCGACAGCGTGCGCTCGATCTTGCGCAGTTCGCCGCGCTCTGCCGGGCCGGTAAATGTCGACGCAACGCCATGCGCCGAGGCACGGCCGGTGCGGCCTACGCGGTGAACAAAGTCCTCCGCCACCTTGGGCATGTCGAAGTTGATCACGTGCGCCACGTTGGCCACGTCGATGCCGCGCGCGGCAACATCAGTGGCAACCAGGATGCGGTGATGCCCCTCGGAGAAGCTGCGCAGAGCCTGGTTCCGCTGCGACTGCGTGCGGTCCCCGTGAATCTGCGTTGCCTTGTGGCCAGAGCGAACCAGCCGCCGCGCCACGCGCTCCGCACCATGCTTCGTGCGCACAAACACCAGGAAACTGCCCGTCTCCGCGTCCAGCAGGTGTTCAAGCAGCTCCTGCTTCTTGTCCGGCTCCACTTCAAAGGTGCGCAGCTCCACGTTCTCGGCCGGCTTCAACACCGAACCGATCTCGATGCGCACTGGATTGTTCAGGTACTTGCGCGCCACTTCCTTCACCGCGCCCTCCAGCGTCGCCGAGTAGCAAAGCGTCTGCCGCGTCTGCGGCAGCATGGTCGCGATGCGCGCAATGGCCGGCTGAAAGCCCATGTCCAGCATGCGATCCACTTCGTCGAGCACCAGGATCTTCACCTGGTCCAGCCGCACCAGCTTGCGCTTGAGAAAGTCTTCAAGACGGCCCGGAGTTGCGACAATGAGTTTTGCGCCGCGGCGAATGGCATCGAGCTGCGAGCCTTCGTACAGGCCGCCGACCACCAGGGCCACGGTCTGCTCTGAACTGGTGCGGATGTCGCGAAACGCCTTCTCCACCTGCATGGCCAGCTCGCGCGTGGGCAGCAGAATCAGCGCATGTGCCGCCGGGCCCCGCGTTGACGCCTTTTGCAGGAGCTCTACGATCGGAATCAAAAAGCCCAGCGTCTTGCCCGTCCCGGTCTGCGCGGTGGCCAGCACGTCGCGGCCTTCGAGCGCGGGGGGAATGCAGCCCAGCTGCACCGGCGTTGGGGTTACAAACTTGTTCATGTCGAGCCGCGCCATCAAAGCGGGCGAAAGAGAAAACTGGCTAAATTGAGTGTTCAAAATGTTTGTCTAATCCTGTGCTGTTCCGCGAGCTCAATCTGGAGCCTGCAATCGGAACCGGTCGAGAGGCGCGCACAAATACACTTCAGGCGCGAGCCTGCTTGAATCTTCTATGCGTAAGGGAGAACCGAATACGTCCCTGGGACTGACCTGCACGGCTTTCAAGAAGCTGCAGGCCCGGAGCTGCCACACGCTACCAGTACGCCAATCGGCACACCGCCGAAGGGCTACCCCGCTCCTATTCACGCCCCGGACTCATTCGATCCAAAGCGCCCATGCCAATCAAGGCGGGCTGCGATGTTCGAACCCTCGCTCCAGACCGTGTTCACAGTCCAATGCGAATTCTCCGGGTGGGAGACTGATGGGTATACGCTGTAGGGGCTTGGGGAAAAATCTGTGCCAGGCAAACTTGCCGGTATGAAGGGCAAACCGCTGCTCACGGCCAAATCACTGAGCGCAAACCCAGTGTAACACATCTTCGCTTTTCGTTTCTCTCACACGAAGGTGGTGGTAGGAGCGCAATTTCCGGAGGACCGGTAATACATTCACGATGCGTTCGCGGCCAGATGGGCGCTTCAAGCAAAGCAGGGTTATTCAAGCAATTTGACGTCTTCGAGTGTGCATATTCCTTGCTCATCTCCGTGAACGACGCCGAGTATCACGTCCTTGCCGTCCGAGATTTCAGCTTGGACTATAGAAACCTGACTTCCTACGGGCCAATCGGTGCCCTCTGATTTCACAAGTTCAGCTCTGATCGGCAGGTCGCGTCCCAGCGAGTACGGTACGCTACGGCCGTCTGGCACATGGAAGACCGCCGCGCCGCTATGAAAGTCAGCCTCTGTCGCAACTCGGCCTTGAATCAACGGTGCTCTCATCCTGCTTTTTTCCGAAGTTCGATTACTTTGACGCTTCAATCCTTTGCCACCTGTTTGGAACCAAGCAATGCTCACGCCGCCCAGTAAGAGAACGCCAATTGCCACGATCCCCAGGAGCTTGGAAGGCGAGGTTTTGAGCAGCATTGCAACAGTATAGAGAGATTTGGCCGGTTGTTGCCGTATTGTCAGGGTTCTGGATGTATCGTCGCCGATCCGGAAATTATCTCGTGAAAAGGCGTGGCCTCGCCTCGCCCGCGTCTCTTCGCCCTCCCTGTCTTCCGCTTCACCAGCTCCACCATCTCCGCAGTGTTCTCCGCATCGCCGCCGCACAGATCGCCGCCAATGCGTCTCGCAGGCCGCCACCGCTCAGTTCGCCTTCACCAGCCTGCGCTGCAACTCCTCCAGCGTCTGCCCTTTGGTCTCCGGATAGGTGAACAGCACCACCACAAACTGCACCACGGTCATGATTGCAAAGAAAACGAACGGAGTGTGCGTGCTCATGGAATGCACCACAACAGGAAACAGTGTGGCGATGGCTGCGTTCATGAACCAATGGCTGGCGCTGCCCACGCCCTGTCCCTTGGAGCGCACCGAAGTGGGAAACACCTCGCCGATGTAGACCCAGATGACCGCGCCCTGCGACATGGAGAAGAACGCGATGTAGACCACCAGCAGCCACACCAGCGCGCCGGGGTGAGAGTTGGTGGCAAACACCCAGGCCACGCCGGAGAGGCAGGTGGCCGTGCCCGCCGCGCCGATCAGCAGCAGCGTCTTGCGGCCCAGTTTGTCGATCAGCGACACACCCACGATGGCAAACAGAAAATTGGTGAAGCCGATGGCGATGGCCTGCTGGTCGCCGGAGATCTTGCTGAACCCGGCCGCGGTAAAGATGCTGTTCAGGTAATAGAGGATGGCGTTGATGCCGGCCAGTTGATTGAAGGCGCCAATGGAGATGGCCAGAAACAGCGGATAGCGGTACTTCCACTGGAAGACGCGCTCGTGGGCGGACGCGTGTTCCTGCTTCAGCGCTTCGCGGATATCGGCCAATTCGGCCTGCGGGTCGGGGTCGCCCATCAGCTTGAGCACTTCCAGCGCCTCATCGATGCGATTGCGAGAAGCTGACCAGCGTGGGCTGCGCGGAATGAAGAACAGCAGCCCCAGGAACGCGATGGCGGGGAAGGCGGCCACGCCCACCTGCCAGCGCCACTCCGCCGCTCCCAGGTTGAGCAGGCGGATGCCGTAGTTGGAGATGTAAGCCACCAGAATGCCGAAGACCACATTGAACTGGAAGGTGCCCACCAGGCGGCCGCGCCATTTGGCCGGGGCCAGCTCGGCAATGTACACGGGTCCCAGAACCGATGAGGCGCCGATGCCCAGGCCGCCGATGAGACGGAAGACCAGAAACGCGGGCCAGTTCCAAGCCAGGCCGCAACCAATGGCGGAGACAACGTAGAGCAGCGCGGTAATGCGCAGGGCCTCGCGGCCGCCCAGCTTCTGCCCAATGGAACCGCCGCCCAACGCTCCAACCACTGTGCCCACCAGCCCGATGCCCACCGTAAAGCCGGTGCGTTGCGGGCTCAGGACGTACAGCTTCGCCAGCGCTTCAATGGCGCCGGCAATCACCACCGTGTCGAAGCCAAACAGCAGTCCGCCCAGCGCGCCGGTCAGTGTAGCCTTCATCAGGTTCAGGTTGGGTCGCATCGTTTAGGGTTCCTCGAAATCAGAAATCATCCTACACACCGGGCGCGCAAGCGGTAAACCCGGAGAGCCAAATCGCGCGCGGCTGTCAGACCTGGGGTACCTCAGTGATGTTGCGTGTGCGCAGCGGAAGAACCCCTGGGCGCGATTCCTGCTGACGGCGCAGGGGAAAATGGCTTATCGTGGTGTGGTTCGCGAAGAGCGGATGAATCGTGATGGGAGGCAGACCACGATGGCGCGGTTGAGAAGTATGGGCGCATTGGCCTTGGTCTTTGTCGTTTCGGCGTTGGCCCAGCAGCCCGCTGCGCCGGCGCCGGCGCAGTCACGCACTCCCGTGCCTGCTTTGACTCCGCGAACGCATGAGGAGCGGGAACAGAGGTACCAGGCCGAGCACCAGGTCACCCTCAATACTCTGGTCACCGACCGCTCGGGCAAACCCGTGACCGGTCTCAGGCAGAATGATTTCACCGTGCTTGACAACGGGCAGCCGCGCAAGCTCGACATGTTTCGCGCGGTCGAGGCCAGCAAAGGCATTGCCCCGGTGCGCGTCATTCTCATGCTCGACGCAGTGAATAACAGCCCCAAGGACATCGCCGACGATCACAAAGGCATCGAGGCCTTTCTGGCGCAAAACCCGGGACAGCTCGCGTACCCTACCTCGGTTGGAATTCTCACCGCGGCGGGCATCAAAGTGAGCCAACCCTCGCGCGATCGCGATACCGTCCAGGCACAGCTGAACCTGTTGACACGGACCGTGCACCTGTTCGATTGCTCCGATTCGGGCGGTTCGCAGCAGGTGTTTGCCACTTTCAATACCAATGCCGGAACCAGCATCTCCGAGGGAGAGCGTCCGGATGAGAAGGCCAACTGCGAGAACCAGCGCTTCCATCAGTCGGTTGCCGCGCTCAAGCATTTTGTCGTGGAACAAGAGGACGAGCAGGGCAGGGCGATTCTGATCTGGATCGGCAGGGGCTGGCCGCTGCTGTTGCGCCACGAGTTCAGCGATGACTCGCCTGCTCTGAAGCAAAACCTCTTCGACAACCTGGCGCTGATCTCGAACGCGATGCGCGAGGGCCAGGTGACGCTGGATGCAGTCTTCTCGCCCGACCTGTTTCGCCGTGTCGAGCTGCGCACCGACCACGACAATCGCTTCTTCAACGGTGTGCCTTCGGAAAACGAGATGACGGCCAGCGGACTGGGCCTGCAAATGCTCGCCCACCAGAGTGGCGGGCTGGTTCTGATCGACGGCAAGGACCTCGCCGCTGAGATTGCCCGTTGCGTGGGCGATGCCCAATCGTATTACGGGCTTTCGTTCGACTCGCCCCCCGCCGGCAAGCCGGGCGAATTCCATTCGCTCGAAGTGAAGACCAGCGACCCGTCATTTACGGTGCGCACGAACACCGGCTACTACGCGGAACAGTAGGTCGGCCGTAACGCGGCAACGGTACTTCCGTGGGACCCCTCTCCGCGCCTTCGAACTTGAGGCCGAAAAACGGCTTCGCGCATGTCTCCTCGGGCGCCTGGCCGGTGGCCGGCACCATGAAATGCCTCTCTGAATGCATCCGAAAAGGCCCTTTATTGGATCCGATCTGGGTGAGATCTGGTTACCTTAGTACTTCGGTAACGCCATAGTAATAGTGCCCAACGAGCCATGCTCCGGACCCACTACTGCCATCGATAACCCCATTAAGAGCTATGGAATACCAAACACAGCGCGTCTACATTCAGATCACGCCAACAGAGTGGGACTGGCCTGAAACAGGACACTGTGGACGGACGGGGACTCGATTCACCCTTCACTCCGGCGGTAAGCGCAAGCCACGCCGGAAGGCGTGGGGATTCCCGGACGGAATCTCGCAAGGATGATCTGGACGCGGTCAGGTTGGCCGCAGCCGGATCCAAGGCACGCAAGAAGGGCAAGTTGGGGGAAATCATGAAGAAGTCTATATTCGTAGCATTCGCACTGGCAGCAGTTTTTGTCATCTCGCAGTCCGCCAAGGCTGACTCGTTCACGTTCACCGCCAGCGGCGCAGGCTTCACTGGCAGCGGCACGCTGACCGGAACCTCCAAGGGCGGCGGCACCACCGCCATCACCGGCGGCTCCCTCACCATCAATGGTGTGAGTGCAACCCTTCTCGGAAGCTGGACCGATTCCGGGTACAACGTCTACACCGCCGGCGCCGGCTATAACTTCAACTACGACAACATCGTCGTCGGTACGGGCGGGTCGAACAACCTGGACGTTTATGGCCTTTTATTCCTGCTCTCCAATGGCGGGGTGGTCAACATCTGGGAAGTCGACGGGGTCTACTACTGGAACGAGTGGATCGGCAACCAATGGGTGATTAACCCCGCCATCGGCGAGGGCGGCGATCCGATTCTCAATGGAAGCATCACGCCGACCCCTGAACCCTCCTCGCTGTTGCTGCTCGGAACGGGACTCATGCTGCTGGCTGGGCTGATCTTCTGGAAGCCCCTGCATCGCAAGACCAGGCAAGACTTGCCCAAGGCAGCTTAATACCTGCCGGCCAGGCTGAGGCTGTTGCGCAGGCTTTCTCAGCGAAAAGCGGAAGGCGTTCTAGATGTGAAGTTTCAACAGGTTGTCCATTCGATCTGAACGAGAGAAGCTGGTTGTGACGAGCAACGAGTTTTTCCGAGGAGATCGAATGGACTATCACCAGAATGCCCGGTTGACGATTCACAGCCGAGAGCAGTTGGCAAAAATGGTTGTCGAGCGGGGTTGCACGTTGAAAGCCGCTGCAGCGGCTTTCAACCTCAGCGCCAAGACCGCGGCCAAGTGGGCGCGTCGTTACAAGGAGCCAGGGCCGGCAGTTCTCAAACACCTCAGTTCAAGGCCGCATCGCTCGCCCCGGCAAACATCATCTTTTTTATTTGAAAGGGTTTTGGCTCTTCGCCGGTTGCGCTGGAACGGCTGGCGCATTGCCCACGAGCTCAAGCTCAGCCGGGCTACGGTCAGCCGCCTCCTGCGCCGGGCCGGAATGAACCGTCTCAGCTCGCTTGACCCGCCTCCCCCTGTGATCCGCTATGAGCACAAGCGTCCAGGCGATCTGATCCACTTCGATATCCAGCGCCTAGCGCGGATCTTTAAGCCCGGTCATCGTGTCACCGGAGATCGCCGCAAGGAATCCGGCGGCGTCGGTTGGGAGTACCTGCAAATCGTCATCGACGACCACTCCCGCATCGCCTTCTCGGCCATCCTGCCCGATCAGAGCCACCTGTCGGCCATCCGCTTCTTCCTCATGGCCCGCGCCCACTTGGCCCGCTTCGGCATCTCCATTCGTCGCGTGCTGACCGACAACGGCTCTTGCTACAAACACTGGCTGTTCCGCAAAACCCTGTGCGACCAGCATGTGAAGCATCGCTTCACCCGGCCCTATACGCCCCGAACCAACGGCAAGGCCGAACACTTCATCCAGACCGCCCTGCGCGAGTGGGCCTATGCCCGATCCTATCAACACTCCGCTGAACGCGAAGAGCAACTCGACCTATGGCTGCATGACTACAACTTCCATCGCCCCCATGCTAGCCTCAAACTAAATACTCCGGCTTCCCGAGCAGGGTTGAATCGGAACAACCTCTTGAGCCTCCACATCTAGAGCGGAACCAGAGCAGCTGTAGTGCGGATTAACTCATCCGGTCTTTGAGCCAGTCGCGCCCTTTTTCCCACCGGTGTCTGACCTGGCGGAAGCTCAACCCGGTAATCTCGGCAATCTCCTCGAAGGTGAACCCCACGAAATAATGCATATCCACGATGCGCGCCGCTTCGCGGTCGGCTTTTTCAAGCTTCTCCATCAGCATGCCAATCTGCACAATACTCTCCGGATCGGGACCCCCCGCCACAGCCAGCGAGGCCTTGCCTTCGAGCGACTCCGGCGTCTCACCCTGCCCGCGCCTCTGCGCCAGGCGAAGGCGGGCGAAATCGACCAGCACGCGCCGCATGGCCACGGCCGCAATGGCATAGAAATGCTCGCGGCTGTTGATCTCCCAGCCGCCCTTGCGCAGGCTTCTCAGCCACACTTCATTGATCAGTTCGGTTGGAGAGAGCGGCGCAATGTAGCGCTCCCGCCGTAGTTCCCTGACCGCAATCTCGTGCAGTTTGGGCAGCACCTGGCGCAGCACGGCCTCGGCAATCTCCCGCTCGCCGCCGGAAAACCTGCGCAACTGTTCTGTCAAAGAAGTTGGGGAGGCCACAGTCTTCTTTCCTGTCACGACGCTGTCCGGAAAAGCGGGGACCTGCCAAATCTTCCCGGCCCGTGCGGGGAAATCTCAATAAATCTTTTGGCACAAATTGCCTGCTTTCCCGCAGACCTCATTGTTACCCGATTGTACCTTCCTCCCCCCTGCATGCGAGGTTGGTGCCGGCCTGTTCGACAAATCGAACCCAGGAGGCATTGTTCGCCTCATGAATACTCGTCCCGCTCGAGAGTTCGGCCGGAGTTTCGGAGCCGGCTTTCACCGGCAGCCGTTGCCGCTTCCCGCGTGGCGCCTGCTTTGGGCGCTTGTGGCCGTACTGCCGGCGCCGCTGCGGGCGCAAGGCCTCGGAGCGCCTGCAGCCAAGGGTCAAGCCTTGCCCGCATCCACGTCGGCGCACGGGTCCGTTGCCGCGAGCTACGGCAAACTTCCGCTGAGCTTTGAGGCCAATCAGGGACAGAGCGATCCCCGCGTGAAGTTCCTCGCACGCGGCAATGGCTATTCGCTCTTTCTCACGGATTCCTCGGCAGTTCTTTCCCTGCGCAAACCAAACCCAGCCAAAAAAGTGCCTCGCAGGCGGGGCGCTCCAGAGCCAACCCAGGACCGCGAAACCGATGTCATTCGCATGGATCTTCCCGGAGCCAGCCGCGGCCTGCGTGTTAGCGCAGCGGATCGGCTTCCCGGCACGGAGAACTATTTCATCGGCAACGATCCGTCCCGCTGGCACAGCAACATCCCTACCTTCGGCCGGGTCCGGTACTCGTCGGTCTATCCCGGCGTGGATCTTGTCTACTATGGCAACCAGCGCCAACTGGAGTACGACTTTGTGGTCGCACCAAACGCAGACCCGAAGCCAATCCGCCTGCGATTTGCCGGAGCCAGAACCTTGCAGCTCGATGCAGCGGGCAACTTACGGGTCATCGCAAACAACGGCCAGGTCGCCTTTCACAAGCCAGAGATCTATCAGGAGATGGCGGGCATCCGGCAGCCCGTCGAGGGCCGCTTCACGCTGATCGGAAAACACACCGCCGGCTTTATCCTCGGCGCTTACGACTCCGCTCGGCCGCTCACCATCGACCCCGTGCTGGCCTACTCCACTTACCTTGGCGGGAGTCTCGAGGATGAGGCAAATGCCATCGCCGTGGATAGTTCCGGCAACGCCTATGTCGCGGGCCTGACTGTGTCTTCCGATTTTCCCGTCACGGCCAGCGCCTTCCAAAGCTCAAACGACAAAACCAGCAACAGCTACACCACATTCGTCACCAAGCTGAATTCCACCGGCACGGCGCTCCTTTACTCCACGTATGTGGGCGGGAGTACCGAGGATGTTGCAAACGCCATTGCAGTGGATCGCTCCGGGAACGCCTATCTTGCGGGCTACACCTCTTCCACCGACTTTCCCGTGACGACAGATGCCTTCCAGTCGATGAATAAAACCAGCGGCGCTTCCACCGGCTTTGTTACCGAGCTGAACGCAACGGGCACGGCGCTGGTTTACTCCACTTATCTCGGCGGGAGCGACGCGGAAGGAGTGAACGGCATTGCCGTGGATGGATCCGGGGACGCCTATGTTACGGGCTTTGCCGGGTCGACCGACTTTCCCGTCACGGCGGGGGTCTTGCAGAGCAAGAACAATTCCTCCACGGGCACAGCCTTTGTAGCCGAACTGAATCCAACCGGGACCGCGCTGGTCTACGCCACTTATTTGGGCGGAAGTTTCGGCGATGTGGCGTATGGCATCGCGCTGGATGGATCCGGGAGCGCTTATGTCGCGGGCTGGACCGGGTCGCCGGACTTTCCCGTGACGGCGAGAGCCTTCCAGACCATCAATAACGACCCCGGCGCGAGCAGCACCGAACTGCTTGGCAACGCATTTGTCTCCAAACTCAACGCAACAGGCACAGGGCTGCACTACTCCACCTATCTCGGCGGAAACGGAGGGGGAACTGCCCCGCGCTTGACTACAGTTGAGGATCAGGCGAGCGCCATCGCGGTGGATGGCTCGGGGAACGCATATGTGACCGGCTTCGCGTATTCAACCGACTTTCCCACCACGACAGGAGCCTTCCAGAAAACAAACAATGCCGGTTCCACGGGCAACAGCAACGCATTCGTAACCAAGCTGAACGCCACCGGCACTGCGCTGCTCTATTCCACCTATCTGGGCGGGAGCGAAGGAAACCCGGCGACCGGCATTACCTCGGAAGGGGCGTATGCCATTGCAGCGGACAGCTCGGGGAACGCCTATGTCGCAGGCACTGCATCGTCCGATGATTTTCCTGTGACGCCGGGAGCCTTCCAGGTGATGAACAAGGCCGGATACGACTCAGCCTTCGTCACCAGGCTGAACCAAACGGGAACCGCCCTCGTCTACTCCACCTACCTGAGCGGGAGTACTCTCGATGGAGCGCGGGCGCTTGCATTGGATAGCGCATCGAACGCGTACATCGCGGGATTGTCGGATTCTCCCAACTTCCCGATCAGTGCGGGGGCGTTCCAGACAAAGAATAAATCGAATGCCTTCGGCACCTGCCTCGTGGCCAAGATGGACCTGAGCTACCCCACGATAGCAACATCCACGACGCTGACTTCGAGCGCTAATCCGCAGGGCGCCGGGCTGCCGATGACGATCACCGCCATTGTGGCCCCGGCATCGGGCAACGGCATTCCCACGGGTAGCGCGGTTTTTACCGTGAACGGCAAGACAAGTGTAGACCTGCCGCTGGTCAGCGGAGCCGCGAACATCACCGCGGATGACTTCCTTCCGGGTACATTCGTTCCCGGTACATATACCATCGCCGCCACCTATAGCCCGGACGCAGCCGGGAGCGTGTACGCCTCGAGCAGCGGCACGCTGACTCAGACGATTACAACTTCATCCCCCATTGCAACCACCACCACGCTGACTTCGAGCGCCAATCCCCAGGCCGCTGGATCGCCGGTAACCTTCACGGTCACGGTGAAGCCGGCCTCGGGCACGTATGCTCCAACGGGGACCATCACTACAACCGTGGACGGCGGGACGGGACCCACCCTTTTCCTCAGCAATGGGGTGGCCAGCATCACCACCAGCGCGCTCGCCGCCGGTACCCACACCATCGTCGCCACCTATATCCCCGACGCCAACAGCAGCGATTATCAGTCGAGCAGCGCCAGTCTCGTCCAAACCATCTCCGGCGCGGCAGCCGCAAGCATCGCGGTCTTTTCCGGGTCGGCTCAGACAACCGCTTACGGGTCGGCATTCGCCAATCCGCTGGTTGCGGTGGTGAAGGATGGGAGCGGCAATCCTGTCGCGGGCGCCGTGGTCAGTTTCTCCGGCGCAGGCCTGAAGTTCTCCTCGTCCTCTGTTACAACCGGAGCGAATGGCGAGGCATCGGTAACGGCCACCGCCGTTGCGGCAGGCAGCCTCACGGCCACTGCAGGGACCACCGGGGTATCAGCCACAGCCAGCTTCAAGTTGACGGCGACACCGGTCGCATTGATCGTAACCGCCGGCAACGCCAGCCGCATCTACGAGGCTTCAAATCCCACGTTTACCGATATAATCACCGGTTTTGTCAACGGCGATCCGCCCAGCGTTGTGAGCGGCGCAGTTGCCCTGTCGACCACCGCAACCGCCTCTTCGCCGGTGGGCTCGTATCCAATTACGGCCGCGCAGGGCACTCTGTCCGCGGCCAACTACACATTCGACTTTGTGAGCGGGACGCTGACCATTACTCAAGCCACGCCCGCCATCAGCTGGGCCGCGCCCGCGGCAATCGCCTACGGAACAGCATTGAGCGCGACCCAGCTCGATGCCAGTTCAACAGTGTCCGGAACATTTGCCTATTCGCCCGCCTCGGGTGCGGTGCTGACGCCGGGAGCACACACCTTGTCAGTCACGCTGACTCCGGCCGACAGCGCCGATTACACCGGCGCCTCGACGAGCGTTACGCTTGAAGTAGGACCCGAGATCTCCACTCAACCGGCAAGTGAAACCGTCGTCGATGGCGCCAAAGCGACCTTCAGCGTGAAGGCAACGGGAACAGCAACCCTCACCTACGCCTGGCAGTATCTTTCCGGAACAACCTGGAAGAGCTTCGGCGCGGGCACCGGCCTCAACACGGCCACGCTGACCACAGTCGCCACCACCGCCGCATTCAACGGCCTTCAATTCAGGGTGGTCGTCACCGACGGAAATGGCCTGACGGCGTCCAGCAACACGGTCAGGCTCGGGGTGAGCCCGGCCGTCACAACTCAGCCAGTCAGCCAAACCGTCACCGACGGCAGCGCAGCCACGTTCAGCGTGGCGGCGGCCGGCGTGCCAACGCTGAAGTACCAATGGCAGTATCTCTCCGGTTCAACCTGGAAGGACTTCGGCGCGGGAACAGGCTCCACCATGCCCACCCTGACTACGGTTGAAACGACCGCGGCGTTTAACGGCCTTCAATTCCGGGTGGTTGTCACGGACGGCGATGGCCTCACGGCCGCCAGCAACACGGTGAAACTGACCGTGGGTCCGACCATCACCGCGCAGCCGGAAAACCAAACCGTCGCCGTTGGCAGCACGGCAACCTTCAGCGTGACGGCTGCCGGGGCGCCAACGCTGAAGTATCAATGGCAGTATCTCTCCGGTTCAACCTGGAAGGACTTCGGCGCGGGAACAGGCTACACAACAGCCACCCTGACCACATTCGCCACCACCCCGGCCTTCAACGGCCTGCAATTCAGGTGCGTGGTTACCGACGGAGATGGCCTGACCGCGACGAGCAATTTGGCGGCACTTACGGTTCAGTAGCGCAATGGGCGGTCACCGGTGCGCGCGGAGAGTGTGCGCTCTGCGCCTGTGCACCGCCGCCCGAATTTGCCGAATCGCCGGGATGGTCAACTCGTCACCTTGCGCGTGATGGGGCCAAGGGGATCGTTGTCCCGGTCCGTCACATCCGCCAGCGCCGCCAGCCTCTCCGCAAGTTCCGGCGCCCAGCTTCCTTCCGGCGCGCGCCAGCCCCAGTTCCCTGCTCCGACTGCGGGCGTATTCATGCGCGCCTCCGAGCCAAGTTCCAGCAAATCCTGCACTGGAACGATGGCCAACTCGGCAACGCTGGCATGAGTGGCACGGATGACCGGCCACACGGGCCGCCCGCCCACCGGCCCCACATACGCCTCCACTGCGGCGTGCGTGGCAGCGTTGGCCGTCGACCACCAGCCCTGCGTGGTGTCGTTGTCGTGGGTGCCGGTGTAGGCCACGGTTTCGGGCGTGAACTGATGCGGCAGGTGCCCGTGCGCTTCCCAGCCGTCAAAGCCGAACTGCAAGACCTTCATTCCCGGGAGCCCGAGCTCCAGCCGCAGCGCCTCCACTTCAGCAGTAATGACGCCCAGGTCCTCGGCAATCAGCGGCAGCGGTCCCAGCGCCCGCTCCAGCGCGCGAAACAGCTCCAGCCCGGGCGCCTTGATCCACTCGCCGTTGATGGCTGTTTCCTCTTCCGCGGGGATGGCCCAGAAGGCCTCGAAGCCGCGGAAGTGATCGAGCCGGACCATGTCGTAGAGCGCGCACGCGCGCCGGACGCGGTCGATCCACCAGTCGAAGCCGCTCGCTTCGAGCACATCCCAGCGGTAGAGCGGATTGCCCCATCGCTGCCCCGTGGGTGAAAAATAATCGGGTGGAACACCGGCGATGCGAATCGGCTTCAGCTCCTCGTCCAGTTCAAACAGCTCCGGATGGACCCACACATCGGCCGAATCCATGTTGACGAAGATCGCCACGTCTCCGAGAGTGCGAATTGCACTCTTCGCCGCAGCCGCCCGCAGCGCGTTCCACTGCTTTGCGAACGCAAACTGGAGCACCTGCTCTTCGGCGAGCGCGCGGCCATGCTTCTGCGCGATCTGCGCCAGCGCCTCCGGTTGTCTTTCTCTCACCGGCTGCGGCCACGCCGTCCATGCGCCGGTATTGAACTCCCCGCGCAGCACGGCGTAATAGGCGTAATCGACCAGCCAACCCGCCTCCGCGCTGCAGAACTTCTCGAACTCCGCCCACTGCGCGGCGAGGCGCTTGTCGTGCTGCGCGCGATCGAGAAAATTCCCCGCCGCCTCGTGCAGCAGCGGCTGCTTGCGCTGTTCTACCTGCTCGAAGTCCACGTTGCCGCCACGTCCGGCGAGCCCGGCGATGCGTTCGACATCGATCCATCCCCAGTCGCACAGGTACTCCAGGCTGATGAGGTACGGGTTGCCCGCAAAAGCCGACGAGCCCGCGTAAGGCGAGTTGCCGTAGCCGGTCGGGCACAGCGGCAGCACCTGCCAGATATGCTGTTTGGCCGCGGCAAGAAAGGCCACAAACTCATGTGCCGCGGGACCCAAATCACCGATGCCCCCATACGAAGGCAGCGAGCTCACGTGCAGCAGAACGCCGGACGAACGCGAGAATTCCATGCTGCCATTATCGCAACCGATCCCGGGCCGTGCGTCGATACCACGCACCCCGGGCCGGGTATATAATCCCTACGTCCGGCTGACCCAGCCGCAAATCCCTTTGAAAATGAGCGAGGAATGCCTGTCGTGCTAACCCAAATCCGGAATCTGTCAGGGCTTCTTGTGATACCGTTATCAGCTATTCTCCTCTCCCCCGCCGCATCCGCCGCGCCAATCCTGCCCGGGCCGGTTTCCGTCTCCTCCGGCTGGCAGTTGCAGGACGTGGCCAAGGTGCAGCAGGCGGGCGCAGAAGTCTCCGCCGCGGCCTTCAGCGCCAACGGCTGGTACAGCGCCACGGTTCCCGGCACCGTACTCACCACGCTGGTGAACAACAAGGTCTATCCCGAGCCGCTCTACGGGGAGAACAACCGCCCCGAAACCATTCCCGAAAGCCTGGTCCACACCTCCTGGTGGTACCGCACCACGACCGAAGTGCCAAGTTCATACAAGGGTCAGCACGTCTGGCTCAACTTCGAAGGCATCAACTATGCATCGACCGTCTGGGTCAACGGCGCGCAGGCGGGCACCACACGCGGCGCCTTCTCCCGCGGCATCTTCGACATTACTGCCAATGTAACGCCGGGCAGGAAGGCCGTCATCGCCGTGCTGGTTGCGCCGCAGCCCCACCCCGGCGTGCCCCATGAACACACACTGCGCGACGGCATCGGCCCCAACGGCGGCGAATCCGCGATCGACGGGCCTACATTTCTCTGCACCCTGGGCTGGGACTGGATCCCCGCCATCCGCGATCGCGACACCGGCATCTGGCAGAAGGTGTATCTGTCCGCCACCGGACCGGTCGTGGTGAAGGACCCGCTCGTCACCACCGATCTGCCGCTCCCCCGCACCGACTCCGCAGACATCGCCATTCAGGCGACGGTCGAGAATGTCAGCGACCAGCCCATCACCGGGGAGCTTACCGGCGGCATCGACCTCGAAGGCGGCGCCATGGCCTTTATAAGGCCCGTGACGCTTGCCCCGCACAGCACGCAACTGGTCAGCTTCGACCCCAAAGCCACCCCATCGCTGCACCTCAACCATCCCCGCCTCTGGTGGCCCAACGGCTACGGCCCGCAAAATCTTTATCAGCTCCACCTCAGCTTCCGCATCGGCAAGCAAATCTCCGATACCCAGGAAGTGAGCTTCGGCGTTCGCAAGATCACCTATAGCGTGCCCGGCACCGACACGCTCACCATCTCTGTCAACGGCGTGCCCATCTTCATCCGCGGCGGCAACTGGGGACTCGACGAAGGCCTCAAGCGCATTCCGCGCGAGCGCCTCGAAGCCCAGATTCGCCTCCACAAGCTGGCCAACCTCAACCTCATCCGCAACTGGGTGGGCCAGTCCACCGGCGAAGAGTTCTACGAGCTGTGCGACAAGTACGGCATCCTCGTCTGGGATGAGTTCTTCCAGCCCAATCCCGGCGACGGCCCCGACCCCACCGATCTCCCGACCTACATCGCCAACGTGCGCGAAAAAATCCTGCGCTATCGCAACCATCCGGCCATCATGCTGTGGTGCGCGCGCAACGAAGGCTTCCCGCCGCCGGAGATCGACGCCGCCCTGCGCAAGGTGCTGGCCGAGCTCGAACCCACGCGCCGCTACCAGCCCAGCTCCACCGACGGACCCGGCGTCCGCTCCCACGGGCCATATTCCTGGCGCACGCCGCGCGCGTTCTACAAGATCACCGACGACTACTTCAAGACCGAAACCGGCTCCGTTTCCGTGCCCACACTAGAATCCATTCAAGGCATGATGCCGAAGAAGGACTGGGAATCGATCAACGACGACTGGGCCGAGCACGACTTCGCGCGCGGCAACTCCGACAGCCAGGATTATCCCGCCGAGCTCGCCGCGCGCTACGGCGCCGTGGCCAACCTTGCCGACTTTGTGCGCAAGGCGCAGCTGATGAACTACGAGGCCTATCGCGCCATGTACGAGGGCCGCAACGCGCAGATGTTCCATCCAGCAACGGCCGTCATCACCTGGATGAGCAACCCCGCCCAGCCCAGCTTCGTCTGGCAGCTCTACCACTACGACCTGGAAGCCAACGCCTCGCTCTTCGCCGTCAAGCACGCCAACGAGCTGGTACACATCCAGTTCAACGAGGCGACAGGCGAGCTGCAGGTGGTGAACAACCTTCCCGAGCCCGTGACCGGCGCGGTTGCGCACGTATCCCTCTACAACCTCGATGGAAGCGTGGCGGCGGCGCATGACACGCCGGTGACTGCGCCGGCCTCGTCAGTGACCGATCTCGGCCCGGTCGAGTTCCCCGCCACGCTTTCGGCGGTGCACTTCATCAAGGTTGACCTCGACAATGCGCAGGGCAAGCAGATCTCCTCAAACTTCTACTGGCACGCGGCGGCCGATCAGCCCGACGACTTCACCAGCCTCAACAAGCTGCCCGCCGTCACGCTGGATGCCAAGGCTGAACGAACCTTTGCCGAGGGCCAGCAGGTGGTCACGGTCACGCTCCACAATCCAACCAAAAGCATCGCGCTGATGGCACACCTGCAGCTCCGCTACACCACCAGCGGCGAGCGCATTTTGCCCGTCTTCCCCAGCGACAACTACATCTCGCTGGTTCCCGGCGAAACGCGCGGGATCACCCTGACGGCCACCGCGGGCGACTTCCTTCCGCCAGACGTGCAGGTCGCCGTCGACGGCTGGAACGTGACCGTGGCTCCGTCATCCGCAAAAGGCGTCTCCATCGCCCCCAATCTCGATGCCCAGCCCGATCACTCCCCCACCACGGGACTGCCTTACCAGACGGTGGGCCTGCGCTGAGACTGTTGTCCAGCAAACGCAGCAAGGCCCGCAACCATGCTGATTGCGGGCCTTTCTGCTGCCTCCGTTGCATCCCCGGCTACATGCCTGGAACTTGCGGGCCCTGCTGGACCTTGGGGTTCATCTGGATGCGCTTGTTCTTCTTGTAGTCGGCCATGATGCTGCTCAGGAAGACGTTGAATGCATCCGAGCGGCGCTGCTCCAGCATCTGGTCGCGGGTCTGGTCGAAGTTCTTGGCGATCTCGTCCGCGCTGGGCTCCTGCTTGTCCACGATCTTGGCCACCACGCCGGTGCGCTGCGCCTCGATCGGTCCGCTGATCGCGCCCACGGCCAGATCAAGCAGTTGCGGAGCCACCTGCTGCACCTGGCCCAGATCGGGGACCTGTCCCTGCGGACCCACCAGGTCGCTGGTCTTCACGGTGGCGCCGACTTCTTTAGCAGCCTTGGCCAGGTCGTGCGAGGCCAGCGCCTTGTCTGCCAGTTCCTTGGTCTTGGCGGCCAGCAGCAGCGGCGCCTGCTCCTGGCGATAATCGTCCGCCACGTGCGTCTTCCAGTCGGCAAAAGTGGGCGTGTGCGCCGCCTGAATGCCCGTGACCTTGAAGATGGCGTAGCCCTCGCCGGTGGGTGCGGACTGCGGCGGATCGTCCTGCTTGGCATCGAATGCCTGGGCAAGCACCTTCGACCCGTCGGGCAGCGCCGAGATCACGCCCTGCTTGCCTACCAGCGGCGTGGTCACCACTTCCAGCTTGTGCGCCGCCGCTGTCTTCTCCAGGCCGTTCTTGATTGCCTCAGAGGTCAGCGTGTGCGCATAGGCCTCTTCGGCGGCCGCCGCCTTCTGCCGGATCAGCGTGGCCTGGATGGTCGGTAGAACCTCGCTTATGTCCTGCGCGTGCGCCGCCTTGCGTTCCTCCACCTGCACAATGTGGTAGCCGAACTGGCTCTTCACAATCTGGATGTCGCCGATCTTCTGCGAGAAGATGGCCTTGTCGAACTCGGGAACCATGGTGCCGTGCTGCGCAAAGGGCAGCTCGCCGCCCGTGTCCTTGCTGCCGGGGTCGTCGGAGTTCTTCTTGGCCAGATCAGCAAAGCTTGCCCCGCCCTGCAGCTGCTTGAGGATCCCCTCCGCCTTGGCCTTCGCCGCGGCATCGGTCTTGGCGTCCGCGCCCGCATCCACCTTGATGAGGATATGCCGCGAGCGCGCCTGCTCCGGCGTCTCGTATTCGCTCTGGTGGGCGTCGAAGTAGGCCTTGATCTCCTGCTGCGTGGGTTGCGGAACGCCGCCGGGGATATCGTTGGGCGTGAACGCAAAGTAAGTGATCTTGCGTTCTTCCGGAACCGCCGTCGCGTAGCGCGCTTTGTTCTTGTTGAAGAAGGCCTCGAGATCGCTGTCCGAGGGGTTGATGCCCTTGCGGATGTCGTCCGCGGAGATCACCGCGTAGTCGAACTTGATCTTGATGTTGTTCTTGCGGTAGTCGTCGCGCACTTCCTGGTCGCCCACCGACACGCCGCCCGTAATCAGCGCCTGCAAGCGGCGGATGGCGATGTCGTGTCGAACGTCGTCTTCAAACTCCGGCACCGACATGTTGAACCGCGTAGCAACCATGTCCGCGTAGCGGTCTTCGCCAATGAACTTGCCGCCGGGAAAGAGCACCTGGCCGGCCGAGCCGGTCTGCAGATACTGGCGCACATCGTCCGTTGTGGCGTGAATGCCCAGCTTCTCGGCCTCCACCAGCAGAATCTCCTGCTGGATCAGCTGCTGGCCCACCCGCTGCTCGAACAGGTTCAGGATCATCGGGTTGTCGGGATAGCGCTGCTGTTGCAGTTGCGCCCGCGCCATCTTGTCCACCTTCTCCTGGCTCACCGTCGAGCCGGAAGACAGAATTCTGCTGTACCAGTGCGGGTAGATCATGGCATAGGTATCGGCGGTGGCGGCGCCCTGGCCGGTCAGACCGGGAATCAGGTAGACAATCATGCCGATGGAAACAACGCCGATGACCACAACGTAGATCGCCTTCTTGAGCCGATCGTCAGCTTTTTGCAGGAAACGAATCATGGATGGACTTGAACCTTCTGCTCTCTACGCGCGGGCGTGGAATACCCTCCTCTGCCGGCCCGGACCAATTCATGCCGGGCTGCAAAGAGGCGTCCCTTGGGATGCGCAATTCTCGGCCAATTCTCGATTGGCGCGATTCTCTGCCATTATAGACGACCGAGAACCCGGCAGGAGCGGCGCTCCAAATCTGTTGCCCGCGCCCATCATCGGCAGCGTCCCAAACGCACAGCGGGCATCCCGCCCTCCGGGATGCCCGCCACGTTTTCTGTTCCCTGTTCCCTGTTCCCTATCCCCTGTTCCCTGATCTCTGATCCCTGCCTTTACCGCCAGTAGTAGGCTCCGCCCACCATGTAATATGGCCGGTAGAAGACCGGGCCGTAGCCGTAGGGGTAAGCCGCTGCATACTGCCCGCCGTAGCCGTAAGGCCCGCGCCGGTAGAGGCTAGGCCCGCCCTGATAAAGCCCCT
>Ga0302320_10002902_pt1 | contig 40054 bp, 35 predicted proteins | sample Bog_T0_3_FD_202130 | JGI IMG/M metagenome (GOLD analysis project Ga0302320, IMG submission 202130) | Peat permafrost microbial communities from Stordalen Mire near Abisko, Sweden - Bog_T0_3 | ecosystem: Environmental > Terrestrial > Soil > Wetlands > Peat | place: Sweden: Abisko, Stordalen Mire... | reverse complement strand
GGTGTCGGGCGCCTCGGTCTGGGTCGGCTGGCTGCTGGCCGCTTTCGCGATCATGCAGTTCACCTGCGCCCCGATCCTGGGTGGCCTGAGCGACCGGTTCGGCCGGCGGCCGGTACTGCTGCTGTCACTCGGCGGGATCTGTGCCAACTATCTGCTTCTGGCCTGGGCGCCGTCGCTGATATGGCTGTTCCTCGGCCGGCTGATTGCCGGTGCCACCGCGGCAAATGCGGCGACCGCCACGGCCTATATCGCTGATGTGACGCCGCCGGCAAAGCGGGCCGGCCAGTTCGGGTTGGTCGGCGCCAGCTTCGGGATTGGCTTCGTCGTCGGCCCGGCCCTCGGCGGCGTGCTGGGCGCATACGACCTGCGGCTGCCATTCAATGTGGCGGCCGCCCTGGCTGGCTGCAACGTGCTGTACGGGCTTTTTGTGTTGCCCGAGAGCCTGCCGCCGGCTCGCCGCCGTCCGTTCGACTGGCGGCGCGCCAATCCGCTGGGCTCGCTGCGGGTGGTGATGGCAAGCCGCGATCTGGGCCGTCTGGCGATCGCCTGGGGCTGCACCTGGTTCGCGATGGGCGCGCTGCAAAGCACCTTCGTGCTGGCCAATCAGGCCCGGTTCGGCTGGGACACGCAGCAGAACGGCCTGGCGCTGGGGCTTGCCGGGCTTGGATCGGCCGTGGTGCAGGGCCTGCTGGTCAGGCGGATCGTGCCGGCCCTGGGGGAACGCCGATCGGCGCTGGTCGGCGGGTCGATGACGGCGGTGGCATACTTGTGTATCGGCCTGGCACCGGTTGGCTGGGTGGTGTTGCTGGGGATCGTCATCCAGTCGATGGGCGCGATCACCAACCCGGCGGTGCAAGGCATGGTCTCGGCCTCAGCCGGGCCGGATCGCCAGGGGGAGACGCAAGGCGCGCTGTCGTCGGTGCAGGGGCTGACGGCGATCGTGTCACCCCTTGTGGCAAGCTGGGTGTTTTCGACATTCACCGGATCGGCCGCACCGGTTCTGCTGCCGGGCGCGCCGTTCATCGTCTCGGCGCTGGCCTATTGCGTGGCGATCTGGGCGATCGCCGGCCTCCGTCCGGCTCTGGTGCGGGATGAGGCGCCGTCTGCCGTCGCTGCGGTCAATCTAAATGAGCACCGTTAAGACTTCATAAAGGAGTTCCACTTAGCTTGCCTTATGTCACCCGTTACTGACATGAGGCCACCATGGATTTCCCTCCTCTTCGACATCTGGCTACCGCCGTGCTGTTTGGTTCTTTGCTCTGCGGCGCAGCCCACGCGGCGGACACGCCCGCCTCGTTGAACGGGGCAACCGTTGTCTCCGCCGAAGCCGTGATGGCCGCCCATCAGGCTGGAACGCCGATCATCGATACCCGCGTCGCATCTGAATACGCCGATGGCCATATCAAGGGTGCGATCAGCGTCCCCTATCGCGAAAAGAGCGCGAAATCGGTCGACTTCGACGCCAGCCAGGACGACTTCAATCTCGCAAAGCTGCCGCCCGACAAAGCCGCTGCCCTTGTGGTTTACTGCAACGGACCGGAGTGCTGGAAAAGCTTCAAGGCCGCGACCGCCGCGATCAAAGGCGGCTACACCAAGATCCTGTGGTATCGTGACGGCTTCCCCCAATGGCAATCGAAGGGCCTCCCCGTCGAATAGAGACTGCGGGGCACGCCGCGTCCGCGCCAATGAAGGATGGGAGTGGAAGCGGCGATGCGTGGGCTGAGTATAAAGACCAGGCTGATCTTCGTGTTCGCGGTTCTCGCCGCCACCCAGGTGGCGATCGCCGCGTTCGGCCTGCACGGCCTCGGACTCGCTGACCGCGAGATCACCGAAGTCTATCAGCAGCGCTTCCTGCCGGTCAGCGGCCTCGCCCGCATCAGCGACCTGATGCATGACAGCATCGAACAACTGACGATCGCGGTGATTGCCCGGCCCAGCCCTAGGAACGTGCAGAAATACCTTGATCGTGTGGAGCAGAACCTGAATCAGGTTGAAGCCCGCGTTCAGGATTACCGCAGGCAGGCCGAAGGTGCCGAGGCACAGAAAGCGCTCGCGGACTGGAACACCAAGCGCAGCAACCTGATCGATAAAGGCATCAAGCCGGCACTGGCCGCGCTGAAGGAGCAGTCGTTCGACGACGCCGAAGACCTGATCCTGGGCGTCAGCGCCAAGCAGTTCCCGGCGGTCGAGCAGGATTTCAACGCCATCGTCGCCAGCGAACTGCAGAATGCCGACCGCACCCATGTCGCGGCCGACGATCGGTACCAGCTTACCCGCACGCTTTCGATTGCGGCGGGGGCTTTCGCCCTGGGTCTGTGCGCGCTGATGGCGCTGTATATTACAGGGTCGGTTTCGGCCCCGCTCACTGCCATGGCCGCGGCGATGCGGCGCCTGATCGACGGCGACCTTGGGGTGCAGGTCTCTGCCGGGACCCGGCAGGATGAGATCGGCACGATGGTGCACGCCCTTCAGGCATTCAAGGACAGCCTGGTCGATGCCGCCAGGCTGCGCGCCGAACAGGTTACCGAAAGCGAACGTGCCGCTGCGGAAAAGCGCGCCGCCCTCGGCGACATGGCTGGCCGGATCGAGGCCGAGACCGGCTCCGCGATGCAGCATATCGGCGACCGGACCGCGAAGATGACGGTGACCGCCGACGAAATGCGCGGTCTGGCCGAACGGGTCAGCGTATCGGCGCAAGGTGCTGCCGGTGCCGCCGCCTCGGCGCTCGACACTGCGCAGGCCGTCGCGGGTGCGGCGGAGCAACTCGCCGCCTCGATCCGCGAGATCAGTGGGCAGGTGAGCCAATCTACCGCGATGGTCGGTCATGCGGTCGAGGCGGGGAACGAGACCCGCGCCACCATCGAGACGCTGAATGAACGGGTCGGACAAATCGGCGCGGTCGCCGACATCATCCGCGACATCGCGTCGCGGACCAATCTGCTGGCGCTCAACGCCACGATCGAGGCCGCTCGGGCCGGCGAGGCGGGCAAAGGCTTCGCGGTCGTGGCCAGCGAGGTGAAGCAGCTCGCCGATCAGACCGCGCGATCGACCGCGGAAATCACCCGCCATATCGGCGAAGTGCGCGTCGCGACCGCCGCCGCGGTCAGCGCCGTCACCCGCATCGAGGCCACGATCAGCGAAGTCAACGCGATCGCCGGATCGATCTCGGCCAGCGTCGACATGCAGGGTAAGGCAACCGCCGACATCGCCCGCAACGTCACCGAAACCGCGGCGGCGGTCAACGAAATGAGTTCCCGCAACACCGAGGTTTCGCAGGAGGCCGAACGGGCTGGCCGCTATGCGGAAGAAGTGCTGGACAACACCAAGGTGCTGGATGGTGCGGTCGATGAGTTGCGGCGCGGCCTGATCCGGACGGTGCGGACCTCCACCGCCGAAGTGGACCGCCGGCTGTTCCAACGCCATGCCACCGATTTGCCGTGTCAGATCGATCTGCCGGGGCTGGGCCGGATAGCGGCGCGGATCGTCGATATTTCGGAAGGCGGCGCGCGGGTGACCGGACTCCCGGCAATCAGCGTCGGCATGCGCGGCACGCTGCAAACCAGCGGTATGGCGACGCCGGTCGCTTTCATCGTGCGCGATGTAAGCGATACAGCAGCCGGCCTTGCCTTCGAAACGGACGATGCGGTCCAGCAAACGCTGCGCGCCGTTCTGCAGCGTTTGCCGCTCCGGTCCGCGGCCTGAGGGCAGCGGCTACCGGACGATACCGGCGATCTGGCCAGTCGGGATGGTCGCCCCGGCGTTGGCATAGCGCTTGGCCAGCCAGGCACAGGTCATCAACTGGATCTGGTGGAACAGCATCAGCGGCAGCACGATCAAGCCGACGGACTGGCCGGCGAGCAGGACAGTTGCCATCGGCAGGCCGCTCGCCAGGCTCTTTTTCGAGCCGCAGAACACGATGGCCACCTCGTCGGCGCGGGAAAAACCGAGCAGGCGGGAGCCGTAGGTGGTGATGGCGAGGACGGCGGCGAGCAGGGCGGCATCGATCGTCAGCAACATGGCAAGATCCTCCAGGCCAAGCTGGTGCCAGATGCCCTGGGTCACGCCCTCGCTGAAGGCGGTATAAACCACCAGCAGGATTGACCCCCGATCGACCAGACCCAGCAGGGTCTTGTTGCGCTGCGCCCATTCGCCGATCAGCGGGCGAGCGAGCTGGCCAGCGGCGAACGGCAGCATCAGTTGCAACAGGATGTCGCCGACCCCCTTGATCGAGAAGCCGCCCTGGGCGCTGAGCAACAGCCCGGCGAGCAGCGGCGTCAGCAGCATGCCCAACAGGTTGGACGCGGTGGCGGCGCACAGCGCGGCGGGGACATTGCCGCGGGCGATCGAGGTGAAGGCGATCGAAGATTGGACTGTCGAAGGCAGCACAGATAGCAGAATAAGACCAGTCCAAAGTGGCGCGATCAATAAATGTGGTGCGATGGCGCGGGCGGTCAGCACCAGCACGGGAAACACCAGGAAGGTCGAGGCGACGATCACGATGTGCAGGCGCCAATGCCGCGCGCCGGCGAGCGCGGCGCTCGGGGCGAGGCGGGCACCGTGGAGGAAAAACAGCAGCGCGATGGCGCCAGTGGTGAAGTGCCCGGCGACGGTCGCGCCGGTGCCGTGGACCGGAAGCAGCGAGGCCAGGCAGACCATGCCGACGATGGCGGCGATGTAGGGATCGATCGGAAGCCGGGAAAGCAGCGCCTTGGGCGACATCGCCGTGTCCTTTCGTCGTATGCGATGCGGCGAAGGATGGACGTTCGGCGGGCCATTGTGAACTACGCTCATCAGCGTTATTGTCATCGCACTTTGTGATGACATGTGAGGTGCGATGTTCGATCCGGTGCATCTGGAGAGTTTTCTGGCCGTGGCGCAGGCTCGGAATTTCACCGAGGCAGGGCGGCGCCTGGGTTTGCAGCAATCGACCGTCAGCCAGCACATCCGCAAACTGGAGGAGAGTGCCGGGCGGCGGCTGTTCGTGCGCGACACGCACAGCGTGACGCTGACGGCGGACGGTGAGGCGATGACCGGGTTCGCGCACACGATCCTCGACACCAACCGGCGGGCGCGGCGGTATTTTGCCGGCTCTCAGGTGCGCGGGCGGCTGCGGTTCGGCACATCCGAAGATTTCGTCAGCACGCGGCTGCCGGAATTGCTGCGCGATTTCGTGCGTCAGCATGCCCTGGTCGATCTGGAGCTGAAGGTCGGGGTCAGCGCGGTGCTGTATGGGGAACTGGATGCCGGCGAACTGGACCTGGTGCTGGCGAAGCGGCGTGCCGGCGACGACCGGGGCAGGTTGGTGTGGCGCGACCGGCTGGCCTGGGTGGGGGCGCCGGCAACGCAGGTCGAGGCGCCGATTCCGCTGATTTTGTACAATGCACCGAGCATTACGCGGGAGGTGGCGCTGGAGGCGCTGGAGCGGGCCGGGCTGACCTGGCGCATCGCCTGTACCAGCGGCAGTTTGAGCGGGTTGCGGGCGGCGTGCCTGGCGGGTTTGGGCGTCACCGTGCATGCGCGCGGGCTGATGCCGGAGGGTCTGGCGGAGATGCCGGCGTCCTCGGGTCTGCCGGCGCTGGGCGATGTCGAATTTGTGGTCCTGGCGGCGCGAACGGGACCGAGCGGGCCGGCGGCGGCGCTCGCCTCGACGATTCTGGTGAACGGGGACCGGTTGCAGCGGGCGGTTTAGGCTGGGTTGGGCGCCGGCCTGCTGGTGAGCATCCGGGCGGTGGCGGTGAGCCGGGTGATACGCTCGAACGCAGCCTTGCGGGCGGATTTCGACATGCTGGGGATGCGGGCTCTCAGTTCCCCAACCTGTTTGAGCAGATCGGCGGCTTTCGTTGCATTGTCGGGGGGTGCCGGAGTGTGGGGCAGGGGGTGCAGGCGGGCTCGGGCTTCCTCGGCCAGCATGGCTTCGGCGGCGTCGCTCAGGAAAGGGCTGGGTTCGGCGAGCGGCGGGGCTGCTTCGGGTGCCGGGAGGTCGGTTTCGGGGAGGTCGATTTCGGCCTGGGCTTTGGCGAGCGCGCGGCGGTTCTGTTCGGAGGCGCGGTTGCAGGCGTTGGCGTTGCCGCGCAGGCGAAGAGCCATCGTGATGGAGATTTCGTCGCCCATGGAGCGGCTGAGGGAGTCGAGGGCGGCGAGGCCGAACGCGACGACCTGGGCGATGGCCAGCAGATCCGTCTGGCTGCGGGCGCGGTCGCTGTTGACTGTCTCGATCGCGGCGGCGCGGGCGAGCGTGATGTCGCCCATGGCGGCGGCGAGCAGCATCGGCGCGAGAAGATTGACGATGAGGATGAGCAGGAGGTTTTCCGGAGCGGCGGCGGCGGGGTGGGTTCGTGGTTCGGTGGGTTGGTTCATGCCGTGGGTTCCGGGGTGCGCGGACATTTATCTTAGGATTTGGGGAAATGTCAAGGAACTTTTCCTAAATTGGTGTGGATGTCAGAGTGGCAACACTCGGTCTCGATGCGGCGGGAATTGCGCGCCGTCGCTTGCGACCTGCTGGTAGCTCTTCTGTCGGCGACGGCCTCGACGATGCCGGTGTCGCGATGGACGCGGCCCAGAGACACCGGCGTTGATCAGTCCGGATGCGTCGCGGCGGGATCGCGAATACGCCGGATGGGCGTTTGGCGGTATCACTGGAGCGGGTGTGGTGGTTGAACGGCGGAGGCGGTGATGGCGGATCTGTATGACGACGACATCGCGCTGTGGTCGGAACCGCAGGCGGCGCTGCTGCGCCCCCATGCTGCGACAACTCGGGCGAACGACGCGATCGACTGGGCGAACATCATTGAGGAGATCGAGAGCGTGGCAAGCGAGCAACGGCATGCCGTCTAGTCGCTGTTGCTGCGGGCGTTGATTCACGGGTTGAAGGCGGAGGCATGGCCGTTGTCGCCGGAGGTACCGCACTGGCAGGCTGATGCCCGGGTGTACCGCGCACAAGCGCGGCGTCGGTTTGCGCCGTTCATGCGCCAGCGGATCGATCTGCCGGGTATCTATTCCGACGCGCTGCGCGGCCTGCCGACGGTGATCGACGGGCAACCGCCGCTTCCCGCGCCCGAGGTATGCCCGGTCTCGCTGGACGATCTGCTCGCCGATGACTGAGCCGGCTTTGAGGCGCTAGCCCTCGGTTCATTTCTTGCCGTCGCAGCCATAGATCAACCTGAGTTGCCAGGGCTGGCGCGTGATTCAGTTTAGGCCTGGAGTCCGTGGGCGGGTCGGAGGGCGAGCAGCAGGATGATCAACTGTCGTGTCGAACGGGCTGGTCAACCTTTAGCGCCTCGCGGGTGGCGGATGGCTTTTCCACAGTTTCGATTCGAACGTAATGCGGGTCGTTTGGCACGCGGCAATCCATCGGGTCGTCCCATGTCTCATCGCAACAGGCTACGTACGAGGGGTGTGATGGGCTGGGCTGAGGCGCGCGGGCAGGCGGGTGGCCATCAGCAGTGCCAGCAGGGCGAAGGTGGTGGCCAGGGCGTAGGCGCTTTGCACCGAACGGGACAGGACGTCCGTCAGGTGAGTGAGTTCGGCGTGCGGCATGGCCTGGCGGGTAGGCGCGTCGAGCAGGCGTTCAACCGCGTGCAGGGCATTGGGGTCGAGCGTACGCATCGTCAGATTGAGGATGGCGCCGCAGCCGGAGGCTCCGATCGACTGGCCGACGAAGCGCATGAACATCGAGGATGAGGTGGCGGCGCCGCGCTGGCCCCAGGGGACGGAGGCCTGGATGGAGACGATGAAGACGGTGCTGCAGATGCCCATGCCGATGCCGATCACCAGCGATCCGAAGGCGGCCGGCAGCGGGCCGTAGGCGGGGTCGAGCAGGGTCAGAATGACGCAGCCGGCGACCAGCGAGGCGCCACCGAGGATCGCGCCGAAGCGGTAACTGGTGCGCAGCATGATGCGGCCGGTGGCAAGGCTGGACAGCGCCCAACTGACCGACATGGCGCCGAGGACGAGGCCTCCGGTGATCGCGCTGCGGCCCATGACGGCCTGGACGTAGGTCGGCAGGAAGGCGCAGATGCCCATCATCATGGCACCGGAGGCGAAGTTGCCGAGGCTGCCGACGACGATGATGCGGTTGCGCCAGAGTTCCAGCGGCAGCATCGGTTCCGGCGTGTTGCGTTCCTGGAGATAGAGGGCGACGAGGGCGATCAGTCCGGTGGCTGTCAGGGCGGCGAGCGTGGTGCTGCTCAGGCTGCCGCTTTGCACCAGGGCGACCAACAGGGGGACGCAGGCGAGCAGGAGCAGGAGCGAGCCGGCCCAGTCGATGCGGTGCTGGCGGTGGCTCACCTCCTCCTTCAGGAACGCGCCAATCATGACGATGGCGGCGATGCCGATGGGGACGTTGACCCAGAAGACGGCACGCCAGCTCATGGTCTCGACCAGGAAGGCGCCGAGCGAGGGGCCGATGACGGCGGAGATTCCGAAGACGGAGGAGACGAGGCCCTGAATGCGGCCGCGTTCGGCGGGGGTGTAGATATCGCCGAGGATGGTGGCGGCGGTTGGTTGGATGGCGCCGGCGCCGCAGCCCTGCAGCGCTCGGAAGACCACGAGGGCGGGCATGTTCCAGGCGAGGCCGCACAGGATGGTGGCGGCGAGGAAGAGGGCGGTGCCGGCGAAGAAGACCGGCTTGCGGCCGTACAGGTCGGCGAGGCGCCCATAGACCGGGATGGTGACGGCCTGGGTCAGCAGGTAGACGGTGAAGACCCAGGTGAACAGGTTGAAGCCGCCGAGGTCGCCGACGATGGTCGGGATGATGGTGGCGACGATCGAGCTTTCGACTGCGGCCATGAAGGTGGCGATGAGGCAGGCGGACAGGACGAGGCGTCGTTTCGGGTCGGGCCGATCGGGTACGTGTGGGGGCGTACGGCTCAGGCTTTCGCCTGGGGCGTCCGGCATCTGTGGTTTCCTCCCGCGCGGTGGCGCTTGAGGTGTTTTGGCAGGGGTGAGGTGCGGGTGGCAAGGATTGGGGTGAGCCTGGCACAATCGGCAGATGAGGGTTCGTGCTTGATCGGACCGGCAGGATCATATGCAATCCAGTAGCGGCCACGCTTAATCCACGTCAGACCAACGGCTTCCAGTTCGGGGTAGGGGCGCGAGAAGCGTTGCCCGCGTTCCGGCGCGTTCAAGATCAATAAACTGGCTTCTGCCAGAGCGTGACCCAGATTGCGAGGCGCCTGCGGGCGTCGCTTTTCGATGTAGAATTGTTACAGTGCGGCAAGCTGCTCGCTGGCTTCCGGCGAAAGGGCGATCAGGGTGCGGAGGACGGATCCGCTTCGTTGTGGGGCTGATTATCCGCTGCTTCGAGCTGTTCCGCCGAAGCACGCAACCGATCAAGGATCGGGATGAGCGGCACCGTCATGCCCGCCGCAATTTGCGACTTGCTCCTTTCCAGACTCTCCCGCCATCCCAGCGGGACGTTTGCGCGATCTGCGGTGCTCGGCATGGCTTGATCATAGTCCTTCCGTTGGCTGGTTTCCAGCCGCCCAATGCAGCGTTGGCCGGGCGCATAAGGTCAAATCGCTATGTGGGTGGTCGTCGTCAACCACGCCCGCCTCAGTCCCGCCGCCGCACCGCCGCGGTCAGCGTGTTCTCCAGCAGGCACGCCACGGTCATTGGGCCGACGCCGCCCGGCACCGGGGTGATCGCTGCGGCGACAGCGGCGCTGGCATCGAACGCGACGTCGCCGACCAACCTGCCGTCCGCCAGCCGGTTGATGCCGACGTCGATCACCGTCGCGCCGGGGCGGATCCAGTCGCCCTGCACCATCTCGGGCTTGCCGACGGCGGCGACCAGGATGTCGGCGTGGCGGCATTCTGCCGGCAGGTCGCGGGTGCGGGAATGCGCGATCGTCACCGTGGCGTGGGCGGCCAGCAGCAGCGAGGCCAGCGGGCGGCCGACGATCGCCGACCGCCCGAGCACCACCGCTCGGGCGCCGGCAATCTCCACCGACGCGGCGCGCAGCAGTTTCATCACGCCCAGCGGGGTGCAGGGCACCAGGGTTGGGCGGCCGTCGGTCAGGTGGCCAACATTCACCGGGTGGAAGCCGTCCACGTCTTTCGCCGGGTCGATCGCCTCGATCACCGCCTGGGTGTCGATGCCGCGGGGCAGCGGCAGTTGCACCAGGATGCCGTCGATGGCGGGATCGTCGTTCAGCTGCGCGATGATGGCGAGGAGTTCGGCCTGCGGCGTGTCGGCGGGCAGGCGGATGGTGCGGGTGGCGATCCCGGCCTCCCGCGCCGCGCGGTCCTTGGTGCGGACATAGACGTTGCTGGCGGGGTCCTCGCCGACCAGCACGACGGCGAGGCCAGGGGTGAAGCCGGCGGCAGCGACCTTGGCGGCGACCTCGGCGCGCAGGGCGGCGGCAACGGACTTGCCGTCGATCAGGCGGGCGGTGCGAGAGGGGATCGAAACTGTGGTCAAAGCGCCTCCAGTCGGGCGGTCAGCACGGTGGTGTCACCGGCAATGTGCAGCGTCTTGTCGCGGTTGGTCTGTCCAAGCGTGACGGCGATGGCCGACGCCGGCACATCGAGCGCCCTGGCCAGCACCGCGCAGGCGGCGCGGTTGGCGCGGCCGTCCTCGGCGGCTTCGTTGACGCCGATGCGCAGGCAGGGACCGTGGGCGGATACGGCACGCCCCTGTATGCCGGGGCGGCGGGATTTCGGCTGGACCTTCACGGTGACACTGACGCCGTCGGGAAGCGCGCGCCAGAATGCGGTCACAGCAGGTACTGCATCGACCCGGTGATGATCACAGCTTCGATATTGCCGAGCAGCATGCGGGCGGCTTGCAGCAGCAGCAGCAGGACCAGCGGACTGAGGTCGATGTTGCCGAAACTGGGCAGGAAGTTGCGGATCGGCCGCAGCGCCGGTTCGGTGAGGCGATAGAGGAAATCGCCGATCGTCCAGACGATGCGGTTGCGGGTGTCGAGCACACCGAAGGACGCGAGCATGCTGAAAATGGCCGCCAAAATGACGGCCCAGATGTACAGGCTCAGTACCTCATCCAGGAGCCAGAAAAGCGTCCTGATCATTTAGCGAACACTCCAGATGCGGGCGCGGAACCTAGCGATGGTGCCGGGGTTCCGCAACATCGCTGACGGGGTGCTGATGCGGACGTGCGACAAGACATGCCGCAGTGTGACGCAAATCACAGCGCAGTCACGCCAAAAAGGGCTTTATGGGTTTGCCGGCCGATGTTCCCCGACTCTCTCGCATCGCCGGCAGGATCATCATTTGATCCATGTCAACCCCGGACCTTACCTAGCCCGGCCGCTTTGGTGGCCGGGCTCTTTTTTGCCGGTGCTGGATCGGGCCCCGGGTTCATGTAAAAGCTGTTTACATGATCGGGTCGGGGACATGAGCGGGTTGGGACCCATGCGGCGGCGGCTCCCGCGCTGGTTGCGGCCATGAGTTGGTCCGGGTCGGACGGTGGTTCGGGACGCCGCGGCTATCACCACGGCAATCTGCGGGAGGCGTTGATCGAGGCGGCGCTGGAGCTGATCGGCGCCAAGGGGCCGGCCGGCTTCACCATCGCCGAGGCGGCGCGGCTGGCCGGGGTCAGCCCGGCGGCGCCGTACCGGCACTTTCGCGATGCCGACGCGCTGCTGGGCGAAGTGGCGCTGCGCGGCTATGAGCGGTTCGCCGAACGGCTGGCGAAGGCGTGGCATGGCGGGCGGCCGGAGCCGGTGCGGGCGTTCGAGGACCTCGGGCGCGCGTATCTGGCGTTCGCGCGGGAGGAGCCGGCCTATTACGCCGCGATGTTCGACTCGCGGCTGGCGCTGGACGCGCATCCCGGGCTGCAGGCGGCGAGCGAACAGGCCTTTGGGGTGCTGCGGGAGGCGGCGGATCAGGTTGCCGCGACGCTGCCGAAGGGGCGGCGGCCGCCGTCGCTGATGATGGCGCTGCATATCTGGGCGATGGCGCATGGGATCGCCTCGCTGTTCGTGCGCGATGTGCCGTCGCGGCGGAAGTTGCCGATGGCAGCGGAGGACCTGCTAGAGGCGGGGGTGCTGATCTATCTGCAAAGCCTGGGACTGGCGGGAGGAGAGTAGGCAAAGCGGCGCGGCAGGCGAATCGTTATCACGTTCTAATGACCGTCGCGCCGGGCGGGATGCGACCCCTGGCGCCGGGTTCTGGCATGTGACAGCCTTGATCGATGTCGATCCGTTGGATTTCCGCACGTCCGTCCGGGGTGCCGGAGCTTTGAAGGGGCGGTCGAATCGGAGGAAGGCTGCCGGCGCGTCTGCGGTTGATGCGGCAAGGCAGGATCGTGGCGTGGCGCGCGCCATTTGCCGATCGGACCGCGGATGAGCCAGAAGCTGGAGCTGCGGTTCATGGGGGCAGGTGGCGCGATGGGCGCGTTGATCCGCCAGTACGACTGGTCGGCCTCGCCGATCGGGGTGCCGGCGCGCTGGCCGGTGGCGCTGCGCACGTTGCTGGAGGTGATGCTGGGCGCCAAGCAGCCGATGTTTCTCGCCTGGGGTGCAGCGGGCACGCTGCTGTATAACGACGGCTACATCGATATCCTCGGCCGCAAACATCCGCGCGGCCTCGGCCAGCCGTTGCTGGACGTGTGGTCGGAGATCCGTGAGGAACTGGCCCCGATCGTCGCGCAGACCTATGCCGGCATGCCGGTCCACATGGACGACATCCTGCTGATGATGGACCGGCATGGTTATCCGGAGGAGACGCATTTCACGTTCTCCTACACGCCGGTGCGGGACGACGAGACGGGTGCGGTCGCCGGGTTTTTCTGCGCGTGCCGGGAAACCACGGCGCAGGTCATCGCCGAACGGCGGCTGCGAGAAAGCGAGGCGGAGGCGCGCAGCGTGCTGGAAGGGATGGGCGAGGGGTTCATCCTGCTCGACCGCAGCTTCCACGTTCAGCGCATCAACGCCGAAGGGCTGCGCATCGACCGGCGCGACCGCGATGCGATCGTCGGCCGGCACCTGCTGGAGATCTGGCCGGAAATCGAAACCATGCCGATCTGGCCCTGGTACCAGCGGGTTATGGCGCAGCGCCGGGCGGATGATCTGGTTTACCGTCATCTGTCGGGCGTGCACGACGTCTGGCTGGAGGTTCGGGCATCACCGTCACGCGACGGGCTGGCGGTGTTCTATCGCGATGTGTCCGGCGCCCGGCGGGCCGAGGAGGCGCTGCGTGCCAGTGAAGCGCAGTTCCGCGCGTTGGCGCAGGCGATGCCGAACCATGCCTGGACAGCGCGGCCGGACGGTAGCCTGGACTGGTTCAACCAGCAGGTTTTTACCTATAGCGGGCGGGAATTCGACGCCCTGGCCGGCGACGGCTGGGCCAGCATCGTCCATCCGGGCGATATTGGGCGGGCTGCGGTCGTCTGGCGGCGGGCATTGGCGACCGGCGATCCGTACGAAGTCGAATTCCGCATCCGCCGCGCCGACGGGGCGTATCGCTGGCACCTGATCCGGGCGCAGCCGATCCGAACGGCCGAAGGCGCGATCACGCAGTGGGTGGGCACGAATACCGATATTGAGGAGCAGCGGGTTGCGACCGAGGCCCTGGCGGCGCTGAACGCCGATCTGGAGCAGCGGGTGGCGGAGCGGACGGCCGAACGCGACCGGGTGTGGCGGAACTCGCGCGATCTGCTGGTCGTGGTCGGTACCGATGGGGTGTTCCGCGCCGTCAATCCGGCCTGGACCGCGATCCTTGGCCATCGGCCGGAGGAGGCGGTCGGCCACAGCTTCCGGGATTTCGTGTGGCCGGCGGACGCCGAGATGACGCAGCAGGGCCTGGATGCCGCGGCGGCGCGCGCCGACCTGACGAATTTCGAGAACCGCTTCCGCGGCCGGGACGGCCAGCCGCGATGGATCTCGTGGCGCACCTCGGTCGAGGGTGACCTGGTGTACGCGTACGGGCGCGACGTCACCGCCGAGAAGGAGCAGGCCGAGGCGCTGCGGCAGACCGAGGAGGCGCTGCGGCAGTCGCAGAAGATGGAGGCGGTCGGGCAGCTCACGGGCGGGTTGGCGCACGACTTCAACAACCTGCTGACCGGCATCACCGGCAGCCTCGAACTGCTGCAGATGCGGTTCGCGCAGGGCCGGCTGGGGGAACTGGACCGGTATTTCGCGGCGGCGCAGGGGGCGGCGAAACGGGCGGCGGCGCTCACTCATCGGCTGCTGGCGTTCTCGCGGCGGCAGACGCTCGATCCGCGGCCGACCGACGTCAACCGGCTGGTGGGCGGGATGGAGGAGTTGATCCGGCGGACGGTGGGTCCGTCGGTGGAGATCGAGGTGGTCGGCGCGGTGGGGCTGTGGACGATTCTGGTCGATCCCAACCAGTTGGAGAATGCGCTGCTGAACCTGTGCATCAATGCGCGCGATGCGATGCCGGACGGCGGGCGGCTGACGATCGAGACCGCCAATCGCTGGATGGACGAGCGTGCGGCCCGGGCGCGGGAGCTGACGCCGGGGCAGTATATTTCGCTGTGCGTGACCGATACCGGGACCGGCATGACGCCCGAGGTGGTCCGGCGGGCGTTCGACCCGTTCTACACGACGAAGCCGATCGGGCTGGGCACCGGGCTTGGCCTGTCGATGATCTACGGATTCGTCCGCCAGTCGGGCGGCCAGGCTCGGATTTACTCGGAGGCCGGGCAGGGCACAATGGTCTGCCTGTATCTGCCGCGGCATGTGGGGGCGGCGGCGCAGGCGGATCTGCCGCTGCCGGTGCCGGTGCCGCAGCGGGCGGAGGACGGCGCGACGGTGCTGATCGTCGATGACGAACCGACGGTGCGGATGCTGGTGGCGGAGGTGCTGGCGGAGCAGGGGTTCGTGTCGGTGGAGGCGCCGGACGGGCCGAGCGGTCTGGCGTTGCTGGAATCGGACCGGCGGATCGATCTGCTGATCACCGATGTCGGGCTGCCGGGCGGGATCAACGGGCGGCAACTGGCGGATGCGGCGCGGATGGTGCGGCCGGGGCTGAAGGTGCTGTTCATCACCGGGTACGCGGAGAATGCCGTGGTGCGCAACGGCTACCTGGAGGCGGGGATGCACGTGCTGACCAAGCCGTTCACGATGGAGGATCTGGCGCGGCGGCTGGCGGATATCGCCGGCGGGACGTAGCGGCGCGGGTCCGGGTTATGGCGAATTGTCCGGCGCGTCGAGCCGGTCGTCGTCGCGCAGGGCGCCACGTCGCGTTATGGCGTTCGAGGTTTTCATGTAGACTGGAAAGATGAACCGCGAACAAGTGATCGCAACGCTCCAGGCCCATGAACCGGAACTCCGGCAATGTGGCGTATTGCATGCTGGTCTGTTTGGATCGGTGGCGCGGGGCGAGGCAATGCCGGAAAGCGACATCGACATCCTGATCGCACTCGAACCGGATGCGCCCATCGGCCTGTTCGAATATGTCGGCATCACCCAGTTTCTGGCTGATCTCTTTCCGCGTTGACGTTGCCAACGGCGATCGTCTGAAGGCCCTGGTTCGGACGCGGGTCGAACGCGACGCTGTCTATGCCTTCTGACCGAAGTCAACAGGCACTTTTCGACATAAGACACAACGTGCATCGCGCGGGTGTTCGTCGCAGGTCTGACCGAAGACGAGTTTGAGGCGGATCAACGGACATTCTATGCGGTCACGCGGTGCCTCGAAATCATTTCAGAGGCGGCCCGCCGCCTTTCGCCCGAGCTCAGATCCAGGTATCCGGATCTGCCATGGCGGGCGATCATGGGGGTCGGCAATGTCTATCGCCATGACTACGACAACGTTGCCGAGGATTTCGTCTGGCGGACGGTACAGCACAGCCTGGATCCACTGCTTGCCGTCGTTGAGCGCGAGATCGCCGGGCTGGCGGCCGGCCCCTGCTGATTCGGCTGCCACAGATGTGCCGCCGGAAGATGGGTGTCAGGGTCGCCAGCTGACCCTGCGGCCGGAAGAAACCGATCGCACTCGCCGCTGGTTTTGCATATTCTTCATTTCTGATTTGGAACACTGGATATGGCGATCGTTTCAGCACGCAAATTCATGGATGACGTGGCGCAGGTTCGCCAGGTGGACATTTCCGGGATGAAGCGGTTCTTCCGGCGGAACCTGCAGCGGGTTGGGCTGGGTGCCGCGCCGGTGGAGGTGCCCCGGGACGTGATGGATTTCATCCGCAGCCGCAACATCCGCGTGATCCTGGATGTCGGGGCAAATGTCGGTCAGTTCGGCGAAACCATGCGCGCGAAGGGCTATCGAGGAAAGATCGTGTCGTTCGAGCCGATCTCCGCGGTGTACCGCGTTTTGGCCGCGAAGGCGGCGGCGGACGGGAACTGGCAGGCCAACAATTTCGCACTGGGTGCGAAGGCGCAGCGGACGACGATCCATGTCTCCCGCCTGTCGGTCTACAGTTCGATCCTGCGATCGACCGATGCGGCCACCCGGTTCGACGACGACGCGGTGGTGAAGCGCGATGAAACGATCGAGGTGCGGACGCTGGACGACATCTGTCCAGACTTGTCAGAACCGACATTACTGAAGATCGACACGCAAGGGTATGAACAGCAGGTCCTGGAGGGCGCGCGGCGTGTGCTGCCGGGCATGGCCGCGGTGCTGATGGAACTGCCGATCATTCATCTCTACGAGGGCAACTGGCAGTTTCATGAGGCGGTCGCCTTCATGGCGGGCGTCGGGTTCGTTCCCGCGCAAATTCACCCGGTCAATTACCACTCGGCCGACGATGTCTCGCTGGTGGAGGTGGATTGCCTGTTCCGTCCGCGCGATGAGCGACTGGACGCGGGTCCGAACTGAGCGGCAGCCGGTCGAGGGAAATTTGGATTCAGACTGCTTGACGGGCCGCTTGGCCGATCCTAATGTAAATGTGTCTTACATTCACATGAGGCCCTCGATGACGAGCGCTGCCAATCAAGACGCTTACGGTCCCCGCGGCTGGTCGCAAGGCCCCTGGGGCGGAAACAGCCAAAACCCGCAACAGCCGGGGAGTGGACCCGGCTGGAACAGCCCGAACCAGGCCACGGGGAACCAAGCCTGGGGCAACCAGGCCTGGGCGGGCCCGCCTTTCTGGCATCCGGCGGGCATGAGCCGCCCGATGGCAATCGGCTTCACGATCCTTGGATTCATCTTCTGGTGGCCGGTTGGTCTGGCCATGCTGTTCTACATGATAGGGAGTGGTCGGATGGGTTGTTTTGGACGCCGCGCCAGGCGCGCGATGAACCAGCAGGGTTGGCAGGACGGCGGGCCGTTCAGCACCTGGAAGAGCTGGGCAAGCGGGTCGTCGGACCGTCCGGCGGCGACATCGGGCAACCACGCGTTCGATGAATACAAGGCGGAGACGCTGCGTCGCATGGAGGAGGAGCAGAAGGACTTCGGCTCGTTCCTGGAGCGGCTGCGTTTTGCCAAGGACAAGGCGGAGTTTGACCAGTTCATGGCGGAGCGCCGGTCGCGGCCGCCGGCCGCGTCAGGCGACGAGCAGCCCGCGACGTAAACTGCTCGGCTGACGGCCGGGTGCTCAGGTTGCATGAGCGCCCGGCGGTACCCAACTAACGATGCGCCAGGCGGTCCTACGGGGCTGTCTGGCGCATCATTTGCGTTCAGGGTGCCTCGACCGAGCTGGTGTCGCCATTGATCCGCAATGGCGGGACATGCGGCGGGAGCAACCCAGCTTGTGGGGAAACGGGCTTTCCGTGCGGGTTTGGCTTCTCTAAGAGGCGCGGCGCGGCACGGACAGAGTAAGGACCGTAACAAATGGCGGGTATCGATATCCTGGCGTCGGCCTTCAACGGCGCCAATGCGGCGTTCCTGGCGGATCTGTACGCGCGATGGGCGTCCAACCCCGCCTCGGTCGATCCCAGCTTCGCCGACCTGTTCGGCGCGATGAACGACGAGGCGCGCGCGGTGCTGGAGGATGCCAGCGGCGCGTCCTGGGAACCGCGGCCGGGCTTCGGTTCGGATGAGTCAGCCGCGCCGGCGACGGCCGCGCCTGGCGGGCTGGCGCCGGATCAGGTGCGGGCGGCGACGATCGCCTCGCTGCGGGCGCTGATGCTGATCCGCTCCTACCGGGTGCGCGGGCATTTGCAGGCGCAGCTTGATCCGCTGGGGCTGCAGCGGCCGGCGCATCATGCGGAACTCGACCCGGCAACCTATGGCTTCACCGAAGCCGACTGGGACAAGCCGATCTTCATCGACTTCGTGCTGGGACGCGAAACCGCCACGCTGCGTGAGATCATGCAGATCCTGCGGGAGACGTATTGCGGCCCGATCGGCGTCGAGTTCATGCACATCCAGGATCCGGAGCAAAAATCATGGATTCAGCGCCGGGTCGAGGGTGCGCCCTGGCACACCGCGCTGGATGCCGGCGAAAAGCGCACCGTGCTGCTACAACTGACCGAGGCCGAGGGGTTCGAGGCGTTCTGCCAGAAGCGCTATGTCACCACCAAGCGGTTCGGCCTGGAAGGCGGCGAGATCACCATCCCGGCGCTGCATGCGATGATCGGCGTGGCGGCAGCCGGCGGCGTGGTCGAGGTCGCGATCGGAATGCCGCATCGCGGGCGGCTGAACACGCTGGTCAATATCGTCAAGAAGCCGCTGACGGCGCTGTTCTCCGAGTTTGGCGGCGAGAGCTTCAAGCCGGACGACGTGCAGGGGTCGGGCGACGTGAAATATCACCTCGGGACCTCGACCGACGTGGAAATTGCCGGGCACGCCGTGCATCTGTCGCTGCAACCCAACCCGTCGCATCTGGAAGCGGTCGATCCGGTGGTCGTCGGGAAGGTGCGGGCACGGCAGGACCGAGCGGGCGACACGAAGATGCGCGGGTCGGTGATGGCGATTTTGATGCATGGCGATGCGGCGTTTGCCGGGCAGGGCCTGGTTTATGAGACGCTGGCGATGAGCCAGCTGATCGGCTACCGCACCGGCGGGACGATCCACCTTATTGTGAATAACCAGATCGGCTTCACCACGGTGCCGGCGCATGCGTATTCCGGGCTGTACTGCACCGATGTGGCGAAGTCGATCCAGGCGCCGATCCTGCATGTGAACGGCGACGACCCGGAGGCGGTGATTTTCTGCGCGCGGATGGCGGCTGAATACCGCATGAAGTTCGCGGCCGACATCATCCTGGACATCGTCTGCTACCGCCGTCACGGCCATAACGAGACGGACGAACCGGCATTCACCCAGCCGCTGATGTATAAGGCGATCAACAGGTTGAAGACGACCCGGACCCTGTATGCCGAGAAGCTGGCGGCGGAGGGCACGGTTCCAGCCGCCGAGTCGAAGGCGATGCTGGACGAATTCACCAAGACGCTGGAGGACGCCAACGCCGCGGCGAAATCCTACAAGCCGAACAAGGCAGACTGGCTGGAAGGTCACTGGTCCGGGTTCCATCCGGTCGATCAGGAGGAAGTGGAACTGACCGAGGAGCCGACCGCGGTTCCGGCGCCGACCTTGCGGGAGATCGGGGTGGCGCTGACGCACGTGCCCGACGGTTTCGCGCTGAACCCGAAGATCACGCGCCAGCTTGAGGCGAAGGCGCAGGCGATTGAGACCGGTGAGGGCATCGACTGGGCGACCGGTGAGGCTCTGGCGTTCGGCAGCCTGCTGCTGGAAGGCAGCCGCATTCGCCTGTCGGGCGAGGACACGCAGCGCGGCACGTTCAGTCAGCGTCATGCGGTGCTGATCGATCAGACCAATCAGAACGAATATACGCCGCTGAATAATATTTCGCCGGCGCAGGCGAAGATCGAAATCTACAACTCGCTGCTGTCAGAAGCCGGTGTGCTGGGCTTTGAATATGGCTATTCGCTGGCCGACCCGCGGACGCTGGTGCTGTGGGAGGCGCAGTTCGGCGATTTCGCCAACGGCGCGCAGGTTATCATCGATCAATTCCTGGCGAGCGGTGAGACGAAGTGGCTGCGGATGTCCGGGTTGGTGCTGTTGCTGCCGCATGGGTATGAGGGGCAGGGGCCTGAACACTCGTCGGCGCGCATCGAGCGGTATCTGCAACTGTGTGCCGAACGCAACATGTATGTGTGCAACCTGACAACGCCGGCGAATTACTTTCATGCGCTGCGCCGGCAGTTGCACCGTAACTTTCGCAAGCCGCTGATCATCTTCGAGCCGAAGTCGCTGTTGCGGCACAAGCTGGCGGTGTCGCCGCTGGCGGATTTCGCCGAGGGCACGCGGTTCCAGTATGTGATCCCGGAGATCGACGCCATTGCGCCGCCGGCGGAGGTGCGCCGGGTGGCGATCTGTTCGGGCAAGGTTTACTACGACCTGCTGGCGGAGCGTCGGCTGAAGGATATCAAGGACATTGCGCTGATCCGGCTGGAGCAGATGTATCCGTTCCCGGAGATCAGCCTTGGCCGGGCGCTGGCGCCGTACCTGAATGCGGATGTGGTGTGGTGCCAGGAGGAGCCGGAGAATATGGGCGCCTGGAATTTCGTCGACCGGCGATTGGAGAAAGTGCTGAGCCGGCTGGATATGAAGGTGCGCCGGCCGGTTTATGTGGGCCGCGACGCCGCTGCCAGTCCGGCGACCGGGCTGGCGAAGACCCATATGGCGCAGCAGGCTCGGCTGGTAGCCACGGTGCTGGGTATCGGCTAGACCCGCCCCGCTTTCCACTTCCGCCTGGAGATTTTGCTGTGGCGACCGAAATCGTAGTGCCCACTTTGGGCGAGAGCGTCACAACCGCCACGGTTGCCCGCTGGATGAAGCAGCAAGGCGAGACTGTGGCGGCAGACGAGCCGCTGGTCGAGCTGGAAACCGACAAGGTTACGGTGGAGGTGAACGCGCCCTCCGCCGGGGTGCTGTCTTCCATCGCCGTGCCCGAGGGAACCGAGGTCGAGGTCGGATCGGTGCTGGGTATGGTGGACGGGGCGGGTGCGGGTGCGGTGGCTGCGCCGAAGGCCGTTGCTGCGCCCGAGCCTCGGCCGGCGGCGAACCCGCCGGCGGGGGTGAGTGCGCCGCCGCGGCCGCTGGGCCCGGTGTCGCGGCCGGCTTCGTCCGACCCGGGGCATGCCCCCTTGCCGGCGGCGGCGAAGATGATGACGGAGAACAAGGTTTCGTCGGGCGATGTCGGCGCGGGCAGCGGCAAGGACGGGCGCGTCACCAAGGGCGATGTGCTGGAATTTCTGGCGAGGCCGGCTCCGGCAGTTCCGGTGCCGGTGGCGAAGGCGCCGCGACAGGATGAGCCGCGCGAGCAGCGGGTGAAGATGACGCGGCTGCGGCGGACGATCGCGCTGCGGCTGAAGGAGGCTCAGAACAACGCGGCGATGCTGACCACCTTCAATGAGGTGGACATGTCGGCGATCATGGCGCTGCGGGCGGAATACCGCGATGCGTTCGAGAAGAAGCACAAGGGCGTGCGGCTGGGCTTCATGAGCGTGTTCGTTCGGGCGTGCTGCGTGGCGCTGAAGGAGTTCCCGGCGGTCAACGCCGAGATCGACGGCGACGACATCGTTTACAAGAATTTCGTGAACATGGGGATCGCGGTGGGCGGTCCGTCCGGGCTGGTCGTGCCGGTGATCCGCGATGCCGATCAGTTGGGGTTTGCCGGAATCGAAAAGGCGATCTCGGATTTCGGCCGGCGGGCGCGGGATGGGGCACTGAAGCTGGAGGATCTGTCGGGCGGCACGTTCAGCATCACCAATGGCGGGGTTTACGGGTCGCTGATGTCCACGCCGATCCTGAACCCGCCGCAGTCGGCGATCCTGGGGATGCACAAGATCCAGGAACGGCCAGTGGTGGTTGGAGGCAAGATTGAGATCAGGCCAATGATGTACCTGGCGGTGTCGTACGATCACCGGATCGTCGATGGCAAGGAGGCGGTGTCCTTCCTGGTGCGCGTCAAGGAGGGCGTCGAGGACCCGCGGCGGCTGCTGCTGGATTTGTGAGGCGTCTTCCATGTTCGACCATGTCGGGTTCCCCGTTCGCGACTTGGCGGTAAGCCGAACATTTTATGTGACGGCCTTGGCACCGTTGGGGATTGGCGTGGTGGTCGATCAGCCCGAGGTGGTCGCTTTCGGCAAAGCGGGACGCGCGCAGTTCTGGCTCGGTGGCCGTGGCGCGGCTCCGAGCGGCGTGCATCTGGCGTTCAGCGCGGCCAACCGAGCCGAGGTGCGGGCATTCTACGATGCGGCGATCGCCGCTGACGGGAAAGACAATGGCGCGCCGGGGCTGCGGCCGCAGTACCATCCCAACTACTATGGCGCGTTCGTGCTCGACCCTGATGGCCACAATGTCGAGGCGGTCTGCCGCAACCCCGAGGATTGAATGAGCGATTCCTTCGACGTCATCGTCATTGGCTCCGGGCCGGGCGGTTATGTGTGCGCGATCCGGGCGGCGCAGCTTGGGCTGAAGACGGCCTGTGTGGAGAAGCGGGCGACGCTTGGGGGGACGTGCCTGAACATCGGCTGCATTCCGTCCAAGGCCTTGCTGCAATCGTCGGAGGAATTCGAGAAGACGAAGCATGCGCTGAAGGATCATGGCGTGCTGGTGGACGGCGTGACGCTCGATCTGGCGCGCATGCAGGCGCGCAAGGGCGAAGTGGTGACGGCCAACACCAAGGGCGTCGAGTTCCTGTTCCGCAAGAACAAGGTGACATGGCTGAAGGGCACCGGGCGGATTACCGCGCCGGGGTCGGTGGACGTGGACGGGACGGTTTATGCGGCGAAGGCGATCGTGATCGCCACGGGCAGTGACAGCGTGCCGCTGCCGGGCGTTACGGTGGACGAAAAACAGATCGTCACCTCGACCGGGGCGCTGGAGCTGTCGACGGTGCCGAAGCACCTGGTGGTGATCGGCGGCGGGGTGATCGGGCTGGAACTCGGCAGCGTGTGGCATCGGCTGGGTGCGGCGGTGACGGTGGTGGAATTCCTCGATCGAATTGTGCCGGGGATGGATACCGAGGTGGCGACGGCGTTCCAGCGAATATTGCAGAAACAGGGGCTGAAGTTCCGGCTGTCGACCAAGGTGACCGGCGCGGCGGTGGCGGCAGATGGGGTGACGCTGACGGTGGAGCCGGTGAAGGGGGGGGCGGCGGAGACGATCAAGGCGGATGTCGTGTTGCTGTCGATCGGGCGGCGGCCATTTACCGAGGGGCTGGGGCTGGAAGGCGTCGGCGTCGAGCTGGACGACCGCAAGCGGGTCAAGGTCGATGCGCATTACGCGACCAACGTGCCGGGCATCTACGCGATCGGCGATGTGATCGCCGGGCCGATGCTGGCGCACAAGGGCGAGGATGAGGGCGTCGCGATCGCGGAGATCCTGGCCGGACAGGCCGGACACGTGAATTATGATGCCATTCCGAGCGTGGTTTACACATGGCCGGAGGTGGCCTCGGTGGGGAAGACGGAGGAAGAACTGAAGGCCGGCGGCATTGCTTATACGGTGGGGAAATTTCCGTTCACGGCGAACGGGCGGGCGCGGGCGATGGGCGATACCGACGGGTTCGTGAAGATTCTAGCGGACAAGGCGACGGACCGTCTGCTGGGCGCGCATGTGCTGGGGCCGGACGCCGGCACGCTGATTGCCGAACTGACCACGGCGATCGAGTTTGGCGCCTCGGCCGAGGATGTGGCGCGGATTTGCCACGCGCATCCGACGCTGAGCGAGGCGGTGAAGGAGGCGGCGCTGGCGGTGGAAGGGCGCGCGCTACATATCTGATTGATGAAACCGCTTGCACTGACGATGGGCGACCCGGCCGGAATCGGCGGTGAACTTTCGCTGAAGGCTTGGCTGGCGCTGCGCCGGGGGGGTCTGAAGTTGGTGGCGCTGGACGATCCGGCGCGGCTGGAAAGGCTGGCCGCGGCGATGGGGCTGGCGGTGCCGGTGCGGGTGGTGGATTCTGTTGCCGAGGCCGGTGCGGTGTTCGCGGATGCGTTGCCGGTGTTGCCGGTGCGGTTGGCGGCGGCGCCGGTGGCGGGACGGCCGGATGCGGCGAATGCGGGCGCCGTGGTGGCCTCGATCGAGCAGGCGACGCGGCTGGCTCTGGCCGGGGAGGCGGGCGGCGTCGTTACCAATCCGATCAACAAGGCGGCGCTGTATCAGGCGGGTTTTGCCTATCCGGGGCATACCGAATTCCTGGCGTATCTGACCGGCGCGACCGGGCAACAGATCATGATGCTGGCGAGCCCGATGCTGCGCGTGGTGCCGGTGACGGTGCACGCGTCGCTGCGCGATTCGATCGCGATGCTGACGACGGAGATGATCGTCGCGGCGTCGCGGACCACGGCGGCGGCATTGCGGCGGGATTTTGGAATTGAGGCGCCTCGGCTGGCGGTCGCCGGGCTGAACCCGCATGCGGGGGAGCAGGGTGCGTTGGGCAGCGAAGAAGCTTTATTGATCGAGCCGGCGATCGATGCTTTGCGCGCCGATGGGATCGACGTGAGCGGGCCGTGGCCGCCGGACACGATGTTCACCGCCGCTGCGCGCGCCCGGTATGACGTGGCGATCTGTATGTATCACGATCAGGCTTTGATCCCGCTGAAGACGTTGGATATGGACCACGGGGTGAACGTGACGCTGGGGCTGCCGATCGTGCGGACCTCGCCCGATCATGGCACGGCGTTCGATATCGCCGGCCAGGGCGTGGCGGAGGCGACGTCGCTGCTGGCGGCGCTGGAACTGGCGGGTATGCTGGCGGCCCGCCGGGGATGAATCTTGCCCGATGACCCTCTGGATGTCCTGACCGAGCGGGTACGTAACGATCTGCTGCGCATTGCGCATCCGCTTGAGGCTGATTTTGTGATCTGCGGTACGGGCGTGCAGATGGATTTTTCGCAAAGGCCGGAACTTGCGCAGGTGGCGGCGAACATCGCGCGCTGGTCCGATCGTTACGAACCCCCGGTTGAGGAGCAGGACGAACGCCTGGGGCGGTTTCCCTATCTGGCGGCGGATTATTCGTTGCTGCCCCGCGTGGCGGGTGTGACGGAGTGGATGCGCGACATCCATATGTTCAATATCGCCTCGACCATGAGTTTCGGTCCGTCGGGGTCATCGATCAACGCGATGACGACGGCGGTGCCTAAGCTGGTCGCGGGATTGACGCGTGGTTTGTTCGTTGATGATGTGGAGCGGCACTGGCAATCGTTGCAGGCGTACGACGTGCCGCAGGCGGTTGTGGGACCGAGAGGAGAGTCGCATGTTGGATGAGGCATCGGTCGGGCTGTATCACGATCAGGGGTATTTGTTTCCGTTCCGGGCTTTTTCGACGGAGAGAGCGGCGGCGTATCGTGCCGATGTAGAACGCACCTGTGCCGAGTCGCCGGGTTCGGCCGAGGCGGCGTTGGGAGCTGTTTCCTACCGGGTGAAACCTTATCTATTGTTCACCTGGGCGGCGCGGATGGTGCGGGAGACTGCTATTCTGGACGCGGTCCAGGATCTGATCGGGCCGGACATCATGGTTTTTCACACCACGATGTGGTGGAAGAAAACCAAGTCGCCCAACCGCGTGCCGTGGCATCAGGACGGGACGTATTTCGGCCTGGCTCCCTTTGAACACGTTACGGCGTGGGTGGCGCTGAGTCCAAGCAATACGGGGACGGGGTGTGTTCGTATTGTGCCGGGGTCTCATCGGTCAGGACAGATGCCGCATGCCGATCATCGCGAGCCGAGCTTGATGTTGTCGCGTGGTCAAACGGTGGTGGCGGATATCGACTATCAGTCCGCGAAGCCGATCGTTCTGCTTCCGGGCGAGTTTTCGTTGCATCATACGCTGGCAGTGCATGCGTCCGACCCGAACACCGGTGACGACGACCGGATCGGAATCGGTATCAGCTATATTCCGACCCGGGTGCGCCATGTCGGGCCGACTCGGCTGTCGGCGACACTGGTGCGCGGGCAGGATTCGTATGGTCATTTCGATCTGGAGCCGGCGCCGGTTACCGACCTCGACCCCGCCGCCATCGCCGCCCATCGGGACAGCGATGCTCGGTTTTGGCAGGCCAGCCGGTCAATTCCGGAGATGGCAGGGATGCACTAACGGCGGGCTTCCGGGCGGAAGCGCACGCCAGGTCTTGCGAGGCCGCCGCCGAGGGCGATCGGGGTGCCGTCGGCGCGCCAGCAGGCGGCACCTTCCATGGTGCCATCGTCAAGAAAATGAATGGCACTCATGCCGCCGGCCACGTTGGTTGTGCGGACCGTGTCGTGGCCTTTGGCGCGGAGGGCGTCGAAGACCGAGCCGGCGATGCCGGGTTCGAGTTCCAGACTGTAGCCCTGCGTCCAGACGCGCGCGGCTTCGACGGCTTCCTGCACGGTCATTTTGTGATCGATCAGGTTCGACAGGGCTTGCATGACGGAGGGGAAGATGCGCAGGCCGCCGGGCAGGCCAAGGGCATAGACCGGTTTTCCGTTACGGGTGACGACCACCGGGGACATCGATGATGTCACGCGTTTGCCCGGGGCGATGGAACTGGCGCGATCCGGATGCGGATCAAACACGAACATATAGTTGTTGGGGATCATGCCGGTGCCCGGAACGATATAGCGGGCGCCGAACAGGCTGTTGATGGTCTGGGTGCTGGCGACGATATTTCCGAAGCTGTCGGCGATCGTCAGGTGGGTGGTGTAAGGGGAGTTTTCGGGCGCAACCTCGGCGGACCAGGACTGGGCTTTTTGCAGATCGATCCGGGAGCGGCGGTCGGCGGCGTAGGATTTTGACAGGATTTTGTCGATCGGCACTTTGACGAAGGCGGGATCAGCGGTGGCAGCGGCGCGGTCGGCGAAGGCGATCTTCAGGACCTCGGCAAGCAGATGAACCGTTTCGGTGGTGCCGAACCCGAGGGCGCCGATGTCGAAACCTTCCAGGATGTTGAGCATCTGGATGATGTGCAGCGGGCCGGATGTGGGCGGCGGCGGGCCGATGATGTCGAAGCCACGGTAGGTGCCGCGGACAGGGTCGCGCGTGATCGTTCTGTAGCCGGTCAGGTCTTGCCGTGTGATGTAGCCGCCGGCTTGCGCCATGTGGCCTGCGTAATGAGTACCGAGCGGGCCGGTATAGAGATAGTCGGGGCCATGCGTGGCGATGTCTTTGAGCGTTTCGGCGTAGTCGCCAGTGGCCAGACGGGTGCCGGGTTGGATGGGTCCTCCTTCAGGCAGGAACAGCTTTGCGATTTCCTTGTCGCGTGCCATGTCGGCGGCGCAGTCGGAGACGCATTCGTGCAGGTACGGGGTCACACGGAAGCCGCGGCTGGCGTGGCGGATGGCGGGTTCCATCACGTCGGCTCGGGCGAACGTTCCGAAACGATCCAGGGATTCACACCAACCTTTCAGATTGCCCGGCACGCCGACGGCCGTGGGCCCGATTGCGTTCCTGCGGCCGATTGCTTCCATCGTGCCTTTCGGCGCGTTGGGATCCGGGGTGTAAGTGGTAGGGCCGGTCGCCGCGGGCGCGGTGCTCTGGTTGTCGATGATGGTGTGGGTGCCGTCGGCGAGGCGAATGTGCGCCATGCCGCCGCCGAGGATGCCAACCATCATCGGTTCCACCACGGTCAGGGTGAAGAACGCAGCGATTGCGGCATCGATGGCATTGCCGCCGGCGGCCAGCATCTCCGCGCCCGCGGCGGAGGCGAGCGGATGGTTGGTGATAACCATGCCGCGTTTGCCGATGGCGGGATATTTCTCGGTCATGGTCAGAGACCTTTCGGATGCGTTAGGAATTCTTCGATGACGTGCGGCGGGGCCTTCACGTAGTCGGAGGTGCGGCTGACCCCGAGGCCGGTCAGGCGGCGCAGTTTGACGGCGGTTTCGGCGGCTTTGACGACGATGGGGATGCCGTTGATCACCGGGGCGCCGTCGACATTATGGCCGCGAATGCGGGAGAACAGCAGCATTGGGATGCCGCCGCCGGGGATCAGCACATCGACGCCTTGCGCGACAAGCGGTTTCGCCTGGTCGGCGTATTTTCGTTCCACATCTTTGGCGGCCGCGTCGCTTTCATAGGCTTTCAGGAGTTCACCGGGTTCGAAGGTCATGGCGTGAACGCCGGTGACGCGGTGTTCCAGACCATATTTGCGAATCTGGTGATGAAACCAGCTGATATAGCGTGGATTGATCGTCACGATACCGGTTCGTTGCCCAAGCTGGCAGGCGTGCAGCATGGATGCCTCACCAAGGGCGACGACGGGGATATCGACGACGGAGCGGCATTCATACAGTCCGGCGTCCTGAAAGTGGCCGACGATGAAGGCATCGTAGCGTTCGCGTTCGGCCCTGATGGCGTTGCAGATCACCTCGCGCGCGCAACGGAATTCCACCAGCGGGTGGGCGTAGGAATCGTGGGGTGTGATGCCGTGGACTTCTATCTGTGTTCCAGGATCAGCGACCTCGGCGAGATGGGCCTTGAGTTGGTCCCAGTACAGGGCGCCGTGCTCGTAGTCGACGTAGCTTTGGTACCAGATGCGCATTTCGGGTGCTCGTTTAGATTGTGATTGATCCGATACTGGAACCGCCGCAGACGAAGAGTGTCTGGCCGGTGATGAAGCTGCTGTTGGGGCTGGCGAAGAACATCACAGCCCGTGCCACGTCATCAGGCGCGCCGAGGCGCTTCACCGGAATGGCGGCGGCAAGGGCTTCTTCGCGCGGGCTGTCGGCCGGGACAACGGCGTGGAACATTTCGGTCTCGCGGATCGGACCGGGTGCGACGACGTTGACGGTGATGCCATCGGGGGCGAGTTCGAGCGCCCAGGTGCGGGCCATGCCGATCATGCCGGCTTTCGTTGCGGAATAAGCGGTTCGGGTGGCGAGGCCGAGGGCGGCGCGCGAGGAGATGAGGATGATGCGGCCAAAGCCGGCGGCGCGCATTGATGGCAGCGCGGCCTGGGTCAGAATCAGGGCGCTGTTCAGATGCAACTGCGTCAGGGCGGCGAGGTCGGTGGGTGCGACATCGGGCAGCAAAGCGGCTTTTATAACGCCGGCGTTATGGACGATGTGGGTGATGGCGTGGCGTTCGGCGATGTCCTGCGCTGCCCGGGTCGTTGCGGTCGCATCCAGAAGATCGACCTCGACGTGCTCGCAGCGGATGTCAGCCGGTTCGCGGCGTGCGAGCGAAATAACGTGGTAGCCGGCATCCAGCATGTGCGTGCAGATCGAGGCACCGATGCCGGAGCTGCCGCCGGTGACCAGCGCGACGGTCATGGCGATGTCTCTACCAGTGCCAATACGCGCAGCGGGCTGCCGGAGCCCTGGCGGATTTTCAGCGGCGCGGACAGAATCAGGGCGCCGGTCGGCGGCAACTGGTCGAGGTTGGCGAGGCACTGGAGCCCGTAACGACCTCTTCCGTGCATGTAGTGATGCGCCGGATAGGGCGGGTTGAAATGCGCGGCCTGACCGGCATCTGTGCCGATAGTTTCGGTACCAAAGCCATGCACGTCGCGCTGTTCCACAAGCCACTTCACGACAGACGGTTCGGGACCCGGGGAGTGCGGACCGTCATCCAGGAGGTTGACGTATTGTTTCGGCGGCAGCTTGTGCCAGTCGGTGCGCAGCAGCACCCAGGACCGGGGCGGGATGCGGCCGTGTCTGGCCTCCCACGCTTCTACGAATGGGATGGTCAGCACGAAGTCGGGATCGGCTGCGGAATCTTTCGAGCAGTCAATAACACAGGCGGGCGCGAGGAAATGCGCCGGTGGAATCGTATCGACGGCGTTATCGGGAAGTTCCTTGCCGGTGACCCAATGGATGGGGGCGTCGAAATGGGTGCCGGTGTGTTCCCCCATGGAAAAATTGTTCCAGTACCAGGCGGGACCGCGCTCGTCGTAGCGGGAGACCTCTTCCATGCGGAACGGCGCGCACTGGCCGAGTTCCGGGGGCATCACGATGGTGGGGAACTCCGGGGCGAGTGTGTGGGTCAGGTCGATCACCCGGATCGTTCCGGCGGCGAGCGCGGCGGCAAAGGCCATCAGCGCGCTCATGCGCCGAGTTCCCGTTCCAGCGCTTTCGGCTGCACGTCCAGGCGGCCCTTGATGTCCTGGGCGATGTCGCCGACGTAACAGTCCTCGATGCCCTTGCGCAACGCATCCACGGTGGCTGTGGCGAGTGTGGCGGGTGACAGTTTGGGGGGTGGAACGGATTGAAACCATTCGGTATCGAGCGGACCGGCGAACATGTTGAGGACTTTCACCCCGCCGTCGCGCAGCTCCGCCCGCAGCGCCTGCGCAGCGGACAGGCAAGCCGCCTCGGCCGCCGAGAACGCCCCGTACAAAGGCCAGTTGATCAGGGCATGCACGGACAGGAGATTGACGAAGGCTGCCGCTGCGTTGACGCCGTCGGCGCCGCGGGCGCGCATGGTGGGGCCGAAATGTTGTGCCAGGCGCAGCAGGCCAAAATAGCGGATGTCCATTTCCTCATGGGCGATGGTCAGGCCGTGACGGTGCATGATCCCGCCGGCGCGCGGATGTTCGGTGGTGTTGACCAGGATATCGATGCGGTGGGCTATTTCGCCGGCGACATCCGCAACGGACTGGGTGTCGGTGAGATCGAGGGAAACGATCTCTGCGTTCGGGACGTCGCGTAGCGTGGCCTCACCGGGGAATGGCTTCCACGGGTCGGCGATGCCGATGAAAATGATCGACGCACCGGCGGCCGCCATTGCGCGTGCCATCGCTTGGCCCGTGGCGTTTCGCCCATCGGTGATCAGCACGCGGCGGAATTTCGGATCGCAGGTGAGTTCGCGCAGTTGCACGTCGTCCTCCTGATGCGCGGTCGATCGTTCCGGCATGGCGATGGCGACCGCCATGCCGCTTTTATCCAGCCGGAGAGTCATCCGTACCCTGGTGCCCTCGATGACATCGCCGTGCAGATGGGCGACGAAGGAGGGGCCGCAGTCCAGCACGACGGTGCCGATGCGCCAGGGCGTGCGCTCGCGGAAATAGACGTCGGTGCTGGTACGAATCGTCGTTTCAGCCAGCAGAACGCCCTCGGGCGGCACGTCCTGGAACGGCAGGCGTGCCGACAGGCAGCGCGGGCAGACGTCGCGCGGGGGATACAGGGTGAAGCCGCAATCGGCACACACTTGCAAGGCGAAACGACCTTCCGCCGCTGCGGCGGTCAGGCCGTGCCCGGTACGGCTGCGCACGCCTTGGGGCAGCAGCGGCTCGCGGGTCTTGCGCAGCGGGTCCTTACGGCGCGGGCGGATCAGGGGATCGGTCATGCGCGCGCCAATACCACAGCGCAACTGGCGAGGCCGCGGTCGTAGTTGATCATTCCGAATCCGGACACGAGGCCGATGCGCGCGTTGGGGACCGTTGTGGGACCGGATTCGTCGGTGAGTTGGCGAATGGCTTCGACGAGGCCGAGGTAACCGCCGCCGGCCCCGGCCTGTCCGACCGACAACTGACCGCCGGAGGTATTGTGCGGGAAATCGCCGTCCGTCGTCAGCGTGTGGGCACGGACGAAGGCGGGCGCTTCACCTTTCGCGCAGAAGCCAAGGTCCTCGATCTGCATCATGATGATCACCGGGTAGTCGTCGTAGGTTTGCAGGAAGTCCACCGCATCGGGTTGGATGCCGGCCATGTCCCACAAGTCGTTCCGGTCCTGCGCCCAGCCGCCACGATACTGGATCGGATCGTCCTGGAACGCGTTGTGGCGCTCGATCGCCGACAGCACGCGCACAAAAGGCAGCCCGAGGGTGCGCGCGTCCTCCTCGCGGCAGACCAGAAAAGCCTCGGCACCGGCGCAGGGCATGACGCAGTCGAACAAGTGGATCGGGTCGGAGATCGCGCGCGCGCCGAGATAGTCATCCATTGTCAGCGTCTTTTGCATCAGCGCGCCGTCGTAACGTTGTGCGTTGGCGCGCTGGGCGACGCAGATGCGGCCAAAATCCTCCCGCGTGGCGCCGGTGCGGTTCATATAGTGACGGGTGATCAGCGCGAAGCTGGCATTCGGACCACCAGAGCCGTAGGGATAGACCGCATCCTGCGCGAAGCGGGAAAACGACGACAGCGTCTTGCGGAAACTATCGACGTGGTTGGTGTCAGCGCCGACACAGGCAACGAAATCGGCGTCGCCGGATTGAACCGCGCGGGCGGCGCGGCGAAGTGCAACGCCTGCGCTGGCACCACCGAGTGGGATGTGGTCGAGCCAGCGGGGGGAGAGGCCCAGATGTTGCGTCAGGCCAATGGCTGTGTCGGGCGCGAGGGTGAAGCTGGACACCGACAGACCATCCAACTCATTCGGCTTCATGCCGGTTCGTTGCGTCAGCGCATGCAGTGCTCGGCCGATCCACCAGTGCGCGCTGTTCACCGAGTAGCGGCGATAGGGCACGCTGACGGGGGCGCACAGAACCACACCGTCGTAGCCACGCCGCTTCATGCCGGCCGCCGTTTCAGGGCGCGGGTATCGTGCGCAGTGACGGTCAGTGAAGCGACCAGAGTTCGCAGTTCACCGCGCTGGATTTTCTGTGTTGACGTCAGTGGCAGATTCGGAACGAAGGCAATGAAGCCAGGCGCTTTGTAGTAGGCCAACCGCTCCACGCACCAGGCAGCGATGTCGCGCGCCAGGGCTTCGGCCGGTTCGGCGTTCGTTACGATACACGCGAAGACTTCCTCGCCGCGCACCGGGTCGGCGGTGGGGGCGACAGCAACGGCGGTGACCGCCGGGTGTTGACGCAGGGCGCTCTCGACCTCGACGGCGGCAATGTTTTCGCCCGATCGCCGAATAACGTTCTTGCGACGGTCGACAAAATGCATCGATCCGTCGGGGCCTCGACGGACGACGTCGCCGGTGTGAAACCAGAGGCCTTCCCAGGCCTCGGCTGTGGCGTCCGGGTCTTTGAGATATTCACGAAAGAAACCATAATGCGGGTCGGTGCCGGCGTGCCGGACCAGCAGTTCGCCTTGTTCCGCTTCGCTGCCGTCCTCATGCACGATGCGGGTTTCAACCTCTGGCGCGGGGCGGCCAAAGCAGTAGGTGCCGATGTGGCGGGGTTCCTGGTGGGCGGCGATCACCGCGCCGGCGCCGGTTTCGGTCATCGCCCAGGCCTCGATCAGCGGAAAGCCAAATCGTTGCTCGAACGGCGCGTGCAGTTTACCATCCACGCCGGCGCCAAAGCCGAAACGAACCGTGTGGGCAAGATCATCATCCGATACCGGATCGGCCATCAGGATCGCCGGCATCACACCAAGATAGTGGATGATGGTCGCCCTCGAGTCCCGAACGGTGCGCCACCAGGACCGCGGATGGAAACGATCCAGCGGGATCAGGCAGCCGCCGGTCATCAGCATCGCCATCGCCGAATAGGCAAGCGCGTTCATATGGAACAGCGGCAGCGGTGTCAGCATGCGCTCCTGTCCGACGCGCATTGTTCCCAGCCCGGTCAGACCGGAATACCACGCGCCGGCCGCGAGAAAGTACTCATCCGGAAGGACGCAGCCCTTGGGCCGGCCGGTCGTCCCGGACGTGTAGAGCAACGCCGCCTCGTCATGCGCCGAACCGGACCGGGTCACGGGTACAGGCATGTCGTCCGGTGCGGTGATCGGAATGCTGCCGTTGGCTGCTTCGCTCAGCGCGGCGTGACGCGACGGGATGGCAACGATTGCAACAAGTTCCGAATGGGCGATGACGTAGGAAAGCTCGATGATTCGCAGGTCCGGGTTTATCGGGACAATCGAAACGCCCAATGCGTTCAGCGCAAACCAGTGAACAAAAAAGGCGGGGCGGTTCTCCAGCAGCAGACCGACACGATGGCCAGGCGCATATCCGGTTTCAGCGTATTGCGCGCGCAGCCTCAGGACAGCATCATGAGCCTGGGCGTAACTGATGTCGCCGGGCTCGATGCCATACGCAGCAGCAGTTTCAGACGTAACCGACAGCCACGCGCGTTCGCTGTGAACCTCGGCGGCACGGGAGAAAATCTCGAAAACGCTGTTCACAGGAACAACTGAATGCTGCCGAACGCGGCGTCGCAGTTGACCAGATCAACCCGCTTCGTCCGAATCCGCAATGCGCCGTCGATCGCAGTCAGTTCGTGCGTCGCCCACGCGGCGTAAAAATCCTGCCGGTCCAGACGGGTTTCAACATAGTGCATCGCGGTCCAGACCACGTAGCGATTTGCTTCGGGATCGAACACATCGATCTGCGGCTGCTGCAGCAGATGGTGGCTGCGGCTTTTCGGCTTCTGGCTGTAGGTTCGCTGGCCCTTCAGGCGCTCGACCCGGATACGCAACAACAGCAGGTCCTCGTCCATTAGTGTGGCGGTCAGCCGGCGATCCGTTTGGCCGTGCTCCAGCGGCATCCAGTAGCTGCCATCCTCGGCGAACAGCGCCAGCCACTTTTCGAAATGTTGCTCGTCCAGCAGGCGGGCTTCATGGTACACAAACCCAACGACATCATTGGGTGTGATCATTGCACCACCTCCGCCATAAACCGGGACCAGGCGCGGAACTGGTTGCGCATCTGCCGTTCCGTCGTTCCGTTATCGACTCCAATGGCCGGTTCGCCCGGCGCGTACAGACGGTGCAGGCTGACCCATGGATTGCCGTTCGTCAGCAAGCCTTCCTGGGCGCGCTCATAGACCTCCAGGTCGTCGTGGCCGACGACCGAGGTGGGCGCGTTGATCAGGCGATTGTACATCAAGGTGCGCTCCAGCAACAGATCCGGTGCGTCCACCAAACGAAACGTCCAGCTTTCCACCAGCGTGCGGTCCGCCGCCAGCGGCTTGAACAGCCGCAGCAACTGGATCGGACCCTTCAGCATCAGGTTCGGAAAATACACTGTATTGTGGCGGTTCTCGTCCAGGATAGCCTTCGCTTTGAGCTCCCCGTAGGCGGCCACCATCTGCTCGAAATAGCCCGGCACGGCGGAGTAGTTGGAGTGAATGGAATGCCGCACCCCGGTGTGGCCGTGGCCGTTGTCCCAGGTCCGGATACCCATTGATTCGAACATCTCGTAGGGCGACATGAACGGCGCAAAGATTTCGACCGCCATTGGTTTCGGCATCGGTTCGCCGGCCTGCTTCCAGATCTCGACCGCGGTGCCGGCCGATGACATATGCGCAACCATCGGGTGGCAGGTATCAGTCTGATTCTCGACCAGCATTTTCCAGTTGCAGTTGTGCATATAACGCAGCACGCCGCCGGCGACTTCCAAGCGTCCGGCCGGCGAACGATCGACCATATTGTCGATGCTGGACAGTGACTCGCCGAAATATTCTTCGAAATTCGGCCCACCGTCAGCCATCTTGGCGAAGACGAAGCCGCGATAGTTATGAACGTGGCGCACCGGAGTCATGCCACGCGACGTCTCGCTCTGTTCGAAACCGGTGTTCTCATAGCCGGAGGGCAAGGGCAGCGCCGCGGGCGTGCCGTCGGTCCGGAAGCTCCAGGCGTGATAGGGGCAGCGGAAGAAGCGGCCGGTATTGCCGGAAAGTTCGTTGGCGATTCGTGTGCCCTTGTGCGGACAGCGATTGTACAGCACGTGCACGGCGCCGTTGTCATGACGCACCATCACGACCGGCTGGGACCCGATCGTCGTCGTAAAGAAATCACCGGTCTTCGGCACTTGCGAATCGTGGCCAACATAGATCCAGGTGTTGGCGAACAGCCGCTCCATCTCCAACGTGAATATTCCGGGATCGATATAGACGTCGCGATGGACCTCGGCGTCGCGCACCAGTGCGCGCACGGCCTGGGGATTGTCGCGGTAGCGGTTCGTCATGCGGCCGTCCTTTCGACCAGGAATGAGTCAATGGTTCGTAATGCTTCGTCCAATGCTGCGCCCTGTTCGTCTTTCAATGCCGCCTCCCGCAGTCGGCACACCCAGGCGGCGGCGTCGGGGCGGCCACGCAGGCGTTCAGACGCGGTCATCACACGGGTGAACTTATCCAGTCCGCGCGCGTGAGTCTCGCTGTATCCCTTGATCAGACGCTGGTTGGCGAGCAGTTCGGCGGCCAGCGCCGGATCGTCGGCGGCCACTGACCGCACCGCCGCCAGCCAGGCGTCGATGCGGGCCTGTTCGCGGGCGTGACGCAGCGTGCGCAGGCGCCAGCCGCGCAGGCCGGCGACGATGTAGAGCAGCAGAAAGCCGGTGATGGTGTCGGTTCGGATACGGCGCGGGCCGCACAACACACGTCCCAGGGCGACGACCAAGCGGCGGCGCCGTTCCAGGGCCGATCCGAGACGCGGGCTGAGCAGGCCCAGCAATTCGTCCATGCGGGGGTGCATGAATTCGGTCACGGCGATGACCTGGCCGCGCATTTCCTTATCGATGCGGGGCGCGCGGGCGGGTTGGGTTTTCAGCGCGGCCACGCGGATGACATCGTCATAGGCCATGGCGCGGGCGATGTATTTCGCAGCGGCTTCCGTCAGTGCCACCGAGCGTCCACGATCCAGGCGCGCAATCGATTCGACGGCGTCCAGATAGGCCGCACCGTAGGAAATGTCCTGATATGCAACGACGTGCCGCAGCCCCTCGGCTACCATCTCGTGGGCGGCCCCGGGAAGCGCGGCAGCCCGAACCAGCAGTGCGTCGTACGGGGCGTGGCCGGTCGGGGCAAGAGCCGCCGCGACCACGGGTCGTCGGACTGCAACGGGCACCACTCCTACTCCGTCGAGGCCTAACGCAAACCCGCGCAGGCTGCTGGAAACGCCGATGCCGGCCTCGGTGATGGTGGCCTCGAATGCGGAACGGGGGAACGGTAACGCGCCCGACCCGCACAAGGCTCCGAACAGCACCGACGACACCACACTGCCCGCCTGCTCTGCAAGCGCCGCCATGTCGAAGGCGACGAAGCGTTTCGATGCCGCTCGCGCGGCGGCGGTGACAGCGGTGGGGTTGGCGATGCCGTCGCCGGGGGTCTCCTTCTCTGACACGGCGAAGGCGCGGTGAGTGGAGGCGATCAACGTGGTGCGGTCCGGCGTCACCAGGCCGCGCTGGATGGCGCGGCCGGCCTCCATCCACTCGGCGGCGATGACGATGTCCACGTCACCCGGCGCGGCCATGGCGGAAAACACCGGGTTCTGGCCGGCGGGCACCTCGATGGTTTCGACATAGTAGATCGTGGCGCCGGTGCGCTGCGCCACGCCTGGCACCGAGGTCGATTGCGCCCGCCAGCCTTGTCGTTCGGCGAGCGCGACGATCCAGTCCACCAGCACGCCGCCGCCCTGGCCGCCGATCGCCAAGACCGCGATGGTGATGGGATGGTTCATTTCAGGCCGGCATCCAGTGGCGCGCGGCGCGACGGCGTTGCAGGGCGCCGATCACCGCACGCCGCAGCCGCAACAGTGTTCGGTCCAGCCATCCGGGGTTTTCGACCAGATCGGCGCGGTAGAATGACGGGCATAGCACCGCCGCATTTGCTACTTCACCGCAATGACCACAGCCGACACAGGAATTGTCCACCACCGCGACCGGATCGTCGCGCAGCTTTTCTCCGGTGTGCTTCAGCGACAGCGACGGACAGCCCGACAGCCGCATGCAGGCATGGTCGCCGGTGCAGACATCGGCGTCCACGCCAAACCGCGGCGTGACCACCCGCTTGCCGGCCTTCGCGGCGGCCTGGCGTTGCGGTTTCTCCCGCCTCTGGCGGTTCAGCATGCACTCGGACGAGGCGACGATCACCTTTGGACCGCGGGTCGGGGTGGTCAGAGCCTCGCGCAACGTGTCGCGCATCCGAACCACATCGTAGGTGCGGTCGATCTGACGAACCCACGCCGCCCCGACGCCTTTCACCGCCCTGGCGATCGTGTGGTTGGTGGAACGGCGGCGCGAGAGGGCGCGGGAGGATAGCAAATCCTGCCCACCGGTCGCGGCGGAATAATGATTGTCAACGATGACGGTGACGTTGTCGCTTTTGTTATAGACAGCGTTGCCGATGCTGGACGTCAGTCCGTTGTGCCAGAACCCGCCATCGCCGATGAACGACACCACGCGCTTGCCCTCGCCGCCGTTCAGCGCGGAGGCCGAGGCCGGTCCCAGCCCGTAACCCATCGTCGTGGCGCCGATGTTGAACGGCGGCAGGATGGAGAACAGGTGGCAGCCGATATCAGCGGTGATGTGGTGCTGACCGAGTTCTTTCTCGACCAGCTTCATGGCGGAGAAGATCGGGCGTTCGGGGCAGCCGGTGCAGAAGCCGGGCGGTCGCGCTGGGACAACGCTTGCCAAAGCGCGGACCGGTTCTTCGTCAAGCACCGCGGCCGCGTTCGCGCGCGGTATCAGGTCGATCGCCAGGCCGATGGTGGCGAAGAAATCCCGAAAACCGTCTTCCAGCACGGCGACGGTATATTCGCCGGCCATGGGCAGAACGCGCTTGCCCAGCAGGCGGGCTGGCAGGTCGGCCTCGCGCAGGGTTCGTGCGATGGATTGCTCGATGAAATCGGGCTGCGATTCCTCCACCACCAGAACGGCGCGCTTGCCGGTGCAGAAGCGAACGATCTCGGGATCGACCAGCGGATAGGTGACGTTCAGGACGTACAGCGGGACGCGGGTGTTGCCCCAGATATCGGCGAGGCCCATGCGCAGCAGGGCGCGCATGACGCCGTTGTACATGCCGCCTTGCAGGATGATGCCAATGTCGGAAATGTCGCCTTCGAAGAACTCGTTCAGGCGGTGCTGCTGGATGTAGTTGACGGCAGCGGGCCAGCGGCGGGCGATCTTTTCGCGCTCGTGGGCGAAGCTGGCGGGGGGCAGAACGATGCGGCCGGTGTCGCGGACGGGCGTATTGCGCGCCTGGGTCAGGGAAAACGGCGGCTTGCGGTTGTCCTTTGTTCGAAAACTGCCGTGGACGTGGCAGGCGCGGATTCGTACCTCCAGCATCACCGGTGTGTTGGATGCCTCGGACAGCGCAAAACCATGTTCGACGGCCTTTACGATGGACGGCAGGTTGGGCCGCGGGTCCAGCAGCCAGAGCTGCGATTTCATCGCGAAGGCGTGGCTGCGCTCCTGCATGATGGAGGAGCCTTCGCCGTAATCTTCTCCCAATATGATCAGGGCGCCGCCGGTGACGCCGCTGGACGACAGATTTGACAGCGCGTCGGAGGCGACGTTGGTGCCGGCCGTGCTCTTGAAGGTGACGGCGCCGCGGATCGGATACATCACCGACGTGGCCAGGGTGGCGGCGGCGGCGGCCTCATTGGCGCTTGATTCAAAGTGGACGCCGAGTTCGGACAGGATGTCGGCGGCGTCGGACAGCACGTCCATCAGGTGGGAGATCGGTGCGCCCTGGTAGCCGGCGACGTAGCCGACACCGTTTTCCAGCAGGGCTTTGGTGATGGCGAGGATGCCCTCGCCGCGGAATTCGGCGCCGGCGCCGAGGCGGAGCTGCTGGACTTCGCGGGCGAAGGAACGTTCAGCCATGGTGATCCTATTTGTGCCGGCGGATCATGCACCTTGGGCGCGCGGCGATCCAGTCCGCCTGTTGCGGCGCGCCCACCGACCAGTTATGCCGCCGCGGTTGGCTCAGTCTGGGGCCAGCGGCGCAGAAACCTGCATCCCTACGTCCGTCAGTCCGAGAACCGGTCTGCGATCGCTTTGAACTGGTCCGCTATGACGCTGAATGCATCCACGACATCCGGATCGAAGTGGCGCCCTTTGCCCTCAATGATCATTGCGATTGCCTCGTCATGAGGAAAGGCGCGCTTATAGATTCGGCGACTGACCAACGCGTCGTACACATCGGCCACCGCCATCAGCCGGGCCGAGATTGGAATAGTGTTGCCCGCCAGACCGGCCGGGTAGCCGCTGCCATCCCATTTTTCATGATGGCTCGCAGCGATTTCCTTGGCACAGGCAAGATATTCGACTTTCATGCCGAGTTGCTCTTCGGCGTCTTCGATTGCCTTGTGGCCAAGCGACGTGTGACTCTTCATGATCTCGAATTCTTCAGGCTCGAACTTGCCCGGTTTCAATAGAATCCGGTCCGGGATGCCAATCTTGCCGATGTCGTGAAGGGGCGCAGACCTGAAGAGAATGTCGATCTGCGGATCGGTCAGGTAGCTGGCAAAGTTCGGATGCGTCTGCAGTTGCCGGGCCAGCACCCTGACATAATGCTGCGTGCGGCGAACATGATTGCCGGTTTCAATATCACGTGTCTCCACCAGGCGCGCCAACATGACGATCGTGGCATTTTGCGTGTCCAGCAATTCACTGGTTCG